>Ga0315912_10005847_pt1 | contig 11186 bp, 4 predicted proteins | sample VfabasoilMG_FD_204469 | JGI IMG/M metagenome (GOLD analysis project Ga0315912, IMG submission 204469) | Garden soil microbial communities collected in Santa Monica, California, United States - V. faba soil | ecosystem: Environmental > Terrestrial > Soil > Garden | place: USA: California...
GAACTCGAAACCTTGCTCGCTAGTTTTGGCTCCGACTATTCGGGCCAAGACCTGATCGCCTTTGTGAAACAGGCGCAAGCGGCACGCCTCACTCTAACCGACACCGGTGCCGGGGCCTTGCAAAGTATTGAAGCGGGCGAACCCGACGAGGCTGGAGAGGCGCTCGAAGCCATTGACAATGACGCAGATGTGTTGGGGGAGATATTCGCTGAACTCGAACTCGAGTCGGCTGAAGAAATTGAAGCCGCCGAGCTGACGACCGAAAAGAATCTACAAGAAGCGCGCGACCAACTCATGCGCACCTTGTGGATCGCCATTGGGTTCTTGTTAAGCGGGGTGATGTTCGCCTTGCTCATCGGCGCGTATCTGGCGCGCACCATCTTAGAGCCGTTACGTGAGGTGCAGGCCGCCGCCCAACACATCGGGCAAGGACGCCTCGACACACGCGTCACCCTCCCCACCCGCGATGAGTTAGGGCAGTTCGCGCAAGTGATCAACCACATGGCCGAGGAGTTGCAACAAACCTTTGTGCAACTCGAAAACGCGCGGCTCGTGGCGCAACAGGCCGATGCCGCCAAAAGCGCCTTCCTCGCCAGCATGAGCCATGAAATCCGCACCCCGATGAACGGCATTACGGGTATGACCGGTTTGCTCTTAGAGACTCCGCTCAGCGCCCAACAACGCGATTTTGTAGAGACCATCCGCCACAGTAGCGACGCCTTGCTGATTATCATCAACGACATCTTGGACATTTCCAAGATCGAGGCGGGCAAATTGGAACTTGCCCATCAACCAGTTGAGGTGCAAGGGTGCGTAGATAGCGCGTTGGATATGGTAGCGTTTAAAGCCGCAGAGAAGAAGATCGATCTAGCGGTGGTCATTGATTCGCGCGTGCCCTCCACCGTCATCGGTGACGAGACCCGCCTCCGACAAATCATCATCAACTTATTGGGCAACGCCGTTAAATTTACTGAGACGGGTGAGATCGTGGTCAGCGTCAAAGTAGCCGAACCTCAGCAATTGCCACCCGGCGTGCGCCCCACCAAGGCCGCCCCGGCCGGAAACCTCCTCCTCCACTTTAGCGTGCGGGATACTGGGTTGGGCATTTCTAAAGAACAGTTGGGGCGGCTCTTTCAATCGTTCAGCCAATTAGACGCCTCGAACACGCGGCGCTATGGCGGCACCGGTTTAGGGCTAGCGATTAGCAAACGCTTGGTGGAATTGATGAACGGTGGTATCTGGGTTGAGAGCGATGGTGTCCCCGGGCGCGGCTCAGTCTTTCACTTCACGGCCCTGCTCCCAGTCGCTGCGACTTCCCTGCCCAATTACCGCCGCCCCGAGCAACCACAATTACGCGGCAAGCGGGTGTTGATCGTGGATGACAACGAAACCAATCGTAAGGTCTTTGCGGCGCAGGGCGTACTCTGGGGGATGCAGATGGTGCTGACGACGAGCGGCGCGGAGGCGTTGCAACACCTAGAGGCCGGAGAGAAATTCGACCTCGGCATCCTCGACATGCACATGCCCGAAATGGACGGCCTCCAACTGACGACCGCGATCCGCGAATGGGAGGCGAGTCATCAAGCCGCCGCCATGTCACTCATGCTCTACTCATCCTTGGGACAAGAAGCGGCGCAACAACGTGCCAATGAATTTGTAGCGGTGTTGACCAAACCCGTGAAACCTTCGCAGTTGTACAACGTGTTGGTGCAAATTTTTGACACGTATCAACACGAGCCAACCGAAGCCGCCCCAACGCGCTTAACCGCCTTAGAGGCCGATTTAGCCGTCCGCCTTCCGTTCCGCGTCTTAGTTGTCGAAGACAACCCTACCAACCAAAAGCTGGCGTTGAACATTTTGGCGCGCCTTGGCTACAAGGCGGACATCGCCGCGAACGGGCAAGCCGGCGTCGAAGCCGTCATTCACCAGTCGTATGATGTCGTGCTGATGGATGTGCAAATGCCGGTGATGGATGGCCTGGAGGCCACCCGGCGCATCCGCGCCTCATTGCCCGGCGACTTGCAACCGCACATCATCGCCATGACCGCCAGCGCCATGCAAAGCGACCGCGATGAATGTCTCGCGGCGGGCATGAGTGATTTCTTGAGCAAGCCCATTTATCCCGAAGATGTCAGCCAGGCCTTGCAACGAGTTAAGCCACGTTTCACCGCCCCCGTCGCGCCGCGCCCCACACCCAAGACCGCCGCCCCACTCGACCGCCAAGTGTTATATCGTTTCCGCGATAGCTTGGACAACGCGACGGTGCTAGAGTTTATTGAAGACTTGCGGCAACGGTCACCCGGCTTACTAGACGCGATGCAGTCCGCCCTCGACCAACACCGCTGGGATGATCTCCGGCGTGCGGCGCATACTCTCAAGAGCAACAGCGCCACGCTCGGTGCGTCACGCTTGGCGACGTCCTGCCAAACGCTGGAGAACTCTCTCAAAGCGAATCAACTCGCCCCGACCGATCTTCAAACCCAAATCACGGCGCTCCGCGCGGCGTATGTCGAAGCCCAAGCTGCGCTCGACGCCACCCGCGCCGAGTTCACTGTCTAAGATGTTGGGATGGCTCTCACGCGGTTGGGACTGGCTTACCCAACCCACCACCCTATTTGACCAACCCGAAGCGCGCCGCCAAGCGCAACTCGTGGCGGGGATCACGCTGGTCTTGATCGCGCTCCTGTTATCGGGGGCGATCAGCACCTGGTTGGCTAAAGTCCCTCTCACGCCGATCATGCTCAGCACCATCGCGGGGCTGATCGCGGTGGCCTATGGCCTCAGCCGCACGCGCCGCTATATGTGGGGGGCGTGGCTCATGCTGGCGGTGTTCGCCGGGATGCCGTTTGTCTTTGTCTCGCTAAACCCCGACCAATCCCTCCCTACTTTGGTGAACTCGTTTGCGTGGGCCATCGTGACGGTACTCCTCAGTAGCGCGTTCTTTTCGGTGCGCAGTGTAGCGATTTTTGCCGCGCTTAATTTTGTCGGGATCGTACTGTTTTATATTTTCGGGATCAGCGCGTTTGTCCCGCGCATGTTGGCTCTGCCCGCGGTCATCTTGGTCGCGACGGGCGTCACCCTCGTCGTGATGCACCAGCGCAACCAGATCGAGGAAGACCGCATCGAGTTGCTCCGCCAAGCCAATCGCGAGTTACAACGCTTACAAGCCGGGCTGGAAACGCGCACGCAAGAACTCGAAGCCACCAACACCGAACTCCGCCAAGCGCGCGATGCCGCCGAGGCCGCTAACCGCGCCAAAGATATTTTCCTCGCCAGCATGAGCCATGAAATCCGCACGCCGCTGAGCGGTGTGATCGGCATGACGCGCTTGCTACAGGATACGCCGCTCACTGAAAACCAGCTCGACTACGCCAACACCATTCTGACCAGCGGCAACGCGCTCCTCACTATCTTGAATGACATTTTGGACTTCTCCAAAATTGAAGCTGGACGCATGGAGTTGGAGAAACAACCGTTTGATGTGCGCGACTGCGTGGAGAGCGCCTTGGAAGTCTTTGCCGTAAAGGCCGCCGAGAAAAACCTTGACCTCGCCGTGTGGATCGACTCGCGCGTGCCATCGGCGGTGGTGGGCGATGCCGGGCGGCTCAAACAGATCTTAGTGAACCTGATCGGCAACGCCGTAAAGTTCACCGAACGTGGTGAGATCGTGGTGGAGGTCAAACCCCGTCGCCCGCAAATCACGGCTGGGCCACGCCCCACCGCCCGCCCCATCACCCTCTATTTCAGCGTGCGCGACACAGGCACCGGCATCCCCGCCGATAAACGCGACCGGCTCTTTCAGACCTTTAGCCAAGTGGATTCATCCATTACCCGGCGTTATGGCGGCACGGGGTTGGGGCTGGCGATCAGCCGCCGCTTGGTGGAACTAATGGATGGGACGATTTGGGTGGAAAGCGCCGGTCAATCGGGGTTGGGGACCACCTTCTACTTCACCATCAACACGCTGATTGCCGACGAGGCCTTGCCCCTCTATCGCCTGCCATCGCAACCCCAACTGCGCGGGCGGCATGTGCTCATCGTAGATGACAACCCAACCCAACGCAAGTTTTTAACGAGCCAATGTGATCAATGGGGAATGATCGTTTTGACGGAGACGGACGTGTTAGGTGCGACCGAACGCTTGCGCGCGCAAACTTTCGACGTGGTGATCGTGGATTTTAATTTGCCCGACATCGCGCGCACCCCGCTGGCAGACGCCGCGCGCCACACCCCGTTCATCGCCTATGCCTTGCCCGGTCAAGTGACGCCCGAGGCCACCCAAATTTTTGCGGCGGTCCTCACCCAACCGATCAAAGTCACTCAGTTCTACAATGCGCTGATTAAAGTCTTTTCCGAGCGCGTCGCGACCATTCCCGCGCCCGCCGCTCCCCTCCCCCTGCCCACAGCCGTCACGCCTGCCCGCCCACTCCGCATCTTGTTAGTGGATGACAATCCTACCAATCAAAAATTGGCTTTGCATCTTTTAGCGCGTATGGGCTATCGCGCCGAGGTGGCCGAAAATGGCCGCGAGGCGGTGGCGGCCGTGAGCGGTCAACCCTTCGACGTGGTGTTGATGGATGTGCAAATGCCGGAGATGGATGGCCTCGAGGCCACCCGCCGCATCCGCGCTGACCTGCCCGCGACTCACCAGCCGCACATCATCGCCATGACAGCCGGGGCCATGCAGAGCGACCGCGAGGCGTGTTTGGAGGCGGGGATGAACGACTATCTGAGCAAACCGATCTATCCTGAAGTATTGGCTGAGGCGTTGCATCGAGTGGTGACGCCTCTGCCTACCGCCAAGACCGTGCCGATGGCTGAGGCATTGCCTATAACCGTGATAGACTCCAAAGTGCTCAACCGCTTCCGCCAGAGTTTGGACGACGCGACCGTGGCCGAATTTATTGACGATTTACGCCTCCGCACACCGGAACTCTTAGCCACCATGCGCACCGCGCTCGACTCGAATGCGTGGGATGATCTCCGCCGCGCAGCGCACACCCTAAAGAGCAATGCCGCCACCCTCGGCGCAACGCGCTTGGCGGGTTTGTGCCAAGCCCTGGAAGATGAGATCAAGGCGGGTGCCGCGCATCCGGCTCAAGTGCAAGCCCAAATCGAAGCCCTGGATACGGCTTATCGTGAAGCACACACCGCGCTCGTTGCGGCCCAATCGGAATGGACAACCTGATGGATAAAAAAGGTTTGGTGTTGATCGTGGATGATGACCCCACCAACCGCAAATTGCTGTCACGCTATTTGGTTCGCGATGACTATGCCTTTGAAGAAGCCGATGAGGGGCAAGTCGCGCTTAACACCATGCGCGCCCACGCGATAGATGTCGTGTTGCTCGATTTGTTGATGCCGGGCTTGGATGGCTTTCAGGTTTTGGCCCAGATGAAGGCTGACCCAGCGCTCCAGCATATCCCGGTGATCATCATCTCCACGCTCGATCAAATGGATAGCATTCTGCAATGTATTGAGATGGGCGCGACGGACTATTTGCCCAAGCCGCTCAACGCCGCCATGTTGCGCGCGCGGCTGAATGCCTCGCTGGCGCAAAAAAGGTTGTACGATATTGAACAGGCCCATGTGCAGGCTATCCAAGAAGAGCGTGAGCGCGCCGATCAGCTCCTGCTCAACATTTTGCCCGCGCCCGTCGCCGAACAACTCAAACGCGCGCCGGGCGTGGTCGTTCAAAATTATGCCGAGGCCACCGTGCTGTTCGCCGACATCGTAGACTTCACCCAAATGGCGGCGAAGATCACCCCGGAGGCCGTGGTGACGTTATTGGATGAGGTCTTTTCGTTGTTTGATGACCTCGCCGAACAACATGGCCTCGAGAAGATCAAAACCATCGGCGATGCCTATATGGCGGCGAGCGGAGTACCGGTCGCGCGCCCTGACCACGCCGAGGCCGCCGCCGAAATGGCCTTGGCGATTCAAACTACTTTGAAAACGTTTAACAGCACCCACGCCACGCCCTTGCAAATGCGGATCGGATTGCACAGTGGGCCGGTGACGGCGGGTGTGATCGGCCGCCGCAAGTTCATCTATGACTTGTGGGGCGACGCCGTGAACACCGCCAGCCGGATGGAAGCCTATGGGGTGGCGGGCGCGATCCACGTCTCAACCGACTTTTATCAACACCTGAAAGCGCGCTACAAATTTCAGCCACAAGGCCTCACGCACGTTAAGGGCAAGGGCGAAATGCAAACGTATTTGTTATTGGGGCGGTGAGCGACGTGCCGCAAGGCGGCCTATTCGATCTAAAACGTCGGGCGCAAGGATTAAAGCCTTTGCGCCCGTTGCGGTTAAAATAACTCGCTACGTTTGTCAGAGTGTGCTGTCGCTAGGCCCTGACGCAAATCTCTATTTGAAACTACATCTTCATTCCACATGAACACATCCCTCGCCCATGCCCAACACCTTGACCAACGCGACCCGCTGGCGCACTTCCGCGAGCGGTTTGTCATTACTGACCCCGAGGTGATTTATTTAGACGGCAATTCATTAGGGCGGTTGCCCAAAATCACCGCTGACCGTTTGCGCCAAGTGACTGAACACGAATGGGGCGAGCGGCTCATTCGCGGGTGGGGCGAAGGTTGGTTCACCGCGCCCCAACGCCTCGGCGCGCAGATCGCGCAACTGATCGGTGCCCAACCGGATGAGGTGATCGTCACCGATTCCACCTCCGTCAATTTTTTCAAACTGGTCATCGCCGCCTTGCAAGCCCGTCCCGGGCGCTCCCAAATCATCACCGACGATCTTAACTTCCCCTCTGACGTATACATCGTCCAGGGCGCGCTCAAATTATTGGGAGGTAGGCATCAGGTGCGTGTCATCCCCTCGCCCGATGGCCTCACCTTGTCACCCGAGGCCGTTGCGCCGCACCTCTCGCCCGAGGTGGCGCTCGTCACATTCACGCATACCGCGTTTAAGAGTGGCTATCTCTATGATCTAGAACGCATCACCGAGATGGCGCACGCGGCAGGAGCGTTGATGTTATGGGACTTAAGCCATTCGGTCGGTGCGGTGCCGGTGGCGCTCAACGCGGCGGGCGTGGACCTTGCCGTAGGTTGCACCTACAAATATCTCAACGGCGGGCCGGGCGCGCCCGCGTTCCTCTACGTCCGCCGTGATCTGCAAGAACAACTGCTCAGCCCCATTTGGGGTTGGTTCGGGCAGAAAGATCAATTCGATATGCGCCTCGACTACGCGCCGGGGCCGGGGTTGCAACGCTTTTTGGCAGGCACACCGCCCATTTTGGCGCTGACCGCGGTAGAGGGGGGGATCGCCCTCATGCTCGAGGCGGGAATGGAACGTCTGCGCGCTAAATCGGTGGCGCAAACGGAGTATTTGATCGAACTCTGGGAAGCCGAACTTCAGCCGCTAGGCATGACCCTGAACTCGCCCCGTGAGGCGGCGCGACGTGGATCGCATGTCTCGCTCGGCCACCCCGAGGCGTTGCGAATTGACCGCGCCCTCATCGAGGACTTGCGCGTTATCCCTGATTTCCGTTACCCCGATAATATCCGCTTAGGCATTGCGCCGATTTACACGCGCTATGCCGATATTTATGAAGCCGTCCAACGCCTCAAGCGCGTGCTAGTCGAACGACTGTATGAAAAGTATCCAACGGAACGACCGGACGTGACGTAAGCACCCAACGCCTCCTTGAAACGCCGTTACACCTACGCTTGATCTCCCCATGTATTTCTCCCAAGAATCCATCGGCCCCCTCACGGAGGTCTTGCTTAACGGCATCATCATCGTCGTTCTGCTGTTAAGCCACGAAAAATTTAAACGCACCTGGCAAACCATCGGCTTCTTTGCCGCGTTGGAGGTTTTTCTAATCGCCGTCTTGTTGTCTACGACGCTCGATATGCCCTGGCGTTTGTTGACGATCCCCGTAGGCCTCGAAGTGTTCCTCGTTGGCCTGACCGGCTTAGTGCAAGTGGTCTATGACTATCCGCGCCCATTCAACCCGCGCGAGGCACGTTGGGCGGGGCTTGGGTCGGCGCTGGCGATACTGATCGGGGGCGTTTTCACTACGTTGCATTTAATGGCGGTGAGCGTTTCCGACTTCGCTGGTGCGGCGCGCCATATCAACGTCGTCGTGTGGCTGTGCTTCGCGCAGTTCATTTGGATCGGCGTGATGCTCTTTCGACAGGCCCGCCGCTCAGCGCGCGCCCCGGACCCGATCACCCGCTCGGCGCAATTCGGCTTGCCCACCAACATCCCCAGCGCTTCCCGCGCCTTCGCCTTTGTGCTCGCCTTCCCGCTGGCGATCATGGTGCTGGCGCTGTGGTTTGCCGAACAACCCTATTATCTTTTGCTGTTCAACGCCGCGATGTTGGGCTGTCTCTTTTCGTTTGTCGTGGTTTACTTCGATCAGGTGACGACCTCCCGCGCGGTGAGTTTTTTGGTCAAGCTCTTAGTGGGGTCATTTACGGCGACCCTCGTGGTGATGGGCGTGGTCGGCGAGATCATGTTGCCCCTCCACCTATATGCGTATGATATGCAACTGCGCCCCGCCTTGGAACAAGTGCGGCGTTCAATGATCAGTGGCAACCCAGTAATAGCGACCACGCTGTCTCCCGAAATTTTATATATCGCCGAAGTTGATCGAACGGGCACAGTGGAAACGTATCCCGTTAAATTTGCCACCTATCCGACGCTGACCTCCACCCGCCTCGCCACAGCCCGCCGTGAGAGCCGCTCCGGGTTCGGTGCGACCTCCTTTGATTTTGTGCGGCGCGTAACGCGCACCGCCCTCGGTTTCTGGGAGGCCGACCAATATCTCAGTTACCAAATCGAAAGCGCCGGAAAAATTTATGAGGTTGGCTTCGCTTGGCAACCCTATCGTGACCATGTCCAGGCGGGCGCGGTGCGCTTGGTCTACTTGATCTTGGGCAGTTTGCTACTGGTCGCGTTGGCCTTCACGGCGTTCTTCCGCAACAACGTCGCTGGCCCGTTGAACGCCCTAGTGGAAGGCATGCGGCAAGTCAACGCTGGGCGGCGTGATGTCAGCGTGCCAGTTAAGAATTACGACGAGATCGGTTTCTTGACCGAGTCGTTTAATAATATGGTCACCTCGCTCCGCCGCATGGACGAGCTCAAAGATCAATTTTTAGCCAGCACCTCGCACGAACTGCGTTCGCCCTTGCATGGCATCATCGGTCTAACCGACTCGCTCTTGGAAAACTCCGGTCAGCACCTCACCCCCACGCAACACGAGCATCTCAACCTCATCTTGCTCAGTAGCCGCCGTCTCGCACGGTTGGTCAACGACATCCTCGATTTTTCACAATTGCGCGCGCGAGAACTGCGTTTGCAGTGTGCTCCGCTTGACCTGTTTGCAGTGACGGAAGTGGTGTTGGCGCAACTGCACCCCCTCACCGCGCGCAAAAAATTACGCTTGCTCAATCACCTCCCGGCTGACCTGCCGCTCGTCTATGCCGACGAAGACCGGGTGCAACAGATCTTGCATAATCTCTTGGGCAATGCGATCAAATTTACGGACAGTGGTCGGGTAGAGGTGACCGCCGAGCTGATCCCACCGACCGCGCGTCAGACGCAATCGTATTTACAGGTCACAGTGGCGGACACGGGCATTGGCATCCCGCCGGACAAATTGGAAGTCATTTTCGAGATGTTTCAGCAAGCCGACGATTCGATTGCGCGGCAATATGGCGGCACGGGCTTAGGCCTCGCCTTGACACGGCAATTGGTGCAGTTGCATGGCGGCGTCCTCCGCGTCGAGTCGGCCCTCCAGCACGGCTCGCGCTTCATCTTCACTTTGCCCATCGTCTCCCCCGACTTGGTAAGCGTTCGCGCCCCGGCCCTACCACTGCGTGAAACCATCACCGAACATGCGCCACCTCTGCCAGCCGACATTGGCGCGGAGTTTAAGTTGTTGATCGTGGATGATGACCCGGTCAATGTGCAGGTGTTGGTCGGCTATTTGGCACGCTACAACTTTAATTTGATCGTCGCGACCGACGGGGCCGAGGCGCTGGACAAAGTGGAACGCGAAGGGCCGTTTCACTTGATCTTGCTGGATGTGATGATGCCCAAGCTTTCCGGCCTAGAAGTGACCTACCGCCTGCGCGAAAAATATCCCGCGCCCGAACTGCCCATCTTGCTCCTCACCGCCCGACACCAAACCGAAGATTTAGTAGAAGGCTTCGAGGTTGGCGCGAATGATTATTTGGTGAAACCCATCGCGCGCGAAGAGTTACTGGCGCGGGTGCGCACCCAGCTTAAATTGGTGAAGTTGACCTCAACCAATGAAGCCTTACAACAGGCGAACCAGTTGAAGACTGACCTGATCAGCGTCGCCGCGCACGATCTCAAAAACCCCCTGGTAAGTGTTTCCGGTTATGCGGAACTCATCCAACAGCCTGTGGATGATCTTGCGACCATCCAGCAATTTGCCACCCACATCCAAACGGCCGCCGAGCGGATGTTGGTCATCATCAATCAGCTCCTCGAATCCGCCGCGTTGGAAAGCGCGCAACTCAAACTGGATCAACACCCCATCAACGCCGCCGACTTATTGAACACCATCGAAACGCGCCGCCGCCCACAAGCCCAAAAGAAACAGCAACAACTTAAATTCGATTTTGACCCGCACATCATCGTGCGCGCCGATGAGCCGCGTTTGTTGGAGACCTTCGACAACTTGGTGGATAACGCCATTAAGTACAGCCCATTGGGCAAGAACATTCAAGTCTCGCTTTCGCAACAAGATGGGTGGGCGTGTTTCCGCGTGCAAGATGAAGGGTTAGGGCTGAGCGAGGCCGATAAGCAAAAGATCTTCGGCAAGTTTCAACGCTTGTCAGCGCGCCCCACGGCCAACGAAGGCTCGGCTGGCTTGGGCTTGTATATCGTGAAGCGCATTGTGGAGCTGCACGGCGGGCGGGTCATGGCGGATAGCCCCGGCCAAGGGCAAGGTAGCACGTTTACCGTGCTTTTGCCGTTGGCCGGGGTAAAATCAACTTATGCATAGCTCATCCCCCCTCATCGCCACCTTCTCCATCGTCGCCATAGACCTCGCTTCGGGCGAAGTCGGAGTGGCGGTGCAATCGAAATTTCCGAATGTGCGTCCGGTGGTGCCCTGGGCCGAGGCGGGCGTGGGCGCGATTGCCACCCAATCGTTTGCCAATGTGTCGTATGGCCCCAAA
>Ga0315912_10005848_pt1 | contig 11185 bp, 16 predicted proteins | sample VfabasoilMG_FD_204469 | JGI IMG/M metagenome (GOLD analysis project Ga0315912, IMG submission 204469) | Garden soil microbial communities collected in Santa Monica, California, United States - V. faba soil | ecosystem: Environmental > Terrestrial > Soil > Garden | place: USA: California...
GGAATTCGTATCGATGTTCGCCGAGCCGAAGTATCCCTTCACCAGCTGGTTGGCGACGTAATAGTCCTCGGTGAGCAGCTGGCCGGAAACGTACAGCGCCACCGACTCCGGCCCGTAACGCTGGATACAGCGGCGGAATTCGCCGGCGACCGTGCTGATCGCGTCGGACCAGGAGACACGCTGCCCGCGCACCTGCGGATACAGCAGGCGATCTTCCAGGCCGACGGTTTCGCCGAGCGCGCTGCCCTTGACGCACAACTTGCCGCCATTGGCCGGGTGCGCCGGGTCGCCGCGCACCTCGACAGCCTCCTTGCGGCGCGTCGCCAGCACACCGCAACCCACACCGCAGTAGGGACAGGTGGTTCGGGTTGGAGCGCCGGCTTCCAAAAACCTATGCTGCCGCCGGCGCGTCGAACAGCAGCTGGTCGCGGATCGGGCTGACGTCGGACTGGTCGGCGATCAGTTCCTTGAGCCGCGCCGCTTCGCGCGTGTCGCCGAACAACACGGCGCCACAGATACGATTGTCCTGCAGCACCACGCGCTTGTAGATGCCACGGCGTTTGTCGGAGAGCACCAGTGACTCGCGCGACGGGCCTTCCGCGAAATCGCCGGCGGAGAACACTTCGATGCCCGACACCTTGAGCTGGGTCGCGTTGAGGGCGCCGGAGAATCGCGACACGCCGATCTCGGCGATGTGCTGCGCGCAGATACGCGCCTGTTCCCACAGGGGCGCCACCAGGCCGAAGGTCTGACGACGATGCTGCACACATTCGCCCACGGCGTAGATGGCCGGGTCGTAGGTCTGCAGGGTGTCGTCGACCAGGATGCCGCGATCGCAGGCCAAGTTCATCTGCTTCGCGAGTCCGATGTTCGGCCGCACGCCCACCGCCATCACCACGAGGTCGGCGGCGATTTCCTCGCCGCTGGCGAAACGCACCCCGGTGACCCGTTGTTCCCCGAGCACCTGCTGGGTCTTCGCGCCCATGCGGAACTCGATGCCACGTTTCTCGAGCGCCGACTTCAGCAACGCGCCGGCTGGCGCATCCAGCTGCCGTTCCATGAGCGTGTCGAGCAGGTGTACCACGGTCACGTGCATGCCGCGCAGGCTGAGCCCGTGCGCCGCCTCCAGGCCGAGCAGCCCGCCGCCGATGACCACCGCGCGGCGCCCCTGCCCCGAGGCTTCCAGCATGCGATTCACATCATCCAGGTCGCGAAACGTGAGCACACCGGGCAGGTCCTTGCCCGGCAGCGGCAACAGGATGGGATCGGAACCCGTGGCGATGAGCAGCCGGTCGTAGGGCTCGACCACACCATCGCGGGATTTCACCACCCGGCGCTTGCGATCGATTTCAACGATGGGGTCACCGGCATGCAGTTTGATTCCACGCCGCGTGTACCAGTTCGGCCGGTGCAGCATGATGTCGTCGGCCTGCGATTCTCCCGACAACACCGGCGACAGCAGGATGCGGTTGTAGTTGCCGCGCGGCTCGGCGCCGAACACCGTGATCGAAAACCGGTCCGCCACGCCGAGCTTGAGCAGCTCCTCGACGGTGCGCATCCCCGCCATGCCGTTGCCGGCGACCACCAGGCGCGTACGCCGCAAGGCCTGGGGAACCTCGACCTGCACCCGCCCGTCGGCGACCCGCGTGGGATACGCCGCCACGTTGAACGTCGCGTCTTCGATGCAGCGCCCGCTGGCGAGCGCGTAGTGATGCTTGTAGATGGGCGATGCGACCACGCGCTCGCCCTGCAGGTTTCCCGTCAGTCCGCGCGAAAGTACATTGGCGCGGCTCGCCGGATCGAAGTTGTCGAGTGCGTAGACGCGGCCATGCACCTGGAACAGCGCGACCTGCCGGCCGCCCACCAGCGCGCCGACGCCCGTGCCCTCGACCAGGTCCTCGAGCGCGCAGACATCGTGCCAGCGTTCGCCGCTCAAGCCGCCACCTCCGCGTTGGACCGGCTCGCCTTCTCTTCGGCGGTCGCCGGGCGGATCTGGCCGCGCTCCTCGACGAACACCACGTTGCGGTCCGCCTCGTCGGAATTCACGAAGGTGCGGAATCGCTTGAGCGTCGCGGGATCTTCGATCGCGACTTTCCATTCACAGGCGTAGTTGGCGCGCACCCGGTCCATGTCCGCCTCGAGCTCGGCGCCGATGCCCAGCGAATCTTCGCAGACCACCTTGCGTACGTAGTCGACACCGCCTTCCAGGTTCTCGAGCCAGGTGGAGGTGCGCTGCAGGCGGTCGCCGGTGCGGATGTAGAACATCAGGAAGCGGTCGATGTACCGGATGAGCGTGGCCGTATCCAGATCGCGCGCCAGCAGGTCGGCGTGCCGCGGTTTCATGCCGCCATTGCCGCAGACGTACAGATTCCAGCCGTTCTCGGTGGCGATCACGCCGACGTCCTTGCCCTGCGCCTCGGCGCATTCGCGCGTGCAACCCGACACCGCGAACTTGATCTTGTGCGGCGCGCGCAGGCCCTTGTAGCGATTCTCCAGGTCGATCGCGAGGCCCACCGAATCCTGCACGCCATAACGGCACCAGGTGGAACCGACACAACTCTTCACCGTGCGCAGGGCTTTTCCATACGCATGGCCGGACTCGAAGCCGGCATCGATCAGTTCGCGCCAGATCAGAGGTAACTGATGAACCTGCGCGCCGAACAGATCGATGCGCTGGCCGCCGGTGATCTTGGTGTACAGGCCGTATTTCTTCGCGACCGCGCCGATGGCGATCAGTCCCTCGGGCGTGATCTCGCCACCGGGCACGCGCGGCACCACGGAATACGTGCCGTCCTTCTGCATGTTGGCGAGGAAGTAGTCGTTGGTGTCCTGCAGCGCCGCGTGGCGCTTCTTCAGCACGAATTCATTCCAGCAGGAGGCCAGGATCGACGCGACCGCCGGCTTGCAGATGTCGCAGCCCAGGCCGCGGCCATGTTTCGCGATGGTGTCCTCGAAAGTCTTGAGCTCACCGATGCGCACCAGGTGGAACAGCTGCTGGCGGGTGTAGGGAAAGTGCTCGCACATCGAAGTGTTGACGCTGACGCCACGCTTCTTGAGCTCGGCGTTGAGGATCTGCGTCACCAGGGGCGTGCAGCCGCCGCAGGTGGTGCCGGCCTTGGTCCTGGTCTTGAGTGCGCCCACCGTGGTGCAGCCGCCCTCGATGGCGGCGCAGATGCCGCCCTTCGACACGTTGTTGCAGGAGCAGATCTGCGCAGTCTCGGGCAGCGCGGCCAGCGCGTTGGTCGCGGGCGCTCCCGCGGAGGCCGCGGCCGCCGGAAACAACATGCTCTCCGGATTTTCCGGCAGCGCCATGGCATTCATGACGGTCTGGTGCCACAGCGAGTAGTCAGAGGTGTCGCCGACCAGCACCGCGCCAAGCAGCTTTTTGCCCTCGGCATCGACCACCAGCTTCTTGTACACCTCGCGCCGTTGATCGAAGAAGGAATAGACCCGCGCGCCGGTGGTCGCCGCATGGGCGTCGCCGATCGATCCGACCTCGACACCGAGCAGCTTGAGCTTGGTGCTCATGTCGGCGCCGGCGAACACTTCGCTGGGCACGCCGTGCATACGCGCCGCAGCGATGCGCGCCATCTGGTAACCGGGCGCGACCAGGCCGAACACGCGGCCCTCGTACGCGGCGCATTCACCGATGGCGTAAATGGACTCGTCCGAGGTGCGGCAGTCGCCGTTGATCACGATGCCGCCGCGCGGCGCCACTTCGAGACCGCAGGATCGCGCCAATTCGTCGCGCGGCCGGATGCCGGCCGAGATCACGATGACGTCGGTTTCCAGCGAACTGCCGTCCGCGAAATGCATGCGGTGACGCGCGGTTTCGCCATCGTCGATGCGCGTGGTGTTCTTTCCGGTGTGGACGGAAACTCCGAGACCTTCGATGCGCGTACGCAGCAGACCGCCGCCGCCCTCGTCCACCTGGACCGCCATGAGCCGCGGCGCGAACTCGACCACGTGTGTCGCGAGTCCCAGGTCCTTGAGCGCCTTGGCCGCTTCGAGACCCAGCAGGCCTCCGCCGATGACCACGCCACGCGTCGAGTTCTTGCCCGCTTCGCTGATCGCTTCGAGATCCTCGATGGTCCGGTAGACGAAGACATTGGGCCGATCTCGACCCGGAATCGGCGGCACGAACGGGCTCGAACCCGTGGCGAGGACCAGAACGTCGTATTCGTACTCGGCACCGCTTTTCGTGGCGACGCGTTTGTTGGCGCGATCGATGGAGGTCACCGGATCGCCGGAATGCAGCTCGATGCCGTTCTTGTCGAAGAACTCGCGCGTGGTGAGCGTCAGATCCTCGACGCTGCTTCCCGAGAAGAACTTGGAAAGATTGACGCGGTCGTAAGCGAGCCGCGGCTCCTCGGCGAGCATGGTGACGGACAGGTCCGCCTTTTCCTTGAGCAACGCTTCGAGAAAGCGCTGCCCGACCATCCCGTGGCCAATGACAATGATTCGCTTGGACATTGCTGGAGTTGGCCCTCGTCCGGTGGAGCAATGGGGTACTAAAGCAACGGCTGTGCCATGACCGGATTTCGGGAAATCCGGCAGTCGGGGCCCCGGTTGGGCGGTTTTGCTTCAGCGTGGTGCGGGGGTCGGGGGCAACCGCCTCAGGAGCGGGCAGGAGGGGTGCCATCGCGCAGGCGCGCGTAGACCACCTCGTCGATCAGCTGCCCGTCCTTGAAGACGCTTTTCCGCAGCACGGCCTCGCGCACGAAGCCGCACTTCTCCAGCACGCGCATCGACGCGGGATTCCATTCGAATACCGGCGACACCAGCCGCGCCAGGTCGAAATGCGCGAACACATATTCAACAGTGCAGCGCACGGCCGACGTCATGATGCCGCGGCCCCAGAAGGGCTCCGCCAGCCAGTAACCGAACACCGCGTTCTTTGCGTAGATGCCTTCGCCGGGATCGATGCCGATGCCGCCGGCCGCCACGCCTTCGATTTCGAGAGCCCAGTGGGTAGGTAGCTGTCGGCCGGCCAGCAGCGCGAACCAGGAGTCGGCGCTTTCGGCGGTATAGGGATGCGGAAACCGGTGTGCCAGGTTGCGCCATACCTTGCGATTGTTGGCGAACCGGACCAGCGATTCCTTGTCCGTGACACGCCAGTCGCGGACCAGGCACTTGCCACAATCCAGGTTCATGGGCTGTCTGGCGCGGCTAACCACTTCTCCAGGCGAATCGCGTCCTCGACGCCGGCGTAGTAGCGCTTGGTGATGGCCTGCTCGTGGTAACCCTGTTCACCGTAGAAATTGCGGGCCGCCGGGTTCTCGCGGCGGCACTCGACTTCGATACGCGAGATGCCGGCTTCCGCGGCCACCGCCTCGAGCCAGGCGAGGATCACGCCGCCGACTCCCTTGCGCTGGTGCGATCCGTGGACCGCGAACAGCAGCAGGTGTGCGGTGGTTTCGCGATAGCTCATGATCCCGAACCCGATGATGGAGTCGCGATCGCCGACCACCGCGACGTTGATGTCCGGATCGCGGATGGCGCGCTCGACGCGCGCGACCGTCCAGCTCCAGCCCAGCCCCTGCTCGATATAGTCGCGCGACATCGCGGCGATGCCGGCGGCATCGGCGGGTGTGGCGAGGCGGACAGACGTGGCGCTGATCAAGTCGAGGTCTCCTGACGTCAGAGGCCTGCAATTCCGAACTGCGACAGTATCCATATTGCGATGTATGCGACAGCGAACACGATCAATGCCACCAGCAGGGCAACGCCGACCACTTTCCACCAGGAGATGAGTTCACCCCCCGCCGCGCGGTGAGCCTTGACCATGGCGCCGAATCTCTGGTCGGCGACATGACGAATCGTGATGGCGTAGACAACCGGCATGACGATGTTGGGGAAGCCGTCCGGCAACAACATGGCGATGCCGACAACGACCAGGACAGCAACCAGGCTCCAGCTGAATACGCTGCGGCCGTCGTCGGGCAGACCGATCGCGCTGTAGTTGGACATCGCCAGCCAGCCCGCCGCGGCGGGCCCTCCGATGAACCCAGCGACTGCGAGCTGCGCCGGCGAGCACAGCAACTCTCCGACATCGGGAGCGTCCCCGGATAAACCCTCGGCCTCGCGGCTGGCGATAGGTGCCTTCGGTGGCTCGTAGGGATTGCGGCTCACGGCTTCCAGGCGGTCAGGATGAGACCGTACAGACCAAACTGCAGTGTGTGGTAACCGCCATCGATCAACCACATGACGGCGCCGCGATTGGCGAACTGGTAGTTGATCCCGAAGCTCGCCGCCACCAGCCCGGCGCCGATGGCCAGGCCCTGGAGCGTGCCTGCCATGATGGTGGCTTGCGCCGGAATGATCAGCGCATAGGCGAGCGCCGCGACCAGGGCGAACGCGAAACTGAGGCCGAAGACTTTCGCCGGATGACCCTGGCCGGCTTTGCTCGCGGCGCCCGACGCCCGGTTCCAGGCGTTGCCGAACAATGCGGGCGAGTACCACAGTCCACCGATCAGGAAGCTCGACAGTGCGGCCGCCACGACCGCCAGTAGATTGATGTTAGTCATGACCTCTCCTCCCCGAATGCCCGACTACTCTACCGAAACGATCGTCACCCCGCTGGCCTCCACGCCGGGATCGGACCGGCGCTTCTCGAAACGCCAGATCAGCCCGTCGACCGGATCCTGGATCTTCCCGACATGCGTGAAACCGCATTTGTTCAGGATGCGCTGCGATGCGATTCCGTCCGGAAGCGTATGAGCCCGGACGACCTGCACCTCGCTGGACGCCAAAGCGAACGCGAGCAGCGCGCGCGCGATCTCGGTCGCATAACCGCGGTTGACGAATTTGTCGTCGACGCCATAGGCGAGCTCGACGACGCCATCCATGGGCGGCCCGGTATACCCACCCATGCCGACGGCGACTCCATCGTCGCGACGCACCGCAGAGAACCCATGAATCCAGGGATTGGAATCGCTCGAAGCCTCGAGCAGTGCCAGCCAGCTCGCCGACACCTGCGCGCGCTCGTATTCCGTCATGCCCTTGAGCATCGCCTCGGCGTCGGCACGCGTCTTGGCGATGAGGTCGAGACTTTGCGTGCGAATACGCGCCGTCACTTGGCCTTGGACTTGTTCACACTTACGGCCGCCTTGATGAGCGCCTTGAACGCTTTTTCATCGATCTCGGCGTTTTCGCGGAAATCGATGGCACGTCGTGTGTTTCCCTCGAGACTCGAATTGAAGAGCTTCGCGGGATCCTTCACCGACGCGCCCTTGGCGAAGGTCAGCTTGACCGCGCTCTTGTAGGTCTCGCCCGTGCAGATGATGCCGTCGCGCGACCACACCGGAACATCCCATTTCCACTCTTCGATGATTTCCGCGTCGGCATCCAGGATGAGGCCGCGCAACCGCGCCAGCGTCTTGCCGCGCCAGTCACCGAGCTCCTTGATCCGGGCGTCGATCAGTCGCGAGGGAGATTCACCCGGTTTCGCTCCGCCCTTCATCGCTGCCATGCGTTCTCCTCAGTTCCGAGTTTGATAGAAGTGGAGCGCGTTCCCGTCCGGGTCACGCAGGTGAAACTCGCGCGTACCCCATGGCGTATCCATCGGCGACTTGCCGATGCGCAGTTCATCGCAAAGCGCATCGACGTCACGGACCAGGAAGCGGTAGGTAGGCCGGTCCTCGCCCGGCCGCACCTGCGAAAGATCGTTCCATTGCACGTGAATCTCGACGCCATCCCGGCGCAGGCCGGCGTAACGCGGTTGCGCGGCATCGTCCGTGAAGCTCACGCTGAAGCCACAGCGTCTGAAAAAATCGATGGAGCGCTGCACATCCGAGGACATCAATACCGGATGTACCTGGAGCAACATGCGGCTTCAGCCGAGCAGGCCCGCGCCGCCGCCATCGACGGCCAGCACGGCGCCATTGACGAAACTGGCGGCATCCGAGCACAACCAGACGATGGCATTGGCAGCTTCTTCCGCAGTTGCCAGGCGATTCATGCTCGAGTGCCGCGCGACCAGCATCTTGTAATGCTCGGCGGCGCGAGGCCGCTCGGGATTCACCATCTCCGAGCGGGTGAATCCGGGCGCCACCGCGTTGATGCGAATCGCCTTCTGGCCGTAGTCGACCGCGGCCGACTTCGTCAGGCCGACGACCGCATGTTTGCTGGTCGCATACGGCGCATGTCCCATGTCGCTCGGCTTGTAGCCGTAGATCGACGCGACGTTCACGATCGCTCCGCCACCGTTCGCGAGCATGGCGTTGATCTCGTGCTTCATGCACAGCCACACGCCTTTGAGATTGATCCCCATGATCTCGTCCCACTGCGCCTCGGTCACATCGGCCAGCGGCGTGAGACGCGGCCCCGAGATACCGGCGTTATTCACCGCGCAGTCCAGCCGGCCGAATTTCTGCACGGCGGTCTTGACCATGGCTTCGATATCCGCCGCGCGGCTGACGTCGGCGCGCACGAAGATAGCTTCTCCCCCCAGTGCGGTGATCTTTTTCACCACCTGCGCGCTCTGCTCTTCGCGGCGCGCGGCAATAACGACCCGGGCTCCCTCCTCCGCGAATTTGATTGCAGTCGCCTCTCCCAGACCCGAACTCGCGCCGGTGACCAGCGCAACCTTGCCCTTGAACGATTCGCCCATCGTCATCCGCCCTCTGTCCGCCTCTTGATCGCGTCATTCATAACATGGCGGGCCGCTCGAGTGCGATTCGCTTGCGGCACAGCGGACACTCCTGCGGTTCCCACAATGACTGCGAGCTGCGGGTCAGTGACAGGATCGGAATGGATTGATCCTTGAAGTGCTTTTCGGCGCGATCACCGAGAATCATCAGGGCGGCTACGACCACGGTCGGCGCGCCCATGCCCTTCAGGTGGTCGACGGTTGCGCGCGTCGCCGATCCGGCGCTGATTGCATCGTCGACGACCGCGAATTTCTCGCGCGTGGCGCCCATCGAGCCATGCAGTTCCTCGCGAGCCGAGGTCATTTCGCGGTGCGGTCGGTGCGCTCCCACGTGAAGTCGTAGAACACGCGTATCAGGTTGCCATCCGGGTCCGCCGCCAGGAACTCGTGCAGATTCCACGGTTTCGATTCGGGCCGCGAGACGATTCGCGCACCCTGGCTGTTCCATGCATCGTGCAGCTCGTCGACTTCGCTCTTGCTGTTGAGGTTCAGCCAGATCACCACGGGCCCGCCGATGCTGCCGTACTGCCGGCGAAACGCCTGCTCGGTCAGAAACACCCGGCAACTGCCGCGAGAGACCTGGCCGATGCCTTCCGCGCCCCAGTCGCGGGTGAAGCCGAGACACTGCTCGTAGTAGGAAGCTGCCGCGCCCAAGCTATCGACGGGAATTTCGGGGACAGCGCTCGGGAAATCCGGGTTCATGTCGCCTCCTCCTTTCACGAGGGCTCGTCCATGAGCCTTACGTGTGCGCCGCAGCTAGGTCGGCATTTGTGCCTGGAATTCCGGCATGTTCATGGCCCCGATCACGAGCAGCACGACGCCGGCCAGATAGACGAGAAACGGGGTCTTGGTCAGCTGCCAGTTCATGATGACGAAAATCAGGCCAACCAGCGGAATGAAAAGCGAGCCCAGCCCCCACCACACGCTCTTCTTGAAGGTCACCACGAGCAACCAGATGCCGCCAATCAGGGCTATGACGAGCCCCAGGTAGAACAACGCAGTCATTTCTTCCTCTCCCTTTTTTGCCTTTTCGGCTTGTATGTATTGCCGTTTCTTTTTGTGTCATGAAGCTGTGGTCCATGACATGCGCAGTCTATGCCAATGTCGGCATATCCCGACAAACTGGCGCCGGGTTTGACACTCCGGGACGCGCTGTGTACTTACGTCCGACGCAATTTCGATTCGAGTTTCAGGTACAGGAGGTAACTCATGGCTTTGTGGAAGGATCAAACGGGCAATGACCCCAGCCGACCGGAACCCGCCGCGAAGGCCCCCGAAAAGGTGGCGGTCCTGAGCGCCGTCAGCGAACCGGCCGCGCGCCCGGCTGCGACGCAACATCGCGCGGACGCATCGACGAAAGAATCCGTCATCGCGGCAGGCCTGACGATCGAGGGCAAGATCGAAGGCGCCGGGCACGTGCGCATTGCCGGGGACTTCAAGGGTGACGTCAACGTGCAGGGCAACCTGACGATCGAACCGGGGGCGCACCTGACCGGTGGCGTGAAAGCCGACACCGTGGTGGTCGGCGGTCAGCTGGACGGCAACATCGACGCCGCTTCCCGCGTCGAACTACTGCAGACCGGCGTACTCAATGGCGAGCTCAAGGCCGGCTCGCTCACCGTCGCCGCGGGTTCGCGCATGCGTGGCAAGGCGGAGTTCGGCTGGGACGAAAAGCCCAAGCACTGACGGACCCATGAACGGCCGTCTAGTGGCGCCCGGCAAGACCAGGATCTGTCCGCATTGCAAGACAACCATCCTGGAAAGCGCCAGCGTCTGCCCGGGTTGCCACCATCACCTGCGCTTCGACCCGAACTCGAACATCGAGAGCCGGGTCCAGCCGACGTTCTCCGCGTTGCGAGTCGAGGGCGCGTTCCGTAATCCCGAGGGGGTCGACTCCTGGGAGTACTCGGTCGTGGTCTCGATTCGCAACGATCGCGGCGAGGAAGTGGCGCGCAAGGTAGTTGGGGTCGGTGCGCTCGATCCGCGCGAGGGCCGCACCGTCACGATGTCGATCGACGTGTTTACGCCGCGTGGGCGGAACTAGAACGGATGAGCATCGAAACCGAAGCACTCGAACATTTCTTTGCCGCCGTCAATCGCAATGACATACAGGCCATCACGCGGGATTTCGACCCGGACATCGTGCGCATAGAACCCGAGGGCTTTCCGACTGCAGGTACCTATCGTGGGATTGCCGAGGTACAGGAGCACGTCAGAAAAGGGCGCGGCACCTGGGCCGAGGGGAGCTGCGACGTCGAGGGATTCCGGGAAAATGGCGACAAGGTCGTCGTGCTCCTGCATGCCCGCGTGCGAATGAAGAATTCGACCGAGTGGATCGGCGGCCGCTTTGCCGATGGCTTCGTGTTCCGCAACGGCAGGATCGTCGAATACCGCTCGTTCGCGGAACGGGTTGATGCCTTGAAGTGGGCCGGCATCGAGTAGTAGTCAGGGGTAGACACATCGAAAGCCGACGAACGGGACGGCATTCGTAACCTCGTGGCTGTCGCGCCATCGGGTACGTAGATTGATGACAGC
>Ga0315912_10005849_pt1 | contig 11183 bp, 8 predicted proteins | sample VfabasoilMG_FD_204469 | JGI IMG/M metagenome (GOLD analysis project Ga0315912, IMG submission 204469) | Garden soil microbial communities collected in Santa Monica, California, United States - V. faba soil | ecosystem: Environmental > Terrestrial > Soil > Garden | place: USA: California...
TGAGTAGCCAGATGACTGGCGACTTGCGTGGACAACTCACGCGGGCGTTCCAATTCGACCGCCAGGGCTTTGAGGAGGGGCTGCATGTAGCGGAGCATCGGCCAGGCACGAACGATCTCCAAGGCGTAAGTTTGAACGCGAGAGCGGCAGGGCAACTGTTCTACTTCGCCGCCTGTTGCCGCATCTGCGCGGGCTTGACGGGTACGGGAATGAAACTCCTCACCAACGAACCCTTCCCTGTCTCGAAAACGCGCAGCGTACCTTCGTAGCCGCCGGTCACAACCCAGTTGGTCGTGGGATGATAGGCAACGGCGAAGATCGCGCCCTCGTGGCCCTTGAGCGCGGCGATACGCTTGCCGTCCTTCGCATTGAAGACCCGTGCTTCGCCACCAACGCTGCCCACGCAAATCGTGCTGCCGTCCTGACTGTAGGCAATAGCCTGCACCGGGCCGGGCATGCGCTCGAACTCCTTGAGGAAGTTCGAGTCGTTGTTGGCAGCGGTCCGGCCCTGATTCTCGGAAATCTTGTAGGTGCGGCTCACGCCCATCTCGCCGCCGTAGGCCACGATGTCCTCCTTGGGATGGCGCGCAAAGCAAACGACGCCTTCCAGCAGTTTGTTGATGTCATCGATGAACTGGCTGTTGGACGCATCGATGAGCTTGATCGCGCGGTCGCGACCACCGCTCACAATGCGCTGTCCGTTGGTGGTCCACGCCGTGGCAAAGACCCAGTCGCTGTGGTTGTCGAATTTAATCCGCTCCTTGCCGTCCGCTGCCGCGATGATACGAACGGATTTGTCCGCGCCAGCGAAGGCGAGCCACTTGCCGTCCGGCGACCAGGAGATGCCGTAAACGGAATCGAGCGAAACCTTGAACGATTTCTGCGAGCCGAGCACGGTGCCGATCGCGGGCAAGTCCCAGATCTGCACTTCGCCGAACCGCGCCGGGGCGCTGCCGGCCACGGCGAGTTTCTTGCCGTCGGGCGAGAACGCCAGCGACTCGATGCGCGGTGACTCGCCGACGAGACGGGCGACGATGTTCGATTCCGCGCCACCCAGCAGCAGCACTTCGTGATAGCCGGAAATGGCGAGAATATTTCCATCCGGAGAAAAGGCGATCGCCGAGATCACCGGAGGCGCGGCGTAAGTGGGTACCTCGGCGAGCTTGAATGAACCGGCATTGGCCGGCGTGTCGTTCGTTGCGCCTTCGACGATCCAACGCTCGATCATCGCAATCTCCGCCTTGGTAAGCGGGTCACCTTCCTTCGGCATCGAGGGTTCATCGCCGGTGATCTCGTCGATGACGATGCTCTCCTTCGCCTTGCCCGCGACGAATCCAGGGCCGTGCTTGCCGCCCTTTTTGAACATCTCGTAGGTCGTAATATCCAGTTGCCCCTTGAGCTTGCCCGGATGATGGCAGCCGGTGCAGCTCCGTTTGAAGACGGGAACAATGTCGTTGTAGAAGCTGACGGGCTTGTCGTCCGCGGGGCCGGAAGCCGGCGAGAGAAGTGCGAAAGGCAGCAACAAGGCAATTCGCCGGAGCAAGGTTTGAACTTTTCGAGACATGGCTTTGAGCAATCGTCGTTGGGCCACTCGCCCGGATCGATGATGCCGAAAAGCCTAACACTTTGCGACCGACGATGGGAAGGGCAGCCTTTGAAAGACGTTGGCCACGCAGGGGGCTATTCATCGAATGCCCAATGATCCAAGGCTCAATGCGGCTCGGAGGTCATCTGTTGGGTGGCATGGAGAAGGAAGGAAAGCACCTCTGGCCGCGCGCCGGGCATCCTTGCCCAGCGCATCAGCGGCAACAAGAGGCGGAAACGAACCCTTGGTCACAACGCAGCCGCACCCCAAGTACGTCTGCTGCAACGCGCGTTCCGGAACACGCCCCCTTACTCCACCAAGACCCTCACCCCGTCCTCGTCCTCTCGCGAAGAATTGGGAGCCGCGCCCTGCTTTTCGTTTAGGGTTTCCAGGTGCGTGGTCCTCCTGAGCGCGCGCGGCTTCTTTCCCGGCCTCCAGCGCGGGAAGCGGAACAGGGTGAGGGTCGGTCGTAGTCGCATGTTACCTGTCTTGTTTCTTCAGCACTTCATCACTTTCAGCGTCAATCCTGCTTCAACCGGAAGTGTGCCAGTCCGGCCTGATGGCACACGGGCTGCACTGCAAACTTTCGATGATGCCAATGAAACGAGTTCATGCATGAAGGCACCGCTTGACAGCCGACAACTTCGGGCGTTCGCAACGCTTGCCAGGACGGGCAGTTTCACCCGCGCCGGCAAGGAATTGTTCATCTCGCAATCCGCCGTCAGCCATTCGATGAAAGCTTTAGAAAGCGACATCGGTTGTCGTCTTTTTGACAGGATGGGCAAGAAGGTCATCCTCACGCAGGCCGGAGAAACACTGCTGCATCACGCGGAAAAAATTCTCGCGGAAATGGAGGGCGCGCGCGCTTCGATCGAGCAACTCGGCAAGTGGGGCCGCGCGCGCCTGCGCCTCGGCGCCAGCGTCACGGCCTGCGAACACATCCTGCCCGCCGTGCTGCGGGAGTTGAAAGACCGCTTCCCACAATGCCTCATCAGCATCAGCCCAGGCGACACGCAGGACATGATTGGATGGTTGCATCGCAGCAGCATCGACCTCGCCTTGACCCTGCAACCCACGGGCGAGGACAAGCTGGAGTTCACGCCCCTTTTCCACGACGAGATGGTGTTCGTGTTGAGTCCGTCCCATCCATGGGCAGCGCGCGGGCGGGTCGTGCGCGAGGAAATTCCAAAGCAGAACTACATCCTGTACAACAAAACCAGTTACACCTTTCAACTGGTGGAGGATTATTTCCGGCAGGAGGACATGGTGCTGAACACGGTAATCGAACTCGGCAGCATGGAAGCGAGCAAGGAACTGGTGAAGCTCGGCCTCGGCATCAGCATTGTGGCGCCGTGGATCGCGCGCAAGGAACTGGAGGAAAAATCACTGGTCGCCCTGCCCCTTGGGCGCAGGAAGCTCCGGCGCCATTGGGGTATCCTCCACTGGCCGGGTCGACGCCTGAGCCTGGTGGAGGAGACCTTTATCACGCTTTGCCGATCGGTCACCGCCACGCTTTCCAACTCGGCTGCGGAACCAGCGGTCGCGTAGGTTTGCTCCCAATCCAACCGACGAGGACCTCGAGTCCTGCGTTAATCTCGGAATCAGTTCGGCGCTCAGTAGCCGTCTTTGCAGGCAACGGACTCAAGTCCGATGGACTTGCGCCGGCGGATTCGTCAGCGACCAGACTCAACTAATTCCGCAGCTTGGGCCAGAGCTTCTGCCAGTTCCTCGGCCTTCCACTTGTTACCGTCGAACTGGCGGTAGATGCGCCCTTGAGAATCCAGCACCACGGTTCGCAGGTTGTGAAGAAAACTGCCACCCTCGTTTGCGAAGCGAAAGTCCAGTTGCGACACCATGGAGGCCATCACGTTCGTGGGCGCGGCGGCAAAGAGCCAGCGGTTGGCGTTCTGGCCTCGGTAGCTATAGGCGTAGCGCGTGAGCACTCCGGGCTTGTCGAAGTCGGGATCGAACGAGATTGAAAGGAACTGCCAGTTGGTCGGCCCTCCCGGCCGTTGCAGCAACAAATTGCGCGCGCGGTTGAAATGTTGGTTCATGCGCGGACAATAGTCCGGCAACGGACAGCGGGTGAAAATGAACGTGAAGGCAAGCGCGCGGCCCTTGAAGTCGGATAATTTGATCGTGCGCCCGTCCTCGGACAGCAATTCGGCGTCTGGGAGAGCATCTCCGTGTTTCATCGTGGCAACGCGAAGGAGTGAAGACGGCGACGGATCCAGGCGCGGTGGCGGCGCGAGATCATTTGTGCCCGCCCGTCGGATGCTCTGGATCCAACTGTCTTCCTCCGTGGCTTTGACGAGAAAAGTGATGGCGTCGCCCACCAGCAGCCCGCGCAGTTCATTTGTGTCGCGCACATTGAACGACATGGTCATCTTCGGCATGAATCCGGGAATCTCTTCGTGACGAACGACCACAGTCTGCCCGTCGGCATGCAGTTCGAGGACGAGACCCCTGGCATGAAATGAGCGAATGACATTGGTGGAGCCCGGCAGACTGGCCTGCGTGCCGGGCAAGATCGCACCTCCTGTCTCCGGAGTAGCCCCTTTCGAGTCGGCACTATTGGATTCTGAACGAATGGCTTCCGAGTTCGCTCGGTTCTCGCAAGCGACGAACAATAGGCCGGACGCCAAAGCCAGTAGTAAAGCAAGCGAACCTGCGGGAGTAGCACTAGCTGGAACCTTACCACGATCCGCAAGGTTCAACTCACGACTCACGACACAACAGATCGCGGCAATGATCTTAACCATCGCGCCATTTTAGCCTCGTCCATAAATGGCCGGCGTGGATTCAGGGGCGTTGCGCCCCGAACATGAGCCTGAGGCGGATTCAAATGAGGGCAGGCCGCAGTTCGGCAAGCGAGAGAACCACGGCGATCATCTCGCGGAGATTTATGTTACAGTCGTGTCACAGCCTCCAAATGCACCAGCTTTGGCTGCGACTCGGATGCCAAAAAGTCCCGTTCGCCACATTTGCCATGCAGGCAACGCCTTGCACGATAAGGTAAGCCCTCTATGGGACGTTCAAAGAAGTCGGGTAGGCGGCCGGCTGCCGCGAAGAATTCCAACAGGGCGGGCCAAAGCTCCGTACCGAACAGCCGGCGCAAACTCGTGAGTTTCTCGCTTGTCAGCATTGCCGTCGGAGCTGCCATTGCTTATGGGGTGGCCCGCAAGCAGGACACTCTGCCCGATCCGGCTGCACGGCAGGCGATCGCCCACGGTGCGCAACAGTCTCAGAGCGTGCAGTCTTCCGCGTCACAAGTCATGATGGGCGGCGATCCGCTCAAGGAATACACTCCTGGACCCGCCACTGTGAGTTCCGCCTCTCACCGATCCAAGACCAACGCGGCATTCGCCTATAAAGACGAGGGGTTGATTACGCTCGATCCCATCTGCGAAACAGTGGCATCGCAGAAACCTCGTTTCGCACCTGGTAATCCTGCACCCAGCACTCGCAGCATGGCCCAACGACTCGCCACTCTCTATGAGAAGGCAAACCCGGCAACAGCCGGATACATGAACGACCGCATGGCCGAGTTGTTGCACCAGAAGATGACCAACACCACGGAGCTCAATGAAAAGTTTCGGCTTCAGTTTCAATTGGCCATTCAACAAATCAACGCGGCTCGACCTGACGTCGCGCTCAACACCTTTTCCGCGATGGAAAGGTCCATTGCCGAGTTCGGCGGAGAGTTGGACGACCGCACGCGCGCGGAACTGCGAGTGCGCAAAGGCGTGGCGTTTTTCCGTCTCGGGGAGCAGGAGAACTGCCTTGCCACCCACAACGCCGATTCCTGCGTCTTTCCTCTCAAGCCCAAGGCCTATCACCTCCTGCCGCGCGGTTCCCTCGGCGCCATTGCCATGTTCAACGCGCACCTCGCGGAGTATCCCAACGATTTCTCAGTGCGCTGGCTGTTGAACCTCGCCCACATGACGCTGGGCGAGTATCCGGAGAAAGTGAATCCGCAGTATCTCATCCCGCCGAAGGTGTTCGCGTCGGAATACGAGATGCCGCGTTTTCCCGACGTGAGCGACGGCTTGGGGATCGATGCCAACGATCTCGCGGGGGGCGTCATTGTGGACGACTTCGACAACGACGGGCTTTACGACCTGGTAATCTCGGCGTGGGATCCACAAGGCCAGCTTCGCTACTTCCATAACAGCGGCGATGGAACCTTTACGGAACGCACAAGTGAGGCAGGCCTGGTGGGCGAAGTGGGCGCATTGAACATCCAGCAGACGGATTACAACAACGACGGCCTGCTCGATATCTGGATGCTCCGCGGTGCTTGGCTCAGCAAGGCGGGGCGCATTCCCAACTCGCTATTGCGGAACAATGGCGACGGGACGTTCACGGATGTAACCGAGGAAGCCGGGCTGCTCAGTTACCATCCCACGCAAACGTCCCGCTGGTTTGATTTCGACGGCGACGGCTGGCTGGACGTATTCATCGGTAACGAGTCCACGGACCGGAATGATCCCGACTGGTGTGAACTCTACCGCAACAACCGTAACGGCACGTTTACGGAATGCGCCAAGGCTTGCGGCATCAAGGTGGCTGAGTTCGTCAAAGGGGCGGCGTGTGCCGACTACGACAACGACGGACGCCCGGATCTTTTCATCGCCGTGCGTGGCAGCAGAGCGAAAATCCTGCTTCACAACGACGGCCCCGACGCCTCCGGCCAATGGCGCTTTAGCAGCGTGGCAGACCGATCCGGAGTCAACTCCGATGTCCTGAGCTTCGGAACCTTCTTCTTCGATTACGACAACGACGGCTGGGAAGATCTGCTGATCTTCGGCTACCACCTCCCGAACGGCGTGGGCGAGGTGGCGAAGGACTACCTCGGGCTGCCCAATAATGCCGCCAAGTCCAAGCTCTACCACAACAACCGCGACGGCACGTTCACCGACGTGTCTGTGGAGGCTGGTCTGAACCGGGTCTGCCTCGCCATGGGCCACAACTATGGCGACCTCGACAATGACGGCTGGCTCGATTTCTACTGCGGCACGGGCGACCCGGATTTCACGACGCTGATCCCCAACCGGATGTTCCGCAACGCGGGCGGCAAACTGTTTCAAGATGTTACCACGGCCACCGGCACTGGCCACATTCAAAAAGGACACGGCATCGCCTTTGCTGATTTCGACGACGACGGGGATCATGACGTTTATAGCGCGTTGGGCGGAGCTTTCTCGGGAGATTTGGCGCGCAATGCGTTGTTCATGAATCCGGGAACCACCAATCGATGGCTCAAGCTGAAATTGGTTGGCACCAAGGCCAACCGTCCCGCCATCGGGGCGCGTATCAAAGTAACAGCGCAAACACCCGGCGGCACGCGCGAGTTTCATCGCACCGTGAGCAGTGGCGGCAACTTCGGCTCGAATCCGCTCCGACAGGAGATCGGCCTCGCCGACGCCACTTCCATCACCGCTGTCGATATTCGCTGGCCCGGCTCGGACTCCCGGCAGACGCTGACAGGACTGGAACTGAATCGCGGCTACGAGGTTCGCGAAGGCTCTCCAACGCCAGCCCCGTTGAAGCTCCACCCCGTGAAGCTGGACAAGCACACGCCGCGGACCCATGCCGCCGTTCAAGCCCGGCAATGACCCGTGCCACTGCCATTGCGCTGTAGCCGGGAAGTGATCGCTGCAGTCAACAGCTCGAAATGAATCTCCGGGTTTTGATCGCCGACGACGAGCCACTGTGCCGACAACGCTTGCGGCAATTCCTCCGCGCTGAGCCAGGGAACGAACTCGTTGGCGAATGCATCAATGGAACAGAGGCAGTCACGGCCATCCGCAAGCAATCTCCGGACGTCGTTTTCCTCGATGTCAAGATGCCGGAGCTGGACGGATTCGACGTCATCAAGTCCCTAAGCGACATCCGCCTGCCCGCGAGTGTCTTCGTCACGGCCTACGATCAATTTGCGTTGCGTGCGTTTGAGACCCATGCCGTGGACTATCTGCTCAAGCCTTTTAATCGTGTGCGATTTCAGACGGCCCTCCGGCGCGTGCGTGAACGGTTGCAACGCGATCTCTCGTCCAAAGACGATCCCACTCTTCTGAACCTGCTGAAGACGATTGATTCGCGCCACTCGTCGCTGGAACGCGTTACGATTAGATCTGATGGGCGCATCACTGTCCTGAAGACGGCAGAGATCGATTGGATTTGTGCCGCCGATAACTACGTTGAACTGCACTTGGGGAAGGCTACCCACCTGCTCCGCACGACCGTCACCGCCCTGGCAAGCCAGCTTCCACAGAATCGCTTCGTGCAAACCAGCCGCTCGCTTCTGGTCAACGTGGATCGTATCAAGGAAATCCGCCCGAAGGCCCACGGAGATTACTCGATCATCCTGCGAGACGGGACCTCCCTGCCGGGTAGCCGGAATCATCGCCGCCAATTGGAGCGGCTCCTTTTCAACTCTGTGTAACGCGGCCGCGATCGCAGTTCGACCGATCCAGGTGTTTTTCGACGCGCGTTCCCGCACGTTCGCCTTGCCTTTGCGCGCCAATTGGCAACACTCGCGCGCGATTTCTATGAGCAAAAACTTGAAGCATACGTCGTCAAAAAGGTTTGCCGCGTATCCGCGCTTGAATCCCTTCGGCGTTGGCAAAAACATTTCCGCCGCCGACCTCATCGATCAGTCGATGCTCGCCTACAACGGCGGGCGCCTGCGAGAAGCGGCGCAATTGCTTGCGCAGAAGATGCTGCCCAACGATGGCTTCATCGGCCTGTCGCTCACGGGCGCACTCACGCCCGCGGGTCTGGGCAAGAGCTGCCTGATCCCGCTGATGAAGGCCGGCTTCGTGGATTGGATCATCTCCACCGGCGCGAATCTTTATCACGACCTGCACTTCGGCCTGGACATGCAACTGCACAGCGGCTCGCCATTCCTGGACGACGTGGTGTTGCACCGCGACGGCGTCATCCGCATTTACGACGTGCTCTTCGATTACAACGTGCTGCTCGATACTGACGCGTTCGTACGCGAAGTGATTCGCGGCCCCGAGTTCCAACGGCCGATGGGCACGGATGAATTCCATTACCTTCTCGGAGGCTATGTCCTGGCGCGCGGAAGGAAGTTGGGGTTGAAAGACAGTTCCGTGCTGGCGACGGCCCACGAATGCGGCATCCCGATTTTCACCAGCAGCCCGGGCGATTCGAGCATCGGGATGAATGTCGCCGCGATGGCCTTGCGCGATTCGAAGTTGATGTTCGACGTGAACCGCGACGTGAACCAGACGGCCGGTATTGTCTATCACGCCAAAAGCACCCGGCACACGAGCAGCGTGTTCATCCTGGGTGGAGGCAGCCCCAAGAACTTCATGCTCCAGACCGAGCCGCAGATTCAAGAGGTCATGGGCATCCAGGAGAAGGGTCACGATTATTTCCTCCAATGCACCGATGCCCGGCCCGACACCGGCGGCCTGAGCGGCGCCACGCCCGCCGAGGCAGTGAGTTGGGGCAAGGTTGATCCCGACAAGCTGCCTGACTCGGTGGTTTGCTACACGGACAGCACCATCGCCCTGCCTTTGCTGACCGCTTACATGATGGCGCGCGTGAAACCGCGGAAGTTGAAACGCCTCTACGATTCGCGCGATGTAATCCTCGACACGGTGCGACAGAAGTATCTCCAGACCGGCACCGTCACCAAAGTGATGACAAGCCGGAAAATCGCCAAGCGCGGCAGTAGCGTGGGTTTGAAGAGCAAGTAGCCCTCGCTGCGGGAAGGAACGCGAAGCCGCTCAGTTATTTTCCTTCCGTCCGCTGGGCCAGATATCATTGCGGATCGGCGCAAGGATGTCCTGCACTTCGGTAAGCAGGCTTTGATCGATGGGTTCCTCGATGCACTTCACGCACTCCTTGATCTTCCTCGCGCTCGATGTTCCCACGAGTGTGGTGGAAATGTCCCGATGCGACGTGGCAAACTGCAACGCCAGCCGTGGCAGACTCACTTTCTTTTTCCGACAGTGTTCGACCGCCCGCGCGCAGGTGTCGCGGACTTTAGCCGGGGCGGGATGCCACTTTGGGGGGCCTTTCTCCGTAAGCAATCCCATGCCGAGCGGCGCGGCGCTGATGATCCCGGCGCGCTTTTCCTTGAGGTAGGGCAAGAGCTGCACGAGCGTCGTGTTCGTCAGGCAGAAGTGACAGTAGGAATGAATCGCGTCCACGGAAACTTGATCCAATACCTTCCGAAACACTTTGAGCGGCAGTCCGGTGATCCCGATGTGACGCACCTTGCCCTGGCGCTTGAGTTTTTGAAGCGCGGGCAATGTTTCCTCCACCAGCTTGTTCACCATCGCGAACTCGACATCCTGACATTGGATCAGGTCGATGTGCGCCACCCGCAAACGCCTCAAGCTCTCATCCACGCTGCGTGCCAGGCGTTCGGGCGAAAAATCGAAGTCTGTTTCAGCCGCGCCGTGACGCCCAACCTTTGTTGCCAGGAGATATTTCTCCCTTCCCACGCCCTGCAACGCCTTGCCCAGAACCGACTCCGCCATCGTCAGCCCGTAGTAAGGCGCGACATCGATGAAATTAACTCCGAGATCAATTGCCGCGCGCACCGCGCGAATGCCGTCCTTTTCGTCGATGGCGCCGTGTGTGCCTCCCAGCGGCGCGGCGCCAAATCCGAGAACAGAAACTTTCCAGCCCGTTTTCCCCAACTCCCGAAACTTCATAGCGTCTATTGCGGGCAAAGATAGCGGAGGAAGCGTGTGAACCAAGAAGTTTGTGAAGGCCGACCGCACGCTGCCGGAGCCAATCGCTCCGTTCAGCCCGCCAAGTCACTTGAGCCGCGCGCCCGGTGAAGTCGGCTCATCAATGCCGGCGAAACTGGAGAGTGTGCTCGACGCGTTTGCTTTGCGCGTAATCGAGCGGAGGTAGTTCCGTCAGCGTCGGGGATTCCGTTTCGTTCAAGATGCCCCTCGCCATCGCCTGCAGCGCCGTCCAGCGCGGCCAGTCGAGCGGCGGTGCTTTGCTGATTTGTCGCAACAGGCTGCGCCATTCGATAATCACGCGGTCGATATCGCCGGTGCCCAGGAATTCAGTGATCCAGGCGGTCTTGTTCAAAGGATTCTTGTGAATGCTCGCGACAACCTGCTCGGCGCCGCTGCCGTAACGAGGCGGCAGGCCGTTCTCGAGATAGCCGGGCACGCTCTGCAATCCGTAACGCTGATGGCACGCCGCCGGGATGCGACCGGCCCAACGATTCTCCTCACCGCAAAAACGAAAGCCCGCGTCGAGATTCGCCAGTTCATAGATCAATTCGTCCAGCGGCAACGTCTCGTCCTCCAGTGCCGCGCCGATGGCAAGGCCGTCCTCTTGATGAAAGAAGCTCACCATGCGCCCGCGGCGCGTCGGCACACCCGCTGAATCGATCAATCCCAACCGGCGCCAGAGCGATGCCGTGCCGCTGCCCGCACCCAGATTACGGCATGTGTTCACGAGGTGACACTGCGCGCAGTCTTCCGGCCCCACCTCGCGCTCGACGGGCTTCCACAAAGCGATGCCATGGGCATCGACCGGGACGCGCACGGGAAGTTCGGCCAAGCTGACGAGCGCGTGAATCTTGTGGTCGCTG
>Ga0315912_10005850_pt1 | contig 11181 bp, 9 predicted proteins | sample VfabasoilMG_FD_204469 | JGI IMG/M metagenome (GOLD analysis project Ga0315912, IMG submission 204469) | Garden soil microbial communities collected in Santa Monica, California, United States - V. faba soil | ecosystem: Environmental > Terrestrial > Soil > Garden | place: USA: California...
ATGTACTCCTGCACGCGGTAGCCCGGCAGGCGCGGCGCGCACTCGGCGTTGCGCCCCGGCCCGGTCTGATGCAAGACCTGCAGCCCGCCGAGCAGCAGCACGCCCGCGTGACGCTGGACGAAGCGGGTCAGTGCCAGCGCGCCCTGACTGCCGCCGAGCACGACGAGCAGCGGCCGGTCGGGATGGAAGCCCAGGCGCTCGCGCGCCGCGCGCACCTCCGCCCGCGCGGGCGCGCCGGCCGTGAAGGCCCGCGCCAGCGGCGGGCCTACGAGTCGGTGCGCGCCGAAGCCGATCTGGGCGTCGAGGCGCCCGCCCGGCGGGAGCGTCGCGGGCCAGGCGTGGAACATGCGCTCGGAGAAGCGCGCCAGCCAGCGTGTGGCCGAACCGCGCGCGGCGTTGATCTCGAGCAGCGCGACCGGGATCCCGAGCGAGCGCGCGGCGAGCACGGCCGGCAGGCAGGTGTAGCCACCCAGCGCGAGCAGCACATCGGGCTTGTGCTTCACCAGCGCCACGCGCGCGGTCATCACCGCCGGCGGCGTGCGCAGCACGAGACGCGCGCGCGAGGGCGCCCCGCCGCCCTCGGGCTCGATCTCGAGCACGACGCGCCGCGCCGGAGTCGGAGCGCAGCGCGTGCCGAGGTCCCCCAGCACGCGCTCTTCGACCTCCCTGCCGCTCGTGAACCAGACCAGATCGGCGAGACCGCCCCGGGCGCGCGCGTGCTCCAGGACGTGCAGTCCAGGCACCAGATGGCCGCCCGTCCCGCCTCCGACCAGCGCCAGGCGCAGGTCGGCGGTGGACGCAAGCTCGCGCCCGGCGCGGATCTCGCTCCCGTTCGTGAGGATCATTTCGTTCCCGAGTCCGCCCGGACGTCGGCTACGCCGGCGTCGAGTTCCGAGCGGGCGAGCAGCGCCGGCGGCGGCGCGAACTCCACGGACGCGGCTTCCGGGACGGAAACCGCGCCGTAGGGACCACCGAGGTCCTCGACCACGAGGGCCGAGGAGCGCGGGGCTTCGAGGACCGCCAGCATCAGGCAGCCCAGGATCAGCATCCAACGCAGAGCGTGATTCATCGGATGCGCGGCTTGTTGCTGGCCGGGGAGGCGTCGGCGACGAGCGTCGCGCTCTCGAGTGCGCGCGTTCCGGCGGGCAGGCGCAGGACCTGGCCGACGGCGAGCTTGCTGGCTGACACGCCGGGGTTGAGGTCGGCGATCTCCTTCCAGCGATCGCTGTCGCCGAGCTCGCGGCGCGCGATCGCCTTGAAGGTATCGCCCTTCTGCACCTTGCAGCTGGGACCGCCGGCGACCCGGCGCTCGGGCGTGGCGACGCGCTCGGAGGACTTCGGCTTCGGCGCGGGCTCGGTCTTCTTCTGCGCGGGCAGCGTCGGCTGCGCCACGGCCTGCGTGGCGTCCGCCGGCAGCGCGAGCTTCGCGCCGACCTTCAGGCTCTTGGGCGTGAGGCCCGGGTTGAGCGCGGCGATCTCGGTCCAGCGGCTCTCCTTGCCCAGCGTGCGGCGCGCGATCTGCGCCAGCGAGTCGCCCTTCTGCACGACGTATTCGTTCGCGACTGCCGGCGCGGGCGCGGCGAGCGGCGCGATGGGCTGCGCAAGCGGTTGCGCAAGCGGTTGCGCAATCGGCTGCGCGATCGGTTGCTGCGGCGCGGTCTCGATCGGCGCTGCGACCGGCGTCACGGCCGGGCTGCCGACGACCAGGTTGCGGCTCGGATCCTGGTCGAGCGGCCCGGGCGGCGTGAGCGCCGCGTCGGTCGAACTCGCCGGAGGGAGGATGTTGTCGGCCGTCACGTCCTTCTGGGCGCGGCCCGTCAGGCGCGACCAGAAGCCGGGCGACTTGCTGTCTCCCCAGAAGGAGACGGCCACGATGGTGATCAGGAAGAAGACCAGGGCGATGACGCCGTAACGTTCGATTTGTTGCATGGGATGAGCGCGAAGATTCAGGGGCCAGAAATGTCCTGCGCGCGACGCGGCGACGCGGGCTCGGGAACGGGGAATCCTGCACGCGCTCGCGGCGCGTCCTCAGGAGAACGGGTCTCGGGCGCGCGGCGCCCGGCGAGGCGGGCGGCGCCGAGCGCCAGCCCGATGGCGAAGGAGGAGACGAGCAGCGCGGTGCCGCCGTGCGAGAGGAAGGGCAGCGGCATGCCCTTCGGCGGAGCCAGCCGCGTCACGACCTGCACGTGGACCATCGACTGCAAGGCGAACGAGAGCAGCAGGCCGAACGCGGCCAGCGCGCAGTAGCGGTCCTTGATCGAGAGCAGGAAGCGCAGCGAGAACCAGGCGAAGCACAGCAAGAGGCCGATCACGGCCCAGACGCCGATCAGGCCCAGCTCCTCGCCCACCAGCGCCAGCACGTAGTCGGTCTCCAGGTAGGGCACGCGCGCATTGCGGAACTGCCCCTGTCCCAGGCCGACGCCGAACAGGTCGCCGCTCGCCAGCGCGTCGGCCGAATGGTCGACCTGGTGGTTGCTCGTGTGGCCGAGGAACATGGCCACGCGCTTGCGGATGTACGAGACGAAGGTCACGAGCACCAGTACCGCCGTGCCTCCGATGCCGACCAGCGGGCCGGCGACGTGCATCGGCTGCGCTCCGCCGACCCACATCGTGCCGAGGAAGCAGACCAGGAAGAGCAGCGCCCCGCCGAGGTCCGTCTCGCACAGGATCAGGAAGAAGAACGAGAAGCCCACCGCCAAGAGCGGCAGGACGCCCTTCCTCAGGTCGCGCACGTCCTCGCCCAGCAGCATGCAGCGGTCCGCGACCCACAAGACGCACACGATGCGCGCCAGCTCGGAGGGCTGGAACGAGAACAGGCCCAGGATGCTGACCCAGCGGTTGGCCCCGTTGCGCGGATCGGCGACGCCCGGGATGTAGACCGCGATCAGCGAGAGGAAGCTGACCACCATCAGCGCCGGGATGATGCGCCGCAGGCCCGCGGGCCCGATGCGGAAGCCGACCAGCAGCGCAATCAGCGCGCCGATGCGGAAGAACAGCTGGTCGCCGAAGGTCCTCCAGAACTCCTCGATCGGCGCGGTGGTGGCGGCGTGGTTGACCTGCAGGACGAGGCCCAGGCCGAGCAGTCCGAGCACGACGAAGAAGATGCCCAGAGCGGGGCGCGAGGGATCGGGCTCCTCCGCCCGGCGCGCGAAGCCGTCGAGCCACTCGCCCAGGTTCAGCTGGCGCTCGCGCGGGATCGCGATGCCATCCGGTCCCTTGCCGCGGAAGCGTGCCATCTCAGCGCACCTTCATCAGGGCCAGCGCGGCCAAGGCGCAGACAGCGGCGACGATCCAGGCGCGCACGACGATCGTGACCTCGTGCCAGGGCGCGGCGGCCGGAGTGAAGATGCCGCCCTTGAGCTGCAGGCCGTGGTGGATCGGGGCGCAGGTGAACAGGCGCTTGCCGCCGCTGCTCTTGAACCAGCGCGTCTGCAGCCAGCTCGAGCCGAGCTCGGCGAAGAACACGAAACCGAGCAGCGGCAGGACGAGCTCCTGCTTGGAGACCAGCGCCATCCAGGCCAGGAGGCCGCCCAGCGGCAGCGCGCCCGAATCGCCCATGAAGACCTTGGCCGGGAACGCGTTGTACCAGAGGAAACCGAGGCACGCGCCGCACAGCGCGCCGCCGACGACCGCCATCTCCGAGGCCGCGCTGATGTGCGGCAGGTGCAGGTAGCTGGTCCAGTCCGCGCGCCCGGTGACGTAGCAGAAGATCGAGAGCGCCAGGCCCGAGATGATCATGCAGCCGGCGGCCAGGCCGTCGAGCCCGTCGGTGATGTTGCAGGCGTTCGACGTGCCGACGACGACCAGCCACTGGAACACGAGGTAGACGAGCACGCCCACCACGCCCAGGCCCGCGAGCCCGATCGAGACGTCCTTGAGGAACGGCGGGTAGAGCGTCAGCAGCGTGCCGCGGCCCGTGCTCACGGCGTAGTACGAGAGGCACAAGAGCACGGCGCCCGCGACGATCGAGAGGCCGAGCATCTTGGCGCGCACCGAGAGGCCCTTGCTGCCGGGGATCGTCAGCTTGGTGAAGTCGTCCACGAAGCCCACGGCCGCGAAGCCCAGCGTCAGCAGCACGCCCAGCACGAGGTTCAGGTTGTCGAGCCGGCCCCACAGGAGCACCGCCGCCAGCAGCGCCGCGATCAGGAAGCTGCCGCCCATCGTGGGCGTGTCGCGCTTGCCCATCTTGACCGTCAGCTCGGCCAGCTCGCGCTGATCGGTCTTGGTCGTGTCCTCGCCGATGCGATGGCGCCGCAGCCAGGCGATCATCGGCCGGCCCCACCACAGCGCCAGCGCGAAGGCCGTCAGCGCGGCCGCGGCGGCGCGGAACGTGATGTAGCCGAAGAGCTGCACGTCGAAGAGCTTGTCGAGCAGCGTCGGGATCATCGGCAGACGGCCTCCCGTTCGCGCCCCACGAGCTGCGTCACCAGCCGGTCCAGTCCCGTGCGGCGGCTGCCCTTGACGAGCATCACGTCGCCCTCGCCGACGAGCCCGCCGATCCGGCGCAGGGCCTCGTCCGTGTCCTCGAGGTGGTGCAGCGCGGCGTGCGGGAAGCCCGCCTCGAGCGCGCCCGCCGCGGTGGCGCGCGAGAGCGGGCCGACGAGCACCAGGACGTCGATGCCGCTCTGCGCCACGAGCTCGCCCAGGCGCTTGTGCAGCTCGCCCGCGAACTCGCCCAGCTCGAGCATGTCGCCCAGCACCAGCACGCGCCGGCGGTAGCCGAACATCCCCGCGAGCATGCGCACGCTGGCGCCGGCGGACTCGGGGTTGGCGTTGTAGCTGTCGTCGATCAGCGTCAGGCCGCCGAGCTCGTGCCGCTCCGTGCGGCGCTGCGCGGGCTTGAGGCGGTTCACGGCCGGGAGCACGTCCTCGAGCTCGAGTCCCAGGCCGCGGCAGGCGCCCAGCGCCGCGAGCAGGTTCTGCACGTTGTGCAGCCCGAGCAGGGGCGAGGTCAGCCTGCGCCCCTCGAGCCGGAAGGTCGTCGCGCCGCCCTCGAAGACGACGTCGCTGGCGTTCAAGTCGCCGCGGCCTTCGAGGCTGAAGGTGATCACGCGCGCCGAGCAGCGCGGCCGCACGCGCGCCGTCCAGCGGCAGTCGGCATTGAGCACGCAGAAACCCTCGGCGGGCAGGGCCGAGAGCAGCTTGCCCTTCTCGCTCGCGACGCCCTCCACGCTGCACAGGCCGGCCAGATGCGAGGCGCCGACGTTGGTCAGGATCCCGCCCGTCGGGCGGGCGATGCTGCACAGCTGCGCGATCTCCCCCGGGCCGTTCGTGCCCATCTCGACCACCAGCGACTCGGTGCGCTCGTCGGCCAGGAAGAGCGTGTGCGGCACACCGATGTCGTTGTTGAACGAGTGCGGCGAGGCGACGCTGCGGAGACGCGAGGCGAGCAGCTCCTGCAGGATCGTCTTGGTCGTGGTCTTGCCGCACGAGCCCGTGATGCCCACGACCTGCGCCCGCAGGCGCGAGCGGTGCCAGCGCGCCAGGTCGGCCAGCGCCCCGCGCGGGTTGGGGTGGCGCAGCACGGCGGCTCCGCGCGCGGCCGCGTTGGCGAGCAGTTCGGCGCTGGCATCTGCGACCAGCACGGCCGTGGCGCCGCGCGCGAGCGCGTCGCCCGCGAAGCGGTTGCCGTCGTGGTTGGGCCCGCACAGCGCCAGGAAGAGCTCGCCCGCGCGCAGCGCGCGCGTGTCGGTGCTGACCCCGCAGGCGCTCGCGCCCGGGCTGCCAAGTGAGAGCTCGGCCCCCGTCGCCTGCACGATCTCGTGGTTGCGGAACTGGTTCATTGCAGCGCTTCTGCGGCGACCTCGCGGTCGTCGAATTCCTGGACCCTGGTCCCGATGGTCTGCGTGCGTTCGTGGCCCTTGCCCGCGATCAAGACGACGTCCCCTTCGCGTCCGGCGTCGATCGCGCGCCGGATCGCGCTGCGCCGGTCGAGATCGACCAGACGCTGCGCGCGCGCAGGCTGCATGCCCGCGACGATCTCGTCGACGATCTGCGCCGGATCCTCGCTGCGCGGGTTGTCGCTGGTGACGATCGCGAGGTCCGCGTACTCGTTGACCACGCGGCCCATCGGCGAGCGCTTGCCGCGGTCGCGGTCGCCCCCGCAACCGAAGACGACGATCAGCCGGCCGGACGGCAGCGAGTGGCGCACGACGCGGCAGACGTTGAGCAGCGCGTCCTCGCTGTGGGCGTAGTCGACGAACACGCGCGGGCGCCGGCTGGCGCCCGGGACGCGCTCGAGCCGGCCCGGGGCGGCGGAGACGGTCGCGAGTCCGGCCAAGAGTGTGGCCGGACTCGCGCCCGACAGCAGCGCGCAGGCCAGGGCGGCGAGCGCGTTCTCGACGTTGTACGGACCCGGGAGAGGCACGAACGCTCGCGCCCCCGAGATCCCCATCCCAAGGAGGTCGAAGTGCGTGCCCTCCAGGCCCGTTTCGAGTCGAGACGCGCTCAGATCGCACCGCGATCTGGCGCTGTACGTGATCACTTCCGCTCCCGCGGCGCGGGCCGCCTCGGCCATGCGCCGGGAGCAGGGGTCGTCCGCGTGCAGCACGGCGTACGCGCCGCGCCCGAGGCCCTCGAACAGGCGCTGCTTGGCGCGCGCGTAGCGCTCGAGGTCGCCGTGGTAGTCGAGGTGGTCGCGCGTCAGGTTGGTGAAGACGCCGACGTCGACGCGCAGGCCCGAGAGGCGCTGCTGGTCGAGCGCGTGCGAGCTCGCCTCGAGCACGAGCGCGTTCCCGCCGAGCCGCGCGTGCTCGAGCAGGATGCGCTGCAGCTCGGGCGCATCGGGCGTGGTGTGCGTCGAGGGGCGCAGCCGCCCGTCGGCCAGCCGGTTCCCGGCCGTGCCGACGACGCCGGCGCGCTTGCCGCCCAGCGCGAGCAACTGGCCGGCGAGGTGTGCGGTCGTGGTCTTGCCGTTCGTGCCGGTGATCGCGGCGACGAACATCCCGGCGCCCGGATCGCCGTACACCGCGCGCGCCGCGAGCCCGGCGATGCGCCGCGCCTCCGGGTGCACCCACAGCGGGAGCGGCCCGAGGTCGGCCGGCAGGACCGGTGCGCTGGCGAGCACCGCGGCCGCGCCGCGCTCGCGCGCGTCGCGCACGTAGCGCGCGCCATCGTCGCGCGTTCCCTGGAGCGCGAGGAAGAGGTCACCGGCGCCCACTTGGTGGCTATCCAAGTGGACGCCGGTAATCTCCGGTCCGCCTCCCCCCCCGGGCGATGCGGACCCCCCCAACAGGCTCACGAGCTCAGCGAAGCGCACGGCCGGCCTCCCTCCAGGGCTGCTCGGGCAGCGCGCGCACGCGAGACTCGAATGCTTCCTTGCTCTTCGGCGTGCCCCCGGCGGGGACGGCCGCCATTTCCAGCGGCGCGAAGCCCGGACGCGGCGCGTCCTTGGCGCGCACGCCACCGTGCGTGTATCCCAGCGCCTCCTTGAGGATGCTGATCGTCGCCGGGCCAGCGATCTCGGAGCCGTAGTGCCGGCTGCCGCGCGGCTCGTCGACCACGACCAGGACCATGACCTCGCGCGGGCTGTCCGGCAGGCGACCCCAGGCGCACATCGAGGCGGTGTAGCAACCGCGCGCGTGCGACTTCTTCGAGAGCAGTTGGGCGCGCGTGAGGGCCGGAGCCGCGTGCTTGGCGCGCTCGCGGTTGTAGGCCATCTCGGCGTGCAGACAGACCTCGGTGGGCAGCTTCTCGGCGGTACCCGTCTTGGTGCCCATCTCGATGTCGGCGCAGCGCACTGTCCTGCCCGTACCAACTTCAGCGCCGAGTTTCATCATTCCGCGCACGATCTCGCACGTGCTCGGCTGAAAAACCGTCCGGCCCGGACCCGCGTCGGGCAGCGCTTCGTGGCGCGCGCCCTGTTCGACGGCCTCGAAGACGCGCAGCGGCAGCAGCCTCCCGCCGCGCATCACGGTCGCGAGAGCCGTCGCGTGCTGCCAGAGCGTGACGTGCATCTCGTGGCCGAAGCAGACCGAGGCGTGCTTGAAGCGCCGGTCCCAGGGCCAGGCGGGGATCATCCCGGAGCGCTCGCCGCCCAGGCCCGCCCCCGGCGCCTGGCCGTAGCCGAGCTGGCGGAAGCGCTCGTAGAGCAGCTGCGCGGGGATCTGGAGACCGATCTGGACCAGCACGGCGTTGCACGAGAAGGCCAGGCCCAGCTCGGGCGTCAGCCAGCCGTGCGGGGCGTTCTCGGCCTCGTGGATCGCGCGCTTGCCGTCGAGGACGAAGTTGCCGTCGAAGGTGTTGTACTTGCGCGCCAGGTCGACCGAGTGCGTGTCGACCGCGGTCGCCATGACGATCACCTTCATCGTCGACCCGGGCGTGAAGGTGTGGACCGTGGGCAGGAAGCCCGAGGCCTCGTAGGCGTCCAGCGAGTCGACCGCCAGCAGCTTGCCGGTCTCGACCTCGACCGCGATCGCCATCGCGATGGCGGGCTTGTGCTGCTGCATCACCTGCTCCAGCGCGGAGCGCATGTGGCGCTGCAGCCCGGCGTCGAGCGTGGTCACGATGCGCGGGGTCGGATCGCCGCTGTCGTCGGCCTGGAAGAAGCGCTGCGGCGCCCGGCGCGGCACGTAGCTGGCCAGGAAGTAGTAGCGCTCGGGATCGCGCTCGATCCAGTCGAACTCCGGCCGCTGCAGGAGCTCGTAGCCCGAGAGCTCCAGGCCGTTGATCGGACTCGGGTAGCTGCGGCGCAGCAGCTCGCGCGCCTCGAGCTCGAGTTGGTCCTGCGGGCTGAGGTCGCGATCGTCCTCCAGGTGCAATTCCGCGCGCGCGCGCTCGCGCGCCTCGCCCTCGTCGAGCATGCCCCAGCTGCCGAGCACGGCCACCGACGGTGCGACCGCCGCCGAGCCGTCGCGCACGGGGTAGACGCGCTTGTTGACCGGCAGCAGCTTGGCCTGGTGCTCGCGGATGCGCTCGTCCTTGAGCAGCTTGTAGATGCTCATCGAGGTCGCGGGCGGGACCTCCTTCATCACACGCCGGAAGTGCAGCGGCAGGAGCGCGTCCCAGACGAGCTTGCGCGCGGCGGTGAGCTCGCGCTCGTTCGACTCGAGCTCCTTCTGCCCTTCCGCGCCGAAGACGCAGTGGATCAGGTCGTCGGCCAGCCGGCGCGTCCAGCGCACGGTCGATGTCGCGCCGTGGCGCTCGCGCGTGGCGCGCGAGAGCACGACCAGCGGCTGCCAGTGGAGGTGGTAGGCCTCTGGGCCGGCGGCGCGCAGCTGCAGGCCGGCGATCGGGTTCGGGGCGGCGTCGGGGTCCGTGCTGCCGCGCGCGATCCAGTTCAGGATCGCCTGCGCCTGCGTCGCATCGAGATCGAAGGGCGGGGCCTGGACCTCGAACCAGCCGTTGACGAGCGGCGGCAGCAGAGCCTGGGAGAGCTGTTCGACGTTCCAGTCCAGCGCGTCGGCGAGCCGCGGCAGGAGCTGGTCCGGCGTGTGCGCCTGCCAGAGCGCGTTGGGGTAGGCGACGAGCTCCATGCGCTCGATCGAGAGCGCCAGCGGCACTCCGCCCCGGTCGACGAGGTCGAAGGCGATCTCGGGGGAGCGCTGCTCCTTCAGGTTGCGCGGCTGCTCGCCCTCGTCGACGAGCGTGACCTTGCCGGCCTTGAGCGCCACCACGCCGAGCACGGCGATGACGAGCAGGAAGGCGGCCGAGAGCCGCAGGCCGGAGGCCGACTCGAAGCGCGACGGGTTCACCGCTGCGCCCCCTTCGCCTTCGGCGGCTGCGCCGGCCGCGGCAGCACCGCGCGCGCCAGGATCGTCGGATCCGCAGGCAAGGCACCCCAGTCCCGGCCGAGCACGGCGGTCGCGTGGTCGCGCGTGACGCCCTCGAGCATGCGGCAGCTCTCGAGCTTCTCGTTCAGGCTCGTCCCGCGCTGGCGGTTCTCGGCCTGGATCAGCGCGGTCGCGAGCCCGAGCGCGAGGCAGCCTGCGGCGAGCAGCCCGGTGAGCCACGTGCGGGTCATCGGCCCCCCCTGCGGATGCGCGCGAAGAGCGGCGAGGAATGAGCGCGTACGAGGTCGCGCGCGGGAGGCAGGGCTCCGCCCGGCAGCCTGCGTGCGGCGCGCAGGCGCGCCGAACGCGAGCGCGGATTCGAGCGGCGCTCGGCCGGCGAGGCCTCGATCGGCGTACGCGTGAGCGACTCGAAGCGGCCCTCGCGCTCGGCCTCGGCGAGGAAGCGCTTGACCTCGCGGTCCTCGCCCGAGTGGAACGAGATCACGGCCAGGATCCCGCCCGGGACGAGTTGGCGCTCGGCGGCGGCGAGGCCGGCGCGCAGCTCCTCGCCCTCCTCGTTCACGGCCCGGCGCAACGCCTGGAAGCACAGCGTGGCGGGGTGGATCTTCCCGGCGCGCGCGCCCGCGCGCAGCAGGTTGTCGATCAGGTCCGCGAGCGCCCCGGTGCGCCGGAAGGGCGCGCGACGGCGGGCCTCGACGATCGCGCGGGCGACCTGGCGCGAACGCGTCTCGCCGCCTTCGAAGAAGAACAGGTCGGCCAGGTCCTTCTCGTCCCAGTGGTTGACGATGTCGGCCGCGTTGCGATCGCGCCGGGGATCCATGCGCATGTCGAGCGGACCGTCGTGCGTGAACGAGAAGCCGCGCGCGGCATCGTCGAGCTGCAGCGAGGAGACGCCCAGGTCGAGCAGCATCCCGACCAGCCGCGGCGAGCCGGCCTGCGGCAGGATGCGTCCGATCTCGGACAGGCGCGCGTGCAGGAGCTGCGTGCGCTCAGCCAGCGGCGCGAGCCGCCCGCGCGCGAGTTCGAGCGCGCGCGGATCCTGGTCGATGCCGACGAGCTGCAGTGCGGGCAGCGCGTTGAGCAGCAGTTCGGCGTGACCGCCGAGGCCCAGCGTGCCGTCGAGGATGCAGCCGGATGCGAGCGTGCCGAGCTGCGCGCGGAAGAGCTCGACGATCTCCGCGCCCAGCACGGGTACGTGCAAGTCCCGCGCTTCGCGCTCGTGCTTGCGCTCCTGCATGGCCGGCGCCTCCGTGGCAACCATCGCCCCGCTCCCCTCCCGCCCCTCGGTTTCTCACCCCTCGCGAGGCGCGCCACCGGGCGCGTCCCGCAGGACCTGGTCGATGTGCTGGAGCAGATCCTGGTTGCGCAGCTCGTACGTCTCCCAGGTTTCCTTGGCCCAGATCTCGGCTCGGTCCTTGACCCCCACCACGACCACGTCCTTGTCGATGCC
>Ga0315912_10005851_pt1 | contig 11181 bp, 10 predicted proteins | sample VfabasoilMG_FD_204469 | JGI IMG/M metagenome (GOLD analysis project Ga0315912, IMG submission 204469) | Garden soil microbial communities collected in Santa Monica, California, United States - V. faba soil | ecosystem: Environmental > Terrestrial > Soil > Garden | place: USA: California...
GCAGTGATGTCGGTGCGCAATCTCGAGGACGAGAACCGTGAGCTGCGCGCCCGCATCACGCAGTTGCTGGAGGAGGCCGCTGCCAACGAGAAGCTGCTGAAACGCAGCCAGGAGCGTGAGCTGCAATTGCTGAAGGTCGAGAGCTTCGCGCAGCTGTTCGAGTACCTGTGCACTGGGCTGCAAACCTCGTATGGCCTGGAGGCAGTGACTCTGCTGCTGGCGGATCCGCAGCACGAGATTCGACACCTGCTGCTGGCTGATCAGCTCGGCGACACAGATTTTCCCCAGGTCATCTTCACCGATGCGCTGGAGGGTATGGCGCCACAGTTCACCTCCTTTCACCGCCCATGGTTGGGGCCCTACATGGGCTGCGATCACCAGCCATTGTTCGCGGGGATGCCGGCGATCAAGAGCGTGGCGCTGATTCCATTGCGGCGACCCGACCGTTTGCAGGGAAGCCTCAACTTCGGCAGTGCGCAAGAAAAACGCTTTTCGCGGCATCTGGGCACGGACTTCCTGGCCCACCTTGGCGTCATCGCCTCGTTTGCGATCGAGAACTCCATCAATCGTGCCCGGCTGGTGCGCAGCGGTTTGACTGATTTTCTGACTGGCTGGCACAACCGCCGCTACCTGCACGCGCGCCTGAAGGAGGAGCTGTCGCGCGCCCAACGGCAGGGGAGCGGACTGGCCTGCCTGTTGATCGACCTGGACCGATTCAAGCAGATCAATGATCAACACGGGCACCTGGCGGGCGATATGGCGCTGCGCGAAGCTGCGCACAGGGTGGACGCGCATATTCGGGGTAGCGATGCCGCTGCGCGTTTCGGTGGCGACGAATTCGTGGTGCTGGCCCCAGGTATTGCGACCGAGCAGGCACTGGCCCTGGCTGAACGAATCCGCATCGCGGTGTGCGAGCGGGCGCTCGAGGTCAGTGCTTCGGTACAGATTCACCTAACGGTCTCCATCGGGGTGGCCGAGATTGCCATTCCTCGCGAGCCCATCGACCTGAAGGACGCGGCCGAGCGCCTGCTCTCGAATGCCGACGCGGCGCTGTATCGGGCCAAGCAGCTGGGCCGCAATCGGGTGGAGCTCGCCGGCGCCTGACGCCAAGTTGGTTGGCCAGCGGTGATCGGATCAAGCGAGCGCTCGATTGAGCGCACCTGATTGCACGCACGAGGCTGGCGGGCTGCTATGATTAAATGCGAGTCATTCGCATTTTCAAGTTGGAGCCCGCATGTTCGAGCTGCTCACCCCGCGTCGCTGGGCGATGGCCCTTTGCACGGGCGCGGTGACCGCATTGGTGTGCCTCACCGGGTGTGGTCGTTCGTCCACCAACGATCTGGTCGTGTATTCGGCGCGGGTTGAGGACCTCATCAAGCCGCTGTTCGATCGCTACAGCAAGGAAACGGGTGTGCCAGTCCGTTTCGTCACTGACGATGCCGCGCCGCTGATCGAGCGGCTGGCGGCAGAGGGCGCGAATTCGCCTGCCGACATCCTGCTGACGGTGGACGCCGGAGAGCTGTGGAACGCCGCGGAACGCGGACTGCTGCAGCCCGTGGCGTCCGCGGCGCTGCATTCGAGCATTCCTGCCAGTCTGCGCGACCCCAAGGATCGCTGGGTGGGATTGTCCGTGCGGGCGCGGACCATCGTCTACAGCACCGAGCGCGTCAAGCCCGAACAGCTCAGCACCTACGAAGCCTTGGCCGAGCCGCAGTGGCGCGGCAAGCTGTGCCTGCGCACTTCCAAGAAGGTCTATAACCAGTCGCTGGTCGCCATGCTGATCGCACAGCATGGTGAGGCCAAGACGGAGGAACTGGTCCGCGGTTGGGTCGCGAATCTCGCCACGGACGTGTTCTCCAGCGACACCTTGTTGATGAAGGCCATTGCCGCCGGACAGTGCGACGTGGGCATCGTCAACACCTACTACTTCGGTCGTCTCGAGCGCGACGAGCCGGGTTTGCCGCTCAAGCTGTTCTGGGCCGATCAGGGCAGCGGTGGGGTGCACGTCAACATTTCAGGCGCCGGCATTACCAGCCATGCGCCGCATCGTGCAGCGGCGCAGAAGTTCCTGGAGTGGCTGGCAACCCCGGAAGCGCAGTCGCTGTTTGCCAGCACGAACCTCGAATATCCAGCGAATGGCGCGGTGCAGGCAGATCCTGCAGTACTGGCCTGGGGCGATTTCAAACCGAGTCCGATGAATGTCGCACAAGCCGGTGCGCTGCAAGCGCAGGCCGTCAAACTGATGGATCGCGTGGGCTATCGCTGAGCGCAGATGGCTGATCACTCACGCGTGCGTTGGTGGGCCGCAGGCGGCGCTGTGCTGCTGTGCCTGCCTGCCTTGATACCCCTCGCGGTGATTGCCGCTGCGCTCGTGGCGCCTGACAGGGAGGTGTGGTCGCACCTGTCGCGCTTCGTGTTGCCCGAGGTGACTTGGACCAGCTTGCAGCTGATGGTCGCCGTTGGGGTGATCAGCGGCGTCCTGGGGACCACGCTCGCCTGGCTCACTGCCATGTGCGAGTTTCCCGGGCGTCGCTTCTTCGATTGGGCGTTGCTCCTGCCCCTGGCCATGCCGGCGTATGTGCTCGCGTTCGTCGCCGTCGGGTTCCTCGACTACTCCGGTCCGTTTCAGTCCTGGGTGCGCGCTTGGTTGGGAAGCTCGCGTTGGGTGCCGCCCGTGCGCTCGCTCGGCGGCGCGGTGCTGGTGCTGTCGCTGTCGCTCTACCCCTACGTCTACCTGCTGGCTCGCAGTGCGTTTCTCACGCAAGGCAGGCGCGCGCTCGAGGCCGCGCAGACGCTCGGCTACGCACCGCGTCAGGCTGCGTGGCGGGTCGGATTGCCGATGGCGCGACCCTGGATTGCCGCCGGCGTCGCCCTGGTTTGCATGGAGACGCTGGCTGACTTCGGCGCGGTCTCGGTGTTCGGCGTGAACACCTTCACCACCGCCATCTATCGCGCATGGTTTGGTTTGTTCTCGATACGCGGTGCCCTGCAACTGGCTGCTGTGCTGATGGTTTTCGTATTGCTGGCAGTGGTGCTCGAGCGCTATTCGCGTGCGGCACCACGGTTCGCCAGCGCGCGCGACGGTGGCCGTGATCAACGTCGCTATCCACTGTCGCGGCTCGGGGCAACTCTGGCGTGTGGACTTGCATGCGGTACCTTCGTCGTGGCTTTCGCGGCGCCGATGCTGCAACTGATCGCCTGGTCGGTGCAGCGTGCCGCCGGGGACCTCGACATGCGCTACCTCGGCTTCGTCGCTCGGAGCCTGACGCTCGCGGGCACCGCAGCTGTACTGATCGTCTCGATCGGCGTGCTGCTCGCCTACATCCAGCGACGCGCCGCCACACCGATCGCCAGTGGTGCGATTCGCATGGCTACGCTCGGCTACGCGATTCCCGGCACGGTGCTGGCGGTCGGCATCCTGGTTCCGGTCATCTGGTTCAAGAACCTGGTACAGGCATGGTTGCGAGGCTGGCTCGGCAGCGATGCGCCGGCGTTGCTGCTGCAGGGGACACTCTTGACCGTGCTCCTCGCGTATCTGGCGCGCTTCCTCGCCGTCGGCTTCAACCCGGTGGACACCGGGCTGCAGCGCGTCACTCGCAATATCGATGAGGCTGCGGTGGGCATGGGCGTGTCGGGCGTGGCGCTGTTACGGCGGGTGCATTTGCCGTTGTTGCGCACCAGCATTGCGACGGCTGCGATCCTGGTCTTCGTTGACGTCATGAAGGAGATGCCGATCACGCTGATTGCGCGCCCCTTCGGTTGGGACACGCTCGCGGTGCGGGTGTTCGAGATGACCTCGGAAGGACAGTGGGAGCGCGCTGCGCTGCCAGCAGCAGTGATCGTCATCGCGGGTCTGTTGCCCGTGGCACTACTCACCCGGCGCAGCTCGCATGTGGCTTGAGCTCGAGCGTATCAGCAAGAGCTTCGGCACTTGCCGTGCGGTGGACGCGCTGTCGGTGCAACTGCCACAGGGTGCCATCGCCTGTCTGCTCGGCCCGAGCGGCTGCGGCAAGACCACTGTGTTGCGTTGTGTCGCGGGCTTCGAGTCGGTCGATCACGGTGAGATTCGCATCCAGCAGCGCGTCCTCTCCCAGCCCGGCAGGTCAGTGCCGCCCCAGCAGCGCCGTATCGGCATGGTGTTCCAGGACTACGCGCTGTTCCCGCATCTCACGGTGTGGGACAACGTCGCGTTCGGTCTGCATGCCCTGCCGGTCGGTATGCGTGCCGAGCGCACCGCGCAGATGCTGGAAGCGGTAGGTCTACACGAGCAGCGCCGCCGCTATCCGCACGAGCTGTCGGGCGGTCAGCAGCAGCGAGTCGCGCTGGCGCGGGCCCTGGCGCCGCAGCCCGAGCTGCTGCTGCTCGATGAGCCCTTCTCCAGTCTCGATGTGGAGCTGCGCCAGCGCTTGAGTGTCGAGGTACGCAATCTCCTCAAAGGACTCAACACCACCGCACTGCTGGTGACTCACGATCAGGAGGAGGCCTTCGCGGTCGCCGATCTCGTCGGCGTGATGCGCGAGGGCCGACTCGAGCAATGGGACTCACCTTACGATCTCTATCACAGGCCAGCGACGCGCTTCGTTGCCGATTTCGTCGGCGAGGGCGTATTCGTGCGCGGTACGGTGATCGAGGCGAATGCGGTGCAGACGCCCATCGGTTTGATACGCGCCGCGGCGCATCGGCAATGGCCGGCCGGCAGCAGCGTCGATCTGCTGCTGCGCCCGGACGATGTGATACACGATGATGCCAGCGAGCTGCGTGCGGAAATTTGCCAGCGGGCGTTCCGTGGTGCCGAATTCCTCTACACCTTGCGCATGCCCGACGGGACGCAGCTGCTGTCTCTGGTGCCGAGTCATCATGATCACAGTCTCGGCGAGCGCATCGGCATCCGCATCGAGCCCGATCACATGGTGGCGTTTGCGACGTAGCTAGCGGTTACTGCGCCTCATCAAGAGCAGGAAGAGCGGCACGCCCACCAGGGCGGTGAGCGCACCGACCGGCAACTGGCGCGGTGCGAACCAGGTACGCGCGCCCAGGTCGGCCAACATCAATAGCGTGCCCCCCAAGACTGCCGTTGCTGGCAGAGTGACGCGGTGATCTGCGCCGAGCATGAGTCGCACCATGTGAGGAGTGACCAAACCAACGAAGCCAATGGTGCCCACCGCTGTGACCGCGATGGCCGTCAGGACCGACCCACCGACGAAAATACCGATACGCAGGCCCCGCACGGGCGCACCGACCAGCTGCGCCTGCAAATCCCCACGGGCCAGCAGGTTCAAGTGTCGGGCGAACGGATAGATGAGGAACGTCGCTCCCGTCATCAACACCAGCAGCGGCCATGTCGAGTTGCTCAAAGACAGGTCGCCCATCAACCAGAACAGCATGCCACGCATCCGCAGCTCGTCGCTGAGGATCAGCAATGTGCTGACCAGGGCACCAGTGCCTGCTGCTACCACGACGCCGGTGAGCAGCAGACGCGTGGGAACCCAGCCGCCCTCGCCACGCGCCAGCACGAACACCAGCGCGGTTGTCAGCAGTGCTCCCACAGTCGCCGCGATGTCTACCGCGAACGCGCCCAGGCCCAAGGAAATGGCTGCGAGCGCCGCGGCGGCCGCACCTCCGGAGACTCCCATGACGAAGGGATCGGCCAAGGGGTTGCGCAGCAGCACTTGCATCAGTGCGCCAGCCAACGCGAGCAGACCACCGGCCGCAAATGCCGCCACGGTGCGCGGCAAGCGCAGATTGAGCACCACTTCGCACGTCATGCCGGTGGATCGCTGCGTGAGGCAACTCCACAGCTCGCTCGCTGTGACTGCTACGCTGCCACTAGATAGTGACACGGCGAGAATCGCCAATGCGCAGCCGAGCAGCAGCAGATAGGCTGAGGTGCGTCGCCCCGCTGGGGACGAAATGTCCGCGATTTTCACAAAGTGCGTGCGCGTTGCAGCCGCGCTGAGCCGCAGCGGCATGCTGACGCGGATCCAAGTGCTTGATTTGAGATGCAGCCCAGCCTCATGTGGTTGCGCCTTGGCAGTTGGCTGTCCACTCGACCGAGGATGTTTCCGATCGAGTTCGAAGGTTGATCAATTGTTGTGCGTGAGACCTTGTGGAACAATTCCCCACAAAGCCGCAAGCTCATGTCCTCATGACCGACTTCATCGACCCGCAGGGATTTCGCGCCAACGTGGGAATTGTGCTGATCCGCGACGATCGGCAGGTGTTCCTCGGTGGACGAACCGGCGGGCGCGGGTGGCAGTTTCCGCAAGGAGGCGTGCGTCGGGACGAGAGCCCCGAGCAGGCATTGTATCGGGAACTGAAAGAAGAAATCGGGCTCGAGCATCGCGACGTCGAGTTGATCGCGGCCACGCGCAACTGGCTGCGCTATCGTCTGCCCCGCCAGTACTTGCGACGTAACAGCAATCCACTGTGCATCGGACAGAAACAGCGCTGGTTCCTGCTACGCCTGATCGGTACGGAACAAAACGTACATTTCGATTCGACCACCGAGCCGGAGTTCGAGAGCTGGCGTTGGGTTGATTACTGGACACCGGTGCGCGAGGTCATCTACTTCAAGCGTGCGGTCTATGCTCGCGCACTCGATGAGTTGGCGCGCAGCGCCTTCCCAAACGACCCGCCGGCCCTCCCAGAATGGTCGAGTCGCGAAAAGAACTTGCGCAACCTGGCGCGTCGCCGCGGCTGTGCAGGCGGCAGTGATATGGCCCGCCAGGATTGAAGCAACCAGGATTGAATCGACACTAGAACGGCTTCACCACTGCCAGCACCACGATCGCAATCAGCAGCAGCGCCGGCGCTTCGTTGAAAATGCGCAGCCAGCGCTGCGAACGGCGACATTGCTTGGCGCGCAGCTCGCGCATGATTCGATAGCACCAGTAGTGATAGCCGATCAGCAGCGCTACCAGGGTGAATTTGGCGTGGATCCACCCGAATTTCAGCAGTGCTGGCACAGTGAGCAGCATGGCAACGCCGAACGTCGCGGTCAGGGTCGCGCCAATCGTCATGATGACGAACAGCCGCCTTTCCATAATCTCGAAGCGTTCGAGGCTGGTCGCATCGGTGGCAGGGCAGTGATAGATGAAGAGGCGTGGTAAGTAGAACAAGCCCGCGAACCACGTGACCATCGAGATGACGTGAAAGGCCTTGAACCATTGCAACATGCGGCGGACCCTGAAGGTTGATTGTTTAAATTCGCTGCGCCATTTCGCATTCTTGCGAACTGGCACAGCTTTGCAGCCGGATTCGCATGATCTAATCCCGTGACGACTAGGTTACCGCCACCACGGGCAAACGTGCATGACAGACTTCGGCGCAATGCGCACCGGCCGACTGGTAGTTCGCTACCAGGCCCCGTGGCGCCGACCTTTGGTGGTATGCGCCGTCACGTTGCTCATTGTGCTCGTCCTCTACCTCATCTACGAGTGGGGGCGAGCCGCGGGTGGTTTTAGCAAGTTCGCCGAGCTGCAGCAACGGCGTGTGCTGATGTCGCAAATCGCGACGCTCCAGCAGAGTAACGACAAGCTGCGAGGCGACGCGGCGGCGGCAAACCTGGCGCGCGAGGTGGATCGCAAGGCCTACGCCGACGTCGAGAAGAACCTGTCGGAGTTGCAGGCTCAGCTGCTCAAGCAGCGCGAGGAACTGGCTTTCTTTCGCGGCATCGTCTCTCCCAAGGAGGGAGTCGACGGGCTGCGCATCCAGCGCTTTCAAGTCTTGCCGGCGGGTGTGGACAACCACTACCGCCTGCGTTTGGTGCTGGTGCAATCGATGCGGCAGGATACGATGGTATCGGGCTCGATCGGCGTCGAGATCGAAGGAGTGCGCGACAACAAGCCGGCGAATTTCGTCGTGGCGGATGCCAGTGGCGGGCGCGGCGATGAGCATCTACCGTTCCAGTTCAGATATTTCCAGAATCTGGAGCACGATGTGGAGCTGCCTCAGGGATTCGAGCCCCACGCAGTCAATGTCGAGATCCGAACCGCCAAACTCGATCCGATGCGTGAGTCCTACCCCTGGCAGGTACAGTCGGACGTCGATTGAGCCTCGCGGGGGCGGGTTGGAAAGGCGCACCGAGCGCCGCTGGTGGTTGAGTTGGTGACAGTGCGGAGTAGTCCACGATGTTGTTCAAGAGCAAGTCCAGATCGCAGCGCATCGACACTTTGATCGGCGCCGCCACGCAAATCGTGGGCGATGTGCATTTCACCGGCGGTTTCCACGTCGATGGCAACGTCAAAGGCAATGTCGATGCTCCGGCGAATTCGGACGCCCGCCTCAGCGTCAGTGATGGCGGTGTGGTCGAGGGCTCGGTTGCGGTGCCGAACGTTCTGCTCAACGGGACCGTGAAGGGCGACATCCTGGCGCACGAGCGGATTGAGCTCGGAGCGACCGCGCGAGTCACCGGCAACGTCTTCTATGGATTGATCGAAATGGAGATGGGCGCCGAGATCAATGGCAAGCTCATCTACCAGCCGCCCAAGGGCAAGGCTGCTTCCGTGATCACCGAACCGCTCGCCGAGGTCGCCACCGACCGAACCTGAGTCCGGCTGCGGCGCAAGGCAGCATTGCGAAGCGGTGACGTTGGCGTGACACTGTGCCGGATCGGGCACCGCGGCCCTTGATTCGCAGCCTGCGTGACCCCAAGATGGGCGGCATGGCTACCCCATCCGAAATGCTCACCCACGCACCAACCCTGGCGTTCACCGACGCTGCGGCGACCAAGGTCGGCGAGTTGATTCGCGAAGAGTCCAATCCAAACTTGAAGCTGCGCGTCTTCGTGCAGGGGGGCGGTTGCTCCGGTTTCCAGTACGGGTTTACCTTCGACGAGAACATTGAGGACGGCGATACGCGCGTCGACAATCAGGGCGTGACGCTGCTCATCGATCCGATGAGCATTCAGTACCTCGCTGGCGCGGAGATCGACTACAAGGAAGGCATCGAGGGTGCGCAATTCGTGATTCGCAATCCGAACGCCAGTACGACCTGCGGCTGCGGTTCCTCGTTCTCGGCGTGAGCTGCTCGCCGCTACGTCATGTAAATGTTGTCACTGTTTCGCTCGGCGTCCAGGGAGCGGCTTTGGCAATCAACACTCAGCGCGTTCACTAGACAGCGCTCCGTCATGGCGCGTGCCAACGTTCCGGACGTGATTGCGGCTGTCGATCTGGGCTCCAACAGTTTTCACATGGTGGTCGCGCGCTACTCGCACGGCCAGCTGATCATCATCGATCGACTGCGCGAGATGGTGCGTCTCGCAGCCGGCCTCGACGAACAGAGTCGCCTCGATCGGGGTGCGACCGACACCGCGCTGCTGTGCCTGGAACGCTTCGGGCAGCGCCTGCGCGACATGAAGGCCGAGCGTGTGCGGGTCGTCGGTACCGAGACATTGCGGCGCGCCAAGCGTCGCGGCGCCTTCCTGGACCGCGGCAGGGCGGCGCTCGGCCATCCGATCGAAGTGATTGCCGGCATCGAAGAAGCGCGGCTGATCTATCTGGGCGTGGTCAATAGCATGCCGAGCGTGCCCGGCCGCCGCCTCGTCGTCGACATCGGCGGCGGCAGCACCGAGATCATCATCGGCGAGGGTGCGCACGCCAAGCGCATGGAAAGCCTCTCCATGGGCTGCGTGCGCTCCAGCAACCGCTTCTTTGCCGACGGCGAGATTACCGACAAGCGCATGAAGCGCGCGAGGCTGGCGGCACGTCTGGAACTGGAGCCGGTGCGCGCGCTGTTCACTGACTTTGGCTGGGACCACGCGCTGGGATCCTCCGGAACGATCCGTGCGATTGCCGATGTGCTGCGTCAACTGGACGATGAGTCGGCAATCACGCCTGCTGGCGTTGAAGGCTTGATCGATATGGCCCTGCGGGCAGGGCACGTCTCGAAGTTGCGTCTGCCTGGGTTGGATGAGGAGCGCCTGCCGGTGTTTCCCGGCGGTCTTGCCATCCTGGCTGAAATCCTCGGGGTGCTAGGCGTCTCGAGCATGCGGCCGGCCGAAGGTGCGCTGCGCGAGGGGCTGCTGTACGACTTGCTGGGCCGTCTCACCGATGAAGACGCACGCGCACGCAGTGTGCGCGCGATGCAGGGCCGTTACCACGTGGACGCGGCGCAAGCCGAACGCGTGGAGGCTACCGCATTGGATTTCCTCCGCCAGACTCGCGAGGCGTGGGGGCTCGAGGACCCGTTCGCCGAATTGGTGATCACCTGGGCCGCACGACTGCACGAAATCGGCCTGGACGTGTCGCATGCGCACTACCACAAACATGGCGCCTATCTGTTGGAACACGCTGATATGCCTGGTTTTCCACAGGATGAGCAGAAGGTATTGGCGCAAGTCGTGGGTGCCCACCGGCGCAAAGTACGCTTCGACACGCTGCAAGACCTGAATCCTCCCTGGCACATCAAGGCCGAGTTCCTGATCGTGATCATGCGCATCGCAGTGCTGCTGCATCGCGGACGCAGCGCCGTGTCACTGCCGAAGATCGTGCTCGAAGCCAAGGGCCGCAATCTCGATGTCACGTTCCCGCGGGGCTGGATCGAGGAGCATCCATTGACTGCTGCCGACCTGGACAACGAAATCGACTACCTCAGGAGCTGTGGGCTCAAGCTGCGCGTGACTTGAGCGGCGGTTGTCTCAGGCGTTGCCAGGAAAGGTTCGGTCACACTGTCGGCGTAACGTTGCAGCAACAGCTGTTGCACGCTCTGCTTGGCGTCGGCACGCGGCACGCGCTCGTAACTACCATCGGTCTGCAGCATCCAGGTCTCAGCGCTGTCGGTCAGGTAGACCTGCAGGTCCTGGATGATCCGTTCGCGGTGCTGTCGGCGCTCGATGGGGAATGCGACTTCGATGCGGCGGAAAAAATTGCGCTCCATCCAGTCGGCGCTTGCACAATAGATCTCGGGATGGCCATCGTTGTGGAAGTAGAAAACCCGCGAATGCTCCAGAAAACGCCCGATAATCGAGCGCACTGTGATGTTCTCGGAAACTGCCGGAATACCGGGGCGCAGCGCACACATGCCGCGTACGATCAAGTCGACCTTCACACCTGCTGCGGAAGCTTGGTATAGCGCATGGATGATTTGCGGTTCCACCAGCGAGTTCATCTTGGCGATGATGCGCGCGGGCTTGCCGGATGCGGCGTGCTGTTGCTCACGGCGCGTTCTCTCCAAGAGCGCTTC
>Ga0315912_10005852_pt1 | contig 11180 bp, 7 predicted proteins | sample VfabasoilMG_FD_204469 | JGI IMG/M metagenome (GOLD analysis project Ga0315912, IMG submission 204469) | Garden soil microbial communities collected in Santa Monica, California, United States - V. faba soil | ecosystem: Environmental > Terrestrial > Soil > Garden | place: USA: California...
CTGGTGAAGCCCAACGCGGGCGCGATGGCGTTGCTGCACTCTACGCGCACTCGGGCGGCTCCCGGATTTCAACCGCCAAGCCGCAAAGAGCGCAAAGATCAGAGGAGAATTTGGGGGGGCTGCTCACCGCGGCCGATCGCGTCGCAGAAAACGGCGCGTTGCGACGGGCATCGCGAAAGATCAGAGGAGAATTTGGGGGGCTGCTCACTGCGGCCGATCGCGTCGCAGAAAACGGCGCGTTGCGACGGGCATCGCGAAAGATCAGAGGAGAATTTGGGGGTTTGCTCCGCGGCCGATCGCGTCGCAGAAACGGCGCGTTGCGACGGCATCGCCAACCCAAAATCTGCCGCGTGTTCAAAGGTGCATTTCGTGCTCGAGGCCGCTCTGAGGACTTTGCGCTCCTTTGCGGCTTGGCGGTTAAGCTCAGGGAGCGGACAGTTTCGCCCCTCGCGCGGCGGCCAAGAGCGTATGCGGCGGCGTTGGGTCTCGCGATCGCAGCGCGGTGAGGCTCCGGCGCGCGGCTGGGGCGTGCTTTCCCCCCCAAGAAGAAGCTCGCTCATCGTGCGATTGCCTGGATTGGCCTAGCCGAGTGCGCGCCGCAGGGCGAGGTAGTCTTCCCCCACGAAGAAGTGCAGCAGCGCGGCGATGCGGACGATCAGGTCGGCTCGGAGCGCTGGCTCGATTTCGCTTTCGAGCAGCACCGAGACCAAATCGCGTTCGACCATGGCGTCGAGGACGCCGCGGGTATCGGGGCGCACTAGCAGCAGGCCGCGCAGGCCAGAACGCAAATTACCGCACAGCACTAGGCCGGCGCGGTCTGCGCTCATTTGCATCAAGCGATGGGCGGCGACCAAGTTCTCGTTGATGTGGGAGAGGGCGCGGGGCGGCCCTGCGAGCTCGGGCGGTGTTTGGTGTTGGCTGTGCTCGAAGCGAACCAGTGCTTCGAGGCCGCGCCGCAGCGCAGGCTCGGGGATCTTTTCCAAGAATTTGGTCGCGGAGGCGGCCAAGGGCAGCCCTTTGAGCAACGGGAGCAGGGCGAGCACGAGCTCCATGCCGCCCTTGGTCCGCGCGAAGGCGCCGGCCCAAACTTCGTTGGAGGTCAGCCGCGCTTGTCCGAGTTTCAGGTGCAGCGCTTCTGCGCCGATGGCAAAGGCGAGCTCGCCTTCGGTCATGCGGAACGCCGAGCCCGCGTCGAGGTGCGCCTTGCCCAGCAAGATATAGGGCGTTTTGCCCTCGTAGCCGCGCATGCCAATCGACTTTTTTCCGCGCGAAACGTAGGCGCGCAGTTGGGGCAGCGAAAACGCCAGGCGCGCGGCGTCGAGTGCTCGCTTGGCTTCCGGATATTCCTGGCTGTCGAGCGCTTCGCAATAGTCGCTGAGCGCGGCGTGGTCGGGTTCCGGGCTCTGCGCGATCAGCTTTTGCGCGCTGGCTACCAACGAGTTTTGCCCGCGCGCCAGGGGATGGCTGAGCGTGCCTTCGATGAGCTCCGTGGCTAGGGGATTGTGCGCTGGGATCAGCGCGTTCGTGTCGTGCACGACGGTGCTGTGTGCGAGGCCGCGCGCAGCCAGCGCGCTCTGAAGTGCGAGATCGCGTTCGTCTCGCTGGGTGGCCGAGGCCAAGCGCGCTTCGACGGCGAAGCTTGCCAAGCGCAGCTCGTCCTTCGCGAGCACGGCATCGGCGCCCGCTGTGTCGTGGACGCGCCGCTGCAGCGCGAGTGCGAACGGGAGCCCGGTTGGTCCAACTTCCAACAGCGCGCGGACGAGCAAGCTGCCCGCCTGATCCGAGAAACGGAAGCTGGTCCACAGATCTCCCAGCGCAGGCGGCGACAGGTTACCCGCGCCGAGCGCTTGCCGGGCTGCGTTGAGGTCGAGCTCTGCGTTTTCGCCGGCGAGCTCGGCGAAAGCGAGCAAGCGCGCGAAGCGGGCTCTTTGACTGCCGCGCTCGATCGCGGCGTCCAGCAATGCGAGGCTGCGGTTCGCATCGTCTCGGCTGCGATCGCGACCCAGCCAGAGCCTGCGCGCGGCTTCCAGCAGACGTGCCTTGCCCGGAGCTAGGCCGAGCAACTCGAACGTATCCCGGCACGCGGCCGAGTCACTGCGCCGACTCAGGAACGTGCCGCTCGGACACGAGAGTTCGGTCTTGTCAGCCTCGGTGCGCAGAAGCGTACTGTCTTCACGAAGCGGCACGTAGCTGACATCGCCGACGGCGGACCAAGTGACGACCGCCGCCCGCCGGTCGCTCAGGAACAGGTACGGGGTACAGCGCGTCTCGCCGATCAACTGCGAGTTCACGGACACCGCGTTCGAGCCGCAGAGCCAGGTGACGAGCACTTCGTCGCTCGCGAGTTCCCGCCGCAGCCAGGCTTGGCCGAGCTCGTCCGGGAGCTGGACCAGGCGTGAGGCTTTGAGTTCCAGCTTCGGTTGACTGCCCGCGCAGGCCAAGCGCGCGAGCGCGATCAGGCGTTCGACCGCGTGGCGGCGGCCAGCGGGGATGGTCAGCTGTTCCTGCCCGAAGCACAGTCGATCGCGCAGCCGTCCCGGGATGAGCCGCAGATCCCCGCGGGTCAGCAGATCCAAGTGCTGGCCGTGGAAGCGGTCGCGCGCGGCGACCAGCCAGAGCCCGCTCTCGCTCAGGAGCAGGTTGGCGCGCGTGCGCGAACCACCCGCGCCGGCCGCGATCGCGATTCCAGAGTCCAGCCGCACGCGCCCGAGGACCTTGCCCAGGCCACGTTCCTCCGCAAATTCCAGGGACGTATCGCTCATCGCGCTCGCATGAAAGTGCCGTGCTGGCCCAGTATTCGCCGGCCGTTGTCCCATGCTACACCTCCGGGCCCAGCCATGGCGTCTAGTAGCAACACTTCTTCCGAGCTTCGCTCAGCGTTTTTGAACTTCTTTGGTGGTCGCGGCCACGAGATATGTCCCAGCGGCCCGGTCGTTTTGTCCGGGGATCCGACGCTGATGTTCGCCAATGCGGGCATGGTCCAGTTCAAAGACGTGTTCGTGGGGCGGGAGACGCGCGGCTACAAGCGTGCCACGACCAGCCAAAAGTGCATCCGCATCAGCGGCAAGCACAACGACCTCGAGGCGGTCGGCCCTTCGCCGCGCCACCACACCTTCTTCGAGATGCTGGGTAACTTCAGCTTCGGCGATTACTTCAAGGAAGAGGCGATCGTTTTTGCTTGGGACTTTTTGACCAAGGAGCTCGCCCTACCGCCCGAGCGCCTGATCTTTACCTACTTCAAAGGTGAAAATGGCATCGCCGAAGACACCTTTGCGCGCGATCTGTGGATGAAGCTCACGGGCTTCGGGCCCGAGCGCGTGCTGGGCATGGGGGCGAGCGACAACTTCTGGCAGATGGGCGAGACCGGCCCGTGCGGCCCTTCGAGTGAGATCTACTTTTGCAACGGTCCGGACGTCGACCCGAGCAAGTTCGGCAACGAACAAACGGTCGAAGGCTACGGCTGGATGGAGATCTGGAATCTGGTCTTCATGCAGTTCGAGCGCAGCCTGGTCGGCAGTGAGTACAAGCTCAGCGATCTGCCGGCGCCGAGCATCGATACTGGCGCGGGTTTGGAGCGCCTGGCGTGTGTCACTCAGGGCAAGACCAACAATTACGATACGGATTTGCTGCGTCAACTCATCGATCGCGCGAGTGAGCTGTCCGGCAAGCGCTACCACGGCTCGATGGACAAGGACGACGTGTCCATGCGCGTGATCGCCGATCACGCGCGCACGACGGCGTTTCTGGTCGCCGAGGGCGTGATGCCGGACCGCAGCGGCAAGGAATACGTTTTGCGCCGCGTGATGCGCCGGGCCATTCGCCATGGCCACCGGCTCGGCATCGAGCGGCCGTTCTTGCATGAAGTGGCGCTGCGCGTGGTCGATGCCATGGGCGACCAGTATCCCGAGCTACGCGAGCGGCGCGATCACATCGCGTCGGTGGCCGAGAACGAAGAGGTGCGCTTCCGGCAGACGATCGAGCGCGGGCTCTCGCTGCTCGAAGAGCGCTTCGAGCTGATGAGCAAGCAGAGTCAGACCACGCTGCCCGGCGCGGACGCCTTCAAGTTGTACGACACGTACGGCTTCCCGCTCGATCTGACGGACGTGATTTGCAGCGAGCGCGGCTTCGTGGTCGACAAAGCCGGCTACGACGAAGCGCTGGAAGCGGCCAAGGAGCGCTCGGAGTTCAAGTCCCAGAACCAGGCGGTGGAAGGCGTTTATCGTGTGGCGCTGGCCGCCGTGGCGAACGGCGCGGTGCGCTTCACCGGCTACGACAAGGACCAAGATCACGGCAAATTGCTGGCCATCGTCAAAGACGGCAACCTGGTGCACGAGGCCCACGCTGGCGACACCGTCGAGCTGGTCAGCGATCAGACGCCGTTTTATGGCGAATCCGGTGGCCAGGTCGGTGACCACGGGTTGATCAAGGCTGAGTCGGCCCGCGTCGTGATCGACGATACGACCAAGCCGATCACGGGCTTGGTCGTGCACCGCGGCCGTGTCGAATCCGGCACGTTGCACGTCGGTGACAAGCTCGAGCTGAGCGTCGATAGCGCGCGCCGCGATCGCACGCGTCGCAACCACTCGGCCACGCACCTCTTGCATTGGGCGCTCCGCTCCGTGCTGGGCTCGCACGCGCAACAGAAGGGCTCGCTGGTCGGCCCGGAGCGCTTGCGTTTCGACTTCACCAGTCCACGCGCGCTCACGCCCGAAGAGATCGCCAAGGTCGAGGACTTGGTCAACCAGCGCACTTTGCAGAACCACACCGTGCAAACGGAAGTGCTGAACATGGATGAAGCGCGTGCCCGCGGCGCGATGATGATTTTCGAGGAAAAATACGGGGATGTCGTGCGCATGCTGAGCATGGCCGAGTCCACCGAGTTGTGCGGCGGTACCCACGCGCGCGCCACGGGCGACATCGGCTTGTTCAAGATCGTGAGCGAACAGGGCGTTTCGGCCGGCGTGCGGCGCATCATCGCCGTGACCGGTGATGGCGCGCTCGCCTACGTCCGCGAGGTAGAGGCGAACTTTGCCAAGGTCGTCAGCTTGGCCAAAGCCTCGCCTGCCAACGTCCTCGACAAGGTCGAGAAGCTGCTGCAACACGAGCGCGCGCTCGAAAAGCAAATCGACGAGCTGCAGCGCAAGCTTTTGACCGGTGGCGGCGGTGGTGGCTTCGACGCGCTGCTCGCCAAAGCGCGCGACATCGCGGGCGTCAAAGTGCTGGGCGTGCGGACCGAGGTGACCGATCGCGGCGCCTTTCGTGAACTGGCCGAGCAACTGCGAGACAAGCTCGGCCAGAGCGTGGTCTTGGTCGGCTCCGTGGCAGACGGCAAAGCCCAACTAGTGCTGACCGTGGCCTAGGAGCTGACCTCGCGCCTCAAGGCGGGAGATCTGATCAAGCACTCCGCGCAAATCGTGGGCGGCTCGGGCGGAGGCCGCCCGGACATGGCTCAGGCAGGCGGCACCGAGCTCGCACGGCTGGACGAAGCCATCGACGCGATTTACGCGAGCGTGGGCTGAATACCCCAAAATACGGGTTCGGGAACGAGCTGTACGCCGAAACGTTCGAGCACGCCGCGCTGCACACGCGCGGCGAAGCGCAGCACGTCTTCGGCGCGCGCCCCGTCGTGGGCCACGAGCGCGAGCGCATGCTTGGTCGATAGGCCCACGCAGCCATCGCGCGTGCCGCGCGGAAAGCCCGCTTGCTCGATCAGCCAGCCCGCCGACAGCTTCACACTGCCGTCGGGTTGGGGAAACTGGGGCGGATTGGGCAGGCTTTCGGCGCGCGCCGAGAAGCGCTCGAAGTGCGCGCGGCTGAGCAGCGGGTTCAGAAAGAAGGACCCGCAACTGCGTGCATTCTCGTCGCTCGCATCGAGCAACATGGATTTGGCTCGCCGCAGCTGGAGCACGGCTTCGCGCAGTTGCGACAGTGAGGGGCTCGCGCTGCCGCGCTCACGGAAGTGCCGTTCGAGCTCGGCATAGCGCAGCGCAGGCGGCGCGTTCGGCCGAAGCCGAAAGGTCACCTCGGTGACGATGTATCGCCCCGGCTCACGCGACTTGAACCAACTATCGCGATACGCAAACCGACACTCTTCTGCGCTGAACGTGCGCTGCGCGTTCGTGGCGCTATCGAAGGCCACCACTTGGGTGATGGTTTCGCTCACCTCTTGCCCATAGGCGCCGACGTTTTGAATCGGCGTGGCTCCCACCCGGCCGGGGATGCCGCTCAGGCACTCTAGCCCCTGATAGCCACGGGCAATCATGGCCGCCACGAAGTCATCCCAGGGTTCGCCCGCCGCAGCCCGGATCTCCACGCAGCCGCCGACGTCTTGGCTCTGGATCCCGCGCAACGCGAGCTCGATCACCAAGCCGGAAATCTCCGAATCTGCGACGAGCAGGTTACTGCCGCCGCCCAGCACGCGCACTTCGAGCGCGCGCTGTTTGGCCCAGGCAAGCGCTTCTTCGAGTTCGGTTTCGTGTTCGACGCGCGCGAAGTGCGCGGCCCTGCCGCCGACCTTGAGTGTGGTGAGCGGCGCTAGCTCGACTTGTGCCTCGATCTTCAACAATCGGCGAATGTACCTCGCCCCTCAGCGGTGCTGGGGTTTTTTCTTGTGCGAGGCGGCTGTCTTCGCGAGGCCTGGGCGCGGCGCTATCTCGGGCTCGACTACGCCGGACTGCGAGCGCGCGCGCTCGGTGAGGAAGCGACGGGCATCGCTGCTCATCGTGGGTTCGGTCAAGGCGAGGCGCGAAAGTGCGTCCGCCAGCGCTACCGAGCGCTCCACGGCGGTCGCGTTGGCGTTCAGCAACACCAGCTGCCGGCCGAGCACGGTGCACAAGCCGCCGGCAAACGGGATTTTCCCGGAGACCTTGCCGCGGAACGCGCGCGTGCGGACCTCGAGCCCGGTTCGAGCCGCGATACCCAAGAGCTCGTCGAACAATCGACCCGGGTCCACCCCGGTATTTTACCCGAAAAAGCCGTGATCCGCTGAGCCCACCGGGGGAAATGCCGTAAATACGCCGCTTTCGCCCACCCGGGCCTCCGTGCTATCTCACGATTGTGGAAGGTGTCCTGCCGACGGCGGGAGCGAATCAGCGCTTCCCCGGAGGCACCTTCAGGCAGTGAGAACGCAAGTTCTCTCCCAAGCGAAAGAAATCGACAGCGTATGACGTTCACGGAAGCCGCGGCGCAGGTTCTGCGCCTCGTAGGGAAGCCACTCCATTATAAAGAGATCACCGACGTCGCGATTGAGAAGAACTTGCTCAGTCACGTCGGCAAGAGCCCGGAGGTCACCATGGGCGCGCGCCTGGCCGCGCTGGTGAAGAAGGGCGACAAAGAGAACCCGCTGGTGCGCATCAAGCCGGGTGTGTTCGCGCTGCGCGAATGGGATCCGGCGATGATCGAGAAGGGCTTGGCGGATCGCACGCCGGCGCTCGAGCGTTTGGCGGCGCAGGGTTACTCCGGCGAGCCGGAAGTGGACACCGCCGAAGAAGCGCCCGCCGACGCCGCGAGTTCGCCGCACGCCGCGCACGTCACCTTCGACGATGAAGAAGGCAGTGCTGGTCCGGACGAAGGTGAACGCTCACGCGCTGAATTCGCCGCGCACGCGACCGAACTATTCGCTTCCGAAGAAGACGATGACGAGCCGATCTTCGGCGGCGCTGCCGACGTCGCGCCGACCGAAACCGCGGCTGCGGCGGCGGCCTCGGACGGTTCACGTCGCCGTCGCCGTCGCCGGGGGCGCGGCCGTCCCGGTGACGAACGCGGCGGTGATGATTTGCCGTCGTATACGGTGTCCGACGCGCCCGCGGTTTTGCCCGCGGAATTGACGCAAGAAATCGAAGCGCGCGGTGCCGCCGAGGCGAAGCCCGAACGCGTGCGAGCGCGCGAGCAAGAGCGCAGCGAGCGCAACGCCGATCGTGAGCGCGAGCGCTCCGCCGATCGCGACCGTGGTGCGGATCGCGACCGTGGTGCAGATCGCGACCGTGGTGCAGATCGCGACCGTGGTGCGGATCGCGACCGCGACCGCGATCGCGGTTCGAGCCGGCGCGAGGATCGTGGTCTCGCGCGCACCGAGCGCTCGCTGGATCGAGAAGGGCCGATCGACGAACTCGTCGGCAAAGATCTGGCGGATGCGCTGGAGGCGATGTTGCTCGGCTTCGATCGCAGCCGTGGCCCCGTAGCCGCCGCAACCTTGAGTGAAGCGGCCCAGCGCCGTGGTCGGCTCGTGGGAGATCAGGCGGCGTCGCAAGGCTTGCTCCTGGCCGCTGCGCGCACGGACAACATCCGCGCGCTGTCGCGTGGCCAGCGTCCGCGCTTCCGCGTCTCCGCCAACCGCATTGGCCTCACCGAATGGCAGCTCGATGGCGAGCTTTCGCGCTTGGAGCGGGACCTGCTTGCGACCGCCGAGCGTTACCGCGAGGTGCTGCGCCGCTCGTTCGCGCGCTCGCTGCAAGATCTGTCGCATCGTGGCCTCGGCGATCTACTGACGCTCGTGCTCGAACGCATGGGCTTCTCCGAACTCAGCCAGGTGCGGCGCCCCGGCCTGCACGGCGCGGAGTTGCACCTCTCCGGCAAGGCACGCGGCCCTTCGGGTGACGTGCGCACCGCGGTCGTGATTCGTCGCGACGGTCGTGAAGTCGGGCGCGAACGAGTCACCGAGCTGCGCGGCGCGCTGCATCACTACGGGCCCGCGCTGGCTGGTCTGATCATGACCACCGGCCAAGTGCTGAGCGGCGCTCGCGAAGAAGCGGCCGCCCCCGGCGCGAGCCCGGTCTCCGTGATCGACGGTTTGGGTCTGGCGAAGCTGTGCGAAGAGCACGAGATCGGCTTGGTCTCGACCACGCTGAGTCTGCCGCATCCCGATCTGGATCTGCTGGACGCGCTGCGTGGCTAAGGTTCGCGTCGCTTCGGCGCTGCTCGCAACGCTCGCGTTCGGCTGCGCCACGCCGCCCCCGGCTTCGCAATTTCCGAACGCTCAGGCCGCGCTCGATCGCATGCGCGCGACTACCTCGTGTAGTCGCGCGCTGACCAGTGACGCCAAGATCGACTATTTCGGCGAGGCCGGTCGCATTCGCGGCAGCCTGCTGTACGTCGTGGCCGTGCCGGACAAGCTGCGGCTCGACGTCGTGAGCCCGTTCGGCGCCACGGTCTCGACCGTGACCTCCGACGGTCACGACTTTGCGTACTTCGATCTGCGCCAAAAGCAGTTTTTGCGCGGCCCCGCCAATGCCTGCAACCTCGGGCGTTTCACGCACGTGCCGGTGCCGCCCGCGGCCTTGGTGCAGCTCCTGCGCGGTGAGGCTCCGGTGCTCGTGCACGCGCCCAACGCAGCCAGCATCGCGTGGGAATCGGGTGAGTACGTGGTGCGCATCCGCAGCACGCGCGACGCCACCGAGGAAATTCACCTGCAGCCGCTCGAACAAGATTACGCCCTACCGTTCAACGCGCAGCGCGTGCGCGTGACCGAGGTGCGCGTGGCCCAGCAAGGCATCGAGCTCTATCGGGCGCAGCTCGTGGGGCATCGACCCGCCAAGATGTCCGGGCCGCGGCTCGATCCGGATGGCCTCGACCCACCCGAGCCGCCCAGCGGTCCGGTCTGTCAGTCCGAGGTCCCCGGTCGCCTGCGCTTACAAGTGCCGGACGGCGATCAGGATGTGATCCTGGAAAATGTAGAAGTTTCGCACAATCCGCCGCTCGGCCCGCAGCTCTTTCAGCAGTCGCCTCCGGGCGGAGTCGATGTGCGCTACTCTCCGTGCGCAAACTGACGCTGCTCTGGTGGTAGCGAGCGAAGAGCGAAAGGCGTGACCCTTGCGCAAACCGACCGCCGTCAAGAAACATGAGCCGAAACCCGTCTCGGTGCGTGGCTCTGCGACAGGCCCGAGCAGCGTGCGTGAGGGTCGTAAGTTTCGCGCGCCCAGTGCGGACGAGCTTCCCCGAGGCGCCGGGATCCCGACCTTTCTGCGCTTGCCGATCTACGACGACCCCAACCACGTTCCGGCGGTCGACGTGCTGCTGTGTGGCGTGCCCTTCGACGGCGGTACCTCCTTTCGACCCGGCGCGCGCTTCGGGCCGCGCGCGCTGCGCGAAGCCTCGGCCTTCGCGCGCCCCTTCTCGGCCGCGCTCGGCATCGACGTCTACGACGAGCTACGCGCGGCAGATGGCGGAGACATCGCGCTGCCCGCCCAAGATCTCGCCGCCGCCTTGTCCGCGATCAGCGCGCGCGCGGAGGCGATCGCGCGCTCGGGCGCGATCTGCGGCCTGATCGGCGGCGACCAAACGCTGACCTTGGCCGCGCTGCGCGGCATTCATCGCGCCAAAAAGAAAGCCTTCGGGCTCTTGCACATCGACGCGCAGAGCAACAGCCTGGGTGCCGCCAAAGACCCGCACCTCGACCACGGAAGCGTGCTGCGCCACGCCGTCGAAGAAGGCCTGATCCGCCCGGATTCAACGCTCCAGATCGGCGTGCGCGGCCCATTCTCAGCGGCCGACGAACTCTCGTTCGCGCTCACCCAACGCTTCGAAATCGTGACCATGGACGAAGTGCGCCGCGACCTGCACGCCGTCGTCCGCCAAGTCCGCCAATTGGTCCAAAAGGGCGCGCTCTACGTCAGCGTAGACATCGGTGTGCTCGACCCTGCATACGCGCCCGGAACCGCCTTCCCGCTACCCGGAGGCATGAACACCTGGGAGCTCCAGCAACTCCTACGCGCGCTGGTCGGCGCCGAAATCGTCGGCTTCGACGCCGTCGAAATCGCGCCCACCTACGACCCTGCCGGCATCACCGCGCTCGCGGGCGTAGCCATCGTGCACGAACTCTTGGCCGCGCTCGCCGACACACGCCGCAGCGGCCGCCCCGCTCCGTCCGACCACCAAGTGACGGGTCGACGCGGGCGACGCCTATCACCTTGAGTACGCGCGCAGGGAGCGCCAAAGAATTTTTAGGGGGCGATAGCGATCCGGCAACGCACCTCGTTGCACGACTTTGTTCCCGTGAAGGGCGTTCAGGCGATGCGCGTCGTGTGGAGGAGGAGAAGCGCAGACTTGCGCGGTGATTGGGGCTGGGAATGTGCGGAGCGGGATTTGGGGGCGGGAGCGGGATTTGGGGGCGGGAGCGGGATTTGGGGGCGGGAGCGGGATTTGGGGGTGGGAGCGGGATTTGGGGGCGGGATTTGGGGGCGGGA
>Ga0315912_10005853_pt1 | contig 11176 bp, 10 predicted proteins | sample VfabasoilMG_FD_204469 | JGI IMG/M metagenome (GOLD analysis project Ga0315912, IMG submission 204469) | Garden soil microbial communities collected in Santa Monica, California, United States - V. faba soil | ecosystem: Environmental > Terrestrial > Soil > Garden | place: USA: California...
CGGCGGCCTGCGCGGCATTCTCGAAGACGTAGCTCGAGGTGAGGTACAGCGCCTCGGAATGTTCCTGGAACTGGCTGCGCACCTGTCCGGCGCGCACGCCCAGCGTGGAGTCCTGCAGCTTCTTGGTCATAAAAAAAAACCCGATCCTCTCGTCATCTAAGCGGACCGGGTTTCCCTGGCACGCTTTAGCGGAATTTATTACGCGCCCGCAAGCTGTGGCTCAAATCGGCGCGACCAGACCGCAGTATATCAGGCTGCCAAATTCAGGTCGAGTTGGGCGGACTCGGCATCGTCCTCCGAGTCGCGCGAAGCATTGCGCTGGATCTCGATGGCCCGCAGGTAATCGGTGGTGACGTCCCCGGTGACGTAGACGCCATCGAAGCACGAGGTCTCGAAATTCGTCAGCCGCGGATTGGCGCTGCGCACCGCGTCCTTCAGATCCGCGAGGTCCTGGTAGATCAGCGCATCGGCGCCGATTTCGCGCGCTACCTCCTCCTCGCTGCGGTGGGCGGCGATCAGCTCGGCGCGGGTCGGCATGTCGATGCCGTAGACGTTCGGGAAGCGCACCGGCGGCGCGGCCGAGGCGAAAAACACCTTGCGTGCGCCCGACTCGCGCGCCATCTGCACGATTTCCCGGCTGGTGGTGCCGCGCACGATCGAGTCGTCCACCAGCAGCACGTTCTTGCCCGAGAACTCCATCGACATCGGATTGAGCTTCTGGCGCACCGAGCGGGAACGCACCGCGTGCCCCGGCATGATGAAGGTGCGCCCGATGTAGCGGTTCTTGACGAAGCCTTCGCGGTACGGCACCCCCAGGCCCGCGGCCAGCTGCAGCGCCGACGGGCGGCTCGAATCGGGAATCGGGATTACCACATGGACATCCAGCTTGCCGTGGTCGCGGCGGATCTTCCTGGCGAGCTTGTCGCCCATGTTGAGCCGCGTCTCATAGACCGAGGCGCCGTCGATCAGCGAATCGGGCCGCGCCAGGTAGACGTATTCGAAAATGCAGGGATTCAGGCTGGTGCGGGGCGCGCACTGCTGGCTGTGGAAATTGCCGAGCTCGTCGATGAACACCGCCTCGCCCGGGCCGATGTCGCGCAGTACGCGGAAACCGAGCGCGTCGACCGCCACCGATTCGGAGGCCACCATGTACTCGGTACCCGCGGGCGTCTCGTTGTAGCCGATCACTGCCGGGCGGATGCCGAACGGATCGCGGAACGCGAGCACGCCGTAGCCGGCAATCATGGCTACCACCGCATAGGCGCCCTTCACGCGGCGGTGGACGTTGGCAACCGCCGCAAAGATGGTCGACGGCTCCAGGCGCAGCCTGACCGACGCCTTTTCCAGTTCGTAGGCGAGTACGTTGACCAGCACTTCCGAATCCGAGCCGGTGTTGATGTGCCGGCGGTCGGTGCGGAACATCTCGTCCTTCAGTTGTTCCGAATTGATCAGGTTGCCGTTATGGCCGAGGACGATGCCGAACGGCGAATTGACGTAAAACGGCTGCGCCTCGGCGGAGCTGAACGCGGAGCCGGCGGTCGGGTAACGGCAGTGCGCGATCCCCATGTTGCCCGGCAGGGAGCGCATGTTGCGGGTGCGAAACACGTCCCGCACCATGCCCGGCGCCTTGTGCATGTGGAACGAATTGCGCTCGCTGGTGACGATGCCGGCGGCGTCCTGGCCGCGGTGCTGGAGCAGCAGCAACCCGTCGTAGAGCACCTGGTTGACGGGCGAGCGAGCGACGACTCCGAGGATCCCGCACATGGGAGAACGTTTTTCCCGGTGTGTTAAGGGCTAATCATAGCGCAAGCGCTGCGCCAGCGTGGACGGCAGCCACGGCTTGAGCTGGACCACGGTGTTCGCGAGCGGCGCGCCGAACAGCGATCCCTTCCACGCGGGGTGCGCGGGAAAGCGCGTCAGGCCGGCGAGCAACGCGAACGCGAGGGCAATCATCAGTCCGCGCGCCAGCCCGAACAGCGCCCCCAGCCAGCGGTCGGTCGGCGCCAGGCCGACCGCCTTGACAATTTTTGCGAGCAGCAACGAGGCAAGGCTCGCCGCGAGCAACACGAGGGCAAAGATACCGAGCCAGGCAAACAGCAGGCGCAGCTCCGGCTGCATGACAGCGGTGATGGATTCGCTCAGGCGGCTGGCAAACAGGTTGGCGGCGAGGAAGGCGATGACCCAGCCCGCGAGCGAAAGCATTTCGCGCACCAGCCCGCGCCACGCCCCCAGGGCCATCGACAAAGCCAGCACCACCAGGATGGCGATGTCGAACCAGGTCATCCGGACTTCGCGGCCACGGGTCCAGGCTTGATGCCGAGACCCTTGAGCCTTTCCGCCGCCTTTTCCGCCGCGTCCTTGCTGGCGAACGGTCCTGCGCGCACGCGGATCACCTTCCCCCCTTTGACGGCGAGCTCTTCGGTGTAATGGGGGAGCTTCGCCTCCGTGAGCTTGGCAATCACCGCCTGAGGATTGGCGAACGCGCCCACCTGGACAAAGTATTGCTGGCCGGCCAGCGCCGCCTCTGCCCGCGCGCGCTCGGCCGCAGGAGGCGGCTTCGGCACCGGCTTCTTGTCGACGATCTTGGGGATTTCTTTTTCAGGCGGCCTCGCGGCCACCTTCTTCTCGGGAGGTTTCGGCGCCTCTTTCACCTCGGGCGGCTTCACCGCCTCCTTTTTCTCGGGTGCCTTGGCCGGCAGTTTCGGCGCGAACGGCGCGTCGTCCTCTCCCGGGATGCGCACGCTGACCGGCGGTGCCGAGGAACGCGGTTCCGAATCGAACACCATCGGCAGCACGATCACCGCCAGCAGCACCAGCGCCACAGCGCCGACCAGCCGCCTGCGGCCGCGCCGCTTCAGCGCATCGACGTCTTGTTGTGGTTCAGCCATGAGATCACTTCACCGACGGTGAGAAAGGATCCGAACACGACGATCTTATCATTCTCGCCCGCTTCCTCCTGCGCCGCCGCGAACGCAACCGCCGGGGACGCGTGCAACATGGCGTTCCCGACGTGCGAGGCCAGCTCTTCCGCGGCGGCGCCGCGTGGACCGGGCAGCGATGCGAGATGCCAGCGTGTCACGCGCGGCGACATTTCGCGCAGCACGCCCGCAATGTCCTTGTCGCGCAGCATCCCGCACACCGCGATGGTTTCCGGCGAAAACGCGGAGGCGCCAAGGTTCCGCGCCAGCGTCCTTGACGCCTGCACGTTGTGCGCGACGTCGAGGATGACCTGCGGCCGGCCCGGCAATACCTGGAAGCGGCCGGGCAGTTCGACGCGAGCCAGGCCGTTGCGCACTTCCTGCGCTGCCAGCGGCAACCGGTCGCGCAACGCGTCGAGTGCGCACAGGGCGGCCGCGGCATTGGCGAGCTGCATGCTGCCCCGCAGCGCCGGATGGGCAAGGCCCGGGCGCTGTCCGCCGGGTCCCCAGTAGGTCCATTGTCCCGGTTCAGCGATGAAGCCGAATTGCTTTCCCATGAACAGCTTCTCCCCGGGAGACTGCATGACGGTGTGCGGCGGATCGGGATCGCCCACCACCGCCGGGCGCCCCGCGCGGAAAATGCCCGCCTTCTCCCGTCCTATCGACTCGCGGTCGGGCCCGAGATAGTCGACGTGGTCGATGCCCACGCTGGTGAGCACGGCGCAGTCCGCGTCGAGCACGTTCACCGCATCCAGACGCCCGCCAAGGCCGACTTCAAGGATGGCTACCTCGATATTCCTTTGGAGAAAAGCCCAGAACGCGGCAAGCGTGCCGAATTCGAAATACGTAAGCGGCGTGTCCTTCCTGGCATTCTCGACCGCGGAAAAAGCATCGCACAACAGCTCGTCGTCGCATTCCAGCCCGGCGATCCGCACGCGCTCGTTGTAGCGCAGGAGGTGCGGCGAGGTGTAGAGACCGGTGCGGTAGCCCGCTGCAGAAAGGATGGACTCGAGCAGCGCGCAGGTCGACCCCTTGCCGTTGGTCCCGCCGACCGTAATGACCGGACAGGGAACCGACAGCTTCATTTCGTGGAAAACCGCGGAAACCCGGTCAAGACCCAGCGCGATGGGCTGCGGGTGCTGCGACTCGATGAACCGCAGCCAGTCCTGCAGCGTTCTCACGCCGCCGAGTCGGAGGGCAGTCCCTGCAGGAGCGAGAGCACGCCGTGCAGCTTGTCGCGCAGCTGGCGCCGGTCGACGATCATGTCGATCGCCCCCTTCTCCAGCAGGAATTCGGCGCGCTGGAATCCTTCGGGCAGCTTCTGGCGCACCGTCTGCTCGATCACGCGCGGCCCGGCAAAGCCGATCAGCGCCTTCGGCTCCGCAATGACCACGTCGCCGATCATCGCGAAGCTCGCCGACACGCCGCCCATGGTCGGATCGGTCAGCACCGAGATGAATGGCAGCTTGCGCTCGGCGAGCTCGGTGAGCGCTGCGGTGGTCTTGGCCATCTGCATCAGCGACAGCGCGCCTTCTTGCATGCGGGCGCCGCCCGAAGCCGCCACGCAGATGAACGGCTGCTTCTGCTCGATGGCGACCCAAACGCCGCGCACGAAGCGCTCACCGACGACCGAGCCCATCGAGCCGCCCATGAAATCGAATTCGAAGGCGGCGCAAACCACGCCGAGGGACTTGATGGCGCCCTGCATGACCACCAGCGCATCGCCCTCCCCGGTCTGCTCCTGGCCTTCCGCCAGGCGCTCGACGTAGCGGCGCGAATCCTTGAATTTCAGCGGATCGACCGGCAGCACCTCGGCGCCGATTTCGAAGCGGCCGTCGGCATCGAGCAACGCATCGAGGCGCGGCCGCGCGCCGAGGCGCTCGTGGTGGCCGCACTTGGGGCACACATTGAGGTTCTTCTCGAGGTCGGTGCTGTAGAGGGTCGCGTCGCAGCCGGCGCACTTGGTCCACAGGCCCTCGGGAACCGTCTTGCGCGTCGCGCCCTCCGTGCGCTGGATCTTGGGGGGCAGCAGCTTCTGCAGCCAGCTCACGCGTCCATCGCCTTTCGTATCGGAATCAGGAATTGTTTCACTTTTTCGACGGCGTGTTCGGGCCCCGCGGACTCGATCTCCTGGATGATGCGGCTGCCGATCACCACCGCGTCGGCGGTCTGGGCGATGCGGCGCGCCGACTCGGCGTCGCGGATGCCGAAGCCGACTCCGATCGGCAGTTTGGTCGCCGCACGGATCTTCGGAATGATGGTCGAAATCTCCGACACATCGATGTGCGCCGCCCCGGTTACCCCGCGCAGCGACACATAGTAGAGATAGCCGCTGCCGATACGGGCCACTTCGTCGATGCGCTTTGCCGTCGAGGTCGGCGCAAGGAGGAACACCGGGTCCATGCCGCTGCTTTTCAGGAGCGCGGCGAACTCGCCGCACTCCTCCGGCGGATAGTCGACCACGATGACGCCGTCGACCCCGGCAGCCTTCGCCGCGGCGACGAATTTCGCGATCCCCATCGCCTCGACGGGATTGGCATAGCCCATCAGGACCACCGGGGTGGAGGTATCGGACTTCCGGAAATCCGCAACTATTTTCAGTACGTCTTTCAGGCCAACCCCATGCTTGAGCGCGCGATCGCCGGCACGCTGGATCACGGGGCCGTCGGCCATCGGGTCGGAAAACGGCACACCGAGTTCCACGACGTCGGCGCCAGACTCGACCAAGGCGTGCATCAGCGGCACGGTCAGCGAAGGATGCGGGTCGCCCGCGGTGATGTAGGGGATCAGCGCCTTGCGCCTCGCCTTGCGCAGCACCTCGAAACGCCCTGCAATGCGGCTCATCAGAACTTGATTCCAGAGCGCTCGGCGACCGTGTGCATGTCCTTGTCGCCGCGGCCCGAGAGGTTGACCAGCAGGATCGCATCCTTGGGCATGCCGGGGGCGACTTTCATTGCGTGGGCGATGGCGTGGGCGGATTCGAGCGCCGGGATGATGCCTTCGCGCCGGCACAACTCGTGGAAAGCCTTGAGGGCCTCGTCGTCGGTAACGGCGACGTATTCCGCCCGGCCGCTGTCTTTCAGCCAGGCGTGTTCCGGGCCGACGCCGGGATAGTCCAGGCCCGCAGAGACGGAATGCGTCTCGGTGATCTGCCCGTTCGCGTCCTGCAGCAAGTAGGTGCGGTTGCCGTGCAGCACGCCGGGTTTGCCGGCGCATAGCGACGCCGCATGCCTGCCTGATTCCAGGCCTTCGCCCGCGGCTTCCACGCCGATCAACCGAACCCTTTCGTGCGCAATATAGGGAAAGAACATTCCCATGGCGTTGGAGCCGCCGCCGACGCAGGCGATGACCGCGTCGGGTTGCCGGCCTGCCATCTCGTTCATCTGCACGAGGCACTCCTCGCCGATCACCGACTGGAAATCGCGCACCATCATCGGATAGGGATGCGGTCCGGCGACCGTGCCGATGATGTAGAACGTCTTTTCAACGTTGGTGACCCAGTCGCGCATCGCTTCGTTGAGCGCGTCCTTGAGCGTCTTGGAGCCGGACTCGACCGGCACCACGCTCGCGCCGAGCAGCTTCATGCGGTACACGTTCTGCACTTGGCGCTTGATGTCCTCGGAGCCCATGTAAACCACGCACTCCATGCCATAGCGCGCCGCCACGGTGGCGGCAGCGACGCCGTGCATCCCGGCGCCGGTCTCGGCGATGACGCGAGGCTTTCCCATGCGGCGAGCGAGCAGCGCCTGTCCGATGGTGTTGTTGATCTTGTGCGCGCCGGTGTGGTTCAGGTCCTCGCGCTTGATGTAGATCTGCGCGCCGCCGCAATGCTCGGTGAGCCGCCTGGCATGGTAGATGGGGCTCGGGCGGCCGACGTAGTGCTTCAACTCGCTGCGGAACTCCGCCTCGAACGCCGGATCGCTGCGCGCGCGCTGGAAGGCCTCGAGCAGCTCATCGAGGGCCTGGCTCAGCGTCTCGGCGACGAACACGCCGCCGTAAGGGCCGAAGTGTCCGCGCGAATCGGGCAGGTCATACATCCGCATTCCTGACCTCTGCGATGAAAGCCGCGATCTTCGCGGCGTCCTTGATTCCCTTGGCGGATTCGACCCCGCTCGAAACATCCACGCCCCACGGACGCACGCGCCGCACCGCGTCCGCGATATTGCCGCTCGCCAGTCCGCCAGAAAGAATGACGGGCCGATCGCAGGCGGCGGGGACCAGCGACCAGTCGAAGGCCTCGCCGACACCGCCGTACTCGGGAACATGGCTGTCAAACAACCACGCCGCCGCGCGTGAAAAAGGACGCAGGTATTCTAGCGCATCGACCCCTTTCTTCACTCTGCAGGCCTTGAGGTACGGCAGGTTGAATTGCGCGCAGAAATCGGGCGATTCCTCGCCGTGGAATTGCAGCATCGCGGGGCGCACGCGGCCGATCACCTGCGCGACCTGCGCCGCGTCGGGATTGACGAACAGGGCCACGCTCTGCACGAAGGGCGGCAGCGCGTCGCGAATCTCGAGCGCGCGTTCGGCCGAGAGATACCTCGGGCTCGGCGGATAGAACACCAGGCCGATGGCATCGGCGCCGGCCTGCGCCGCAGCGAGCGCGTCCGCCGGCCGCGTGATGCCGCAGATCTTGATGCGCGTCCTCATTGCGGCAATCCCCATTTCGCCTCGTAGCGGACCTTTTCCAGGTACAGCCCTTCCGGGCCGAACGTCGGCGCAGCCCTGCCCCGGTCTTTCGAACGGAGGATATCGCCTACCTGAAGCGGAGAAAATCGGCCCTTGCCGACGTAGATCAGCGTGCCGACGATGTTGCGCACCATGTGGTGCAGGAAGGCATTGGCGCGCACGACGAAGTCGATGCGCCCCTCCGCTTTCTCTTCCACCTGAAGGATCTGGATCGTCCGCACCGGCGATTTGGCCTGGCACTCCGCGGAGCGGAACGCGGAAAAATCGTGCTCGCCCACCAGCAGCGCGGCGGCGGCGCGCATCTCCTCGACCTTCAGCGGGGCGTGGAACCAGCCGGCATGCCGTGCGCCAAGCCCCGGGCGTACGGCGCGGTTGAGCAAGCGATACCGGTAGGTGCGAGCAACGGCGCTGTAGCGCGCATGGAAATCAGCTGCCACCGGCTGCGACCACAGCACGGCCACCGATTCGGGCAACGAGGCGTTTGCGCCCCGCACCCACGCGCTGGCGGGACGATTGGCTTCGGTGTCGAAATGCACGACCTGTTCGATGGCATGGACTCCGCTGTCGGTCCTGCCCGCACAGGTGACGCTGACCGGGCTGTCTGCAATGGAACTGAGCGCGGCCTCGACTGCATCCTGCACCGTACCGCCGCCGGGTTGCGTCTGCCAGCCGAGGAAACGGCTGCCGTCGTACTCCAATCCCAGGGCGATGCGCGTCGCGGCTAACCCAGCTTGCCGAGCAGCGCCTGGGCCTGGCCCTTCTGGGCCGCGTCGCCGTCCTTCATGACCTCGTTGAGCAGCTCGCGGGCGCCGTCCTTGTCGCCCATCTCCTCGTAGGCCTTCGCGAGGTCGAGCTTGGTGGCGACTTCCTGCCATTTCGGATCGGTACTGGAGGGCGCAGCCCCCGACGCATCGCCGGGGCCGCCCAGATCGAGACTGATGGACGACAGATCCATCGCCGCGGGCTTCTCCGGCTCGGCCTTCGCGCCGCCGACGTCCAGGTTGAGATCGAACGAAAGTCCACCACCCGCGTCCGCCGCAGGTGCAGCCGGTGCTTCGGCCTTCTTCTCGGTACCGCCGAGATCGAGGTTGAAGTCCATCGACGCCGGCGCCGATTGCTGCTTCGCCGTATCCATCGCCATCACGGTCTCGTCGTGCGAAACGTCCTTCACCGGGGCAGTCATCGCCTGGGTGGTGCCGCCAAGATCGAAATCGACCGATGGCGCCGAAGCTTCCTTGGCGGGTTCGTCGAGCGAGATGTCCGGCGCGGTAGCACCGGCCTGGCCGCCGCCCAGATCGAAGTCGACCGTCGGGGCCGCGCCCGCCGAGGCGGCAGGAGCCGCAGCCGCCGCACTGCCCCCCGCGCCGGCATACAAGCCGTTCTGCGGGTCGATCGAGCGGCCGAGTGCCGCAATCTTCTCCCATTCCGGTCCCGCGCCGTTGGACACGCCCTTGAGCTTCAGCGCCGCCTGCTCGAAGGACTTCACGTCCTTGCGATTGGCGTAGATCTCGGCCAATTTGGCGTGCACCGCAACGCGACTCGCATCCTTTTGCAGCGCTTCCTTGAGGATTTCTTCCGCCTGTGCGTCGCGCCCGTAGGCCATGTAGACATCGGCTTCGGCGATCGGATCGACCTCTTCGGCCGCGCCCATGCCGGGCTGCTGGCTCACCGAGGACTGGGAGGAAGGGGCAGCACCGGCGACCGGACCACCGGTGGGCGCGGCGAGACTCGGATCCGCTGCGGCGCCCACGGCGGCGGCGCCAAGAACGCTGTCCTGGAATTTCGCGTGCGCCGCTTTCTTGCGCCGCCACGCCCAGAAGCCGTACCCGGCAAGCAGCACCACGATCGCGCCCAGGCCGACGAGCGCCATCTGGTTTTCCGCAAACAATTCGACCAATCCGGGCTCGGCCGGACCCTTGGCTTTCGGCTTCGGTTTCGGCGCCTCGGCGACCGGCTTCGCTGCGTCAGGTGCGGGCTTCGCGGCTTCGGCAGCAGGTTTCTCGGGGGCCTTGGCCGCCGGTGCAGGTACAGGAGCCGGAGTTGGCGCAGCGGCTGGGGCGGGCGCGGGCGCAGCAGGCTTGGGTGCTTCCGCGACAGGCTTGGGCGCTTCCGGCGCGGGCTTGGGCGCTTCGGCCGCAGGCTTGGCGGTGGCCTTCTTTTCCAATTCCGCCATCTGCTGGTTCTTCAGCGCCGCCAGCTTCTCCATGTCGGCGATGTTCTTCTTGAGCTCGGCTTCGCGGGACTGCGCTTCCTTGAGCGCGCGCTCGCGGGCTGCGGCGTCGTCTTCGCGCGCCGCCTTGCCGGCCACGCCCGCGGGCTTCTTCGGATCGGCCTTGGACAGCTTCAGCTGGTCCGGCTGCGCCTCCGGCACGGGCGCGGGTTTCGCATCGATCTTGCCGGCCACCGCCTGCTGCCCCGCCGTGGACGCCGCCGGGGCGGGCACCGCCGCAAGGCGGCTGCGATATTCATTCCACTGCTCGATGTGCGAGCGCACCAGCTGGTTGGCTTCCGCGCGGTCGATCGTGCCCAGGCTTTCGGCGTCGGGGATGACCAGGATCCTGCCGCTGCGGACAAGATTGATATTGCCGCGGATGAAGGCAGACTCGTTGGCGCGGAAGATCGCGATCAGCATCTGGTTCAGCGAGACGCCGGGCGGCAGATGCTGGCGGGCGATGGCTCCCAGCGTGTCGCCTTTCTTGACTTCATAGGACGCACTCGGCGCGGAGGGCGATGCAGCAGGTGCCGCCGCCGTTGCGGCCGGCGCAGAGGGCTGCTCCGGCAGGGGCGCCAGGATCGTCGAAGATGCCGGCTCGGCCGGCTTCTGCTCCGCCGCCGGAGCTGGTGCCGGTGCCGTAACAGGCGCAGCTACCACCGCAGGCGCCGGCGCCGCGGCGGCAGGCTGTGGCGCAGCAGGCGGCGCGGCAGCGATCGCCTGGCGAGATTTGTATTCGGGTGGATCAAGCAGGAAGGTGTATTCGCGGACCAGGCGGCCGGTGTTCCACTGCAACTCGACCAACATTTCGAGGAACGGCTCGTTGATGGGCTGAACGGTGGTCAGGCGCAGGACCGCGCGGCTGCCGCGTTTCTCCACGGCGAATCGGATGCCGATCAGCGACGGATTGAGATCGATGCCGGCCTGGGTGAAGGCTTCCGTGGTGGCGAGCTTCGCGGCGAGCCCTTCCTCTTCGCCGGCCTGCAGCGAGACGATTTCGATTTCCGCATTGAGGGCCTGGCCAAGCGAGGACAGCACGCTGAGCCGGCCAAGCCCGGCAGAATGCGCTGCGAACGGCATTGCCAGCAGCAACGCAGACGCGGCAACGGCGAAGGTGAATTTTCTACCCACTGTTGTGTCCCTACCCCTGAGTCCTCTTAGCAGGACCAAGTAAAATAACATCATGGCCTTACGGCTGCAAGTTGAGAGATTTTCAAGGTTTTTTAGGCTTTGACCCCGGTCTCCAGGAGGATGCGGACCATGCGCCGCAGCGGCTCGGCGGCACCCCACAGCAACTGGTCGCCTACAGTGAAGGCCGCGAGGTAGTCCTCCCCCATCGGAAGCTTCCGCAGCCGCC
>Ga0315912_10005854_pt1 | contig 11174 bp, 7 predicted proteins | sample VfabasoilMG_FD_204469 | JGI IMG/M metagenome (GOLD analysis project Ga0315912, IMG submission 204469) | Garden soil microbial communities collected in Santa Monica, California, United States - V. faba soil | ecosystem: Environmental > Terrestrial > Soil > Garden | place: USA: California...
AGGATTTCCTCGGCCTGAGCGTCACGGCCGTAGGCCATGTAGACATCGGCCTCGGCAATCGGATCGACTTCGTCGCTTTCGCCGCCACCGACGCTCGCACCGCTGACGGACGCTTCCGACGCATCCACGGCCGCCGCTGCGGCCTGCGGCGCGGCTGCCGGCTGGGCAGCCGCATTGTCGAACACCGAAGAACCGCCAGCTGCCGCACCCAGCACGCTGTCCTGGAACGTCGGACTCTGCGTTGACTTCTTCTTGCGCCAGGCCCAGAAGAAATAGCCGAGCAGCCCAAGCGCCATCACGCCAACAACGGCCATTCCGACCGGCTCCTCGACGAAACTGATGAATTCGTCGACAAAACCTTTCTCAGGAGCAGCCTTGGGCGCCGCCGCCTTGGTCTTGGTCGTGGCGTCCTTGGACGCTTCCTTGGCAACCGCCTTCGGCGCTTCCTTGGGAGCGTCTGCGGCCGCTTCCTTTGCGGCTTCCTTGGGGGCTTCTTTCTGGGCTTCCTTCGGGGCTTCTTTCGGGGCTTCTTTCGGGGCTACCTTCGCCACCTCTTTGGGCGCTTCTTTTGGCGCTTCCTTGGCGGGCTCAGGCGCCTTCGCAGCGGGCGCCGGAGGCGGCGCGGGCGCAGGTGCAGGTGCAGACGGCGCTGGCGGCTTCGTCGCAGCCGCCTTCTTCTCCAGATCGGCCATCTGCTGGTTCTTCATCTCCACCAGCTTCTGCAGATCGGCGACGTTCTTCTCCAGATCGCTGACGCGCGATTGCGCTTCCTTCAGCGCACGCTCCCTTGCCACGCGGTCATCGTCCCGGGCTGCCTTCGCCGCAGGCGTACCCGGCTTCGACGGATCCGCTTTGGAAAGCTTGAGCTGGTCCTTCTGGTCGGCGGGCGCCGGCGTTTCAGGCTTCGGCGTAATGCGCCCCGCGACCTCGCGCTCGCGAACCGGCGCTGCCGGGGCCGCCGCGACCGCCTGGCCCAGCTTGCGCTTGTACTCGGCGAAATCGGCCATATGCGCCTGCACCTGCTGGCTGGCATCGGCCGCCCCGATGGCCAGAATGGCTTCGCGATCGGGAATGTTCAGGATGCGCCCGGCGCGCACCAGATTGACGTTGTCGCGGATGAACGCGGATTGATTGGCGCGAAATAGCGCGATCAGCATTTGATTGAGCGTCACGCCTGCGGGGAGATTCTGGCGTGCGATCGCCCCCAGCGTGTCGCCTTTCTTCACTTCATGCTGTTTTTCCGAGCCGGTGTCCCCGGCCATCGGGGTCGGGGAACGCCTTTCCGAGCGCGGCGCAGGCGCGGCCGGCTGAGCAGCGGGCGCCGGCTTGGCCGCGGGCGCAGGCGCTGCAACGGGCGATTTGAATTCGACGGGGTCGAGCAGGAACGTGTACTCGCGAACGAGGCGTCCGGTTGACCACGACAACTCGATCAGGACGTCCAGGAAAGGATCGTTCACCGGCTGCAAGGTGCTCATCCGGATCACCGGCCGGGCGCCGCGCCGGTCGATCGTGAACGTCAGATCGACCAGGCTGCTGCTCATTTCGATGCCGGCCTGCCGGAAAGCGTCCATCGTCGCCAGCCGCGCCTGCAGAGAGTCGTCCTCGCCGGGCTGCAGCGAGACGATTTCTATTTCGGCGCGCAACGGCTGGCCCAAGGCCGAGAACACCTGGAGCCTGCCGAGACCTGCCGCATCAGCCATCATCGGCACGCAAAGCAGCGCTGCGATGGCTAGACGAAATGCGGTGACCAATTTAGCCACTGAACCCACCCTGAGTCGTTCGTCCGGGACTGACTACCATAACATCATGGCGTTAGCACTGCAACCTGAGAGACATTCTTGATATTGGCCCTATAGCGCCTTGGACAGGAAGGAAATTTTCCTCCTTCCGCCAGGCCTCAGCGTACGCCTGCGTCCAGCAGTATTCGCACCATCCGCCGCAGCGGTTCGGCCGCGCCCCACAGCAGCTGATCGCCAACGGTGAAGGCGCTTAGATAGTCCCCGCCCATCGACATTTTTCGCAGCCGGCCGATGGGCACCGACAACTTGCCGCTGACCGCCGCGGGCGAGAGTTCGGCGAGCGATTCTTCACGCCGGTTCGGCACCACCTTCACCCAGTCGTGCGCTTCGGCGAGCATGCCTTCGATCTCGCCCAGCGGGACGTCCTTTTTCAGCTTCACCGTCAGCGCCTGGCTGTGGCAGCGCATCGCGCCGACGCGCACGCAGATGCCGTCGATCGGAATCGGCCGCGCGCTGCGCCCGAGGATCTTGTTGCCCTCGGCCTGCGCCTTCCATTCCTCGCGGCTCTGGCCGTTGCCGAGATCCTTGTCGATCCAGGTCAGCAGGTTCGCCGCCAGCGGATGGCCAAACTCGGTCTTCGGCATGCTCCCGTTGCGCAGCGCCGTGGTCATACGCCGGTCGATGTCGAGCGCGGTAGCCGCAGGATCCTCAATCACGGTTCTGGTGACGTCACCGAGGTGTCCCATCTGCTGGGCAAGCTCGCGCATGCCGGCGGCACCCGCACCCGAGGCCGCCTGATAGGTCATGCAGGTCATCCATTCGACCAGGTCGCACTGCAGGAGCCCGGCCATGCCCATGATCATCAGGCTGACCGTGCAGTTGGGGCCGATGAAGTCCTTCCTGCCGGCCGCAACGCCCTTCTGGATTTCGGCGAGATTGACCGGGTCGAGAATCAGCACCGCGTCGTCCTTCATGCGCAACGCGCTCGCCGCGTCGATCCAGTAGCCCCGCCACCCGGCCGCGCGCAGCTTCGGATAGATCTCGTTGGTGTAATCGCCGCCCTGGCAGGAGATGATCACCGGTAGCTTCTTCAGCGCCTCGACGTCCATGGCATTGCCCACGGCCGCGGCGCCGTTGCCGATGTCCGGGCCTTTGCCGCCTGCCTGGGACGTGGAAAAGAACACGGGTTCGACGTGGTCGAAGTCCTTCTCCTCGCGCATTCTCTGCACCAGGACCGAACCCACCATGCCGCGCCAACCTACGATGCCGATACTCAACATGACCGATATCCAGTTCTACAGCCGTTCCGCAACCGCGCTCGCCATCTCGGCGGTGCTTACCTTCCTCGTTCCCGCAGTATATATGTCCGCGGTGCGGTAACCGTCGCGCAGCGTCTTCTTGACTGCCGCCTCCAGGCGCTCCGCAGCCGCCGGCTGCCCGAGCGAATGGCGCAGCATCAGCGCGGCCGACAGGATCGTCGCCAGCGGATTGGCAACGCCCTTTCCTGCGATGTCCGGCGCCGAGCCGTGGATCGGTTCGTACAGCCCCTTGTTGCTCGCGTCCAGCGACGCCGACGGCAGCATGCCGATCGAGCCCGTCAGCATCGACGCTTCGTCGGACAGGATGTCACCGAACATGTTGCCTGTGACGATGACGTCGAACTGCTTCGGATTGCGCACCAGCTGCATGGCGCAGTTGTCGACGTACATGTGCGAGAGCTCGATGTCGGGAAAGGCTTTTGATTCTTGAATTAAAACCTCTCTCCACAATCGTGACGTCTCAAGAACATTCGCCTTGTCAACCGAGCAAACCTTCCTGTTGCGCTTGCGCGCCGCGTCGAACGCGACGCGCGCGATGCGCCGGATCTCCGCCTCCGTGTAGCGCATGGTGTCGAATCCCTCGCGCCCGCCGGATTCATGGGCGCGAATGCCCTTCGGCTGGCCGAAGTAGATGTCGCCGGTCAGCTCGCGCACGATCAGGATGTCGAGCCCCGCGACCACCTCCGCGCGCAACGACGACGCGTCCGCGAGTTCCGCGTAAACCTGCGCCGGGCGCAAGTTGGCGAACAGGCCCAGTTCCTTGCGTAGGCCGAGGATCGCCTGCTCCGGCCGCTTGGACGATTCGAGGCCGTCGTACTTCGGGTCGCCCACCGCGCCGAACAGGATGGCGTCGGCCTGCTTCGCGAGCGCGAGCGTTTTCGGCGGCAGCGGATGGCCCGAAGCCTCGTAGCCCGCACCGCCGACCGGCGCCTCCTCGAAGTCGAGCGTCAGGCCGAGCCGCCCGAGCACCTTGAGCGTTTCGGAAATGATTTCCTCGCCGATGCCGTCGCCCGGCAGAACCGCGATTTTCATGGAAGGTTCCTACCGGAAGAGCCAGGGAAGCTGCGCTTTTCGCCGTTCCTCGAACGCACGGATCTTGTCGGCATGGCCCAGCGTGACGCCGATTTCATCCAGGCCGTTCAGCAACGAATGGCGGCGCGACGGATCGACTTCGAAGCGGAATGACTTCGCGCCATCGACGGTCGATACCGTCTGGCGCTCGAGGTCCACGATCAGCCGGAAACCGGGCAGTGCGCTGTCGTAGAACAGGCCGTCGACCTGGGATTCGGCAAGCACCACGGGCAGAAAGCCGTTCTTGAAGCTGTTGCTGAAGAAAATGTCGCCGTAGGACGGCGCGATCACGCACTTGAAGCCGTACTGCTGCAGCGCCCAGGGCGCGTGCTCGCGCGAGCTGCCACAGCCGAAATTCTTGCGTGCGAGCAGGATTTCGGCGCCCTTGTAGCGCGGCTGGTTGAGCACGAAGTCCGGATTCAGCGGGCGCTTCGAGTTGTCCATGCCGGGCTGGCCGATGTCGAGAAAGCGCCAGGCGTCGAACAGGTTCTGGCCGTAGCCCGAGCGCCTGATCGACTTCAGGAACTGCTTCGGGATAATGGCATCGGTGTCGACATTGGCGCGGTCGAGCGGCGCCACCAACCCGTTCAGCACGGTGAATTTTTCCATGATCAGCGCCAGGATCTCACGTCGACGAAATGGCCGGCGATCGCCGCCGCGGCCGCCATCGCCGGGCTGACCAGATGCGTGCGGCCGCCGGCGCCCTGCCGGCCTTCGAAATTGCGGTTCGAGGTGGACGCGCAGCGCTCGCCCGGCTCGAGGCGGTCCGCGTTCATTGCCAGGCACATCGAGCAGCCGGGCTCGCGCCATTCGAAACCCGCATCGCGAAAAATGCGGTCCAGCCCTTCCTTCTCGGCCTGCGCCTTCACCAGACCGGAACCCGGCACCACCATCGCCACCTTGATGCTGGCCGCGACACGCCTGCCCTTGGCCACCGAGGCTGCCGCGCGCAGATCTTCAATGCGCGAATTGGTGCAGGAACCGATGAAAATCTTGTCCAGCCGGATGTCCTGCATCGGCGTGCGCGGCTTCAGGCCCATGTACACGAGCGCGCGCTCCATGCCTTCGCGCCGGGTCGGGTCCTTCTCCTTGTCGGGATCCGGCACGCTCGCTTCCACCGGCACCACCATCTCCGGCGACGTGCCCCAGGTCACCTGCGGCGCGATGTCGCGCGCATCCAGCCGCACTTCGATGTCGAACTTCGCATCCGCGTCGCTGTGCAGCAGCTTCCAGGTCACCACCGCCTGCTCCCACTCCGGCCCCGAGGGCGAGAACGGCCGTCCCTTGAGGTACTGGATCGTGGTGTCGTCCACCGCCACCATGCCAGCGCGCGCGCCGGCCTCGATCGCCATGTTGCACAAGGTCATGCGGCCTTCCATGCTCAACGAGCGCACGGCGCTGCCGGCAAATTCCACTGCGCTGCCGGTGCCGCCCGCCGTGCCGATGCGGCCGATCACCGCGAGCGCCACGTCCTTCGCGGTCACGCCGCGGCCGAGCGCGCCCTCGACCGTGACGCGCATGTTCTTCATTTTTTTGGTCACCAGCGTCTGCGTCGCAAGCACATGCTCGACCTCGGACGTGCCGATGCCGTGCGCGAGGCAGCCGAAGGCGCCGTGCGTGCTGGTGTGCGAATCGCCGCAGACCACCGTCATGCCCGGCAGCGTCGCGCCCTGCTCCGGCCCGATCACGTGCACGATGCCCTGGCGCTTGTCGAGGAACGGAAAATAGGCCTTGGCCGGATGCTCGCGCATGTTGGCGTCGAGCGTCTCGACCTGGATGCGCGAAGTCGGATCCTCGATGCCCGCAATGCCACGCTCCCAGCCGGTCGTGGGCGTATTGTGGTCTGCGGTTGCGACCACCGACGACATGCGCCATGGCTTGCGCCCAGCAAGCTTCAGCCCCTCGAAGGCCTGCGGGCTGGTGACTTCATGCACCAGGTGGCGATCAATGTAGAGCAAGGTGGTGCCGTCGCCTTCGGCGTGCACCACATGGCTGTCCCAAAGCTTGTCGTAAAGCGTGCGGCTCATCTCATGTTGCTGCGCGAAAAAAGAGGATTATCCCACAGGAAATCAGCCTACTACACCCTCACCCGCCAGGCGACCAGCGACGCGCCCAAGGCGGCGAACACGGCGCTAGCCGCGAAACTTTCGACCGGTCCGAACGCCGCCCACGTCCAGCCCGCGACCAGCGACCCAATGGCACCGCCCAGCCCGTAGGCGATGCTGGAGTAGAAGGCCTGGCCGCGCGCCGCCAGAGGGCCGGGAAACAGGCGGTGTACCGCGGCGACGCTGCCCGCATGGAAAACGCCGAATGTCGCTGCGTGCAGCAACTGGGCCGCGGCGAGCAGCACGAGCGAGTCCACCGCCCAGCCTATGACAGGGAAGCGCAGCATCGCGCACAGCAGGCTTGCCAACAGCAGGCTGTGCAGCGTGTAGCGCCGCATCAACTGCGGCAGGCGCAGGAACAGCGCCACCTCGGCGACCACGCCAACCGTCCAGAGCGCGCCGATCACCGTCTTGGAATAGCCTGCCTCCTCGAGATAGATCGAATAGAAAACGTACAGAGTGCCGTGCGCAGCATTCATGCAGACGCAGGCGCCGAAGAAAGCCAGCACCCCGGGCCTGCGCAGCACCGCAGCCAGGCGCACGCCCGCGTGCTGCGTACGCGTCGCTGCGGCCGCCGGCAACGCCAGCGATACGGCGCAGGTGGCGGCCGCCAGTCCGACCAGAATGCCGACGAGTGCGGATGCCCCTGCTTTATCGAGCCAGGCGCCGGTGCCGAGGACCGCGAGGATGAACCCGATCGAGCCCCACAGCCGGATCGGGCCGTACTGGCCCGGGCGCCCGTCGATCGCGGTGAACGTAATGGCTTCGACCAGCGGCGAGGCCCCCGCAGACAGCAGGCTCATCACCAGCAGCAGCAACGCGATCGCGCGCGCGTCGGCCACGAACGGCAGCGCGGTGAAGCAAGCCAGCATCGCGAACGCCGAAAACACAACGATCGCCTTGCGCGCGCCGCCATAGCGCTCGCCCCAGGCATCGGCGAGCCAGCCCCACAGCGCCGGCGCGGCGATACGCGCGATCTGCGGCATGGCCACGGCAAACGCGATTTCGCCCGCTGTCATGCCCCGGCCCGCCAGATAGAGCGCGAAATAGGAAACGTAGGCGCCCGCGTGCGCGAAAAAAGCAAAGTAGTACGCAGCCAGGCGCGCGGCGATCGTCATCAGCGCAGCATGATATAAGCGCCGCCATGGCATCGCATTCGCTTCCGCGCGCCGCGTTTTATGCGCTGTTCATCGTTTCCGGTTTCGCCGGGCTGATTTACGAATCGGTCTGGACGCACTACCTGAAGCTCTATCTCGGGCATGCGGCCTACGCGCAGTCGCTGGTGCTGGTGGTGTTCATGGGCGGCATGGCGCTCGGCTCGGCGCTGTGTGCGCGCTTCTCCACCCGCGTACGCAGTCCGCTTGCGGCCTACGCCGTGATCGAAGCGGTCATCGGCCTGTGCGCGCTTGCATTCCATGAGATGTTCGCCGCCGCCACCGACTGGTCCTATGCGGTACTGCTGCCCGGCCTTGGCGTGGACTGGCTGGCCCTCGCCGCCAAGCTCGTCGTCGCCTGCGCCTTGATTCTTCCGCAGTCCGTGCTGTTGGGAGCAACTTTTCCGCTCATGAGCGCCGCTTTGGTGCGCGCGAGCCAGGGCCGCGGCGAAGCCGTCGCCATGCTCTATTTTTCCAACAGCCTTGGCGCAGCGGCCGGCGTTCTCGCGAGCGGCTTCGTGCTCATTGCCTGGGCGGGCCTGCCGGGCACGCTGCGCACCGCGGGCGTCATCAACCTCGCGCTCGCGGGGGCGGTCCTGCTGCTTGCGCGCGCGCAACGCGAGGCGCGCGCGGGTCCGGTCGAACCGCGCGCCGAAGCCGGCGACCCGCATACCGGACGGCTGCTGCTCACGGTCGCGCTGCTCACCGGGCTGGCGTCCTTCATTTATGAGATCTGCTGGATCCGCATGCTGTCCCTGGTGCTGGGCGCCTCCACGCACGCCTTCGAGCTGATGCTGTCGACGTTCATTCTCGGCCTTGCGCTGGGCGGCCTCGCGGTGCGGCGCCTGGTGGACGGCGCGCACCGTCCCGAGCGGCTGCTCGGCTGGGTGCAGGTCGCGATGGCGCTGGCCGCGCTCGCCACGCTGCCGATCTATGACCGCAGCTTCGAGTTGATGGAATACCTGATGAAGGGCCTCGCGCGCACCGAGGCGGGCTACCTGTTTTTCAATCTCGCGGGCCAGGGCATCTCCGCGCTGGTCATGCTGCCGGCGACCTTTCTCGCCGGCATGACACTGCCGCTCATCACCGGGGCGCTGCTGCGCCGCGGCTCAGGCGAACGCGCGATCGGGCAGGTCTATGCGGCCAACACGCTGGGGGCCATCCTGGGCGTGCTGGTCGCGGTGCACCTCGGCCTGCCGGTGCTCGGCCTGAAAGGCACCTTGATGCTGGGCGCGCTGGTCGACGCGCTGCTCGGCATCTTGCTGCTCTGGCGTTTCGCGACAGGCAGGAAGGCGGCAATCGCGATGGCCTCGTGCCTGCTCGCGTTCGTGCCACTCACCCTGCTGTTCGAACTCGATCCCAACAAGCTGACGGCCGGCGTGTTCCGGCACGGCGACCTGTCGAGTTCGGCGGATGCGCGCATCCTCTACGCGAAGGACGGCAAAACCGCCACCGTGCATCTCGCCGGCTACGGTGAAACGATCAGCATCCGCACCAACGGCAAGTCCGACGGCTCGATCAACATGGACCGCGCCGGCACGCGCGGATCCGACGAAATCACCATGGTGCTCACCGGCGCGCTGCCGCTGGCGCTCATGCCCGCGGCGACAAGCGCGGCCGTGATCGGCATCGGCACCGGCCTGACGATGCACGCGCTGCTGCAGAGCATGACGGTCGCCAGCGTTGAAACGGTTGAAATCGAGGCGGCGATGGCGGAAGCGGCGCGCGGCTTCGCGCCGCGCAACAGTTCGGCCTTCGCCGATCCGCGCGGCCAGATCGTCATCGACGACGCGAAGACTTTTTTCTCCACGCGCGGCCGGCGCTACGACATCCTGATCTCCGAACCTTCCAATCCCTGGGTGAGCGGCGTCTCCGGACTGTTCACGCGCGAGTTCTACCGGCGCATCCGCGGCCATCTGAACCCGGGAGGCATCCTGGTGCAGTGGTTCCAGCTCTACGAAATCGATGCCTCGCTGCTCGCGTCGGTGATGCGCGCGCTGGGCGGCGAGTTCCCTCATTACGCGGTGTATGCGCCCAGCGACCATGACCTGCTGATCGTCGCCTCGGCCGACGCGCTGCCGCCGCAGCCGGATGCGGCGATATTCGCCCAGCCGACGCTTGCACAGGAATTGCGTACCGTGCATGTGCATGCGCCCGGCGACCTCGATGCACGCTACCTCGGCGACCGCGCCACGCTGGAGCCGCTGTTTGCGAGTTACGGCATGCCGGCGAACTCGGATTACTACCCGGTGCTGGACCTCAATGCGGCCCGGTATCGCTTCCTTGACCGGAGCGCTTCGGACGTGGTGGCCCTGCTCAACGCCGGCGTTCCAGTGCTGGACCTGCTCGCGCCAGGAGTGCGCCGCCGTCCGGTCAATGCCGAGCACAAAGGCGCGGAGAACTTCGAGCGCATCGACAATACGCGCCTGGCCCGCTATGCGCGCGATTTCCTGCTGCTGCCCCAGGCGCCCGGGGTAGCGAGCATTACGCCGTCGCTGCAGAAGGACCTGGAAGTGGCCAAGCTGCGCCTGATCGAGTGCAGCGAACCTCGCGACCAGGATGTCTGGCTGCATAGCCTGCAGAACGTGGCGCGTACCCTGAATCCCTACCTGGCGCCCGACGAGGCGGCCGCCGTCTGGGCGCGCATCCAGTCGGCGCCCTGCCATGGCGCGCTGCATGAATTCCAACGCCGCTGGATCGCGCTGTTCGCGGCGGTCGGCGCGCGCGATGCCGGCAAGAGCGCCGCGCTCGCGAGCGAACTGCTCGCGACGCAGGGCGACCTGCATCGCGACGCGCGCGAATACCTGGTGCTTGCCGGCATGGCGGGCGCGATCGCCGCTGGCCGGCCGCTGGAAGCGAAGGCCCTGTGGAACAAGCAGGTAGGCGAGTTGCGCAATCCCGGCAAGCCGCTGCTTCGGCTGCTTCGCTGCCATGCCGAGCGCGCGCCGGCGACTGCGGACGCGGCCTGCGCCGCGGCCTTCGCGGCCTACGCGGACTGAGGCGCGTCCGCAGTCGGCGTGCCGACTGCGCCCGGGGACGCAGTGCCGGCTGCAAACCGCGTCGTGCCGAGCACGTCGTGGATGAACTGCGCCTCGGTGCGTCCCTGGCGAGCCGCCACGGTGACCCGGCTGTCCAGTAGCAACTGCGCAAGGCCATGCACCAGCGCCCATGCCGCGATCGATGCGTCGCGGGCGCCCGCCGACGCGCCGACGCGCTCGGCGAGCGCGCCGGCCAGGCCCGCATAGGTCTGCGTCGCGATGTCGCGCAGGCCCTGGTGCCTGGCGATCTGCACCGCACCGCCGAACATGAGGCGAAAAAGCTGCGGATGATCGAGCGCGAAACGCACATAGGCCTCGCCCATGGCCCGCAGCCCGCCTGCGGCGGCGGCCGCGCGCTGCGCCCGGCCTAACCGCTCATAGCCTTCGGCCGAGAGCGCTGCCAGCAGCGCCTCCCGGCGGCGGAAATGCCGGTAGGGCGCGCTACGCGAAACTCCCGTATGGCGCGTCAGGCGCCGCAGCGTGAGTGCTTCAAGTCCTTCTTTTTCAAGTATTTTCCCAGCGGCGCGCAGCAGCGCGGCCGGCAGGTCGCCGTGGTGGTAGCTGCGCTTTCGGCGCACTAATGTTGACATTGTCTACTTAGGCTACTAGATTAATGTATCTAGTGTCAACATTAAAGGACAGCCATGCTGGATCGTACGGGCATCCTGTTTCCGGTGGTCGCGATGGCGTCGCTGACCTTTGCCGTGCTGCTGCTGATCCCGGTGCGGCGCTTTCGCGCCGGCGCCGC
>Ga0315912_10005855_pt1 | contig 11174 bp, 12 predicted proteins | sample VfabasoilMG_FD_204469 | JGI IMG/M metagenome (GOLD analysis project Ga0315912, IMG submission 204469) | Garden soil microbial communities collected in Santa Monica, California, United States - V. faba soil | ecosystem: Environmental > Terrestrial > Soil > Garden | place: USA: California...
GCGTTGCGCAGTGATCGGCGCAGGCAATGTGATGCTCGACATTACACACTTTCTTACCCGCGAGAAAAAAGTGGATGAAGTGGTTGCCATCGTCCGCCGTGGACCTGCCGAAGTGAAGTTCGAGAAAAAGGAAATGGAATATGTGATCGACAACCTTGACCAGTCTGCATTGGATGCCGAGATCCAGCGCGTTGCCCCGATCATGAAAGCGGTCAATCAGGACCCGGAGGCTGGTCGCGCCTCGATATTGGAAGCCCTCCCGAAAGCCTTACCCAAAGTCTCTGAGACAAAGTTCCGCTTCGAGTTTCTTGCCTCTCCCGTCCAAATGATCGGAGATGCAGATGGCAACCTCACACAAGTCGAGATCGAAGACAACATGCTCGTCGAAAAAGACGGGGACACAAAGGCAAAAGGAACCGGGAACAAGCGTCGGCTGGATGTTGAGACGGTTGTCTTCGCCATCGGCGATAAAGTGGATGAGTCGTTCGGTCTGCCGACAGAGTGGAACGAGTTCGTGAAGAATCCAAATCCCAGATTTCCCATTGACGGCATATCCTTTGAATCCCCCATCGAAGACATCTTTGTCGGAGGTTGGTCACGCAAGGCAAGCTCGGGGCTGGTGGGTTACGCCCGCAAGGACGGCACGAGCGCCTCGAAAGCGGTCATGCAATATCTGCAAACCAAACAGCCGACCGAACCCAATGTGGAAGCGGTCGTTGCAAAACTAAAAGGACTCGGCAAATCCATTGTGATGAAAGAAGACATCAAGAAACTGGAAGCCGCCGAGACTGCCGAAGCCCAAAAGCGCGGACTCGAAGAATTCAAGTTCGACAACAACGATGAGATGCTGAAGATCATGGGGTTGGCGTAACATAAAAGACCTCACAGGTCTTTAGAATCTATCTATGAAACTTTCAACAGTCGAATTCCGTGCAATGAACACCCTATGGCGCAAGTGGGGACACACCTACTTTGAAATGCCACTCTTCAAAAGCCTTGGCTTGGATGTGAAAGATAAAGACGTTCTGGAGATCGGCTGTGGGAACGGATACGGTGGGTATTTGCTGAATCAACTCCAGCCAAAGAGCTATATCGGTTTGGATGTCATGGAAGAGCAGGTTGAGATCGCTCGCAAGAAATATCCCCAATATCAATACCTCATTCAAGATGCAACTGACCTGAGTCAGTTTGGAGACTCCAGCAAGGACGTGGTCATCATTTTCGGCGTCCTGCATCACATCCCAGAATGGCGCAAAACCATTGACGAGATCGCACGCGTTCTCAAACCAAATGGCAGTCTCTTCCTTGAAGAACCCCGCGGTGTGGACATCAAGCTATTCGATTTCCTCTTCCGCTGGGGGCATCCCGATTCCGATTTTGGGTTGAAGGCATTGGAAGAACATCTCAAATCATGTAACTTCCATTTCAAAAAGCAGTGGACGCCGTTGTTGACGATGTATCGTGCTTTAAAAAATAACCAAACGTGACCGGACATACACGCCCAGTCACATTAGATCTACTCCCACCCCGGGTCTATCAGAATTATTTTTCCATCCTTCACTTGTGCTTTCCCAAGTCTTGTGCCTACACCTATAGAATTACCATTAACATCCAAAATATCAATCACAAGAGACACTGTGTCTTCAGAAATCGGCTTCACGTCTTTCATTTTCAGTGTTGAACCATTCCCCACTAAGTTCGCCATGGTGATATACATTAAATCCTTACCTGAGAATTGGCATGGACCGGTGCATTGAACATTGTCTGCTAGAAAAGACTTTGCCTTATCTGCATCCTTGGCATTGACCGCATCCAAAAAATTCTGCATGATCGTAACCGGGTCAGCAACAGAGATCGCAGTCGGAACGGGCGTCGAAGTCGCACAACCAACAAGCAATACCACGGCACACAAAGTCAACACTAAAAGCTTGATCTTATACATGGTCTTCTCCTTCACATGTGACTGTCATCTGTGAGGTGACAGTCACATTTCCCATGATTCCAGTGGTCGGGATCAGGTCTGCTACCAGTAGCGCCGAGATCGAGCAGACCTTCGCGCACAAAAGTGAGAAGCAGAGTCCCGCCGGTCAGATGTGCGCTGTGTTGGCTGGCGGATGGGTCTATCAATTTCGCATTATCCTCTGTTTCGTTCAAGTTCTTTTTCTGCTTGCTTATAGATGCGTATTGGTATTATAGGGCAGAAATCTTCCAGTGCGTTCATGTCTTCGATAATTTTGTTAAGAATTTGCTTCTGTGTTTCCTCATCGGCTTTTGTGAATGTAATAGCCCACTTTTCTTCACCGATTTTTCTGGCTAGTTTTCCCCAGCCTTTTCCAGCCGCTTCAAATTTCTCGCTTCTTCTGCCCAGATCAAGAAACGTTTGTAGGGCGGCTAAAACTCCAACAAGCAGGGTAACAATTCCCATTAACTTTTCACCGAGCAGATTTAAGAGAAAAGAACTGCCTGCAAGAATAGCAAGTACTGCTACTGGTGCCCCAATAAAGAAGTACCATGTTTTTAGATTGTCGCCCAACTTATAATAAACCTTTGACCATTGTCTAGCTTCTTCTTCCTTTTTGCTCAACTCTATATGCAATCTCTTCGTATTAGTATCAGACGACAACCCTGCGTTTTGTAGATTCTCTTTACGATGACCATCTGGCAGAGAGACTCTCCAAAACTGAGTCAATGATCCTTCATCATTTGTTGAAGTTCTTCTTATTTGGGCGATAAATTCTAAACCTTCCTCTTGCAGGCGAAATTGACGGTGTTCCTGGTTATGGTCGAAAAACTTCTTCTCCCTGTCAGTAAGTCTTAAATATGCCTTTGAAGAATCGCAAACGGCGGCTTCATTGATTCCTCCTTGTAGCTTCGATTCCCAAATCTTGTCGAATAGTTGGACGAGTTCATCCTGCCTCATATCTGAGCGTAAATTGAAATCGCCAAAAAGTTCGTTCGAGCCATATTGTGCTAAGCGAGTCTTCAACTTATTGTCTGTTATCTCGATTGACATTTCGTGCCTCCTCTAATTTTAGGTCGCGCCAATAGTGCCGCATAGACCGATCAATGCAACGATAATTGTTATCCATTGGGTCGTGGATGTGTTTTTCTTCTCGTCAGCCATTTGCTCTTCCTTGTTGATGTAATTGATTTTTCGATGGTACAGGTGATTCCCGTGAGGGAGGAGGAGTTGGCGAATCCTGAGGTGGTGGTGAGGAGGGGACGATATTAAAAAGTAAAGGAGTGAACATTCAAAGTCTATTTCTTTACTTTTAGGTTCTTTATTTGTATCTTGATCAATGATCGTCAGGGGTAGATTTCGTTATACACCGCCCAACATACCTGTAGAGAAACCGGGATAATTTATTTGTCCACGGCTATTAACCGAGATTGATGAGCCTGAAATGCATGTCGGAACGCCATTGGCTCCAATAAAGCAGCCGGATGGACAACACAAGCAGCTGCTCTCGCCGTTACATGGCACAGGTTTATCAGATGGACAATTTTCACATTTAACAAGCCCTTGTCTCATTAAAGAGGTTTCTACTCCATTTGATAAGGTGGTCGCTCCATTGGAGCGCGCTTTATAGTAATTTCTTGTTTCATAGATGCTCTCTTCAGCTGTAAACCTACGTCTAATATCCTGTGTGTTCATTTCGGATTTCCTTTCGGGCATTTTGTTTCAGCAGTCAAAATACTGCCACAACATAGTGGCTTGAATAATGAGTTTTGGCAGAAAATGTTGGCACGTTCATTTCATTTGCTCTTCATGTTTAGTAATCATGATCAGGTTGGTATGGGAATTACAGGTCAAAGTATCCTTATTCTGGATAATAAGTACATTCTTGATATGGAATCCTTCGACATCCTTGGCTGTCACAAACCCATGCATACTTAGTCACACATTTTTTGCGATAAATTATGGTTCCATCTGGCTGAAGACGCCAATTGAACACCAATGAGGGTATTGCTCTTGAGCTGAATTCTGTAATATAGAACTGGTTGACCACTGGGTAGAAATTGTTTGTTAGCTGAAGAGATGCTTCGGCAGTAAATTCTGGCATGTTCATGTAATTAGCCTACTTTCGTATTTAATTTAAATGAATTAACTTACCCATTGGGATACATATGATCTGTTGACTGTTTTCAGAAAATTCTCCTGCTGACTGAGCGTGTTCGATTTGTAAAAACACCTCCAAGACCGTCGGTGGTGACTGATATTTTTTTCTGTAATCCGTCTTTACATAACGGGGTATTAGGGCAGCCTATGTCACAGTACATTGTTTTGGCGTTGTTAAGCATACTAGAATTAGGATTGCATCTGCCACTTTTTTTGCACTTTTCCTTTTGGCATACTGTCATCGAACAACTTTTGCAAGCATCTGGTCCTCCTGGACCTCCACACCACTTGTTCTTTGTTTCGTTAATGCACTGCGTAACTATATCAGCAGGAACATCATCATTATCTTGAGGGTCGGGTCCTCCACCTCCAGGCGGATCTGGAGGAGTAGTTGGGTCAGGAATGGTAGGTACCCCCCATTCCCACCACTTATCGTTTTCCTTTACTGTGTCTATTAGTGGAGCTGTGCCAAAGACTTCGATCACCTCAGTCGTCCATGTTGGGTAGACCGCGCTAATTGTTTTTGCAGATGAATTGATAGCACGTTTAGTAATCTGATAATGCCCGCTCGTCTTATAAAGCGATGCATCTCCTGTAAATCCTGGTATGTTCATTTCACATCTCCTTCATATTCATAAATGCAATTGATGCAAATTTGGATACAAGAGTTGATTCACAAACGCCTCGGTGAGAAAACTACCCAACGGTTAAGCACTGCCGCACGGCTGTCACAGCCACAGCCTCTTGTAGGTCTGATGCCCATTGTATAAGTTACTCGCTTGATAGTATCACCTAAGCCAATTTCTTCATCAAAGATAAATCCAGGCAGGCGCATTCGGTAAGGCTGATTTTCGCTCTTTACTGCATGAGGACTATTTTCTTCTTTTTGTTCATTCATAAGTACTCCTTTCAACTTATCTACCTAGCTTCACCGACCAAAGCAAGGTGAGAGCGAGCTGACCAGAAACGGGAATTCGCCAGTTATATCCGCAGAAGTACAGTACATATCAACAACATTGGTTTGTCGATTGGTGTAAGAGAAGATTACATCCATAATTGTGCGGGTATTGCTGGCGGAGGAACGGCTCACTTGGATTCCCGTCAGCGATGCGTTCTGCAGATAGCTCTCTGCAGCTCGTGCATAAATAACTGGATAGCGCATTGCAAGATAGTTCAATGCACGGTCTTCATCAGTTGCACCGAGGTTGAATTTCTGTAAGATTAAGAGAAGCATCTCTCTAACGGCTGCTCTGAATGGTTTCTCTTGTTTTTCTGGAATCGAAGTAGGTCTTGGAACCGCCTTTATGAACTCATCGAGAGTAAAGGAATAGATTTGATCAAAAAACACAATAGGCACCATTAACCCATTACACATCTCGGCTGGAGCAATTGGACCCCTTATGCCGATGACAATATCCATGTCACCTGCCCCTTGATTGGGGTTGATGGCTTCTAACAGTAAACCAAAATCTGCTGGGTCACGCGGTTGTAATAAGTAAGTTTCCATGCCGCCAATGCTGAAAACCCAGCACAGGTGCCTAATCAAATAGCGGTTCTCTGACTTGGATAAAACCTCGTAGAGGGTCTGTTGATTTGTGAGACCAACTGTTTGTGTACGTCCTACTGCCTGAGCAAATTCTTTCTCTACCACCAAGCTCGGGAAGCGTCCCTCAATTTGCCCAACGGCATATATAAATGGTGGTGACGTAAATTCATCGGTTGGTGCTTGGGCTTGAATATTTGATTCGGAAGTTTGTTGAGGTATCAGAACAGACGAATGGTTCGTACTTAGAGATTGGACTTCTGACTGGTCGGTGATTTCTGATTGATCCATGGCTATGACTCCTGTGAAGATAGATCGATTGAACGTGCGATAGGGTATCCGCAAATTCGATGAGGTTCCTAAAGAAAACTGCGCTGTAAATTTGGGTGTTTTCATAAAGTGAGTTGCGTTTTTTATCTATAAAATGACAAACACATAGAGGCGACACGCGCCTCAACTCTTTCCTCAGCCATACTTTTTCTGAACTGCCGGTGCCGTGGTTTTACATCGCTCTTGACAATTTGCCAGGCATTGCTGGTTAATCCCTGATTGGGTCGTGCATGATTGTGCGCAGTTACTAATACAGGAGCCAGTTGCTGTCGGTACGATATTGGCTTCTTGTGAACCTATCTTTGATCTACCAACATAAAGAGTCTTAGATTGATACAGTGACATTGAGGCAGTGAAGGAGGGGGTGTTCATTGCTCTTAACCTTTATGTGGTCGCTGTTACTTTAGAAATTTGAGGTAAACGGTTTCGTGCCAGGCTTTGATAAGCAGTCCATGCGTCTAGTAGTGGCGGTACTATCGAAGTGCGCAGTTTGCTGTTTATTTGTAATAGGCTCGATTTCACTTCGACTGCTGTTGATTTTGGAAATAATGAGTAAAGCAATGCAACGACGCCAGTAACAAATGGGGCAGATGCGCTTGTGCCGCTGAATGTCAGAGATTTGCCGTTTGTTCCGAGACTAGTAATATTTTCACCTGGTGCACTCAACCCATATCTTCCAATTGAGTTTCCTAGATTTGAATAATTGAGAGGTTGTCCATGTGAGTCACAGGCTGCCACAGAAATAACCCAAGGATGGCGTGTGATACATGTGCTACCCACAGCGCCTTGATTCCCCGCTGCCGCGACGATTATTACTCCGCGCTTCATGGCATAATTCAAGGCTTCTAGTATCTCGTGTTCACCTCTGGCAGTAGGTTGCATTATTGCTGCGCTTAAATTAATTACGTGTGCACCAGCCTTCACTGTTTCGATAATTGCTTTTGCCAGTTCCTCAGGACTTGCACTCGGTATTTGACCTTGCGGTACTGTTTCTAGAAAAATGGGTCGAACTAATAATGTGCAGCTTGGGCAGATAGCAGGAGCTGTAGAGTTCCTTTTACCTAACAAAATACCAGCGACGAAAGTTCCATGGATGCAAGCGATGCTATTTGCCGTTGTACATGATCCACTAACATGACTCGGAAGTTCACGGATATTCTCACTTGCGAGATCGGGATGATTAATGGCAACAGGTCCATCAATTAGCCCAATCCAAACTTCTGAATTACCTTCGGTAAGCTTCATCAACTGTGTTAATTTCACTAGCTCCAAAGGTTTCATAATGGGCTCGACCGTTTATAACCAATACCTATTCAGGGCATTATAGGGTGGAGAGTTAACTTATTCTAGCTAGGGATTTCCCTAGTTTTTTCTGCGATGCCATGTTGCACCGCCCAAATCCCTGCCATCAGGCGCGTGTGTACACCAATCTTTGTATAAATGTGGTTAAGATGAAATTCAACCGTTTTTTCGCTAACGAAAATTTGAATTGCAATCGCTTTGTTTGTATAACCTGTGAGTACCAGCTTAAGTATTTCTGTTTCGCGCGGCGTGAGATCAGATAAAGATGCCATATGCTCCTCCTGGATAGAAAGCGAAACCGACATATACGAATTCCGTTCACAATCTGACAAATTCTTGTATAATTTACCGAAATTGGGCGATTCGCATAATGTAAAAAAGTGATACAAAAATTGATACAAAATGAACTATATGCAGCAAAAAGAAATCTTATTTGGGACATGGCTGCGTAAACAACGCCGAGCATTGGACTTATCCAGGCAGGCATTTGCCGATCAGGTGGGTTGTGCCGCGGTAACCCTGCGCCGAATCGAAATTGGAACACTCAAACCATCCAGGGAACTTGCCAATATCCTTCTTGAGAGACTTGGTATCCCTGCATCTGAACGGCTGCAATGGATTTCCTTTGCACGTGGTACATCTGGTTTTCCCCTTTCATCAAACCCACCCTCGAATAAGTCAATTACAAATTTGCCCGCACCACTAAGTTCTTTCATTGGCCGGGAAAAAGAACAGGCAGATGTAGCCGGTCTTATTGCCAGACATCGTCTTATCACACTGGCAGGGTCAGGCGGTGTTGGAAAGACACGTTTAGCAATAAAAGTGAGCGAACAAGCTCTAGCGAATTATGCGGATGGCGTGTGGCTCGTGGAACTCGCTCCAATTTTTGATCCCTTGCTGGTTGCACGCACCACAGCAATGGCCATTGGTTTGCACGATGATCCACAGCGCCCCATCATGGAGCGATTGTGTGATTATCTGCATGAAAAGGAAATGCTTTTTATTCTCGACAATTGTGAACATCTTTTGGATGCTTGTGCACAACTGGTCAATACATTATTGAAGAGTTGTCCCGGATTGAAAATACTGGCTACCAGCCGCGAACCCCTGGGAATCACAGGAGAAGCCATCTATCGGGTTCCGTCATTGGGGCTGCCTGATGCTCAACAAGTGCTTAACACTTTCAGAAATTTTGAAGCTGTCAAGCTGTTTGAGGAACGTGCCCAACTAGTACAAACAGATTTTTCTCTGACAATGGAGAACGCTCCTTCCGTCGCCCAAATCTGTTCCCGTCTCGATGGCATCCCTCTCGCTATTGAATTAGCCGCCGCAAAAGTCAATTTACTTTCTACAAAGGAAATTGCTGGACAACTCGAAACGAGTTTCAACCTGCTCACAAATGGAAGCCGTACTGCCCTGCCGCGCCAACAGACCATCCACGCATCCATTGAATGGAGTTGGAATTTGCTATCAAATGAGGAACGTATTCTCATGCGTCAACTCTCGGTTTTCGCTGGAGGCTGGACTCTTGAATCGGCACAGGCAGTCTGCGATGGTGAGGTTGTAGGTTTGATCAATTCTCTTGTGAAGAAATCGCTTATTGTGTTGAATCAATTATCAGGTAGTACGAGACGCTATCGCTTCCATGAAATGATCCGTCAATACGCACGCCAAAGTCTACTTGAGTCAGATGAAGAGAAAGATATTCGAACAAGGCATTTGCAATATTTTCTGCAACTCTCTGAAGAGGCAGAGCCTGGGCTGAGAGGTCCTACACAAACACAGTGGTTGTCTCATTTGAATGATGAGCGTGATAATATTCGCGCCGCGTTGGGATGGGCTATTCAAACTGATATAGAGGCAGGACTGTACATAACAGGCAGGTTGTACCGTTTCTGGGAAAGGTCCGAAATGCAGGAAGCCTCGCACTGGTTGGCTGAATTCATTGAGAACCCAGAGTCAAAGATGTATTCTCATGCCAGAGCCAAAGCCTTACATGCGCAAGGGTGGATTCTGATATGGATGGAACAATTAGGACAAGCTCGCCTGCCCGCAGAAGAATGTTTCGATTTATTTGAAAAGTGCGGAGATCGCGCCGGCAAAATAGACGGACTTATTTTGCTTGGATACACATTGCATTTCAATCAAGATCAAGGTATGGAGATGCTTCAGCAAGCCCATATACTAGCCCGATCTCTTGGCGATACATGGAGACAAGCACGTGCCTTACACAACCTCGGCGGGATTTCTATTGGTGATAGGCGGCTTTCTTATTATGAACAGGCAATTATGTTATTTCGTCAATGCGGGGATTGGGACTCACTCTTAAGTCTTCTAAGTATATTTGGGTATTTTGCTCTGTTAAATGGCAACGTTGAGTTGGCTCAACAAAGCCTGGATGAGGCTGTGCAGTTGAGCAATCAATCGAATGACAAAGATGCGAAATCCGTTCTATTACAATCCCTCGGAGCGATGGCTTTCCGACAAGAAGATTACCGTAAGGCATATGGATATTATCAGGAAGCACTGGATAACTGGGATGAATTGGGAACTCGTATGAACGCGCTCTGGTGTCGAACCTTTCTAGGTTACATTGCCTTACATGAAGGCAACCTACCTGAGACACGCCTTATATTTGAAGAAACCATTCAGCAATTTCAAAGGGACCAAAATATAGACGGTGTTCTTTTCACACTGGAGGGTATGGCAGGTCTACATATTGCCACGGGTAGACCCGAATTAGCAGCGCGGTTGATTGGCTGGGCTGATGCAACACGCGAAAGAATTGGGGATACACGTCCAAAGCTTGAGCAAGCAGATATAGATAAGGACATCTCGGCTATTGTGGTGAAGATTGGTAATACTGCATTTGAAGAGGCTCATGATTTGAGTGAGGATATGACTCTCGATGAAGCTGTCGCGTTAGCTCTGGAAAAAAGCTAAATCATTTGACGTTGTTTCAAGTCCACAATATGCTATCCTAACAACTCCTTCACTACATTCTCCGTATGCTCCCCCAACCTCGGCGGTGGGAGTTTGTATTCGACAGGCGTATCACTGAATTTGAGCGGCGAGCCGACCAGTCTCAAGTCTCCAATCTCTGAATGCTCCATATGAACCAACATCTCTTTCGCTTCCACTTGGGGCATGGAGAAGACTTGTTCCAGGTTATTGATGGGACCACAGGGAAATGAATCACCGATCAGGGTTAGCCATTCATTTACGGTTTTGGTCAGAAATACAGGCTTGAGGAGAGGAATCAATACATCCCTGTTCTGCACGCGGGCGGAGTTTGTTGAAAAACGAGCATCATTTACAAGTTCTGATTTACCAATTACCTCACACATCTTTACAAACTGACCATCATTCCCCACTGCAACGACAAACCAACCGTCACTGGCTTGGAAGCTCTGATACGGGACAATATTGGCGTGCGCGTTGCCGTATCGCTTTGGCAAATTGCCTGAGACCAGATAATTGCTTGCGACATTCGCCAACATGCTCAATTGTGAATCGAACAGAGAAATATCGATGTGTTGACCTTTGCCTGTTTGCATCCGCGCTTGCAACGCAGCGAGGATGGCAATGACCGCGTTCTGCCCGGCGAACAAGTCGGCAACCGCCACGCCAACTTTCATCGGTTCGCCATCGGGTTCGCCGGTGATGCTCATCAGTCCGCCCAGGGCTTGGATCATGAAGTCGTAGCCGGGTTTGTCGCGCAATGGTCCCGTGTGCCCGAAGCCAGTGATCGAACAGTAGATGAGATTCGGATTGAGAGCAGAAGCAGACTCAAAGTCCAGAGAGAAGCGGGCGAGGGAGCCAGGACGAAAGTTCTCGACCTGTATGTCGCTTTGGCGTATGAGTCGACTCAAGATGTCG
>Ga0315912_10005856_pt1 | contig 11174 bp, 6 predicted proteins | sample VfabasoilMG_FD_204469 | JGI IMG/M metagenome (GOLD analysis project Ga0315912, IMG submission 204469) | Garden soil microbial communities collected in Santa Monica, California, United States - V. faba soil | ecosystem: Environmental > Terrestrial > Soil > Garden | place: USA: California...
GCCCGCGAACGGCGCCAACTTCATCGGCCTGGGTGCGGTGCCCGTGACGTTCCGGGGACGGGCCAGCGACCCCGAGGACGGCGACGTCTCCGACACGCTCGTCTGGACGGCGAGCCTGAACGGCGGCCCCTTCGTGGAGATCGGCCGCGGACCCGTTTTCACCATCCCGCTCGCGACCGCCAATCCCGCGAATGTCTTGGACATCCGAGCGGTGGCCGTCGACCGGAGCGGGTCCCCCTCCGCGCCGGACACGATCAGGATCGTGCTGAGCCAGCTGATCTAGGCGCAAATTGCCGGGCGGGGGCGGCGCGCGTAGACTTCCGCCCGTGAACGAAACGCATCACGCCGACGGCCGGGTCGAGCTCGTCGACACGAAGGCCATCGAGGCGAGCCCCCTCTACAACCACGACCTGGCGCCCGTGCCCGTGGCCGAGCGGAAGTGGACGACCTACAACTACGCGGCGCTGTGGATCAGCATGGCCCACTGCATCCCCACGTACATGCTGGCCGCGGGGCTCATGGCCACGGGGATGAACTGGTGGCAGGCCCTCATCACGATCCTCCTTGGCAACACGATCGTCCTCGCGCCGATCCTGCTGAACTCGCACCCAGGCACGAAGTACGGGATCCCCTTCCCCGTCTTCGCGCGCGCGGCGTACGGCACATTCGGCTCGAACCTGCCCGCGCTGATGCGGGCGCTCGTGGCCTGCGGCTGGTTCGGGATCCAGGCCTGGATCGGCGGCGAGGCGCTGCACACGGTGGGCCTCGCCCTCATCCCCGGCTGGGCCGACCTCCTCGGCCCCGGCTTCGCCGGCCACACCACCACGGAGTGGCTGTCGTTCCTCCTCTTCTGGGGCCTCAACATCTGGATCATCTACGAGGGGATGGACGTCCTGCGCGTGGTCGAGAACTGGGCCGCGCCCTTCGTCCTCGTCATGACGGGGGCGCTCGTGTGGTGGGCGGTCCAGGAGGCCAAGGGCCTCGGGCCGCTCCTCGCCCAGCCCGGCAAGTTCCACTCCTTCGGCGAATTCCTGCCCGTCTTCATCCCGTCGCTGACCGCGATGATCGGCTATTGGGCGACCTTGTCCCTCAACATGCCGGACTTCACGCGCTTCGGGCGCAGCCAGCGCGAGCAGATGGTCGGCCAGGTGGTGGCGCTGCCCACGACGATGTTCGTGTTCGCCGCCATGGGCGTCCTGATCACCAGCGCCACCGTCATCATCTACGGCGAAGCGATCTGGGACCCCGTGAAGCTGGTGGGCCGCTTCACGTCGCCCGTGGTCGTGGCCATCTCCATGTTCACCGCGGTCGTGGCCACGCTGTCCGTGAACATTGCGGCGAACGTCGTCTCCCCCGCCAACGACTTCGCGAACGCCTTCCCCCGCTACATCAGCTTCAAGACGGGCGGGCTCATCACCGGCCTCCTTGGCATCCTCATGCAGCCCTGGAAGCTGCTGGCCGACGCCTCCGGCTACATCTTCAACTGGCTGCTCGGCTACTCGGGCGGCCTCGGCTCGATCGCGGGCGTCCTCATCGCCGACTACTGGATCGTCCGCAAGACCGACCTGCGCCTCGAGGACCTGTACCTGAAGGACGGCGCCTACCGTTACAAGTCGGGGTGGAACATCCCCGCGACGGTGGCGACGCTTCTCGGCTGCGCCCTGGCCTGGGGCGGCATGGTCGTCCCGGCCCTGAAGCCCCTCTACGACTACGCCTGGTTCGTGGGCTTCGCCGTGGCCTTCGTCTCCTACGTCGCCCTCATGCGCGTCGCGCCGGGCGGGGCCAGGGAATAGCTTCGCGGCTCACCGCCTGACCCCGGGCACGGCGGTACAATCGCCCCCGGAGGTTCGCACATGAGCAGCGCCACAGCCGAAAGCACCCTCACCGGCGAGGAGATCGTCGCCCTCTGCCGCAAGCACACCGTCTACGAATGGTCCGTCCAGACCAAGGTGGACCCCATCCCCGTGGCCGGGGCAAAGGGCGTCTACTTCTGGACGCCCGAGGGCAAGCGCTACCTCGACTTCAACAGCCAGCTCATGTGCACGAACGTCGGCCACGGGCACCCCAAGGTGATCAAGGCCATCCAGGACCAGGCCGCGACCTTGTGCTACGCGAACCCCTTCATGGCCACCGAGCCCCGCGCGCTCCTGGGGAAGAAGCTGGCCGAGCTGTGCCCCGGGGACATCGACACGTTCTTCTTCACCAATGGCGGGGCGGAGGCCACCGAGAACGCCATCCGGATCGCGCGCGTGGTGACCGGACGGCACAAGATCCTGGTGCGCTACCGCGCGTACCACGGGGGCACGGCCGGGGCCATCACCCTCACCGGCGACCCGCGCCGCTGGGCCTCCGAGCCCGGGATCCCGGGAGTCGTGCGCATTCCCGACTTCCACAAGTACGGCCGCAAGGACCCCGAACCGGTGGCGGACAGCCTCCGCGAGATCGAGGACATCATCCGCTACGAAGGCGCGCACACCATCGCCGGCCTCATCGTCGAGACCGTGGTGGGGACGAACGGCATCCTCATCCCGCCCGACGGATACATGCAGGGCCTGCGGAAGATCTGCGACCAGCACGGAATCTTCCTGATTGCGGACGAGGTGATGGCTGGGTTCGGCCGAACCGGCAAGTGGTTCGCCATCGACCATTGGGGCGTGGTGCCCGACCTCATCACGATGGCCAAGGGCCTGACTTCGGCCTACGTGCAGCTCGGCGCGGTGGGACTGCGCCCGCAGCACGCGCGCGTCTTCCAGGAGAAGGCCTTCCCGGGCGGGCTCACGTACAACAGCCACACCCTGGCCTGCGCGACCGCCCTCGCCACGATCGCAGTTTACGAAGACGAGAAGGTCTTCGACAACGTGGTCGAGATGGGCAAGCTCCTGCGGCAGCGCATGGACGAGCTGACGAAGAAGCACCCCTCGGTGGGCGCGGCCCGGAACATCGGCCTCTTCGGCATCTTCGAATTGGTGAAAAACCGCAGCACGTACGAGCCGCTCGCCCCCTACAACGGCACGTCCGACGAGATGGCCGCCCTCGGGAAGTTCTTCCGCGAGCAGGGCCTCTACACGCTGGTGCGGTGGAACACGTTCTTCACCAACCCGCCCCTCGTGATCACCGAGGCCGAGCTGGAAGAGGGCCTGCGCATCGTCGACAGGGGTCTCGAGATCACGGACCGCGCCGTCAAGGGGTGACGGGCCGCGTCTTGAAGGCGCGCTCGTGCCGGGTGGCGGGGACGGCCAGCGTATAGCTCTCCCCCTTGCCGTCGACCGACAGCTTCACGTGCTCGCCGGTGCAGGATTCCTCGCGGTTGGCGATCAGCTCGTCGGCGGTGTTCACCGAACCCTCGCGGACGTTCCGATGAAGCTGGTAGACCGCCTTCACGGACGGGGTGGCGAGGGCACCCGCGACGCTCTCCTTCTCGCCACCCTTCCGGGGCCCGTTGTTCACCACGACCACGGTCGGGGTCAGGGTCTTGATCACGACGGGGTTGTTGCTGCTGTCGGCGCCGTGGTGGCCGATCTGGAAGACGTCCACCGGTCCCACCCGGTCCGCCGGACACACGAGCTTCCCCTCCAGGTTCCAGGTGAGGTCGCCGCCGTCGAAGAAGCGAAACGGGCCGTGGTCGAGCACCATGACCAGGCTATTGGCGTTGTCGGTGGGATCGGGAGCCTTCTCCACGAGGCCGGCGCAGACCGCCGCGTTCGCCCGGCCGCCGGGGACGAACTCCTGGCTGCCCGCGAGGAAACGGAAGCGGAGCTTGGGCCCGCCCGTAGCCGGCTTCAGGGGCAGCTCGTCGCCGGGCTTCACCAGGACCCGCTTGCCGACCTTGGCCGCCGTGAAGGCGGCCAGCCGGGGTTCCTTGCGCTCGGCGTCGGGCGCGGTGCCGAGGCCGCGCTCGTAGAGCGTGCCCACGGGCATGAGCGCGGCGAGCTCGGCGAGACCGCCGAAGTGGTCGAGGTGGTAGTGGGTGAGCACGACGTGGTCGATCGAGCGCAGGCCCGCGACCTTGGTGGCGAGCTGGTGGATGCGGCCGGCGTCGCGTCCGCCGGGGAAGCCCGTGTCCACGAGCACCGACTCGCCCGCCGGGGTCACGATCAGGGTGGCCGCACCCCCCTCCACGTCGACCCAGTAGACGTCCAGGCGGCCGTCCGCGGATCCGGGAAGGACGGAGGGCGCTTGCCCGAGGAGCATCGCCAGGCCGAGGACGACCGTACGTGAGCGCATCACACCTCCATGCGATATCCTCCCGCGCATGACGAAGCCCCGCAAGGCGCCCGAGTCGCTGCGCAGCCATCGCTGGTTCGGCCGCGACGACCTGCGCTCGTTCGGCCACCGGTCGCGGGCCCGGCAGTCCGGCTTCACCGCCGACGACCAGTCGGGCAAGCCGGTGATCGCCATCCTGAACACCTGGAGCGACGCGAACCCGTGCCACGCCCACTTCCGCCAGCGGGCCGAGGAGGTGAAGCGGGGCGTCTGGCAGGCGGGCGGGTTCCCCCTGGAGATGCCCGTCCTGTCCCTGGGCGAGACGTTCATGAAGCCCACGACCATGCTCTACCGCAACCTCCTGGCCATGGAGGCGGAGGAGGTGCTGCGGTCGAACCCGGTGGACGGAGTCGTCCTCCTCGGCGGCTGCGACAAGACGGTACCCGCGCTCCTCATGGGCGCCACCAGCGCGAACCTGCCCGCGATCTTCGTGCCCGCCGGCCCCATGCTCCGCGGGAACTGGCGCGGGCAGGTCCTGGGCAGCGGGAGCGACGCCTGGAAGTACTGGACGGAGCGACGGGCGGGCGCCCTCGACGAGTGCGCCTGGCGGGAGATGGAGGAGGGCATCGCGCGCTCCTTCGGCACCTGCATGACGATGGGAACGGCCTCCACGATGGCCGCCGTGGCCGAGGCCCTGGGGCTCACCCTGCCCGGGGCGTCCTCGATCCCCGCCGCCGACTCGGGGCACCCGCGCATGGCCTCGGCCGCGGGCCGCCGCGTCGTGGAGATGGTCTGGGAGGACCTGACGCCCAAGCACCTCCTCACCACGGCGGCCTTCGAGAACGCGGTCACGGTGGCCATGGCCCTCGGCGGCTCCACCAACGCGATCATCCACCTCATCGCCATGGCCGGCCGCGCCGGGGTTCCGCTGGACCTCGACCGCTTCGACGCGCTCTCGCGCCGCACGCCTTTCCTGGCCAACATCCGGCCCTCGGGCGCCTACCTGATGGAGGACTTCTTCTACGCGGGCGGCCTGCGTGGGCTGATGTCGCGGCTGGGGAACCTCCTGCACCTGGACTGCCCTACCGTGGGCGGCGGCACGGTCGGCGAGAACGTCAAGGATGCCCACGTCTTCAACGACGAGGTGATCGCCACCCGCGAGCGGCCCCTCGGCCCCGAGGGCGGCGTCGCCGTCCTCCGGGGGTCGCTGGCCCCGAACGGCGCCGTCATCAAGCACACCGCGGCCGAGGCCCGCCTCCTCCGGCACACGGGACCGGCGGTCGTGTTCGCGAACTACAACGACCTGGAGCGGCGGATCGACGATCCGGCCCTGCCTGTCACCCGCGACTCCGTCCTCGTCCTGAAGGATGCCGGGCCCCTGGGCGCGCCGGGCATGCCCGAGTGGGGCATGCTCCCCATCCCGAAGAAGCTGCTGGCCGAGGGCATACGCGACATGGTGCGTATCTCGGACGCGCGCATGAGCGGCACGAGCTACGGGGCCTGCGTGCTCCACGTCGCTCCCGAGTCGTTCGTCGGGGGCCCGCTCGCCTTCGTGCAGGACGGCGACCTCGTCGAGCTGGACGTCCCCGCGCGCAAGCTCGACCTCAAGGTGGGGCCGGAGGAGATGGCACGGCGGCGGGCGGCCTTCGTCCCGCGCCAGGTCGACTACCCCCGCGGCTTCGGGCGCCTCTTCGCCCGCCATGTCACCCAGGCCGACAAGGGCTGCGACTTCGACTTCCTGGAGGGCACGTCGCCCATCCCCGAGCCGGAGATCCACTGATGGAGCTGCCTCGGAACTCGCTGAAGGCGGCCCTGCGCGAACGGCGGCGCCAGATCGGCTATTGGCTTTCGCTGGGAAGCCCCGCGGTGGCGGAGTTGATGGCGGGCGCCGGCTACGACTGGATTCTCGTGGACACCGAGCATGCCCCCAACGACGTGCAGGCCGTGATCGACCAGCTGCGCGCCCTGGGCGGCGCGTCGGTGGTGGTGCGCCCCGCCTGGAACGATCCCGTCCTCATCAAGAGGCTCCTCGACGCGGGGGCGCAGTCGCTGCTGGTGCCGTTCGTACGGACGGCCGCGGAGGCCGCGCAGGCGGTGGCGGCCACGCGCTACCCGCGCGAGGGCATCCGCGGCGTGGCCACGATCACCCGGGCCGCGGCCTACGGAAGGATCCCCGGCTACCTGACGAAGGCCCACGAGGAGCTGTGCGTGATCGTTCAGCTCGAGACGACGGGGGCGGTCGCCGAGCTGGAAGCGATCGCCGCGGTGCCCGGCGTCGACGCCCTCTTCATCGGCCCCTCGGACCTCGCCGCGGACATGGGGCACCTCGGAAACCCTGCCCACCCCGACGTCCAGGCTGCCATCCGGGACGCCTGTGCCCGCAGCGCGCGCCTCGGCAAGCCGATCGGTACTTTCTCTCCGGTCGAGGAAGACGCTCGCCGCTACCTCGAGATGGGGATGACCTTCGCCGCCGTGGGCGTCGACGCCTTCACCCTCCGCCACGGCGCCGGCCGGCTCCTGCAGTCCTTCAAATAGAAAAGGCGGGCCCGAAGGCCCGCCCAGTGCGAATCTGACGATCAGCTGATCCCCCAAGCAACGGGCACGAGCGAAGCCGGATTCACTCCGGCGGAGCGAGGGGGGGTGTGGGGGGCGCGACGCAGCGCCCCCCACCTCGACGACTTAGAACCGCAGCTTCGCCGACAGCTGGACGTTGCGCTCCGTGGTCCCGCACAGCGCGCAGGCGGGGTTCGGGAGCATCGCGGTGATCTGGCCGAAGGCGGCGTTGCCGAAGGTCGTGTTGGGGTCGGCGAACTGCGGGTGGTTGAGGACGTTGAACGCCTCGGCCCGCAGCTCCAGGACGGTGCCGCCGATCTTCGTGGTCTTGATGATCGAGAAGTCGATGTTGAACATGCCGGGACCGCGGACTGTGTTACGGCCCGTGTTGCCGTACGTCCCCGTCAGGTCGGCCGTGCGCTGCCAGGCCGCGGGGTTGAACCACGCGTCGATCGTCTGGTCGGCGGGGTAGAAGTCGTCCGACACGGTGTCCGGACGGTTGCCGGTGCCGGTCGACTGGACCCCCTGCTGCTGCGTGATGGTGAGCGCGCGGCCGGAGCGGAGGTACATGATCCCGCTGAACTGCCAGCCCCCCAGGAGGCTGTCCTTGCCCCAGGGCAGGGAGTAGATGCCGTTCACGACCAGCGTGTGCTTGACGTCGTAGTCGGCGGGACCGCGGTTGTACTGCGGGTCGTACACGTTCGTCAGCGTGACCTCGCCGTCGTTGTCGGAGTTGAGGTCGATGGTCTGGCCGAAGGTGTAGGACGTGAAGAACGAGAAGCCGTTGGCGTAGCGCCGCTGGAACTTCAACTGCAGCGAGTGATGGTCGAGGGTGCCGTCGCTCTGGGACTGCCCGACCGTGCGCAGGGCCGGGGAGACGCCGATGTAGGGACGGTTCACGTCAGCGCTCGTCACGCCGACCACCGGCCGCGCCTGGTTGGGGTTGTCCTTGTAGACCATCTGGCGGCCCGCCGAGCCGACGTAGGCCAGCTCGACCATGTAGTTCCGGCCGAGCTGCCGCTGCACGTTGAGGTTCCAGTTGGTGGCGTAGCCGTCGCGGAAGTCCACGTTGAAGACGGACCGCGTGTTGCCGGCGGCGGGCCGGTTGGGGTCGACGCCCGGCGGCGGGGGAAGGCCCGCCGACACCTGCCCGGCGCTTCCGCCGAGGCTGGTGGTCAAGGCCGTGGCCTGCAGGAAGGGCGGGTTCTGCGCCTTGGACGACGACGTGCCGCCCGGGGTGAAGTTCCAGAACACGCCGACTCCGCCGCGGACCAGCGTCTTGCCGTTGCCGGAGACGTCGTAGGCGAAGCCGAAGCGGGGTCCGATGTCGCCCTTGGAGTAGGTCTGGAGGTAGCGGCCCACCTGCTTGCCGTTCACCACCGCGTTGTCCGAGGCGACCACGTACTTGCCAGTGGCCTCGTCGAAGTTGGACTGGCGGTTGTCGACCTCGACCCAGGGAACGTAGACGTCCCAGCGCAGACCGTAGTTGAGGGTCAGGCGGGAGTTCACGCGGAAGTCGTCCTGGACGTAGAGCGCCCACTCCGGCCGCTTCTCGGTGTAGGTCTCGGCATCGAAGAGGTTGCGGGTCTTCGAGTTGGTCGTGCCCAGCAGGAAGCTCGCCACGTCGAACCCGGTGTTCGTGTTCAGCGTGCAGCCCGTGGTCCGGCCCGCGCAGTTCGAGGTCTGGTTGTTGTTGAACCCGAAGTTGCCGTGGATGGTGTCCGCGTTCAGGATCTCGCGCGAGCGGAAGGTGACGCTGCCGCCGATCTTGAAGGTGTGCCGCCCCTTGATCATGGTGACGTTGTCGAAGATCTGGAAGTCGTTCTGGTTGGTGATGAGGGGCTGGTTGGAGTTCGCGCCGATGTTGCGGACGTTCTGGAAGGTGAGCTGGGTCATGGCCGAGGTGATCTCGTTCAGGTTGATGCCCGGGATCCCCATCTGCTGCGCCATGTTCGTGCCGAAGTCGATCGAGGTCATGAAGAACTTGATCGACGTCCAGCCGAAGCGGAACTCGTTCAGGACGTTCGGGCTGAAGGTGTGGGTGTCGTTGAACGCCAGGCCCTGGGCCTTGATGTTCCCGTTGCCCGCGCCGAAGGTCGCTCCCGCGTCGCCGTGGGGCAGGAAGGCCGGGAGGTCACGGTTTGTCTTCTGGTAGCTGTAGCGGATGAAGAACCGGTTGCTCGGCGTCAGGTTGTGGTCGATCTTGCCGTCGAACTGGTCGTCGTTCCGGACCAGGATCGGGTTGATCAGGTAGTTGTTGAGGATCTGCCCCGTGGCCGCGTTGCGGCTGCCCGCGATGTTGGCGGCGGGGAACAGCTCCCGCATGATGTTCGCGGAGGCGGGGTCAATGCGGCTTGGCGGGATCACGTTGCCAGGGAAGGGCTGCCCGGTCAACGGGTCGTAGATGATGCGGCTGAGCTCGGAGAAGTCCCCGCTCCGCATCTTGTCCGTGGGCACGGTCGAGAGCTTGGCGACGCCCTGGTTGAGCCGCAGGCCCTGGTAGCTCGTGAAGAAGAACGTCTTGTCCTTGAAGATGGGTCCACTCAGCGTGGCGCCGAACTGGTTCTGCTTGAAGTCCGGCTTCTTGATCCCGTTCTTGTTGTTGAAGAAGTTGTTGGCGTCGAAGGCGTCGTTGCGGTGGAAGTCGTAGACGCTGCCGTGGAAGGCGTTGCTCCCCGACTTGATCTGGAGGTTCACGACGCCGCCCAGCGACTTGCCGAACTCGGCCGAGTAGGTGCTGGTCTGCATCTTGAACTCGTCGATGGCGTCGATCGAGGGGAAGATCACGACCGTCTGCAGCCAGGTCTCGTTGTTGTCGACGCCGTCCAGCAGGTAGTTGTTGTCGCGCGGCCGCTGGCCGTTGGCGGAGAAGCCGGAGCCCGCGCGCCAGGCGAGGCTGCCGCCGCCGTCGATGTTGGCGCCCGGAGGCGGACGGAGGATGCCGGGGACCGTGCGCGTGAGGCTCACGAAGTTGCGGCCGTTCAGGGGCAGGGTCTTGATCTGCTCCTCGCCGATCGTCGCGCTGAGGTCGGAGCTCGAGGTCTGGACCAGGGGGGTCTCGGCCTGGATCTCGATGGTCTCGGTCATCTGGCCGAGCTCGAGCTTCAGGTCGATCTTGATCTTCTGGTCGACGCCCACGTGGACGTTCGCAAGCGACACGGTCTTGAAGCCGGTCAGCTCACCGGTGACCGTATAGGAACCCGTCGGGACGGAGGGAGCGGTGTACTCGCCCTTCGAGTCGCTGACGTAGCTGCGGGTATACCCGGTTTCCGGCTGGGTGACGGTCACGCGGGCGCCGGGAATGATCGCGCCGCTCGAATCGACGACTCGACCCAGGATCGTACCCGTCACGGCCTGCGCGGCCACTGACCCCGGCAGGGCGGCCACCATGGCCAGGCCCGCCAGTGCCAGCCGGACCCACATGCCGGTCCGGGAGGGAAGGCTTCTCATCATGAACGCCTCCAAGAAACTCGCGCCTGCCGCCACTGCCACCTCGCGACCGGCGCCTCACCAACCAGGGCCCTTCTTGAAAGCTGGGCACCGAGCCTGGTCTCGGGCTCCCAGGATCCCAACGTCTCGACTGAGTCCCCTCCCGCTCCGGAGAAGCCGACACCTCAGGAACGGGCCAAAGGCATACGGGGGCTAAGCTGGACGGTAATATATGATATATCTTCATACTGTCAATAGCTAAGTTTGATGACTTTATCAGGATGCAATTGACTTTTTCGGGGACAAATGTGTTGCCCCCCGACGGGTTGACCTGAGGGCCGCCCCGGAATAGCCTGCGCCCTCCCATGCCCACGACCACTTCCCTACGGCCGGCGGCGATGCGACCCGTGCTCGCCGCGCTGCGCCGGGCGAACGGCGCGTTTTCGCGTGCCTACCCCGGCGACTCGGTGGACCGCCAGCCCGTGCACACGCTGTACGGGGGGGCCCACCTGTTCCGGGCCGACTCCGTGGCCAAGCTCGGAGAGCTGGCTCTTCGCGCCCTGCGGGAGAATGCCGGAAAGCCCGCGGACCTTGCCGCGGCCCTCGGCATCGACCCCGGCCTCGCCGACGCCGTCTATAGCCGGGTGGAGAACAAGCTCCGAAAGGAGCCCGTCGAGGACTTCCGCATCGACTTCGAGGACGGCTATGGGAATCGTCCGGACGCCGAGGAGGACAAGGAGGCGGCGCGGACCGGCGAAGAGGTGGCCTCGGGGATGGGCAGGGGCTCGCTGCCCCCGTTCATTGGAATAAGGATAAAGCCCCTTTCCGGCGAGCTCCACGAGCGCGCGATCCGGACGCTCGACATCTTCGTCACCGCCCTCGCGCGCAAGAGCGGGGGGAAGCTCCCCCCGGGCTTCGTCGTGACCGTGCCCAAGGTCACGATCCCCGAGCAGATGAAGGCGGCGGCCCGGCTGTGCGCGCTGCTCGAG
>Ga0315912_10005857_pt1 | contig 11173 bp, 11 predicted proteins | sample VfabasoilMG_FD_204469 | JGI IMG/M metagenome (GOLD analysis project Ga0315912, IMG submission 204469) | Garden soil microbial communities collected in Santa Monica, California, United States - V. faba soil | ecosystem: Environmental > Terrestrial > Soil > Garden | place: USA: California...
GGCCTGGCCCATGAGAGCCACGCCCGCGGCAGAGCCGATCGAGAGCAGCGACCCGCCGACGCCGGCCGTGAGGGTGACGAGCAGCCACTGACCGTGGGACATGTCCGGATTCATCGAGAGCACCGCGAACATGATGGGTATGTTGTCGATGATTGCGGAAGCGACTCCGACGCCGATGTTGCTCCAGGTGTCTCCAAGCGCTTGGTATGAGGCCTGTGACAGGACGGCGAGAAAGCCGAAAGCACCCAGCGCTCCGACACAGAGCACGACACCATAGAAGAACAGCAGTGTGTCCCACTCGGAGCGTTTCATGCTGATGAAGATGTCGAAGGGCTTGCTTGCCGGTTTGAAACCCGGCGGGGCTTCCGTTCGTTGTTGCACGGTCGAGCCATGCAGCTCACGTCGGCGGATCACGTAGCCGTAGATTTGCAGCGCGCCCAGACCAGTCATCATTCCAAGGAAGGGAGGAAGGTGCGCGAATTGATGCATCGCCACGGTCATCGCAATCGTAATGCCGAACAAAACAATTACTGCGACCCCTCCGGACTTGATTCTTGCGCGCTGTTCGTCGGGGGGCGGCTGACCCGTTGGAATCCCGAAACTCATGCAGATCGCCGGGATAAGCCAGTTCACGAGTGACGGGATGAAGAGCGCGAAGAACTCGAAGAATCCCACCAGACCCTTCTGCCAAACCATCAGCGTCGTGATGTCGCCGAAGGGACTGAAGGCGCCCCCTGCATTGGCTGCCACGACGATGTTGATGCAGGCTGGAACGATGAACTTCGGCATTCCTCGCGCAATCGCGAGCACGACGGCACCCATGACAAGCGCAGTGGTCAGATTGTCCAGGACGGGCGAGAGCACGAAGGCAATCGCTCCGGTCAACCAGAACATCGCGCGGAAAGACAACCCGCGCGCCAATAGAGTGCTGCGCAGAGCGGCAAACACTTGACGCTCTTCAAGGGTGTTCACGAATGTCATCGCAGCCAAGAGGAATAGCAGCAGCTCGCCGTATTCCAGGAGATTGTGACGTAGCAACTCCTCGGCACCCTCCAAATTCTCAGCCTGCCACGCCAGCGCGACCAGCAGCCAGAGCACTCCCGCGGCCAGAACCACGGGTTTGGATTTCCTCAGGTGAGTGAATTCCTCCGCGATGACGAATGCATAAGCGACAACAAACATCCCGAGTGCCACGAGCGCGGCAGTGCTGCGCGTCAGATCCGGTATCTGCATTTCCATGTCAGCTTCCTAGGGCCTCGTTCTGTTCTTGCTCACTATCGCCGCAAGAATGAGCAGGTAGCTCAGGAGCCGGACGACATAAATGGCCTCGTCGCCGAAGCCGGGCTTGTCCAGAAAGAGAAACGCGGTTCGATTGAGCCCTTCCAGGAAAAACGCCGCCGCGAATCCCAGGAACAGGAGGTCTCGCGTCGTGAACCAGAATCTCGCAAAGAAGCCGGCCGCCACGAAGGAACACGTCACGATCACGCCAAGCAGGAATCCATCGATCATGACCGATCACTCTCGAAAATGAGGCCATAGACCAGGAGCAGCATCGCCGATGCCGCAACCGCGAGACGCCAGCGGTAAAGGTCGACCTCCGGAACGATGAACAAATCCGCGACTACCAATGCGTTCGACGCGGCCAGCCCCGCGAAACACAGGCCGGCCCAGAGCAGCAGCCGCTTTCGCGCAGAGCCGTAGGCGCGAAGCAGGAGAACTGCGCACAGGCCTGCCACGAGGGTTCCAAGTAGATTGACGACGAGTTGCAGCATCCTATCGGTCCTTCTTGAGGTCGAACGCGCGCGCGAATTCCTGTATCGACGCGGAAGGTTTTGAGTGAATGAGCATCGTGATTCGCGACAACTTTCCCAGATAGCACCGAGCAAGGTCGACGACTGTCGTGCGGATTTCGTCCGTTGCCGGGTTGAATCGAAAACAAGGCGGCGACCCTTCCGAGGACACCAAGCCTCGACGTAGAAGCGCATTCAATGTTTCCGTCGCCCGCTGCTCGGTGATGTAGTTGCGTGACGCCACGTCGGCAATGAGCCACTTGCGATCCCGGGCGTCGCACATCATCAACAACGTTTCGAGCTGCGGCACGGTGTCGATGTTTTCTTCCAGGAACCGCAGCACGTGGGCCGGAATTTCGTCCCCGGAATCCATCACGCGATCAGAAGGCTTTCCAGCCAGGCCCGTACATCCCGCGGACCCGCCAGTCGCTTGTCGCCCGAAATGCGTGATCCGACTGCGATCGCGAGACCATTGAAGCGCTTCATCGCGGCAAACCCATCGAGATCGGTGGTGTCGTCTCCGATGAAGATTGGTATCCGACCGCTGAATGGCTCTTCCTGCATGAAGGCCTCGATGGCAGTCGACTTGTCGTGCTCGACCGGTTTGATTTCCACGACGTGATCGCCGTCGAGCAGCTCGAATGCCGGCAGCGCGGCGGACACGAGACGCGCGAGACGCAGGCGAATCGTCTCCTCGAGATTCGGCGCCTGACGATAGTGCACCGCGAAAGCACAACCCTTGTCTTCAAGCAGAACGCCATGAAGTGACTGCGCGAGCGCCGTCACTTCGGATCTCAAGTAACTGAGACCCGAACCGACGAAGCCCGGCCTGAAATAGTGACCTTGGGCATTTCGGCGCTCGAAGCCATGCACCCCGGCCACCGGCAGTTGCAGCGGATGGAAGAGAGAATCCACGGTCGCGATCGGCCGGCCAGTGATCAGTGCAATCGCACCTTCGCAGGCACGCTCGAGCCGTCGCAGGAGATCGAGCAACGTCGCATCGACACTGACGGCATCCGGCGTGGGCGCAATGTCTAACAATGTGCCGTCGATATCGAGGAACAGGCACCAGGGGGCTTGGGGAGGCGCCGGGCGCGCAAACTCCCCGGAATCGATCGATGTGCTTGGCGTATTGAGCATTAATTAGTTTATTGTACGCAACTATTGCCCGCTAACAACCACCTATGCACATTGATCGTGTATGGACGATCCGCTGGTGCTACGCTGCAGGCAACTCGAAGTACCCGCCGGATTTATGTCACCACCCCGAAAGCGACTCGTCCGCAATACAGCCGGCCTCACCAGGCGAGGCGCTCTGGAGCGCGATGCGTTGCTGTCGGCGCGCGCGCTCGTCGACCGCATGCGCACGTTGTATCGCGAGCTCGAGCGCGCGACCGATGCGCCCATTACGGTGCATCGCGCGCTGGCGTGCATCGGCGAGGAACCGGGGATTCCCGCCTCGCGGCTTGCCACGCGCTTGGGAATGCAGCGACCGGCGGTCAGTCACGTGCTGAAAGGGCTCGCCGCGCGCGGCTGGATCGAGCGGCGCCGGCACGAAGGGGATCAACGGAGCGTGCATATCCATGCGACTGCGGATGGCCAGCAGATAATGCGGGCTACCTCGGGGCGCGCCGTCGGGACGTTGCAGCGGGCGGTACGCGGCATGAGCGCGCGGCAGCTACGTCAGCTGGCGGACGGTCTCGCGGCACTGCTTGCCCGACTCCCAGATGCGCCGCCGGCGCTGGCCCCCTCTGCGGCAGCCGATGCTTCCCAGCGCAGCGTTAAGTCGCCGCGGTCTCGACTCAGCGGGAACGCATGATGGCAACACGTGGAAATAATGGACCGCGCATAGCGCCCTGTTAGGCCAATTCGGTCATGCGCACGATTCTGATCCGGTTCGCCGTCCCTACGCTCATCGCCGTGAGCATCCTGGCCTTCTTCGGCGTGCCTTACGTCGATCGGATTCTTGCGGAGTGGTTTCGCAGCGACGTCGATTTGCGCGCGCAGCTCGTAGCCCACTCCATGGAAGGGTCGCTCACGGGTTTCCTCGAGCGTGGCGACAAAAAGGGGCTCGCAAGTTATCTCGCCGCCATCACGACGGACGAGCGTCTCATGGCAATCGTGCTGTGCGACGACGGCGCAAAGTCGCTATTCGCGACCGATCGGACTCCCGCTGAGATCGGATGCAGCGTACGTCGCAACATCGGCGAACGTGGCAGCAGCATCGTAAAGCTTGCGGATGGATCTGTAGAGGTGTCCTCGTTTCCGATGGGCAGCATCGAGGGCAAGCCAGTCACCGCACTGCTCGTGCATGACCTGAGTTTCATCGACCGCCGACAGTCTTCTGCGCGGAACTACGTGTTGGCGCTGGCGGGCGTCTCCGCTTCCGTGCTCGCGCTGTTCCTCGGATTCGTCTTCTGGCTGCTGATCAGACGTTGGGTGAACGAGTTGGTGGGCGATATTCGTGGCCGACGCTTTCTCGATGACGCACGTTCGGAGCCCGGGTCGCGCCCACTTCTCACGCAGATCCGCCGTGTGCTACGCGAAGTCGAATCTACCCAGCGACTCGAAATCGACTTTCACGAGAATTGGACGCCGCAGGCATTGCAGCAGGTCGTGCGCGATCACCTCGGTGCTCCGGAAGTCTTCATCGTGTCGAATCGCGAGCCGTATATTCACAACTCGGGTCCGACCGGGCCAGTGGTGCAGGTTCCGGCGAGCGGCATGGTCACGGCGCTCGAGCCCATCATGCGCGCCTGTTCGGGCACCTGGGTCGCGCATGGCAGCGGTACGGCGGACCGGCAGGTAGTCGATGCTCACGACCGGGTGCGCGTCCCGCCGGATGATCCCAGCTACTCACTGCGACGCGTATGGTTGAGTGCCGAAGAAGAGCAAGGCTTCTATTACGGCTTTTCAAATGAAGGTGTGTGGCCGCTATGCCACTTGGCATACGTCCGTCCCGCGTTTCGCGAGGCAGATTGGCAGCAGTACCAGGCTGTGAACCGAAAGTTCGCAGAAGTCGTGGCGAAGGAGTCCAAATCGAAGGATCCCCTCATCCTGGTACAGGACTATCACTTCGCCTTGCTGCCGCGGCTCCTGCGTGAACGCAAGCCTGCGGCGACGATCGCGCTGTTCTGGCACATCCCGTGGCCGAACGCGGAGACCTTTGGTGTCTGCCCGTGGAAGCAGCAGATCCTCACTCATATGTTGGCCGCCGATATTCTGGGATTCCACACTCGCTATCACTGCCAGAATTTCCTCGCCACGGTCGACCGATTCCTCGAATGCCAGATCGATCATGAGCACATGACCGTGACACTGGGTGGTCGCGTCTGCCGCGTGGTGCCCTATCCGATTTCCATCGAATGGCCGCCGCGCTGGCTCGCGAGCTTACCCGACGTCAAGTCGTCACGCGAGTCAGTGCGCGCGCAACACGGCATTGGGAGCAACGTGTGCCTCGGGCTCGGCGTCGAGCGCTGGGATTTCACCAAGGGCATCGTGGAGCGCTTTCTGGCGCTCGAAGCCTTGCTCGAGAAGGACCGCGGAACCCGTGGTCGAATCACCCTTCTGCAGGTAGCGGCCCCGACACGCAGCAAACTGCCCGCTTACCAGGCGTTGCAGATGCAGACACTGAGCGAGGCGGCGCGGATCAACGAGAAATTCGGAACCGAGAACTGGAAGCCGATCGTTCTCATCGATCACCACCAGGAGCCGCGCGCGGTATTCGAGCTGTTCCGCGCAGCGGATTTCTGCATCGTGAACAGCCTGCATGACGGCATGAACCTCGTGGCGAAGGAGTTTGTCGCCGCGCGCGACGATCAGGATGGCGTGTTGATCCTGAGCACTTTCGCGGGCGCATCACGCGAGCTGCCGGAGGCATTGCTCGTCAATCCGTTCGATGTGTCGGAAACGGCCGCGGCCATGCGGAACGCGATGCAGATGAGTCGCGATGAGCGGCGCGAGCGCATGAAGCTGATGCGTCGGACCGTGAAAGAGAACAACGTGTACCGCTGGGCCGGCCGAATGCTCATGGACGCGGCCCAGATGCGCCAGCGACAGTCCTTGGCCAAGACTGTGTTCGAACCGTGACGCGTCGCAGATGCGCTCCAGCCAAGAGCACCACCGCATGGGATTTCGAAGGCTGAAATCATTTGGGGCGCTATGGATCGCCTGGGCAGTTGCACTAGCTGCCCCCGCCCCGCCTCCCCAACCTCCCTCCGTTGTCTATGGTGAATTGTTCAAGGCCGTACAGCTCTCGGGCATTTTCGCCGACAGCAAGACCTTTCCCGATGCGATACCGAAGGCCGACCCGGGCGTCATCATGAAGGCGTATGGCGCCGAACGCCGCGAGGGTGACTTCGACCTTCGCACTTTCGTCGCGCGGTACTTCATACCGCCTGAGATATCGGACACCGCTTATGAGAGTGATCGCAACCAGGATGTCTGCTCGCACATCGACGCGCTCTGGCCCGTCCTGACGCGGGAGCCGGATACCCCCGCGGCCGGCAGCTCTTTGTTGCCACTGCCGCATCGCTACGTGGTGCCAGGCGGGCGCTTCCGAGAGGTCTATTACTGGGACTCGTACTTCACCATGCTGGGGCTCGAAGCTTCCGGCCGCCACGATCTGGTCGACGCGATGTTGCAAAACTTTGCATATCTGATCGACACGTACGGACACGTTCCGAATGGCAATCGCAGCTACTATCTTTCGCGCTCGCAGCCGCCATTCTTTGCGGCCATGGTCAGACTCGTGGCGAATCGCAAGGGCCAGGTCTTGTACGCCAAGTACCTGCCGCAGCTGGCACGCGAGTACAACTACTGGATGGAGGGCGAGGAAAAGCTCAAGCCTGGAACTGCGCATCGGCGCGTCGTGCGGCTGGTCAGTGGCGAGGTTCTCAATCGCTATTGGGATGATCGCGCGGAGCCGCGCGACGAGGCCTACCGCGAAGATATAGAGACCGCGCGCGGCTCGCGCCGAGAGGCCACTGAGGTTTATCGCAACCTGCGCGCTGCCGCGGAAAGCGGCTGGGACTTCAGCTCCCGCTGGCTCGCCGACGGGCACACGCTTTCGACGATACGGACCGTCGAATTGCTGCCCGTGGATCTCAACAGCATCATGTATGACCTCGAAGTTGCCCTGTCACGCGCGTTCTTGGCTGCGGGCGCGGATATCGCAGCTCGGCGATATCGTGCGGTCGCGGACGAGCGCGCCCGAGCGATCCGCAGGATCTTCTGGAACGAAAAGCGGCACATGTTCACGGACTACCTGTGGAGGGAGCGCAAGCTTTCCGATGCCGTTACGGCCGCGGGCGCGTACCCGCTGTATTTCGACGTCGCGACACGCGATGACAGCGCGCTCGTGGCCAACACCATCCGAATGAAGCTGCTCCGACCCGAAGGAATTGTTCCGACCCCGGTCATCAGCGGCCAGCAGTGGGATGCGCCCAATGGCTGGCCGCCACTCCAGTGGATTGCGGTACAGGGTCTGCGCCGTTCCGGCGAGAGCGATCTCGCCACGGCCATCGCGCGCAGCTGGGTGCGCGAGAACGTCGACGGATTCCGCCGGACCGGGAAACTGGTCGAAAAATACGACGTGACAGGAAGCGATACTGCAGCCGGCGGCGAATACCCGACGCAAGACGGGTTTGGTTGGACCAATGGAGTGCTGCGCTTGTTGCTCCGTGACTATCCACAGTCAGCCGCATGCGCCAGACCCTCTGGCTGAAGCGAAGGTAGCTCCCCTCAATTGAACCTGAGCGCCGGCCGCAGCGACTTTAAGAGTGAATGTGGAATCCGGGCGCATGAACCAAGAGCCAGACCGTGTATTTGACGAATATCTCGTCGTGTTGACCCAACAAGGGTCTCGCGACGCGATGGATCGGCTGGTACACCGATGGACGCCGCGGCTCCTCAGATATGTCAGCCGGACGATGGGGAGTTCTCAAGCTGCCCGTGACATCGTGCAAGAGACGTGGATAGGCGTTATTCGTGGATTGAAGCGATTGGAAGATCCCTCGCAGTTTTCCGCGTGGGTCTACAGAGTTGCGTACAGAAAATGCGTCGATGGCATTCGCGCAAATCAACGGCAGCGGCGCCTGCAGGAAAGCATCGAGCATGACGCCGCAATCACAGTTGCCGGCAGCCCGAGCGGCCTCGGTCGGAGAGAGTCCGCGGATCTCTCTGCCGCGATTTCGCAGCTGAGCCAGGAGAAGCGAGAGGTCGTGCACCTGTTTTACGGCGAGGATCTGAGTATCGACGACATCGCAACTGTTTTGAGCGTGCCAGCCGGCACTGTGAAGTCCCGATTGCATCAGGCACGTGAATCACTCAAGCACTTTCTAGGAGATTGAAATGGAAAGCATCGACGAACGAATCCAAAAAGCACTGTCGGCAGAAGATAGGGCGTTCCTTGCACGGATGGAGTCTGACGGCTCCCTCTACCGCGACATCGCCGCCACGTTTCGGGGGCACACTCGTTGGCTGAATGCCTTGGCCTTTCTTTTCGCGTTTGCTTTGCTCGCCGTCGGCGTCATGTGCGGCTGGCAATTCGCCACACAGACGGATTTGCGAACCATGCAATTGTGGGGCGCGGGAACCATTCTTTCCTTCCTGTCGCTTGGCTTGATCAAGCTTTGGTTCTGGATGGAACTTCAGAAAGTTTCCATCTTGCGTGAGCTCAAGCGCGTCGAGTTACAGCTGGCAAGCCTGACAGCCGCGATGCGCTCCGGAAAAACGCAATGATTGGTGACAGGTTGCCACTACTGAGGTCCCGAGAAACCTTGCGCGAACAGCAAACCAGGCCGGCACGCTCTCAACCGCTAGTGCCATCAAGGCAGTGGACGGGCTCCCAAATGCGTCAAACCAGCAGCCTGCCTTTACGCCGGCGAGGCCCCGAATGCACCCTTACCTTTCGTACGTTTCCAGGCCGAAGGGTCAATTCCGTCAGCAAGAAGTGTGCGTGCGGCCTGATGACGCGCCCGTGCTTTGTCGAGCGAGACATCGGGATGGATTCCCAATGCGAGCGTTTTAAGTTTGCCTTCGAAACGGTAGTTATAGCGCCAGTATCGGCCGCCGCTCGGCATCACCAACATGTGGAGACCACGGCCGTAGAACCTCTTTCGCGCGTAGCGCCGCGGTTCGAGCTCACCAGTCTGAACCCTTTGCTGCGGCTTGACGCGTGAGCTCTGGTGCATTCGCGGACGGGCGGGTGTAAACCTGTGCCGCGCTATTTCGGACGTCTGCGGTTGCGTCAATGCCCGATCCCAGAGTTCTTTGAGCGACGAATTCCGGCGCGGCTGACCGCGCCCAAAACCGAACTGCTGCTTATGTATTCGGTGGGCAAGCTCGATGCCGCTGAGGGTGACGGCAGCTGTTTCGAACGACTTGAAACCCAACATGGAAGCGCATCGACGTTTGATCGCGCGGTGGTCCTGTTCGATCATGTTGTTGAGATACCGGCAATTGCGCACGACGACGGATCGCCACTTCGGGTCTTCCTGGCCTAAAAGCCGCAATGCCCGGTGGCTCGCGGCATTACCATCGAGCGTCACTTTGCGCGGCCATCGCGATTGCTGAGTTGCGACCGCCTTTCGGAAGAAGGCCTGCGCGGCCTCGATGCCGCGATCTTTGCGCAGCAGCGAATCGACGGACTTTCCATACTTATCCACGGCACGATAGAGATAGGTCGACGCGCCGCAAACGCGAATCGCGGTCTCGTCGACTCGCCAGGAGCTGCTCACTCGCCGTGCGCGCAGTTCCCAGCGCTTTTCGAACTCCGGCACATAGCGCAGAACCCAGCGCATGATCGTCGTGTGGGACACGACGATCCCGCGCTCAGCCATCATGGCGACCAGGTCCCTGTAGCTGAGCCGGTACGTAACGTACCAGCGGACACAGAGTTCAATCGTCTCGTTCTGGAACCTGCGACCACGATAGATCGGGTCGCGTTCGATTGGTTTCGTCATTCATACCACCCTCAAATGGCATGAATCCCTACCCTCATCCGCAAATGCACCAGAACCGGGAAATACCTCGCGAGGAAATCTCAATTTCGCGCTCTCCAATAGCCGTTTTTTTAGCATGAGAATCGACAGACGGCTACTCCTCGATCGGCGACTTAGTCGGCGATTGGCTGATAGGAGCTATGCTTGTTGGGGCGCACGCTCAGCAGTTCTCACACAATCTCGCATTAACTGTGGGATGCGCTTCCAAAGTGGCTCCCAGCACTCGCTGCCATTGGCAAGATGACGCGAGCTTGCTCTGCGCCGCACCGAATCGAAAACCCGCGGAAATCTCGTGCCAAGAACTGACCCTGGCCTCGGGCGTGACCGAGGCCAGGGAACGCACGCGACATGTAGGATTTGTGCGGCTGGATCGATTTCATGAACTCGGCAATCGAAGCTTCGATCTTGGCAAAGAAGCCGGTTCCCGATTTGTTGTCGGCCGTCTTCTGGTCAATTTCCCTGAGCTGCTGGTAGAACGCCACGAAATCGCTCTTCTTGCCGTATCCCAGCGCTTCTGCTCTCTCGAGCTGAGCTCTCGCATCGGCCAAAGATGCCTTGAGCCGCGTATTATCCTCGGGCTTTCGATCCTTCTTCTCGGCGAGTCCTTCCGCTTCTTTGAGCGCGTTTTCCGCGTTGACGATCGGCAGCGGAACGACGGTCTGAGTCACCACCTGCGTATTGAGCGCCGTCTGCAAGACGACCTTCGCATCCTCGACCTTCTTCTGGTCGATCAGTTTCACGGCCTGCTTGATGGCAGCAGGATACGTCGCAAGCGGGATATTGTTTACGTTGACGACCGTCTCACTTGCCAGCGTTCCCATCAGTCGCCGCGCGTCCTGCAACCTACCTGCATCGATGGCATCGACAATTTCCTTGCGCAACGCCTTGACGACGTCGATGCCTCCCTGCAGATCCACGGTGACTACGTTCATCGCCGCCGGAGCCAGAGTCAGTGAGGGTTCGCGCGCAAGAATGATTTCGAGCTTGCCGGTCGCGCGCTCGAGCGCGGCGAGGGCTTCTTTGTTCTTTCCGTTATCCAGGCTCTTGAGTGCCGACTGCGTTTCCTGGATGGCGCTGGTGGCGTCCGCCAGCAGAGTCGTTCGCTTTTCCTCGGTCTGATCCTGGGCCTGGGCCTGGACCTGCGGGTTCACCTTGGCAGTCGCTTTCGCTTCCGCGATTGCTGCGACGGGAAGCAATGCGGACAAAGCCAGGATGCAGGTCAACATGGCTTTGCGTGACAGTGACATATTTCCTCCTTATCCAGTTGTTAGGCCGCACTGCGCGGCGCTTTCGGCGCGAAAGATAGGGAAGGTGAAGAAGATTTCAACCACGCACACTATTCGAATGCGCGCGGCCGATTCAGCGTGAGTTCAAGGGCGC
>Ga0315912_10005858_pt1 | contig 11173 bp, 12 predicted proteins | sample VfabasoilMG_FD_204469 | JGI IMG/M metagenome (GOLD analysis project Ga0315912, IMG submission 204469) | Garden soil microbial communities collected in Santa Monica, California, United States - V. faba soil | ecosystem: Environmental > Terrestrial > Soil > Garden | place: USA: California...
AAGAAGCAGGATGTGATCGATAAGATTGTAGCAATTCTGGAAAATGAATTATAAATAAATAACAATGCTTCCGTACTGGAAGCATTGTTATTTATTTATAATGTAAAAATATTCCGTAGTCGGAAGGAGTCCAACATGCGGCTTTTTGTTCGGCAGCTTTTAAAGCATCATTTGCCCATGTATTGCAGGTATATAAAAAGCTATAATTTCCCCTTGCATCATAAAAGGCATCATTATCGCCATATACCGCATTGGTAGGAATTAAAACAAACTTTCCGTTTTTATCTGTATCAAATTTACCTTCAACAAAAGCAATCAATTTCTGATACTGATTTCTGCTGATCATAATTTTTTTACAATCATCCCCTTCCTTCATTTCTCTATAATAAGTACAGTGCATCGCAGAGTCACTTAGCCAAAATGCAGCTTTAAAAGCCGTAGAAAATTTCAGATCTGCCCAAGTAGGCGTATCCAGATAAAAACCTTTATCTCCCCAACCTACTCCAATGTAATTGTAATCTGTCTGTTTCGATTTTATATTGTTAAACGGAAGCTTTGTACTCCAATCCTGCAGATCATTTTTTACAGGCATTACGATATCCGTATGAACACCGTTGGTATAGATATAAATCGGTACTTCTTTATTTTGACCATCATCTTTCGCTGAAACCTCAATAAAGGGCAGCAAATATCCCAAAACAACATACAGAATTACCATGCCTAAGACCGTTCCGAATATTTTTAACAGCAGGATTATCATTTTTTTTATATTCATGTTTTATATTAATGAAATTTAACAATCAAGTTTAATGAAAATATTTGTTTTAAGCGAAAAATTTATTAAATTTAAGTAACAAAATATTGTAAATATGCTTAAAACTTCGAAATCCCAGAAGAGATTTAAAGTACGAGTAAAAGTTGCTCCTAAAAGAGTACAAAAAAGACGTTGATTTTTGGTGAGATAACATCTCCCGAAAGTCAATTTTTTCTTTTGTAGAAAGCTTTTTACCTCAATAAATCTTCACCTCCTTAAGAGCACAAATTTTAAGGAATGGTCGATTAACCCTCCTTGCTTTGGAACTCAATAATTCCAGGTGAGGATTTGTCACCAAAAAACACATTATTTTTTCTCTGAGGATTGTTCTAAAAATTCAATATTTCTTTTCAGACCGGCAAATTTTGTTCTTTTTACAGGGGATTTTCTGAAGATTTCGGAGAATAATTCCTGAGTAAGTTCCTTCCACTCTCCTTTTTTAAAACTTTTTAATGCTTCATTCGGCTGAAATCTACTTTGTGTATTGGGAGCCGAAAACCGATTCCACGGACAAACATCCTGACAGACATCACAACCAAACATCCAGTCATCCATCTTCTCCTTAAAATAGTCAGGAATCTCATTTTTTAATTCAATGGTTGCGTAGGAAATACATTTGCTTCCGTCAATAATTTTTTCAGAAACAATAGCGTTCGTAGGACAGGCGTCAATACACTTTCTACAGGTTCCGCAGTGATCGGTGACCGGATTATCCGGAATCAGCTCCAGATCACAGATAATTTCTGCTAAAAAATAAAAAGAACCGTTTTGCTTGGTGATTAAATTCGCATTTTTCCCCACCCATCCAATTCCTGATTTTTTTGCCCAGCTTCTTTCTAAAACCGGAGCAGAATCTACAAAAACACGAAAGCCGAATTCTCCAATTTCCTCCTGCAGTTCAACCACCATCTCACGAAGAATCTCTTTAATGACTTCATGATAATCTTCTGCATAAGCATATTTTGAGATTTTGAAATTTTCTAATGCCGAAATCTTCTCTTCAGGAAAATAATTATAGGAAAGCGAAATCACAGATTTTGAACCTTCTACCAATAATCTCGGATCCAATCTCTTGTCAAAATAATTTTCCATGTACTTCATTTCCCCATGAAAATCATTTTTCAACCATTTTTCCAGATGAGGTGCATCTTCCTCCAAAAAATCTGCTTTAGAAATCCCACAATCCTGAAATCCAAAACTTTTTGCTTTGGCTTTAATGAGCTGTGAATATTTTTCGGCAGTTGAATTCATAATTTCGCATTGCAAAACTAAGATTATTTTATAAATTTGTTTAGACTTTGGATGATTGTGCAAAGGTATGCATCTTTACAAACATCCATTTTATATTTTTTAACTCTAAAATATTAGTTATTATGTCTTTAGCAGAAGTAATAAAATCAGGAAATTATGAATTAATCGACGTTCGTGAACCTATGGAATTGGAAATGGACGGAAATATAGACGGTGCAAAAAACATCCCTTTGGGAGAGGTAGAAGACAGACAAGATGAAATTTTGTCTATCGAAAAACCTGTTGTAATCTTCTGTAGAAGCGGAAACAGAAGCGGAAAAGCATTAGAATATTTAAATTCTCAAGGGTTGAAAGACGGCTACAACGGTGGCGGTTGGGCAGACCTGAAAGCAACGATCAAAGCAAATCAAGGAACTTTTTAAAGTTCCTTTTTTTATACAATTTAATGATGGATTTAAAAGAGAGATTCTCAGAAAGCTGTTTACCCTTCACCCAAGATCAACATCTTATTGAAAAGCTATGGTCTGAGATTGAGAAAAACTATTCTCAAAAAAACAGGCATTATCATAATCTTGAGCACCTGAAAAGTATGTTTTCTGAGCTTGATGCCATAAAGAATAGTATTTCAAATTATTTACATATATCATTTTCTGTTTTTTATCATGATATTATTTATGATGCTTCTTCAAAATCGAATGAGGAAAAAAGCGCTGATTTTGCAAAAGAGAGACTTCAACAATTAGATCTTAATCCTTCTGATATTGCTGAAATTGAGCATCAAATCTTAGCCACCAAAGTTCATCAGAATTCTGACTTCCAAGACATAAACTATCTTTTGGATGCTGATCTTTCTATTCTTGGAAAAGAGTTGGAAACGTATATTGATTACACTAAAAAGATCCGAAAAGAATATTCTATTTATCCGGATTTACTTTATAAACCGGGAAGAAAAAAGGTTTTAAAACATTTTTTAGCGATGGAAAATATCTTCAAAACGAATTATTTCAGGGAAAAATATGAAGAACAGGCTAAAAGAAATATTCAATGGGAAATTGATAATTTATAACTACCCCGTCAAAAATTCTTTCAGAACTTTTGCCACCCCTTCAAAGAAGGGGAATTTTCGCACTGGAAAAATTTCTGGTTAGTGATTAATGATTTCATCAATAAATTCAATAGCTTTATTCAAAACCACTTCCGGAGCTTCTTTATGTGGAGTGTGTCCAATATTGGGAATAATGAATTTCTCTGCGCTTCCGCTTACCTGGGAAATCGTTTTTTCAACCTGATCCAATGTTCCGTATTCATCAGCTTCTCCTTGAATAAAAAGTAACGGACTTTTAATATCTTTCAGCAAATACTCTATGTTCCAGCTTCTGAATCTATCACTCAGCCAAATTTCTGTCCATGCTTTGACCATCATTTCGACTTTATCACCATGATATTTTTGTAAACGTTCCGGAAGATTGGTTGTTTGATAAGCTTCTAAAGCATCTTTCACTCCTTTTACGGTTACCTCTTCCACAAAAATATGTCCGGCTTCACATAGGGTCGCTTTTATTTTTTCAGGGTATTTTGAGGCTGTAATCAATGCTATTGTCCCTCCATCACTATGACCGAAAAGAATAACATCATTTAGATTTAATTCATTTAAAATATCATTCAGAAGATCTGCTTCCGTTTCCATGTAGTTGTTCTCTCTTTCATGAGTAGGCATCGGAAAAGATTTTCCGTATCCTAAACGGTCATACACAAGAACGTTACATTGAGTAGCCTCGGATAATTTTGAAGGAAAATCCCTCCAAAGTTGTGCAGATCCTAAAGAATCGTGTAAAAAGACAATTGTGGGTCTGTTTTCAAATGAATTTTGATATTCTATATAAAGTTTTTTACCGTTTACCTCAATTATTTTCCCTTCCATTTTTTAGAAACTTTAAATTTTATTTTAACCATTAAGGAGAATTAAATTTTTAAGCAGGGTTAAGTTTTTTAAACACCGCGCTAATCTTAATACCCTAAACCTCTTAAAGGATCTTAATGGTTACCACTTTATGCCTTTTGTTATTAAAAACTAGGCACTTTTACCAACTTGGATTGTTTGCCTGTTCAAATTCTTTTAATAAGTTTCTAAATACAGCATCTACAGGAAGAATATCATCAATTAAAGCGGAAACCTGCCCGATTTCCAGCTCTCCTTCTTCCATATCGCCTTCGAACATTCCTTTTTTAGCTCTTGCACGACCTAAAGAAGCGATCAGGGAGTCTTTATTTCTTCCTACATTATAAATATCCTCCAACTCATTAAAGAACTTATTTTTAACCATTCTTACAGGTGCTAATTCTTTTAATGTTAGATGGGTATCTCCTTCCTGAAGCTCGGTAATTTTATGTTTCCAATTGTCGTGAGCACTGGCTTCAACTGTTGCGGCAAAACGAGAACCAATCTGAACTCCGTCTGCACCTAAAATCATGGCAGCCTTCATCTGAGAACCTAAAGCAATTCCTCCGGCAGCAATCAACGGTTTTGAAATATGTTTTCTTACATTGGGAATTAAGCAAAACGTTGTCGTTTCATCTCTTCCGTTGTGACCTCCTGCTTCAAATCCTTCGGCAACTACTGCATCTACCCCTGCGTCTTCACATTTCATGGCAAATTTTGTAGATGAAACTACGTGAGCTACTTTTAACCCTTCTTTCTGAAGTGTTTCTGTATAGGTTTTCGGATTTCCTGCTGAAGTAAAAACGATTTTTACGCCTTCTTCCAATATAATCTGAATCACTTCATCCAAATTCGGATACAACATAGGAACGTTTACACCAAAAGGTTTATCCGTAGCCTGCTTGCATTTTTGAATGTTTTCTCTTAAAATATCCGGATACATACTTCCTGCTCCGATTAATCCTAAACCTCCGCAATTAGAAACGGCAGAAGCCAATCTCCAACCGGAATGCCAAATCATTCCTGCCTGAATAATAGGATGCTGAATATTAAAGAGTTGTGTAATTCTATTTTGACCTTGCTGCATATCGTGAAGTTTTCTAGCTGAATTGAAATCTATAAAATTGCTCATGTTGTAAAAATACTAAAAGGAAATATCCTGAACATCGGATGTTTAATAATTTTTATAAATAATTTAAGTAAAAAATATCATCTTACTTTATAGTTTTCCAGAGTTTTGTCGACCAACGGACTTATTTTTAAAAAATTACTCGCCAAATCAATGATATCAGTTCGAATGGTTTCAATATGCAGATCCAGCCAGCCTTCCATTAAAGTTAACGGACCCAAGTTTACATCTACATTTTTCCACTCTTCCTGATATTCAAAAAATTCGTTTCTGAATTTTTCGGCGAAATTTCTACTTGAAATTTTATAGCCCTTCAGCTCACGAAGCTTCAAAGCATGAATATTATAATATAGTTTTCCTTCTTTAATGGCTTTATCATTTACCCAAACCGAAAAAAATATTCTACTTTTTGAGTTTAATGGGGATTGAAAATTATTAGACCATTCAGGTTTATAAATTTTCAATGCAACGGATTCTAAAACTTCTTCAACGTATAATTTCAGACCAAGATCATCAAATTGTCTAAAAAAAATATCTTCTATTGCTTCTTCAAAATTCCTCTTGTAAAAATTATAATCCATTCTTATACTGTTTATATCAAAAATAGGAAGTTTTCTTACATTTTAGATACAAAAAAACCTTCAGACTGTTCTGAAGGTTTTTTATTTATTTTTTAAGAGATTCTTTTTTCCAGTTTCCTTTAAAACTACAAGAATCGTAGCGGCCATCTATTGAAATAAAGGTTGTCGGCAATTTGGAGTTGACAAACTTTTCGATCATTTCATTTTTCTTTTTGTTAAGAGCCATCTGCTTTATTCTGTCGTAGTCAGTTTCTAAAGTAATCTTATGAGTAGGAATTTCATCGTCGATTTTAATGATTTTCACTACTTTTCTTTTGTTTTCTGCATCTTCAAAAGCTGTAGTAATATCTCCTTTTTTAAGACCTGCCATTTCGTAAGTAATTGTTCCCGGAATGCTTTCTCTTTCAATTTTACTTGAACCGTCTGCTCCCGGAACTAATCCTCCGTTGAATTTAGTTCTCTTATCGTCTGAAAACTTGAACGCTGCATCTTTAAAACTAATTTTACCATCTGTAATAAGCGTTCTGATGCTGTCTAACTTCTTTTTAGCAGTATTTACTTCATCGTCTGTAGGAGTAGCCATCAATAAAATATGTCTCGCCTCATACATTTTTCCTGATTTTTTCACCAATTGGATAAGGTGGTAACCAAATTCAGATTCTACCGGATCCGAGATCTCACCTTCCTGCAGGTTTAATGCTGCTGCTTCGAAAGGCTTCACCATTTGACCTTTGTAGATATTTTTCATCAATCCTCCATTCGCTGCAGAACCCGGATCTTCAGAATAAATTCTAGCCTGGCTTTCAAAGCTTTCTCCTCCAAGGATATCTTGTTTTACTTTTTTAAGTCTATTGATTAATTCCTCTTTATGAGCTTCTGTCAATTTAGGATACATCATGATTTGCCCTAAAGATACTTCGTCTTTAATTTCCGGCAACTGCATTTTGTACATGTTATAAAAATCTGTCACCTCATTTGGAGTAACATCAGCTTTCTCTGTAATTCTCTGATATTTAGCTTGTCCGTAATACTGATCGGTATCTATTTTCTCGATCGTATTTTTCATCTCATAAGCGTTTCTGAACTTATAAGCAGCTAACATCGTTTTCTCGTCCGGGAACTGAGACAATAATTGCTGATATTTTGCATTTGCACCTTCTTTTAAAGCTGCAGAACGGTTATCAATCAATGTATCTCTTTTAGCTTCGTATACTAAAAGTTTATTATTAATTAAGTTCTCCAAAAACTCACATTTATCTACGCTGGCAATTCCCTGTTGCTTTCCATAATTCATTTGCTCTTCTACATCAGATTCCAAAACGATCTCATCTCCAATTACCGCTGCAATACCGTCTATTAACTGACCCTTCTTAAGTTGAGCTGTTACATTTGTAGAAAACATCAGCACGAAAATCCCAAAAAGAAAAGTGATTTTTAGTTTATTTATCATTTTACTATTTTAAACAAGTTGCAAATTTAGAATTCTTAATCAATTAGACTAAATTTTTTATTATAAATATTTCTTAAAAAGCTTTATTTATTGTAGTTCAACATCAAAAGTTGTTAATTCTTTGAACTGTCTCAATCTGCTGAACATATCAGCTTCTTTTACTTCCTGAATTCTTTCTGTTCCGAATTTCTCAACGGTAAATGATGCCATTGCAGATCCTACGATTAATGCTGACTTCATTGTTTCAAAATCAATTTTATCTTTTTTAGCAAGATAAGCTGCAAAACCTCCTGCAAAAGTATCTCCGGCTCCTGTTGGATCGAAAACTTCTTCTAACGGTAACGCAGGAATTGCAAACACATTATTATCATGGAAAAGTAAAGCACCGTGCTCTCCTTTTTTAATGATCACATATTTTGGACCCATTGCATGGATTTTTTTAGCGGCTTTCACCAAAGAATATTCTCCTGAAAGTTGTCTTGCTTCTTCATCGTTAATGGTAATTACGTCAGTTTTAGCAATCATATCCATCAAAATATCCCAAGCGGTATCCATCCAGAAATTCATTGTATCAAGAATTACCAGTTTCGGACGCTTGTTCATTTTTTCAAGAACAGACAGCTGAACTCCCGGGTGCAGGTTTCCTAACAATAAAATTTCAGCATCCTGCATAGAATCAGGAATTTTTGGGTCAAAGTTCTCTAACACATTTACTTCAGTAGCTAAAGTGTCTCTTGTATTTAAATCATTATGATATTTTCCTGCCCAAAAGAATGTTTTTCCTTCTTTTACGATTTCAAGTCCTTCGATATTTACATCTCTGTCTGTAAACATATCAAGATATTCCTGAGGAAAATCTCCTCCTACTACAGAAACGATTCCGGATTTCACTCCTAAAATAGAAGATGTGATTCCGATATAAGTGGCTGCACCTCCTAATATTTTATCTGTCTTACCAAATGGTGTTTCAATTGCATCAAATGCAACACTTCCTACAACTAAAAGTTTCATATATGTTTTAATGTAAATTTTAAGAATTTTAATTTTTCCATTCAAATGTATCCAGCAAATGCTTCATATCCTGTTTGATATAGTTTACAGCCGGAGCTAATGAATCTGGTTTTGGTCTTGTATTGAAATAAAGATATCCCGTCACAAAGTGTTTTGTACTGTCGGTAACATAGAATTGAAGGTTAGAAGCACTCTGCCCTTTTAATTCATAGAAATTTCCAAACACTTTTCTTTCAGGGTACTCAAATGATTTTGTATCGATTGAACTTGCTTTAATGGTATGCTCATACACCATTTTTTCTGTTTCTTTCAGATGGTCTGCAAAATCATTTTTAATTGGGAAATAGGTGATGAATACCTTAGCTTTCATCTTAGGATAATTCAGGTAATACCAACATGGCCTTTTAGCATCAGTAATTTTAGCAAAATCCGAATATTCAAAAGTATAGTTACAGTTGTTCTCAAATTTCTGGTATTTTGGAGCAGGATACTCCAAACGAAGTTCTCCATACGGTTTAGGAACAGAGTCTTTTCCGCAAGACACTAAAACTAAGGCTATAAAAATAAAAATGATGTTTTTAATCATTTTGCAAAAGTACAAATTAGATTTCAGATTTTGAAAGACAAATTTCAGTCTTTCAGTGAGTTTTGAATATAGTTTTCCAAAGGTTTTGGAAACGACTTTTCGTGGAAGTTTTCAAAGTCAGAAATTATATACTGATTTGAGTCTTTCAGAGCCTTCCAAACGGAGGCTGAAGTCACGTCTACATCAAAAATTTCTATTGATAAATTTTTATGAGTCAGCTTATGATTAATGGTTTTTGCACTTTTGACAAACGGCTCAAGTTCCAAAGAAATTTCCGGTAAAAATTCAAATAATTTTTTCCATATAAAATCATCTTTTCTTTGCTGAATTAAAAACTGACCGTTTCTGTGAACAAAATAGTAGGTTAACTGAAGATTCTCTGCCTTCACTTTTTTAGTTTTAACAGGAAAAGAAGAGATTTTATCTAAAGAAAAAGCGATACAGTTCTTGTCTATCGGACATTCTCCACAAAGAGGATTTTTAGGTTTGCAGATTTCTGAGCCCAAATCCATCATGGCCTGATTGAAATCTCCAACATTTTCAGGCAGGATCAAAGCTGCAAGCTCGGAAAAGTAATTGAAGGCTCTGGAATTGGAAATATCAAAATCATCTGCAAAGAAACGACTCAGAACACGATAAAAATTACCATCAACAGCAGGCATTTTTCCGTTAAAACAAATACTTGAAACAGCTGCAGCAGTATACTTCCCCACTCCTTTTAGTTTTAAGATCTCTTCATATTCGGAAGGAAAAGAGCCTTGATAATCCGTCATAATCTGCTTTGCAGCCTTATGAATATTAATCGCTCTTGAATAATATCCCAATCCTTTCCAATGCAATAAAACCTCATCTTCATCAGCTTCTGCCAATGTTTTTACATCCGGAAATCTTTTGATAAAGTTATTGTAATGGTTTAATCCCTGATTAATTCTGGTTTGCTGAAAAACAATTTCACAGATCCAGATTTTATAAGGGTCTGTTGTTTGCCTGAAAGGTAAATCGCGTGCGTTTTTTTTGTACCAGCTAAGAAGTGCATTACCTATATGCTGAAAGTCTGAACTGTTGCTATTCTTTTCCAAAAATCCTGCTCATTTTTATGATGGCAAAGATACTTTATTTTTTGACTTCAAAAGCGGAAGCACCTTTTACCCATTGGTATTTAAGGTGTTTTTCTTCTGCAATAAAGCGAAATCCTTCGAGTTTTTTCAGATAGACATATACTGATGAATCTTTTTTAAAGGTTAATTTTTGATTGGACAAAAACTGAAGAGGATAAGTAATGACTGAATCTCGTGTTGTTTTTAATACATTTCCAGAATCAACTTTATAAATAAAAATCGGTTTCCCACGACCGGAAAAGCTGTCTTCAAGTTTTATTTTTGAAGTCGAAATCACTATTTCGCTGGCCTCAAAGCATTCTTCTTCATTCATTACATAAGCCTTACCTTCTTCTCTTTCTCCGGCAAAAAGATCAATTTTATGTTCTATTTGTGGTTGTTTTTCCTCACAACTTATGGCGAATATTATGAAAAGTACTGATAAAAAGCTTATTATTTTCACTTTCATATTCATTAATTTTGGTGGTTTGATATAGAAAAACCGATGTTTGAATAGCATCGGTTTTTCATGAATTATTAAGTGTGTTGTATTATTCTTGTGAATATTCAGCATCCCATTCGTTTCCATCATCTCCTTTGTGTCCGTCTAGTTTAATAACGAAACTTTTTGTTGGGAAATAAGGTGTTAAACGAATATCTAACCAAACTCTGTCTTTGTTTACTTTATCTTGCTCAAAACGAACAATTTTAAATTTCTCAATTAATTTATCCGGTCCTTTGATATTGTCAAGGAAGTTTACAATTTGTCTTCTTAGATCATCTTCGTTTCTTGCATTCCAGTTTTCAAAGGCTCTTCTGTTTAAGAAATCCAATAAAACTTTCGTTACATAATCGAATACACGAACCACCGAATACGTCTGAAGTCCGATATTGTCTCCTGTAAATAATGTTTTTGCCGAGAAAGCCATGATTTTACCATACTCATTCACCATAGGAACCAATCCCATTTTTTCTAACTGAGAAATTTCGCTTTTCTTCAATTCGAATTTTACAGCATCTACTTCATTGATGTTACCATGCTTTTTACCTGCAGCCACCTGAGACATCAATGTTTTATGAATTTTCCCAGCCAATGAAGTGGAAGGCGGAAGTTCTACGTTTTCTTCTTCTCCTACTTCTTCTGCTTTTCCACGGCCAACAAGCCAGTTACACGTCATAATCACATTACTTCTGTGTAATTCGCCTCCGGTAAGTTTCGCAGAATGGAATAAGTCTACCACATCATCCGGTTTGTCAAGGTTTGCAAAGTCTGTAACCATCATTACTTTGTTCTCGTTACAGATTTTTGCCCATT
>Ga0315912_10005859_pt1 | contig 11172 bp, 9 predicted proteins | sample VfabasoilMG_FD_204469 | JGI IMG/M metagenome (GOLD analysis project Ga0315912, IMG submission 204469) | Garden soil microbial communities collected in Santa Monica, California, United States - V. faba soil | ecosystem: Environmental > Terrestrial > Soil > Garden | place: USA: California...
GCGTGCCCGCGCCCCCCATCACCTTCCCGCTGGCGCGCAATTTGGCCGATGTGCTCGAACGCGAGCGCTCCTCGCTCGCCGCTGTGCAGCGCGCGTTCGACGAGCGAGGCCACGAGATCGCCGCCATCTTGATCGAACCCATCCAATGTGAGGGCGGCGACCACCATTTTCGCCCGGAATTCTTGGCCGGCCTGCGGCGTATCGCGGACCAGCGAGAGGCGCTGCTGATCTTCGACGAGGTGCAGACGGGCGTTGGTCTGACCGGTGCCTGGTGGGCGTTTCAAAAGCTCGGCGTACAACCGGACGTGCTCTGCTTCGCCAAGAAGATGCAGGTCGGCGGTATCCTCGTGTCACCGCGCGTAGATGAAGTCGAGAGCGTGTTCAGCGTGCCCAGCCGGATCTCCAGCACCTGGGGTGGCGCGCTCGTCGACATGGTGCGCGCGACGCGCATCCTCGAAATCGTCGAGGAGGAGCGCTTGCTCGAGAATATTACCCTGCGCGGCGCCGAGCTGCGCCGAGGCCTCGAGCTATTGGCCGAGTGCTTGCCGGAGGTGAGCAACGCGCGCGGTCTGGGCGGGTTGTGTGCCATCGACCTGCCCTCGACGGAGCTGCGCAATCGCGTGGTCAAGCGTTGCTTCGCCGAACAGCTACTCATCCTCGCCTGCGGGCCGCGCTCGCTCCGCTTTCGCCCCTTTCTGAACGTCGATTCAGAGAGCGTTTCCGAGTGCCTAGTGCGGCTCGAACGCGCGGTGCGGCACGTGCTGGATACTCCGAACACCAGCGCTGCCTGAACGCCCGCCCGGCTCCCGTGGGCGGCGCGAGAAGCGCCTATTGCCCTTTGCCTGAAGCGGCGGGTAGCGCGTTTTCGGCTCTGACTTCAGGCGCAGCGCTGATTTCGCTCGCAGCCACGCTGCGCGTATCGAGCTCACCGCGCATGCGCTCACCCACCGATTGCGCGAGCCGACCCAAAATGTCGGGCACATCTCGAATCAGGGCCGACCAGGCGCTGGGCTCGTCGCCCTCGACGGTGAGCAATTGCGCCGCGCCGTCCTTGCCGATGGCGATCACGGCCACGGGATCGAGCTCGACCGCGCCGCCGGCGCCGTGTCCGCCCGACTTGGCGCCCAACTTGGCGCTCTTTCCGCCAGCCGTGGCGCTGCCCGCACCAAAGGCGATCTTCAAGCGATGCACCGGGATGACCGTGGCATCCCCTGCTTGCTGCGCCTGACCGACGATGGTCTCGCTCTTCGAGATCCCATGCACGCCCGAGAGCAGACTGCTCACGATGTCACCGATCTTGGATTCGCTCATGGCGTTCGCGTCATTCGCTTTCGGGCACGGCAGAGCGCCGCGCCATGGACCTTTGCTTTAGCACGAAACCGAGCACGGTGACGACCAGGCGCACGGGCCAAATCCGGAACCGGCCATCGGCCGATAGCAGCAGGCGATCCTCGACCGCCCAGAGCGGCGTCTGGTTGATCACGTAGCGCTCGGGCAGCACTCCCGACAACATGCAGAGCCCGGCCAGGATTTGACCGGTCAACGCGACGTCGCGAAATGAATACTCGACGTCCAATTCCAAGGATTGCACCTCGAAAACGCGCTCCTTTTCCCACCAAGACCAAAGCATTTCGAGCGGGTCGAGGTCCCGGAAGCGGGACAGCGCTCGTTCCACGCGCGACGCTGCACGCTCCTTCGCGACCGGCTCGCTCGGCGCAAAAGCGCGCTGCTTTTTCGAGCGGTCGAGCCAGCGCGAGAGCGGCACACGCGCGAGCTGCTTGCCGAACACATGGCAAGTCAGAAACGGCTTCACTCCGTGGGCTGCGATCGCGCTGAGCGCGATCGGTCCGACGCCGATACCCAACGCCAACACCCAACTCCCCGAAGGCTCCGCACGCGCTTGGAGATTGCTGCTGAGCGACAGCGGCAAACGATACGCGAGCAGCCCGAGGAGCCCGAGCGAGAGCACGCACAGACCGAGCCAGAGCATGAGCTGCGCGCGCCGCGGCGCTACTTCTTGTCGCCCGAGCCGAGCTGCGGAGTCGCGACGGGCGGCAGAGCATCGGGCGCGTGCGAAGCGTGCGCTGGCGGCAAGATCTGTACGCCTTTGCGCAGCACCGCGGTCTTGCCGCCGTGCAAGGCGAGCATGTGCGGCACGCCGTCTTCACCGACTACGACGAAAGCGCGCGGTTCGACGACAATCGCCCCGCCCGCACCGCCGGCCTCGGCGCCGGCATCTTTTTCATCGTTTCCTCGCTTGGCCGTCCCGCCAACGTCACCAATGGCGGTGCCGAACGCGATACTGATCTTGCTCAAGGGCAGAACCTTGGCCTGGCCGGCGTCACGCACGCTGCCCACCACGCCGTCCGCCTTGGAGACGCGGGCGAGCTCACCCAATAGTTCGCCCATCAAATCCTTGAGATCCATGCCTGAAACCAACCAATCACGAGCCGGGTCGCTCGTCAAAGCCAAACTCGGCCGGGCAATGGCGCCGCGCGCGGCTCTCGCGCTAAGGTGCCGAGCGATGAGACAGCTCAAGCTTGGCACGTTGACGGCCCATGTCACGGGTGGAACCGACCGCGAAGGCGGCGGCGCGGGGCCGGTGGTCGTGCTTTTGCACGGCTATGGCGCGCCCGGGACGGATCTCGTGCCTTTGTGGCGTGAACTCGCGGTGCCCCAAGAAGTTCGCTTCGTGTTCCCGGAAGCGCCGCTTTCGCTCGACTTCGGCGGGCGCGCCTGGTGGCAGCTCGACATGACCCGTTTGCAGGACCGATTCAACCCCGCCACGGTCGAACGCCTGATCGCCGAGGTGCCGCCTGGGATCGACGCGGCACGCGCGGCGCTACTCGAGCTGCTCTCGATCTTGGAGCGAGATTTTGCGGCAAACCCTGCACAAACCGTGATCGGTGGCTTCTCTCAGGGGGCGATGCTTGCAACCGACACGGTGCTACGCACTTCTCGCCCCTTCGGCGGCCTCGCGCTGCTGAGCGGCACCCTGATTTCCCATGACGAATGGCTGCCCTTGATGGCCGCGCGCCGCGGCTTACCCGTCTTGCAGAGCCACGGAAGAGCGGACCCGGTATTGCCGTTCGCGCTCGGGGAGCGCTTGCGGGCCGAACTGGTCGCTGCCGGGCTGCCGGTGGAGTTCATCGCCTTCAACGGCGGGCACGGTATCCCCGGCGGAGTGCTGTCGGGTCTGACGCGTTTGATCCGGCAGCTGAGTCCCGAAAACGCATGAAAATCGCCGCCATCGACATCGGCACCAACTCGATCCACATGGTCGTGGTCGAGGTGAATCCGGATCACGGCCTGAGCGTGATCGATCGCCAAAAGACCATGGTTCGCCTGGGTCAAGGCCTGTTCGAAACCATGCGGCTCAGCGAGCGCGCATTCGCGGACGGCCTGGACGTGCTGCGTCGCTACGTGAAGCTGGCCGAGAGTCGCGGCGTGGAAGAGGTGCTCGCCGTCGCCACCAGCGCCACGCGCGAAGCCGAAAATGGCACCGAGTTCTTGGACGCCACGTTCCGTGAAACGGGTATCTCGCCGCGCGTGATCTCGGGCACGGAAGAAGCGCGGCTGATCTTCCTGGCGGTGCGGCACGCGCTCGATCTGCAGCAAGAGCGCACGTTGGTGCTCGACATCGGCGGCGGTAGTGTGGAGCTATCGCTCGGCACCCAGCATGCGGTGTACATGAGCGAGAGCCTGCGCCTGGGCGTGCAGCGCCTGCTGGATCATCATGGCACGGCGGCGCCGCTCAGCATGCGCCAGCTCTACGAGTTGCAAGGCTACGTCCAAGGCGCGGCCGCGGAGGTCATGTCGCAGGCGCACAAACTCGGCTTCGATCGCGTGGTCGGCACCTCCGGCACGATTCGCACGCTGGGCGAGGCCGCGCATTTGGTCGTCAATGGCACGCCATTTCGATCTTTGAACGCCCAAACCGTACGCCGGCGCGACATTCGAGAGCTCACGCGGCGCTTGATCGAGCTCGATTCCGCCAAGCGCGCCAAGCTCGAGGGCATCGGCGAGGCGCGCGCCGACACGATACACCTGGGCGGCGTGCTGCTGTGTGAGCTGCTGGAGATGGCCGAGGTCGAAGAGCTCACGCTGTGCGACGCATCACTGCGCGAAGGCGTGATCTGGGATCACCTGGAGCGCCATGGCCGCGCCCCCACGACGCACGCGCCCATCCCCGATCCACGCCGCCGAAGCATCGTCGAGCTGGCGCGCAAGTACGAGCGCGACGACCCGCGCGAGCACCACATCGCGCGTCTCGCGCTCGAGCTTTTCGATCAAACCCTGGAGATCCACGGCTTCGGCCCTTACGAGCGAGAGCTGCTGGAATTCGCCGCGCTGGTGCACGGCGTGGGCCGGCAGATCGGCTATGCCGACCGGCATCGCCACTCACGCTACATCGTGCGCAACTCCCAACTGCGCGGCTTCACGGACGACGAGATCGAGCTGCTCGGCTTGCTGGTCTTTTATCACCGCCAAGAGCGGCCCAAGAAGAACCACGATCGACTGCTGCAGCTGACGCACGAACAGCAACGTTTGATCAAGGTTCTTTCCGGCATGCTCAGGCTCGCCGTGGCGCTCGATCGCGGGCACAGCCAACTGGTGAAACGACTGCGTTGCTACGTGTTTCCGACGCGTGTGGACATCGTGGTCGACGGCCCAGGTGATCTGGAGCTCGAGCTGCTCGCGGCGCGCAACAAGCTCGAGCCGCTCGCGCGAGCCTTGAAGCGTGAATTATCGCTCGAACGCATCGCGTCGTCTTACAGCGCGGGAGAGCCCGCGCTGCGCGGCTAAATCGTGAGCACCAGCGCGCCGCTCACCGAACCGGCGCGCAGATCCGCAAGCGCGCGGTTGGCCTCACTCAGCGCGTACGATTGCACCTCGGTGTGGATCGGGACACGCGGCGCGAGCTCCAGAAATTCCAAGCCATCTCGGCGCGTCAGGTTGGCCACCGAGCGCAACGTGCGCTCACCCCACAGCAGCTCGTAGGGGAACGAGGGAATATCGCTCATGTGAATGCCAGCGCAGACCACGCTGCCGCCCTTGCCCACGGCCTTCAGCGCGCGCGGCACGAGCGGTCCCGCGGGCGCGAAAATGATCGCCGCATCCAGAGTTTCCGGCGGCGTGAGATCGGAGCCACCCGCCCAAACGGCACCGAGCTTGCGCGCAAATTCTTGATTTTTCACGTCCCCGGGCCGCGTGAATGCAAAGACCTTACGGCCTTGAAAGGCAGCCACCTGAGCCACGATGTGCGCGGCGGAACCAAAGCCATACAAGCCCACGCGCTCCGCGTTGAAGGTCAGACTGAGCGCGCGATAGCCGATCAAACCGGCGCATAGCAGCGGCGCGGCCTGCAGATCGGAGAACGAGCCGGGCAGCGGCAAGGCAAAGCGCGGATTGGCAACGGTATACTCCGCGTAGCCGCCATCCAATTGATAGCCAGTGAACTCGGCACGGTCACACAGGTTCTCGCGCTCGCTCAGGCAATAGCGGCAGTCCCCACACGCGGCTCCCAACCAAGGCACACCGACGCGTTGTCCCTCGGTGAAGCCATCCACACCCTCGCCGATCACAGCCACGGTGCCGACGATCTGATGGCCCAAAATCAGCGGCTGTTTGGCGGACGGAAGCTCGCCATCGCGGACGTGCAGATCCGTGCGGCAGACTCCGCACGCGCGCACTCGAATCAACAATTGGCCGAAACCAGGGCGAGGACTCGGGACCCGCTGTTCCAGCAAGGGCTCGCGCGGTGCCTGAAGCACCATGGCGCGCATTGAGTTTTCCAAACGTGCTCCCTCTAACGCGTGGCGGCGCGTCAACGACCAGCATGACACCGGCCGCCAGGCGGGAAAAGCAAACCGCTTGTTGCTTCCTGCCACGGCGCGTTAAGAGCTCGTAATTGCAGACACATTTCGCCGAATTTGGAGTACGATTTTCGGACCCTCCGGAACCCGGAGACAGCGGTTCGGGCGTCGACTCCACACGCCGTGCGTGGTACGCGCCGGGGCCCGTTTTTTTCGCTGTCACGTCCCCAGCCCGATGGCCGAACTACCCACTCTCGCCGAAACCGACCCTGATCTCGATCGCATTACTGGCGAGGAGGAGCGCACGCTGGCCAAGGTCAACGAGCACCTCGGCCAACGCGTGCAGGAGCAGCCGCGCCAGAACACGGACTACGACGCACAGCTGCTCGATCTCCGCGACCAGATCGCGGCCGCGCGCATGGAAGACGTGCCCCCCCTGCTCGAGCAGATGGAGCGCTTGCACATTCTGTCGACCCGCAAGCGCGAGGCCAACGAGGTGCACGTGGACGCCAAATCGCCCTACTTCGGCCACTTGGCGCTGGAGGAAAACGGCAAGCGCCGCGATGTGCTGATCGGTCGCGGGACATACCTCGACAGCAAGTCCGGCATTCGCATCGTCGATTGGCGTGACGCGCCCGTGAGCCGGCTCTTTTACCGCTACGAAGAGGGCGACGATTACGATGAGGTGTTCGGGGACCGCGAAGTGTCCGGCACAGTCGCCATTCGTCGCAGCCTCACCATCGTCGATGCCACTTTGCGCCGCGTGAGCGCGCCGCAAGGCTCGTTCGCGCGTCGCAGCACGGGCGAATGGCGCCGCTTGGAGAACAACAGCACGAAGCTCTCGGGCGGCGCAGGCACCGCGACGCGCGCGGCACAGCACCATCGCCCCGGCAAGCTCGGCGTTGGCCAAGAAGGGGGTGACGACAAACACCTGAAAGAGATCACGCCGCTGATCGATCGCCGGCAATTCGAGCTGATCACCAGCCCGGATTCGGGCTTGGTCGTGATCCAAGGTGGCGCCGGCAGCGGTAAGACCACCATCGGCCTGCATCGCCTGGCGTATTTGGCCTTCCACGATGCGCGTCGTTTTCGGCCCGATCGCATGCTGGTCGTGGTCTTCAACGACGCGCTGGCGCGCTACATCTCGGAGGTATTGCCCGCGTTGGGCGTCGGCGGCGTCGCCATCCGCACCTACGAGAATTGGGTGCAGAAGCTACGCCAGAGCCTGTTCCCTCGCCTGCCCTCGCGCTACCACGAGGATACGCCAGGGGTGGTGACGCGTCTGAAGAAGCACCCGGCCATGCTGCGTGCGATCGACGCTCATGTGGCCAGCCTAGCGCAACAATTCGAAGTCGAGATCGTGAGCGCGCTGGGGCAAGATCCAGAAGCGCCCGCGCTCTTGGCCGCCTGGCAAGCGTCGGTGGAGCGGCCGCTCAGTCATCGTTTGCACGGGTTGATCGCGCTCACCGAGCCCAATTCGAGCCTGAAGCTCGGGCGCGACGCGAGAGTAGGCGTCGAACGCGTGGCGCGCGCCGCCCTGCGCGATACGCGCGACGTCACCGCGAACTGGGCGGAGCTGCTCTCGGATCGCCAAATGTTGGGCGAGTATTTCACGAAGTTCGCGCCCGGAGCCTTCAGCGCGGGCGAGCTCGACCGCGTTCATGCCTGGTGCGCCGCGCGCACGGCCGAGGCCGTGGCGGACATCGAAAACCGCAATGAAGAGCGCGCCGCACGCCGCGAGCAGCGCAAAGACGAAGGCCCGCAATCGCTCAAGAGTTTGGACGAACAGGGCGAGCGCGAACCGGAAGAAGACGAGGACGACGAACACAGCGGTCGGCGGCGCGGCGTCGATGGCGCCGATTTGAACGAGTGCGCCAAGCTCGACATCGAGGACGACACGCTGATCCTACGTCTCAGCCAACGCCTGCGCGGACCGCTCACGCGTGGCGCGACCAACAAAGACCCGCTGGTGTACGAACACATCTTGGTCGACGAAGCCCAAGATCTGAGCCCGGTCGAGCTGGGCGTCGTGCTCGACTGTTCCAGCAAGGCCCGCAGCATTACGCTGTCGGGCGACGTGCAGCAGCGCTTGCTCATGGACAACGGCTTTTCCGACTGGAAGACGGTGCTCGGCGATCTGGGCATGGCCCACGTCGAGATCGAGCCGCTCAAGCTCAGCTACCGCTCCACCGCGGAGATCATCGAGTTTTCGCGGCACGTGCTGGGGCCCCTGGCCAGCAAGGACGAGCCCGTCGCGGTGCGCGCAGGCGCGCCCGTCGAGCTGTTCAGCTTCGGCCACAGCGGCGATGCTTTGGCGTATCTCGCCGAAGCATTGCGCGAACTGATGCAGACTGAACCCTCGGCCTCGGTGGCCGTCGTCAGTCGCTACCCCGAGCAGGCCGACGTCTATTACGAAGGCCTGCGTCGTGGTGAAGTGCCGTACGTGCGGCGCATCGCCGAGCAAGACTTCCCCTTCAAGCCCGGCATCGACGTCACGGACGTGCGCCAAGTCAAAGGCCTCGAGTTCGACTACGTGATCGCGGTCGAAGTCTCGGACGCGGCCTACCCAGCAGAGGACGAAGCCCGCCACCTCTTGCACATCTGCGCCACGCGCGCGGCCCATCAGCTCTGGATCTTGACCACTTCGCGACCCAGCCCACTCATTCCGGAAGAACTGCGCGATCGCGCGTATTGAGTCGAATCATGCGTGTTTTGTGGCTCTGTGCGCTAGCCTCGTTGGCTCCGCTCTCGATTGCATGCGGTTCTGCGGCGAACGCGCCGCTCGGCTCGACCAACTACCCGGCAACACCGGATCGGACAGCCGAACCGGCTCCCCCGAAGCCGCCCGAGGTCCCGGATGACATCGTGGCTCGTTCGGCCCAGCCCTTCCGCGCGCAGCGCAACGCCGACGGCCAGGCGCTGGACCAAGCGCAACTGCTCGATGAGCTGTCGAAGTTCGATGTGGTGTGCTTGGGCGAAGCGCACGATGCGCCACGCGATCATTTTGCCGAGCTGGCAATCAGCGAGGGCTTGGAGCGCCGCGCGCGCGTTTCGGGCCGAGCACTCGGCATCGGCTTCGAGATGTTTCAGGCGCCCTATAGCGCCGCGCTGCACTCCTACGGTGTCGGGCGCCTGGACGACGCCGGCCTACGCAAACGCACCCATTACGACGACCGCTGGGGCTATCCCTACGCCTATTACCGCCCGGTGCTGGCGCTCGGACGCGCCTATGGCCTACCGCTGAAGGCGCTCAATGCTTCGCGCGAGTTGACGCGCGCCGTCGCGGCACACGGGCTCACGCAGCTCAACCCGCGTTTGCGCCGGCAATTGCCCGCGGAATTGGATTTGGAAGACCGCGAGCATCGCGTGCAGTTCGATCGCCTGATGGCGGATCACCCCAAGGGCGAGGGCATGGATCTAGACAACTTCTACGCCGCGCAGGTGGTGTGGGACGAGACCATGGCCGACAACGCGGCGCGCTGGGTGAGCTCGCACGCGCCCATGAGGCAGCTCGTGATCCTCGCGGGCAACGCGCATTGCCGAAAGGCCGCGATCCCGTCGCGCATCGAGCGCCGCCAACCCTTGCACGTCGCCAGCGTGCGGCTTTTCGCCGAGACTGCCGCCGATAGCGAAGGCTTCGACTACACCCTGGTCTTCGACGGCAAGTAGTAGCCGTCTGCCCGAAAACCTTGCTCGCTAGGCGACCACCGGCAGCGCCACGTGCTCGAGCCGCGTTCGGCGCACGCACATGCGCGCATCCACGCCGATCACGTCGCCGGCGGCGAGCGGCTCCCACACGTTTTCACCCTGCAGCGGTTCGCTCGAGACGATGAAGTGGTTGACGCGGCCGGAAGGCGATGGCGCCTCGCAAGCAGCCGACAAACTCGCGCACGTGCCGCGATCGGCGCAGCGCGTCTTGTAGGTCGAATAGTACAGTTCTTTGCCGCCCTGCGCGGCCACCAAGCATTCGCCGTTGGTGGCGACCACCGTCAGCAGCGCGCGCGTGCCGTCCGTATCGCACAGCTCGCGCGCGCGATTGACGGCATCTTTGAGCGCCCAGTTGATCGAGTCGATGTCGTGGTCATCGCTCAACGGAGCGAGCCGCTCGAGCGCGCTCAAGAACACGAAGAACAAAACTTCACTGTCTGTCTCGCCCAAGATGAAGCGCCGAAAACGCGGTGCAACTTCGCCCAGCAAAGCCTCGCGCTTGACGGCGAAATTGGGGATATCGCCGTTGTGCGCGAAGACCCAGCGCCCATACTGAAACGGGTGACAGTTGAAGATCGTGCCGCCGCCTTGCGTGGCCTTGCGCACGTGCGCGAGCACGGTCTCGGAAGAGACGACGCCGCTCAAGCGATGAAACAACGCATCGCCCAAGGCCGTGGTCGGGCTTCGCGTGACGTGCGGCGAGCCATCCACGTAGAAGGCGACACCCCAGCCGTCCGGGTGTTGATTGCTCTGCACACCCAGCGCATTTTCTGCAGCTAGCAGCGAACGATGAACTTGGCTCGGAATGACGCTGCGGAAGCCGAATAGGCGACACATGCTTCGACCCCCTGATTAGTAGCATTCCTGTCACGCTTTGGGGGCGATGATACGTCCAATCTCCGGATTCTTACCTGCTTGGAATTGCGTGCGCTCGGAGCAAGTAACCGACATCCCTGCAATTGCATACCCCCAAACAGCTGCAATTGCCCACCCCCATCGCTGCAATTGCGTACCACTCACAGGAGTTAGCGCGTGAGTCATCTCAATCCTGAAATAGAAAAGGCCCTCGCCCGCCGGCGCTTCATCCAGGCCGCCGGCGCTGGCACGGCCGTGCTGGCCCTGGGCGGCGTGTACGTGCTCTCCGACACGCTGACGCGGGAGGCGCGGGCCCAGACACGCAGCGACGGCCGTCCGCGCTTACCGCCGGGCCAGCGCGTGATTCGCGCGCTGCGTCCGATGGGCGGCGAACCCGGGGACGCGAGCCCTAGCGCCTATCGGCTACGCGTGTACGGCGAGGTGGACGCACCGTTCGAACTCGAATTCGCCGAGCTGCTCCGCCTACCCCAGAGCGAACAGGCGTTGGATGTGCACTGCGTGACTACCTGGTCGGTACTGGGCGCCCAATGGAAGGGTGTGCGCGTCGCTGACTTGGCCGCGCGCGCCAAGCTGAAAAGATCGGCGCGCTACGTGATCTTCGAAGGCGCTCATGGCTATACCTCCAACATCTCCGTGCGCGACGCGCTCGCGCCCACGGTCATGGTCGCGCATCAACTGAATGGCGCGCCGCTGGCTCGCGCGCCCGGCGCGCCGGGGCGCGCGGTCGCGCCCGAAATCAACAATTTGAAAACAGCCAAGAGGCTGACCGGGC
>Ga0315912_10005860_pt1 | contig 11169 bp, 13 predicted proteins | sample VfabasoilMG_FD_204469 | JGI IMG/M metagenome (GOLD analysis project Ga0315912, IMG submission 204469) | Garden soil microbial communities collected in Santa Monica, California, United States - V. faba soil | ecosystem: Environmental > Terrestrial > Soil > Garden | place: USA: California...
GCGATTCCGTGCGGCGCATCGCCTCGCTGCCCGCGCATGCACAGCCGGGCACGCAATGGATCTACGGCTACAACACCGACATCTTGGGCGCGCTCGTCGAGGTCGTCGCGGGCAAGACGCTCGACCAGGTGCTGCGTGAACGCATCTTCGAGCCGCTCGGCATGCGCGATACGGAGTTCTATCTGTCGCCGGGGAAAGCCGACCGCTTGACCGCCGTCTACTCGATGAACGACGGCAAGCTCGAGCGCGCGCCGACGCCCGGCAACTCCGTCGGGCAAGGGCACTACGTCGACGGGCCGCGCAAGAACTTCTCCGGCGGCGCCGGACTGCTGTCGACGGCGACCGACTACGCGCGGTTCCTGCAAATGATGCTGAACGGCGGCGAGCTCGACGGCCGGCGCATCTTGAGCCGCACGACCGTAGAGCTCATGACGACGAGCCACCTCAGCGCGATCCCATTCCGGGACGGCCAGGGGTTCGGTCTCGGTTTTTCCGTCGTCGAGGACTTGGGCGCGCGCGGCACACCGGGCTCGGTCGGCGAGTTCGGTTGGGGCGGCGCGTACCACACGACGTACTGGGTCGATCCGCGCGAGCAGCTCGTCGTCGTGCACCTCACGCAGCTCGTGCCGGCCGGCGCCGTCGATGACCAAGCGAAGGTGCGCGCGCTCGTCTACCAGGCCATCGTCGACTGAGCGCCGGGCGCGCGAACGTGGACGCACCGCGCGCCGATCGGTCCGTCGTCATCGAGCTCGCCGCGATCGGCGCGGCCGCGCTCGTGTTCGTCGCGACGTTCCAGGTTCGGCCGCCGTGGCTCGATTTCGCGCTCGCGGCAGCGGCCGTCGCGCTGATCGTCTTCAGCGCCGCGCGCAGCCAGCGGCTCTGGGCCCTCGCGCGCAGCGTCGACCCGACGGGTGCGCGCGGCGCGTGGAAGGCCGCGCTCGCATTCACGGCTGCAGCACTCGCGGTCCTCGCCGCGGCGGCCGTGGTCGCAGCGCGCGCCGCGGGAACACCCGCGCTCGAACGCTTCGGCAACTGGCACATGCTCGCAGCCGCCGCGCTGTACTTTCCGTGGGCGCTGCTGCAGCAATACATCTTTCAGTTCTACTGGTTCGGCCGCTGGCTGAGGCTCGTGCCCGTCGCGGCCGCCGTCGTGCTCACGGCGCTCGCGTTCTCGGCCGTGCACTTTCCGCGCTGGCCCGTCATGGCCGTGACGCTCGTCGCGGGCAGCGTGTGGGCACTCATCTATTACAGGTGGCGCAGCCTCGTGCCGCTCGCCGTCTCGCACGCGCTGCTCGGCACGGCCTTGCACTATTGGGTGTTCGGCAACGACCTGCTCGAGCGCTGGCTGCCGTGACGCGGGATTGTCTCCCCGTCCGCAGCGTGCTCTAGTATCGGCCAACGTCGATTGGGGGACCGATCCATGACCGAGCAAACTGACAACGTCGACCGCCGCGCCGTGCTGCTCGGCGCGAGCACGGCCGCAGCCGCCGGCGTCGTCGCGGCATTCGGCGCGAGCACGGCAGAAGCCCAAGGCCGCGTCGATCAAGAGTGCATGACGATCGTGTACCAGAACGGCGCCGACGTGCGGTTCAACTTCGACTACTACATCAACACGCACATGCCGCTGATCATGCGGCTCTACGGCAAGTCGATCAGCCGCTTCGAGCTACGCCGCGGTCAGCCGGGCGCCGACGGCGCGGCGCCGCCGTACGTCGCGACGATCACGATCTGGATTGCCGACGGCGCCGCGTTCGACGCCGCGCAGCGCGAGCATCAAGCCGGCTTGCGCGCCGACGTTCCGAAGTTCACGAACGCAGTGTTGATCGCGCAGCGCGACCGTATCGTCGGCACTGCGCAGTCATAGCGGCGCGGAGCTGCGCGGCGCGACCAACCTGCGCCCTGCGCCTTCGCCCGGATACTCGCGCCGATTCGCGCCCGGGCTCGCGTAACCGTTGATCAGCACGCGCCGATAGCCCTCCGACGTGTTCTCGAGGCTCGCGTGCGCCGTGTACGGGCCGAAGAAGAGCGTGTCGCCGGGCTGCGCCAGAATCGTCACGGCGCCGTCGCGGTGATCGATGCCTTCGAAATCGACGCGCCCCCACTTCGAGCTGCCCGGCACGAACATCAGCGGGCCGTTGTCGCGAGTCATCTCATCGAGCACGACCAGCGTCTGCACGAAGCTGCCGCGGCCGTTCACGTCCTGCCAGGTTCCGTTCCCCTTGTCGCGGTGCTGGATGTCCTGGTGCCAATCGAACGCGACGCCGTCGCGCGGCCGTTTGAAATGAGCTTGGCAAAGCAGCTGATCCATCGCGCGGTCGCGCAGTAGCTGCGCGCACGGCACGGTCAACCGCTCGTCGCAGCCGACGTCGAGCAAGTAGCGCTGGCAACCGCCGGCCCAGACGACGCGCTGAATGATCTGTCGGCCGTCCTTTTGGCCGAGCACGAAGTACGACCCGCCGCGAAGGCCCGTCTCCGACATCCCGCTCGCGATGTGCTCGAGCTCGTCGAAGCACTCGCGCATGCGCGCGACCTCGTCGGCGCGGAACAGCGCGCGACGAGTAATCCAGCCGACCTCGAAGTACTCGTCGATCTCGTCGGCGCTCAGGCGATTTTCGCGGCTCGTCATCGAAATCGAATCATCGCGCAACGGGCGCTTGTTGTCGTTGTTGTACTACCGACTCTACCCCGCCGGAGCCCCCGCGCTGCTCGCTTGGTGACTTAATACGGGCGTGAACTGCCGCACAGGCCTGCCCTGCGCCGGCGCACGTGGCGCCGAAACTGCGCAGTTCGCCACAGAAGGCCGCCGCGCCCAGCGGCTAGCGTGCAGCCTTCAGCGTTGATCGCGGGCAGCACACGTGCAAACCTCGGGCGAGATCGACCGGCGCTTTTTGCGGTTCCTAACCGACCTCGTGCTGTGCAGCCGCTGCTTCAGCGCCGGCGTTCGCACTCCGGTGCCGCAAGCGATCTCGCGTCATCACCGGCCGAGCACACTGTGTCGCTCGTGCCAGAATGCTAGCCGAGCAACTCCGGCAGCTCGCGCATGTCGTGGAACGTACGGAGCGCGCCGGCTTCGCTGAGCTTCTCGGCCGGTGTGAGATCGACGTAGCCGAAGACCGTCATTCCGGCCGCGCAGCCGGCCCGCACGCCGTTCACGGAATCCTCGACGACGGCCGTGCGCGCCGGAATCGCGCCCATGCGCTCCGCGGCGAACAGGAAGATGTCGGGCGCCGGTTTGCCGTGCTTGACCTCGGTCGCGCTGAACAGCCGTCCCGCGAAAAACGGCATGAGGTTCGTCGCGCCGAGCGTGACGCCCATCTTGTCGTAACCGCCGCTCGACGCGATGCAGAACGGAATCGTCAACGACTCGAGCACCTCGCGAATTCCCGCGACGGCTTGCACCTTCTCGCGTAGCACGCGGTCGCGCTCGGCCGTGTAGCGCTCGAGCGCGCCCGGCGGTGCCGGCCGGCCGCTCAATCGCTCGACGATCTTCATGCACTCGGCGAGCGTGCGGCCGAGAAACTGCTCGCGCGTTTCGGCTTCGGACAGGCGCACGCCGAGCGAGCCGATGAACGCGCCGAAGACGTCGAAGACGAGGCGCTCGCTGTCGACGACGACACCGTCGCAGTCGAAGATGACGAGGTCGAAGCGCGCCATCAGTTTTCTAGCGCGCGCGGCTCGGGTTCCGCCGCGGCCGTCTTGAGTATCTCGGCCAAACGGAACCCCAAGAGCATCGGATTCGCAGCGGACTCGCGGCATCGAGCAAGCAGGCGTTCGCCCTGAGGCGATTCGAGCACGATCGTTTGCTGTTCGCCGAACGCATCGGCGAGAACCGTGTGCGCGAACAACGCGCGGAGCATCTGCACGTTCGGCACGTCGCGTGACAGCAGGTCAAGCGCGCCGGCGAGCTCTTGACTGTCCAATGCGCCTTCGAACCGTTGGCCGGCGATGACACCCGAGACCTTCGGCGGATCAAGCGACAGGGACCCCGTGGCCAGCAATCTGCCGCAGCTCGCAAAAAGGTCGGCGCTCGTCTCCTCGTATGCCAAACCCGCGTTCGGGCTCGCGCGGTTCGCCGGAGCATGCCTACCGAGCGACCATCGGCCCGCTAGGACGTGATAAAGCTCGTGCGCGGCCGTTCCCGACCCAAACCCAGCGTCGCGCGCGAACACCGCAATCAAGTAAGGTCCCCCTTCCTCCCAATCGACACGCTTCGCCAGCGAGAACGGCGCGTCGTCGGGTATGAAATGCACGTCCACCTGCACGGCAATCGGCGATGGCGGCCAAACGCGAGTCGTCGCCAACGACACGATCCGCGCGATTTCCGCGGCCTCCTCGGTTGCGCGTTGCCGCGTGTACGGCTCGAACGCTCGCAGCCGCACGGTAGCGGCGCCATGCACAGCCTCTGCGATGACTCTCTCCGGCGCGGCGCTCGGCTCGCCGATCCCCGGCGCGTGCCCGCCGGTGTAGTAGCTGAAGCGATGCTCGCCGGCATCGAACGGAGCAGTCACACGAATCGCGTTGATGACAGCGCTCGATCTGTCGACCTGAAAGTCGTCGCCCCAATCGAACTCACGAAGCTCGCCGCCGTCCCGTGCTGGCGTGTTCAATACGCCGACTGCAGTCATGACGCCGAGACCCAGAGCCGCGATCAACAGATACACGCGCCGCTGTGTCATGCGCGCTCCATCAGTCGTCGAGCGTCCTGCGGTCACGCTTCAGCCGCGACCGTCGCGTCTTGTCCTCGAGGCGGCGGACCTTCGACGCGCGCGTCGGCTTCGTCGCTCGGCGCACCTTCGGCACGACGAGCGCGCGGCGCACGAGCTCGGCCAACCGCTCGAACGCCGCGGCTTTGTTCTGCTCTTGGCTGCGAAACTGCTGCGCCTTGATGACGACGACACCGTCGGCCGAGATGCGATGATCGCGCAGCGCGAGCAGCCGCTCGCGCGCGGCCGGCGGCAACGCGCTCGAGCTCGCAGCATCGAAGCGCAGCTGCACGGCGCTCGCTACCTTGTTGACGTTCTGCCCGCCGGCGCCTTGCGAGCGAATCGCCGTGAGCTCGAGCTCAGACGCCGGGATCATCACGCTGCCGCTCACGCGCAGCCCTTCGTCGGCGGCCACGGCTACACTCTCAGTTCGCGGGCTCGATGCGCAGGATTGCGCCGGCGTCCTCGTCCGTCAGCGCGTACAAGAGCTCGTCCGGCCCCTGCCGTATGTCGCGTATACGCTGGCGCAGATCGACGAGCAGCATCTCGCGGCGGATCTCGTCCCAGTTCGCGTTGAAGACGACGCGCTCGAGGTGCCCGGTGCCGGGAATCTCGCCCATGCGCATGCCGCCGATCAGGAGGTTGTTCTTCCAGCTCGGCAGCTTGTTGCCCGTGTAGATCGTGAAGCCCGATGCAGCGATCGACGGCACCCAGTAAACGACAGGATCCTCGAAGCCCTCGCGCGAGAACCCTTTCGACTGCCACGGTCCCGGATACGAGCGGCCCGTGCTCACGAGGGGCCAGCCGTAGTTCGCGCCGGCCTTCAAGATGTTGACCTCGTCGCCGCCGTTCGGGCCGTTCTCGCTCTCCCAAAGCTCGCCCGTGACGGGATGCACGATGAGCCCGAGCGTGCTGCGATGCCCGAGCGTGTAGATCTCGGGCTTGTAGCCGTCGCGGCCGACGAACGGATTGTCGTTCGGTACGCTGCCGTCGTCGTTCAGGCGCAGCACCTTGCCCGCGTGGCTCATCGGGTTCTGCGCGCCGCTGCCGTCGCCGGCGTTGCCGAACGTGCTGACGTAGAGTTTGCCGTCGCGGCCGAATACGAGCCGCGACACGCTGCTCGCGTCGGTCGTCACGAAGATGTCGCGCACGTTCGTGAGCGTCTTGCCGTCCCACACGCCGCGCGCGACACCGAGCCCGCTTTGCCGTTCCGCGATCGGCTTGTTGTACGTCAGATAAACGACTTTGTTCGTGGCGAACTGCGGATGCAGCGCAACGTCGAAGAGGCCCGACAAGCCTTGCACGCGCACTTCGGGCACGCCCGCGACCGGCTGCGGGTCGAGCACTCCGTTGCGAATGATGCGCAGCGCTCCCGTGCGCTCGGTGACGAGCATCTCGCCGCCCGGCAGCCACACGAGGCTCCAAGGACGCACGAGCCCGCGCGTGTGCACGACGACGCGAATCTCGGCCTCGGCCGTCTTGTACGTGAACGGTCCCGCGCCGAGCGGCGGCACGACGATGCCGTTCGGCGGGCGCGGAATTCCGCCGCCTCCGGCGGCAGGCGCGCGCGGCGGCTGTTGTTGCTGCTGCGCGATCGCGGCCAGCGCTGCCATCCCAAGCACCGCGGCGGCGGCGCAACGAATCAGTGCTCTCATGGACCTTCCCCCTCGCTCCCCTGTGGCATTTGCGGCACAGCGCATCGTAACGCGCGCGAGCGCGGCTTGTCCGCAGCCGCGGGGCGGCGGTTCGGCTCGCGTCCGCGCACGGCGCGAGGCACACTATGGCCTCGAGTTATCGGCTTCTTTGGCGGGGGGTTGCGATGACTACGGCTCACGACATACTCAAGTTCAAGGGCCAGACCGTTCACTCAGTTCGCCCCGGCGACACCGTCCTTGCCGCGCTCGGCGTCATGGCCGAGCACGACATCGGCGCCGTGCTCGTCCTCGACGGCGACCAGATCGCAGGGATCCTCACGGAACGAGACTACGCGCGCAAAGTCGTGCTCGTCGGGCGCTCCTCGAAGGACTCGCCCGTGCGCGCGATCATGACGGCCAACGTCGTCTGCGTCCGGCCCGGCAGCACGGTCGAAGACTGCATGGCCGTGATGACCGAGCGCCGAGTGCGCCACCTGCCCGTCGTCGAGAACGGCCGCGTCGTAGGGCTCGTCTCGATCGGCGACCTCGTCAAAACGATGATCGACGAGCAAGAATTCACGATTAATCAACTGAAGAACTACATAGCCGGCTAGCGGCGCCGCCCGGCGCCACTTGCGCGAAGGCGTGCGGCTTGTCACGATCTTCGTAGGCCAACCGGCCATCATCCACAATCACTTGGGGGAGCCCATGAACAAGGTATTGATCGCTGGATTGGCAACCATCGCCGTCGCACTGCCCGTCGCCGCCGCTTTGACCAAAGGCGACAGCGCGCCGATGTTCTCGGCAAAAGCGTCGCTGGCAGGAAAAGAGTTCAACTATTCGCTCGCGGACGGCCTGAAACAGGGTCCCGTGGTCGTGTACTTCTATCCGTCGGCCTACACGCAAGGCTGCAACATTCAAGCGCACACGTTCGCGGAGAACATGGAGGCCTTCAACGCCGCCAAGGCCACCGTGATCGGCGTGTCGCTCGACAGCATTGCGCGCCTGAACGACTTCTCGGCTGACCCGGCTTATTGCGCCGGCAAGCTCGCCGTCGCGTCGGATGCCGACGGCGCGATCGCGAAGTCGTTTGGCGTCAACGTGCGAGAAGGCCGCGCCGGCATACCGGACACCCGCGGTGTCGCCATCGACCACGGCTTCGCCGAGCGATTGACGTTCATCGTCGCGAAGGACGGCAAGATTGCGGGCACTGTCGGCGGCCAGGGCGTCTCGCCCGACCAGAACGTCATGGACGCGCTGGCGGCCGTGAAGAGCCTCGCCGCGCTCTAAGCCGCTTCGTTCTCGGTTCCATCAACGGGCCCGTTGCGTTCACGCGCAACGGGCTTCGTCTTTTACCCCGCAACGATCGAGTCCAAGACACCATGGCCAACCGTAACCTTCTTGTCACCGGCGCCGCCGGCAACCTCGGCCGCCAAGTTCTCGAGCGCCTGCTCGAAGCGAAAGCAGGCCATATCATCGCGACGACGCGCACACCAGAAAAACTCGCGGATTTCGCGAAACGCGGCGTCGAGGTACGGCAAGCGGATTTCACGCAACCGGAAACGCTCAAGAAGGCGTTCGCTGGAGCCGAGCGGCTGCTGCTGATCAGCACGGGCGATTTGTTCCCCGAAGGCTTGCGCTTGCGTCAGCATCGCGCGGCCGTTCAAGCGGCAGTCGACGCCGGCGTCAAGCACGTCGTGTATACGTCGGGGCCCGCGCCGCATCCGACGCCCAAGGGCGCGTTGATCAACGATCACTATTGGACCGAGCAAGCGCTCGCCGCGAGCCCCATGACGTGGACGATTCTGCGTCATCACATCTACGCGGACTTCCTCGTCGGTACACTCGCAACGGCACTGAAGTTCGGCGTGCTATCGAACTCCGCGGCCGACGGCGGTAACGCTTACGTCACGCGAGCAGACTGCGCGCGCGCCGATGCTGCGGCGCTGGCCTCGGACTTCAGCGGCCGGCGCATCCTCGACATCACGGGCCCCGCGCCCATCACGCCGACGGAGCTTGCGCGTCTCGCGAGCGAGCTGGCCGGAAAACCGCTGAAGTACCAGGCCTTGTCGCGTGCCGATCACGAGAAGGTGCTGGCGGGCGTCGGCTTGCCGCCGTTTCTCGTCACGGCGCTCGCGGATTTCGACCAAGCGCAATCGCAAGGCTTCCTCGCGATCCGTTCGCCGGCCGTGCTCGAGCTCACGGGCAAAGCGCCGACGTCGGTCAAGGACTATTTGACGAGCCAGCGCGCCGCGCTGACTGCGAGCTAGCGCAGCCAGCCGGCCGCCATCTGCTTCTCGTGCGCCGTGATCGCGTTGCGCATGAACATCGCGACGGTGACCGGCCCGACTCCGCCGGGCACGGGCGTGACCCAGCTCGCGACTTCCTTGACGTTCTCGGTGTCGACGTCGCCGACGATCATCGTCTGCCCGTCCGGGCCCGTGACTTGGTTGATGCCAATGTCGATGACGGCCGCACCCGGCTTGACCATGTCGGCGCGCAGGAAGCGCGGCTTGCCGACCGCGACGAGCACGGCGTCCGCACGGCGAGAATGCGCCGCGACCGAACGCGTGAGGTGATGACACACGGTCACCGTCGCGCCTTCCGCCATCAGCATGAAGGCGGCCGGTTTTCCGACGATTTCGGAGTGGCCGATCATGACGACCTCGAGGCCGTGCAAGTTCAAGCCCGTCGCTTTGATGAGCTCGACCGACGCAGCAGCCGTGCACGGCGCGAGCGCGAGGTCGTTGTACACGATGTCGCCGATCGAAGCGGGATTCATGCCCTCGATGTCCTTCAGCGGATGGATCGCCGATGCGAGCGAGCGGCCGTGAATGTGCTTCGGAATCGGCCGCTGGAGAATGACGCCTAGAACGTTCGCGTCGTCGTTCATCGCGCGCAAGCGCGCTTTGCACTCGTCTTGAGTCAGCGTCGCGGGCCAAGTTTGATCCTCGAACGGGATGCCGACCCTCTTCGCCGCGTTCGCTTGGCCGCGAACGTAGACCGCCACCTCTTTGTGCTCGCCGATGCTGATCGAGACGAGCCGGCCGAGCGAGTGCTTGGCAGCGCCCGCGTGCACGCGCGCGGCGACACCGTCGAGCAAGCGATCGCGGACGGCTCTGCCGTCCAAGAGGCGGTTATCGAGCATGAAGGTAATTCCAGTTGACTAGTTGAAGGTGTTGCAAGCGGACGGGTCGCCGGTGCGCAGCCCCGTCGACAACCAACGCTGCCGCTCCGCGGACGAGCCGTGCGTGAACGAATCCGGCGTCACGCTGCGGCCGGCGTTGCGCTGTAGCGTGTCGTCGCCGATGGCCTCGGCGGCCGCGAGACCTTCCTCGACGTCGCCGGGCTCGAGCACGCGAGTAGTTTGATTCGCGTGGTAGGCCCAGACTCCGGCGAAGCAATCGGCCTGCAGCTCCATCGCAACTTGCAAACGGTTCGCCGCGGCCTCGTTCGAGCGCTGCTGCGCCGCGCGCACTTGATCCGAGGTGCCGAGCAACGTCTGCACGTGGTGCCCGACCTCGTGGCCGATCACGTAAGCCGCCGCGAAATCGCCGGCGCCGCCCATGCGCGCGAGCTCGTCGAAAAACGAAGTGTCGAGATAGACGCGTTGATCGCTCGGGCAGTAGAACGGGCCCGATGCGGAGCTCGCGAAGCCGCAGGCCGACCGCACGGAGCCGTCGAACAGCGTCAAAAGCGGCGCTTGATATCTCTGCCCCGATTGCGCGAACAACGAGCCCCACACGTCTTCGGTGCTGCCGAGCACGGCTGCGACGAAGTCACTCGCTTCGTCGTTGGCCGTTAGCGGACGCCCCTGCTCGCTGCTCGGTGCGCCGCCGCCTCCCGAGAGAAGCTGCACGATCGCGTCGGGCCCGCCCAAGACGAACGCGAGGCCGAGGATGACCAACAATCCGACGCCGCCGCCGAGACCGCGCCCTCCGCGGCCGATCGGGAGCCCCATGCGGCCGCCGCCGCCAGCGCCGCGCACGTCGCGGACGTTCTCGCTTCGTCGTAGGTCCTTCCAGCGCACGCTGAACTCCGTGCAAGTTGCTTGCCAGCTTATCGGAACGGGGGCTCAGATTGAACGGCGGCGGGCTACAATGCCGGCAAGCCATTGCTGGAGCGCCGCTTGAAGCTCGTCGAAGAATACGCCGGTGTCGGCTCGTTGCGCCTTCGCGGCCGCACGCTCGGTGCAATTCCGTATCGTATCGCCCGTTTTCAGGGCATGGCGACGTCGGGCTTACCGATCCCGGGCCTGCATCGCATCGAAGGCACGCTCGCGCTTGCGAGCCTGCCCGAGGCCGCGGAGCTCGTCGGCGCCGACGTGATGCTCGAGCTCGAGGACGGCCGTTCGCTCGCGCTGACGGTTGCAGACTCAGATGGGCGCGTGCTTGCCGAAGGACACGGGCCGCGCCACGGCTGCGGCTGCTGCTGAGCGGCCTTGCTCGTCCGCGACGCCGATTTCACCGCCGATTTCGCGAGCATCCGGCTCGTTCGCGAAACGGTGTTCATCGACGAGCAGCGCGTGCCGCGCGACCTCGAGTTCGACGAGCGCGACCCGCTGTGCCGGCACGTGCTCGCATTCGACGGCGACGCACCCGTCGGCACCGGTCGCCTGGATCTCGACTACGGCGGCAAGGTTGGGCGTGTGGCCGTCGTCGCGGCGCACCGGCGCGGCGGCGTCGGCACGCTGATCATGGAGCACCTGCACGCGATCGCGCGAGAGAGCAAGCAGCCGCGGCTCTGGTGTCACGCACAGCTGACCGCCGTACGGTTCTACGAGCGCCTCGGCTACGTCCGCTCCGGCCCCGTCTTCGAGGAAGCCGGCATCG
>Ga0315912_10005861_pt1 | contig 11169 bp, 8 predicted proteins | sample VfabasoilMG_FD_204469 | JGI IMG/M metagenome (GOLD analysis project Ga0315912, IMG submission 204469) | Garden soil microbial communities collected in Santa Monica, California, United States - V. faba soil | ecosystem: Environmental > Terrestrial > Soil > Garden | place: USA: California...
CATCGCGTCGTCACCCGCATCGACGATGACCGCCGCAAGTCCGACCCGCGCATCCCCGCGGCCGCGGTCTGGCACGCGAGCTACATCGATGACTTCACCGCCGGTGATGGACGCGCTCGCCATCGTCGGTTCTCGACCGAGTGGCCGACGACGATCGCGGGAACGGACTACGCGATCCCGACGACGATGGATGTCCGCACGCTGCCGCACTACAAGGCTGCGAAGGCTGATGACCACCTCGCGGTCGCCGATCCGATCATCAACCCGGATACGGGCTATCCGATCCTGCCGCTCGGCTGGCCCGTTCATTACGACGGCGAGTTCGTCGGCTTCATCGGCGTCAACATGACGCTGTCATCGCTCTCGACGTACCTCCGCGATCACCGATTCAGCGCGCACAGCGTCACGGTGATCGTCGACGACAAGGGGCACGTGATCGCGCACCCCGAGCGTTCGGCAAGCGTGCGCACCGTGGACGGCAAGCCCGAGCTCGCCCTGGTCTCCGACCTCGCCGATCGCCGGATCGTCGAAGCGGTCGGTCACCGCGAACAAGCACGCAACGGCCACTTCCGCTTCACGTCGCAGGCGGGTGAGCCACTCGCCGTCGCGAGCGCGCCATTCCCCGCAACGTTCGGCAAGAAATGGGAGGTCGTCGTGGTCGCACCGACGGCGGACTTCGTCGGTGCTCTCGAAGCGACAAATCGGCGCGTGTTCGCGATGCTCGCCCTCGCGGTACTGATCGAGCTCCTGATCATTTATCTACTGTCGCGCTACATCGCTCGACACATCGCACGCGTATCCGACCAGTTCGTGTCCGCGCGTCGCCTATCGTTCGCCGACAGCGCGCCATCCGCACAGTCGTTCATCAGCGAGGTCTCGGACCTCGAAGGTGGCTTCGCACTACTTCGCAACGCCCTCAGCTCGTTCGCGAAGTTCGTCCCCGCCGATGTCGTCACGCAATTCATCGAGTCCGGTAAGCCCGTCGCGCCGGGCGTCCAGCAGCGCGAGGCGACGATCTTCTTCTGCGACCTCGAAGGATTCTCCGGCCAGGCCGAGAACATGAAGCCGGAGCGCCTGCTCGCGCAGCTGACCCAGTATTTCGCAGCGATGACCGGCGCGATTGCCGACGAGCACGGCACGATCGACAAGTTCATCGGCGACGCGGTGATGGCGTTCTGGGGCGCATCGGCCGCCACCGACGATCACGCACTGCGCGCCTGTCGCGCCGCCATCCGGGCACAGCGCCGCATGGAGAAACTGCAAGCGACCTGGCGCGACGAAGGCTCCGCCGCGATGAACGTGCGAATCGGCCTTCACTCGTCGTCGGTTCTGATCGGCAACATCGGTTCGCCCGAGCGCCTGAGCTACACCGCGATCGGTGACGGCGTGAATGTCGCGTCTCGTCTCGAGGGCATGAACAAGACGTTTGGCTCGTCGGTTTGCGTGAGTGATGCGGTGCTCGCCGGCCTCGGCGGCCGTGGCATCGCGCGGCCGCTACGCCCCGTCCAGGTAAAAGGTCGCCGCCAGGAATTCATGGTCTACGAGCTGCTCGCGATCGACGGTACCGACGATCCCGAGCTCGCACCGCGCACGCAGGATGCCGAGCTCGTCGCGCTCAGCAAGAAGGCGGCGGAGTTTCGCGCGGCCGGCGACATCGCCGGCGCGACCCGTGCCTACGAGGATGTCCTCGATCGGTTCCCCGACGACCGCGTCGCGCGCCAGTTACTCGATGAAATGCGAACGCTCCAGCTGCCGCGCGACTCGAGTCTGGATCTCGGCCGCTAGCGAAACCAGCGCTTCTGGCGAATGGCGCCGAACTCCTGCTTGTTCGCGATCATCCCCTCTGATGGAGGCACGAATGTGCCGACCGGCTTGGGACCGGAGAAGAAGTCGACCTCGACACTCGCGACCGTGTTGGCACCGAACTGGATGTAGCAGGTGCCGCGGCCCGGGTTGCGAGCGTTTGCATCCTGGCTGCGCAGCTTCGCGATGACGTTCTCCGCGACCGTCTTCGCCGCGACCTCGGCGAACAGGCCCGCCTTCGGGGTTCCGGTGGCGGCGATATCACCGACCGAGTAGACGTCTGGATACTTGGTTTCGAGCGTGCGCGGATCGACAGCAACCCACCCTCCTTCGCACATGCCCGAAGCGAGGACGACGTCGGGCGCGCGGTTGGTCGGAATGCCGAGGAACAGCTGGCAGGGCAACTCGGTCTTGTCGTCGAGCACAGCCACCTGGCGCGCTTCATCGACGGCAACGATCTTGCGAGTGAACATGTGCGCGATGCCCTTCTCCGCGAACGCCTCGTAGAGCGCCTTCGACGTTTCAGGGGATGGCGGCACGGGAGCCGACAGCGGGTTGACGATCGTGATCGTGCTCTTGTCTCGCAGCCCGCGCTCGGTCAGGTAGTCGTGCATCATCAGCGCGCACTCGCTCGGCGCGGGCGGGCACTTGTACGGTGCGTTGCACACGCCAACGACGACAGCCCCGCCCTTGAAGGTCGGTAGCACCGTCCGCAAGTGGTCCGCGCCTTCGATCGTGTAGAACTCGTTCTTGCCGAGCGTGACGCCCGGCGTCTGGGACACGTCGTAGTCCGCTCCGAGCGCAACAACGAGCACGTCCGCGTCATGCGTTCCCGCATTCGTCGTTACGCGGCGAGTGGTCGGATCGATCGCCGTGATCGTCTCTCGGAGTAGCCGCACGCCCGGCTTCGCGAAGTTCGAATACGGATTGCGAATCGACTCGGTCGTCGCGCGGCCGAACATGACGTCGAGCTTCGCGTAGCCGAACACGAAGGCGTCGGACTTGTCGATGACGGTGACAGCGGCCGTGTCGCCGAGCTGCTCGGACAGGATGGTCGAGAGCTCGAGGCCGCCAAAGCCGGCGCCAAGGATCAGAATTCGCGGTTTGCTCATGGGCCGCCATCCTAGAGCAACACCGCGAAACGCATGGCCATCTCGCCCCGAAAATTCATTGTCACAAGATGCCCCGCGGCCGCGTTGGTCTCGCAAAGGAGCTCACGTGTCCGAGAACGACTACCTGGCACAGGTCATGGAAAATCAACGCCGCCTCGAGGGAGACCTAAAGGTGCGCAAGAACCACATCGTCGCGCAGCGCGGAAAGCGGGCGGCATTTCAGGTCCTGCCGGCTGCCGCTCCCGAAGCGGCTCCGCTCCGCGATCTGTCGGCCGACGGCAGCGGCGGTATCGCCACCTTTGGCCGCTATGGCGGCGACTCGAATGGCGTGACGAGCGAGATGGCGATGCTGCACGTCCCCTCGCCCGCGGTAGATGTCCGCATCACTGGCTGGTGGCGCTGGAAGACCGTGATCGTGCCGCCAAATGCGCACGTGGTTCACACGCGCCGCGGCCATGCCAAGCCGCTGCACATCGGGCTCGGTACGTCGTTCCGCTACAACCCCTCCACAGATTCGTACCTCGTCGTGCCGGGCACGATGCAGACGATCCTGATCAACGCGCAGTGCATCTGCCGCGAGCTGCAGGGACTGCTCGTGCAGGGCTACGTGCAGTGGATCGTCGCCGACTTCGGGACCGCGTACACGAAGCTCGACTTCACCGATGTGGAGGATCCGATGCGCGTCGTCAACGTCCAGCTACGCGAGCAGGCGGAAGCCGCGATCAAAGACAAGGTCGCGACCATGGCGATCGATGACGTGCTGTCGGACAAGCAGCCGATCATCGAAGAGCTGACCGCGCGTCTACGCTCGGTCGCCGAGGGCGCCGGTCTCCGCATCATCACGGTTCAGATCAAGGAGGCGGTCGTCAGCTCGCGCGCGGTGTGGGAGAGCCTGCAGAAGCCGTTCCGCTCCGAGCGCGCCAAGATCGCGCGGCTTGCAGAGCTCGAGACCGAGACCGTGCTCGCGGCCCGTGAAGCGAATGCGGAGCGTGACGTGGAGACCGGCAAGCTCGAGACCGAGGCCCAGCTCGCAACGTTGCGTGCCCTTCACGACGCGACGGTGTTCGATCGCGAGCAGGCCGAAGCGTTGCGACGCAGCGAGACCGAGGAGGAAGTAAAGCGCCACACGTCGGAGCAGCTGCACAAGACGCGTGTCCGCACGGTCGAGCTCGCGACCGAAGAGCTCGCCGCGCAGGCGGCGCTGCAACGCGCACGCGCGACCGAGGAAGCAGCCGCAAGGCAGCTCGAGACAGAGCGTGCGATCGCGATCAGCGAGCTCGAGAGCGGCGCGAAGAACCGGCAGGCGAAAGTCGACGTCGAGCTCCTCGCTGCACAGCAGGCGGTGTCGAACTCGATCAGCGCCGAGTGCCTCCAAGCGCGCCTGATCGAGCTCTTGCCGGCGATCGCCGAGAAGCTGCCGAAGCCCGACGAGCTCAAGGCGATCTCTATTGGCGGCGGTGGCAACGAGAGTAGCCAGCTGGCGTCGCTGGTCGCGCAAGTGATGGCGATCCTCGACGGATTCAAGGCCGCAAAGTCGGGCTGACAGTTGCGCAGCCAGCTGCGCGTCGTGTTGTTAGCGAGTGCGCATCGTCGCCAGGCTCCGTCTTGGCGACGATGCGCACGTGTCCAAGCTCGCCGTGCTTGCCCTGTTCGGTCTCGTCGCGTGCGCTGGCGAGGCGACCGACGAGGTCGACTACAGCGAGCTCGACGATCTCGACGCCGTTCCAGGCAAAGCCGACGGCCTCACGAGCTGGGAGCTGCTCGGCACCGGCGTCGCCTACGATCAGGTGAACACCGGCAACGGCATCCTGATCGCCTACGGCGGCTACTCCGCCCGCCTGTCGGACTCGGTCGCCTGGTCGAGCGAGCTCGTCGACGCGCGCCTTGGCGCCGCCGATGTCGGCCACATCTTCGCGGTGCGCGGCCCCGCCGACCCCGGCTACGCAGCGCGCGAAATCGCGAACACGAAGCTGCGCGCGAAGCTCGCGACTCTCGCGGCCGACGCGCCGATCTACATCGTCGCTCACTCGAGCGGCGCGTTCGTCGCACACGAGCTTCTTGGCCAGCTGAACAACGCGACGCCGGCGACACTCAACCGGATCTCGTACGCGAATCTCGACGGCGGCGGCTCCGGGCTGACGTCCACGATCGTCGCCGCGCTCGACAATCTCGAATTCGTCTATGGGCGGGATCCCGCGGCCGGCCTATCGCGTAACTACAGCTCGATGACGAGCCTTGCGAGCGCCTACGGTCCCAAAGGCAAGCTGTTCGAGGTGCGGCTCAGCGGAACCGGGTGCAACTCCGGCGCGGGTTGGTGCCTGCACGATGTCGTGATCACGCACCGGCCGCACAACCCATCGACGTTCGATCTCGCGCGCGACTACACCGATTTCACGAACCGCCCGGTCACTACCGAGTATCTCGAGCCGTTCCTCGCGCCGTGATCACAGCTTGCAGCGCACCCGCCTTGCCGGTGCCTGCGCACGATCCCGGCCCGGTGCCGATCGAGGCTCCGGGCGCAGCGTCCTCGCTGCCCTGTCCCGAGGTCGGTGCTCGCGAGCCCGATGTGCACGTTTGGCAGTCCACCCATGTAGCCGCGCAACACATCCGTGAACGCGGGAAAGCCGGCGCGGACGATCGTTTGCAGCTCGTACGTAGCGGGCGAGTCGTCGACCACGAACAAGATGTCGACGTTGCGATTGATGGTGCCGCGAGCTTCCGCAACGGTGGTCATTCCATCGTTGCCGGCGTCCGGTTGGATCTTGCAGCAGTCATCGTCTGGGCACGCCGCGAGTGGCGCGAGGACGAGGAGCCGAAGAGCCGACCGCATGCCTGTCAGTGTCGCCAACCGAAGGAATCCGTCACAGGGGCGTGAACGATCGGTAACGATTTTCCGGTCGGATGCCCCAAACGCGGCACTCGTGCATGGATCGACCGCATGGATCGACCGTTGCACAGCGGCGCGGCGCGATGACAAGGCACTTCATGCGAGCGGCATTCGCACTGTCTGTTTCGGCATGCACGTCGGCCACGGTGAGCCCACCGCTGTCTGCCGCGCGAACCGGCGACCGAACGTTCGGCGGTGTGGTCCTGACGTCAGGCGCACTCGCGCGGCCCTGTGTCGTGATCGGCTTCGTGCAGATGACCCAGAAGGGCTTCAAGTGGATGCACGAGGTCGAGCTCGTCGACGATGCACGACCAGAATCCCTCCTCTACCGCATCGGTGCGTACGCGAAGAGTCTCGGCGCCGACGGCGTGCAGCACCTGCACGTCGTCGATCTCGATCCGCAAACGCCCGCCGACAACGCGGGCAAGAAGATCGACAGCGTCATTCGCATGGAGCGAAACCTCGAGAAGAAGAACTACGCCGCGGTGGCCACCGAGGGCACCGAGACCACGTGGGAGGTCCGCGGCGAGCTCATCCAGTTTGTGGACCGTCCGTCGGGAGACCTATGAAACGACTGATACTGGCAATGGCTGTGACCGTTACCGGCTGCAGCGTGCGGCACGCCTACGTGCAACCGCCCGCTGTACAGAACCGCTACCTGATCACGATGGGCGACACCGGTCGACCCCACGAATCGCTCGGGTACCTGCAGCTCACGCGCAAAGGCGCCGACCTGTTCGGGTTCTTCTCGATCGTCGACGCCGATCTGCACAAGCTGTTCGGCGAGGAGCTGATCGGCGAGCTAGAAAAACGCGGTGCCGATGGCATCATCAACGTCACGTTTCACGAGCGCCAGTGGACCACGGCGGAGCGCGTGCTGTTCGCGCTGCCACCGTTCTTCCTGATTCCACTGCCGACGCGCGTCGAGCTCACCGGTGAGCTGATCCGCTGGACCGACGGTCCGCCGAGCACGGCGGTCTCTGCGCGCTAGCGGCGGCGCGCGAGCATGTAGCAGCGGCGGGTCGGCAGCTCGGTCTTCGTCATTGGCTCGCGCACGAGCGCCGCCTCGACGTCGAACTCCCACTGGTCGAGCTCCTCGGCGGCCTGCTCGACACCAACGAAGTGAACATCGAGATCGACGGGATGACCAAACCACGTGGCGAGGTGATAGACGCTGCCCGGCGCCTGATCGGGCGCGGACACGTAGAAGCCGTGCAGCAAATAGCCGCCCGGCTGGATGACGCGCGCGAGCTCACGAAACGCACGGCCACGATCCTGTTCGGCGTAATGCAGCGTCGCGTAGCGCGCGATCGCACCGAGCCACGCCCCGCGCCCTACCGGCAGGTCGAACATCGACGCGAGCTCGAAGCTTCCCCTCGGGAACTTCTCGCGCGCCTCGTGAATCATTGCGCGCGAGATGTCGATGCCGTGGGTGGTCAGCCCGTACTCGCTGAGGTGCTTCGAGATGTGCCCCGGTCCACAGCCGACGTCGCCGACGGTGCCTGGCCCGAGCGCTCGCACGAGCTCAGCGAACGCGAGCAGCATGCCGCGCTCGATCGGCTTTGCGAGGATCTCGTCGGCAAGGTCGCGCGAATACGTCAATGCGACCGCGTCGTAGCTCTCCTGGACACGAGCGATCGGGACCTCGATGCCGTCAGGAATCACAGAATCGTCGAGGGTCACATCCACCGAGTCCACCGGCCGCATCTCTCTAGCCTATCCCCGTCGGCGAGCGAGTACCATGTGGGCATGTGCGGGAGCGGCGGCATCACGGCGATCGCGATAGCTGCGGCACTGTCCGCTTGCAGTGCGCCTGCACCCGAACCGGTCGAAGCGCACGCTCGCGGTGCCGATGTCCGAGCCTGCCGAGTACGACATCGAGCGCGCGTCGCGCGCCGCTGGCGAGACGATCTTCACGCGCACCGGACTCGGCGATCCGTACGCGACGGGAATTCCGTACCCGATCTTCCTCGCGCTCATGAAGGCATTCCCGCGCACGTTCGGCACCGACATGAGCGAGCTGTCGAATCGCTTCGGGTTTATCGCGCGAACGCCCGATGCGCACAGCGACGATCCGGATCTTCGCGCGGGTCTTCCCATCGGCTGGCACCTCACGACCGACCCGGATACCGGCGTCGCATTCATGGTCCACAACTGCGCGGTCTGCCACACCGAGCGCGTGAAGTGGACCGGCGGCGAGGCGACGATTGTCGGCCTCGGTAGCAAGCGCGTTCGCATTCACGCCTTCGAGCAGGCATTCGCCGACGTGACGCGGCAGCGCGGCTTCTCCGTCGAGAAGCTGCGCCGGCTCACCGCCGAGGCCGCGCGCGACAGTCAGCTCGTGTGGCCCGACCGGTTTGCCGACGCCTTGGTCGGCGCGGCCGTCGCCGGCATGAAACAGCGAGCCGAAGACCGCGCGGACCTGCACGCGCGCGTCGCGACCAACCCGCCGGGCCGTGTGGCGACGATCGACGCGTTCGTTCCAGCCCTCCGCAAGCTGTCGGGTAAGCGCGTCGAATACTCGCCGCAGGTCGCGTGGGCCAAGGTCTCTGACGTGATCGGGTTTCGTCATCGCACGACACTGTCGTGGGATGGAACCGGCGAGGGCCCGATGGCCGTGCTCGTGATCGAGGCCGACATCGCGGCCGGCGCGCGCGTTGAATGGTTCGAGCGTCATCCGCAGCAAGGCGCGAGCCTCGATGCGTTCCTGCGCACGCCGGTGCAACGACCCGCGTTCCCGGGGCCGATCGATCACGGCCTCGCGGACAAGGGTCACGCGCTGTTCGAGAAACACTGCAGCGACTGTCACGGTCGCTACGCGTCTGATGGCGACGTGATCGAGTACGACGAGCCGATCGTGCCGCTCGCCGATGTCGGCACGGATCCATTGCGCGCGAACGCCGCGAGCGACAGCTTCGCGCAGGCCGCGAACGATCCGATCGTCACGCGCGGCTACACGTCGTTCAAGCGCACGCTCGGCTACGTGCCGCCGGTCCTCACGAACGTTTGGGCTCGCGCTCCATACGGGCATGCCGGTCAATGGCCGAGCTTGAACGTGCTCGCGACGCCGCCCGACCAACGCCCGACCTCGTTTGTCGTCGATCTCGACGCGCCATACGACCTCGCCACCGTCGGTGTCTCCGCTCGCACCACCACCGGTGCGCTACGAACGGGCGAATATCGTCATGATGCGAGCACGCCCGGCTTCGCGGTCACCGGTCATGCGTTCCTCGCCGAGCTTGGCGCCGATGCAGTTGCGGTGATCGAATACTTGAAGACGCTCTGACTACGGAGGCGCGACGGGAACGGTCCAGTTGTTCGTCCAACCGCCTCCGGTGCCGAGCGCGCCGTCACGGTTGGAGCCCCAGCAGTACAGCTCGCCCGACGGTTTCCGGACGCCACACGTGTGATCGGCGCCGGCACTCAGCGATCCGTAGTGGTCCGTGCCAAGCGCAACCGGCACCGCGCTCTGCGTCTGCGTACCGTCGCCGAGCTGACCGAACTGATTGCGCCCGAAGCAGTGCGCGGTTCCATCCGAGAAGGGCCCGCACGTGTGGTAATCGCCGAGCGTCACGCTGGCCCAGTCCGCCGCATTCGCGATGTCGGTCGGGGTCGTGGTCGCCGCTGTACCAAGTGAGTCGTAAAAGTTCGCGCCCCAGCACTTCACGTAGAAGCTCGTGCGCAGACACGTTCGATTCGGACCGGCGAAGATCGCTACGGCGGCGATCGCCGGGTTGAGCGCTTGCGGCGTCGGATAGTCCACCCCCATGTTGGCGATGCCAAGCTCGCCGCGCCGGTTCGAGCCCCAGCAGTGGACATTGTTCTCTGCGATGCCACACGTGTGGTCATACGAGACACTGATGTACGACCAGATCTTGTTGCCGTCCATGGGCTGCGTCGGCGTGAGTGCCGGCGTGCCGAGCATGTTGTTGCCGATCTGACCATGGTCGTTGCTTCCCCAGCACCGGACGCTCGTGCCCGAGATCGCGCATGTGTGGCGCCCGGCGGAGGCGGTTGTCAGGTTCCCGATCACGATCGGCGCGGTGCTGCTATTCGGCGGAGCGCCGATCGAGCCACCGGGATTGGCGCCCCAGCACGACACACCGCTCGGGTTCGTCGCACACGCATGATCGTCACCGACAGACAGATCGCTCCACGAGGTGCCGGTCGCGACTTTGACCGGCGTGAGCCGCCGCTTTCGCGTGCCATCACCGTTGGCTCCGTAGAGGCCCTGCCCCCAGCAGTACACGTCATCGGCGTCGTCGATCGCGCAGGTGTTGTTCTCGCCGCCGTCGACCGTTTTCCAGACATGCCCAGTTGGGTGAGTCACCAGCTGCGGCACCAGTGTTGGGCCGAGCACGCCGTCACCGAGCTGCCCGGCGCTGCCGTCACCGATACACGCGATCGCGTTGCCCGGTGCGTGCCGGCAGGTGTGCGTACGGCCGAGCGCGATCTTGTCGACCGTGCCCGGGTCGGAGACCTGCGTCGGAATGAGTTTCAAGTCATCCAGTGGCGACGATGCAGCATCGCCCCAGCACCACATCGAGTTGTCGGTTCCGACCGCGCACGCATGGGTATCAGCGGTTTCGACCTGGGAGAATGCTCCCGTCGCGGTCACACCAAACGGCGTGTCGTGATCGTTGTTGCTGGCGCCATCGCCGAGAACGCCGGTCGAGTTGTCTCCCCAGCAGAAGACTCGGTCCATCGAGTCGATGCCGCAGCTGGACTCGAAGCCGGCCGAGATTTGCTTCCACGTGTGCCCACCCGAAATGGAATGAGGCGTGCTCTGGTTGCCAATGACACCGCCGCCGAGCTCACCGCTGTAGTCGGTTCCCCAGCAGTAGCCGGTGCCGTCCATTTTCACGCCGCACACGTGCGTGCTCGAGGTCGAAACCTGACTCCACATCCCTCCGCCTTGAACCGGTGTTGGGGTGTGGCTTTCGTTCGTCGAGCCATTGCCGAGTTGACCGGCGTAGTTGTCGCCCCAGCACTCCAGCGCCTTGTCGTTGGCCCGAATCGCACACGACACCTCATCGCCAACATCGACCGACTCGTACGTTGCGGTTCCGGCACGGACCGGACTCGCCGAGTCGTTCGTCGTGGTGTCGCCGAGCTGGCCGTGGCCGTTGTCTCCCCAGCACCACAGCGAGCCATCCATCTTGAGACCGCACGCGTGACCGATGCCGAGCTCGACGTCGCGAAACCCATCGCCTACGAGCGTAGGCGTGAGGCGGAATGTCTGATCGCCGAGACCGAGCTGCCCGCCTTGGTTCTGGCCCCAACAATAGAGCTGGTCATTCATCGTGATGCCACACGTCCAGCCGTCACCGGCGGAAACCAGCTTCCAAGGGCCGTTCACCAGGTCGG
>Ga0315912_10005862_pt1 | contig 11167 bp, 10 predicted proteins | sample VfabasoilMG_FD_204469 | JGI IMG/M metagenome (GOLD analysis project Ga0315912, IMG submission 204469) | Garden soil microbial communities collected in Santa Monica, California, United States - V. faba soil | ecosystem: Environmental > Terrestrial > Soil > Garden | place: USA: California...
CCAGAGAATGATGCCGACCGCGCTGAAGGCGATCAGGATCACCGAGCCGATGAGAAACGCCTTCTGGCGGATACGGCTCAGCGCCACGTCGTACGCCGCCTCGGCATGGCGCCCGAAGGCGGCGCGATCGGCGTCCTCGTGCGCATAGGCCTGCGCGGTGCGGATCTCGTGGATCGCCTCGTCGACGTAGGCGGACACGTCGGCGACGCGATCCTGGCTGGCGCGCGACAGGCGCCGTACGCGGCGGCCGAGGACCAGGATCGGGATCAGCGTCGCCGGCACGCCGAGCAGGACGAAAGCGGCGAGCTTCCAGCTGGTGACGAACAGCATCACCGCCGCGCCGATCATCAAAAGCGCGTTGCGCACGAACATCGAGATGCCGAAGCCGATCACCTGCTGCAGCAGCGTGGTGTCGTTGGTCAGGCGCGAGATCACCTCGCCGGTTCGCTCGGCCTCGAAGAAGGCGGGGTCGAGCCCGAGGATGTGGTCGAACACCGCCTTGCGCAGGTCGGTGACGACGCGCTCGCCGGTACTCATCATCAGGTAGAAGCGGAACCAGGTGGCGACCGCGAGGACCGCGGCGATGGCGAGCATCGCCGCCAGCGCCTGGTCGAGGAGTTGCGGCGAGCCGCTGGAGAAGCCGGCGTCGATGACATGGCGCAGCCCCTGCCCGAGCGCCAGCACGCAGCCGGCGGCGACGAGCAGCGCCAGCAGCGCGAACAGGATGCGCCACTTGTGCGGCAGGAGAAACTCGGCGAGCCGGGCGAACAGCTTCAGATTCGTTCCACCTGCACGCGGCAGTCGTAGAAGGTGGCGGCGCCGCCGAGATCGGCGGTGCGCTGCGAAGTGAGGTCGTTGGCGTTGCGGCCGTCGGGCGAGTGCTTCTTCCACCACACCGAGGGCGCGACCACCACGCCGGGACGCGGCTTGCCGTTGATGCGCGCTTTCAGCTCGTAGCTGCCCCGGTCGTTGAAGACCCGCACCCGGTCGCCATCGGCGATGCCGCGGCGCTTCGCGTCCTCGGCATGCATGTCGAGGTGCGGTTCCTTCTCGAATTCCCGGAAGCGCGCCATGTTCGCGAAGCTCGAGTTGAGGAAGTGCCGCGCCGGCGGCGAAAGGAAGGCGAGCGGATAGCGCCCGGCGAGCGCGTCGTCCTTCACTTCCGCGGGCGGGTTGTAGAACGGCAGCGGGTCGATGCCCTGGTTCTCCAGCCATTCGCTGTGGAGCTCGCACTTGCCCGACGGCGTCGGGAAGCCGCCCTGCGCGAACGGCGCGAACTTCTGCGGCACGGCGAGGCGCTGCCAGCCGTCCCGCTTCAGCTTCTCCCAGTCGAACCTGCCGGCGAGCGCGGTGCGGCAGACGTCCTCGTCGGAATCGCGGAAGCACGGCTCGTCGAAGCCCATGCGCGCGGCGAGGCGGCGGAACACTTCCGAGTTCGGCAGCGACTCGCCCACCGGCGCGATCGCCGGGTTGTTGGCGAGAACGTACAGGTGACCGTAGGACTTGTGCACGTCGTGGTGCTCGAGCTGCGTCGTCGCCGGCAGCAGGATGTCGGCATAGTCGGCGGTGTCGGTCTGGAAATGATCCATCACCACCGTGAACAGGTCTTCGCGCGCGAAACCCTTCAGGACCTTGTTCGAATCGGGGCAGACCGCGACCGGATTGTTGTTGTAGACGATGATCGCCTTGACCGGGGGTTTCGCCTCGAGCAGCGCGTCGCCGAGCTGCGACTGGTTGATGGTGCGCGGCTTGCGACCGCCGAGGAGATCGGGGCGCTCGAGCGCGGCGTGGTCGAACTTGTAGAAGTCGGCGGTCGTCAGGACGATGCCGCCCGCGAGGTCGCGCCAGGCGCCGACCAGCGCCGGCAGGCAGGCGATATTGCGCGCAGCGATGCCGCCGCCGGCATGACGCTGCATGCCATAGTTGAGCCGGATCGCCGCCGGACGGGTACGGCCGTAGTCGCGCGCGAGCTGGACGATTTCCTCGACTCGCAGGCCGCAGACGCCCGCGGCCCATTGCGGGGTGTATTGCTTTACCCGTTGCGAGAGCTGTTCAAATCCCAACGTGTACTTCTCGATGTAGTCGCGATCGAGCAGGTCCTCGCTGATGAGGACGTGCATCATCGCCAGCGCCAGCGCGCCGTCGGTCCCCGGCAGGAGCGCGACGTGCTGCGTGCACTTCTCCGCGGAGAGGCTGCGATACGGATCGATCGCGATCACCTTCGCCCCGCGCCGCTTCGCTTCCTGCACGCGCGACCAGAGGTGCAGGTTGGAGACGATCGGGTTCGCGCCCCAGAGGACGATCAGCTTCGCCTCCTCGAAGCGCTCCGGGTCCATGCCGACCGAGCCGCCCAGCGTCGCCTTGATCCCGGCCTTGCCGGCGGACGAGCAAAGGGTGCGATCGAGGAGCGATGCGCCCAGGCGATGGAAGAAGCGCCGGTCCATCGAGCTGTACTGCACCATGCCCATCGTCCCCGCGTAACTGCAGGGAAGGATCGATTCCGGATTTTCGGCGGCGACTGCCTTCAGCCTCGTTGCGATCTCATCGAGCGCCTCGTCCCACGAAATGCGCTTGAATTTGCCTTCGCCCTTTTTTCCGACCCGCTTCTGCGGAACCATCAGCCGGTCGGGCGAATAGGTGCGCTCGAGGTAGTGCGCGACCTTGGTGCAGAGCGTGCCCTCGGTGAACGGCATCGTCGGGTCGCCCTGGATCTTGGTCGCCACGCCGTCCTGCACCGTCACCAGCATGCCGCAGGTGTCGGGGCAATCGTGGGGGCAAGCAACCTTGACGACCCGAGAGGTCCCCGCGTTCATGCGGGGATTTTACGCCTGCGCCGTGTCGACGAGCTCGATCCAGTGCCTCACTGGAGTTTCGGTAGCGCTCTGCAAGTGTGACAGGCAGCCGACGTTCGCCGTGGCGATCCAGCGCGGCGCGCCCGCCTGCAGCGCACCGAGCTTGCGCGCGCGCAGCTCGTTCGCGATCTCCGGCTGCAGAAGCGAGTTGGTGCCCGCCGAGCCGCAGCAGAGATGCGCGTCCTCGACCGGGGTGAGCGAGTACCCGGCGGCCTGCAGCAGGCGCTCCACCTTGCCGCGCAGCTGCTGCCCGTGCTGCAGGGTGCAAGGCGACTGGAAAGCGACCCTGTCTTTCCTCTGGCCTGCGGAAATCGCCTGGGGATCGATGACCTCGCAAAGGTCCCGGGTCAGCGACGAGATGCGGGCGGCTTTTTCGGCATAGCGCGGATCCTGCGCGAGCAGGTGACCGTATTCCTTCACCGTCGCGCCGCAGCCGCTCGCGGTCATGACGATCGCCTCCACCTCGCCGCGCTCGACGAGCGGCCACCAGGCGTCGATCAGCGCGCGCATGTCCTCGCGTCCCTCGTCCTGGTAGTTGAGATGGAAGCGCAGCGCGCCGCAGCAGCCCGCGCCCGGGACCTCGATCAGCGAGACGCCGGTGCGATCGAGCACGCGCGCCGCCGCGGCGTTGATCGAGGGCGCGAGCGAAGGCTGCACGCAACCCGCCAATACCAGCATCTTGCGGCGATGCCGCGCTTCGGGCCACGCTGCCGCAGGTCTTGCTCTCGGCTGCAAGCCGACCACGCGGGCGAGGCCGAGCGCGGCGCCGAACAACCGTCGGCGGGAAAGGCCGAAAGCGAGCAGGCTGCGCCGCAGCCGGTCGAGAAGCGGTCGCTGCGTCCGCGCCTCGACCACCGCGCGGCCGATGTCGACCAGTCGCCCGTAGCGCACGCCCGAGGGACAGGTCGTCTCGCAGGCGCGGCAGGTCAGGCAGCGGTCGAGGTGCAGGCGCGTCTTGCCGGTCACCGCGGCGCCCTCGAGCGCCCGCTTGATGAGGTAGATGCGGCCGCGCGGGCTGTCTAGGTCGTCGCCCAGCACCTGGTAAGTCGGGCAGGTGGCGGTGCAGAAGCCGCAGTGCACGCACTTGCGCAGGATCGCCTCGGCCTCCCGGCCCTCGGCGCTGTCGCGGATGAATTCAGCGAGACTGGTCTGCACTGGCTATACTTTTTCCATGAAGGCCATGGTCTGGTTCATCGTCCTCGCCGCCGTCGCCGGGATCGTGTACGGCCTCTGGCGGGTGCGCGCCAAGTGGGAGGAGCGCAACCGCGCCTCCGAGGAGCGCTTCGCCAGCTTCATGACGCAAGCCCTGCCGGGCGGCGTCGTGGCGCCAAAGCCCGGCGTCGCGCCAGCGCCGGTACCCTCGCCTGCGCTCGCGCCGAAGCCCGCGCTCGTGCCGAAGCCCGCGCTCGTGCCGAAAGCAGGCAACGACGCCGTGGTCCTGCAGCGGCTGCTGCTCGAGGCAGCCTCGAAAGCGGGTGAAGCCGGCGAGCCGGCGCTCTCGATTCAGCTCTACGCGAAGCTGCTCGCGCGCTATCCGCAGAGCTCGTTCGCCGAACAGGCGCGCGCCGCGGTCGAAGTGCAGAAGAAGAGGCTCGCTCCCCGCCCCAAGCCCTAGAAGTCCGCGTACAGCCTCCCGGGGTTGAGAATGCCCGCCGGGTCGAAGGCGGCTTTCAGCGCCTTGTGCAGGCGGGCGTTGACCGGATCGAGCGGCGTAAACGCCCCAGCTGACTTGTCGGTGGCGCGGAACAGGGTCGCGTGGCCGCCGCCCCGGACCGCGGCTTCGCGGACCGCGGCGCTCGAAGCGTCGCTCTTCAGCCAGCGCAAGGCACCGCCCCATTCGATCAGCTGCCGGCCAGGCAGCTGGAGCGGCGCGGCGGTGCTCGGCAGCGAAACGCGCCACAGGGGCTCGGCCCCCGCGAAGAACGGATGGGCCTGCTCCTTCAGCTCACTCCAGAGCGAAGCCTGCCCCGCCTCGCCGCCGATCCGGTGCGCGGCGGCGTGGACTGCGGGCTCGGCGCCCGAAAGGCGCACGAACAGGCGTCCCTCGTGCCACGCGCTCGCGGAGACGGGCAGCGGCTGGCCGGCCCAGCGATTCATCGTCGCCAGCGCGTCTCCCTCGCCCGCCTCGAGGCGCAGGGTCCGCTCGCTCGGCGGCCGCGGCAGGACCTTGAGCGAGACCTCGGCGATCAGACCCAGCGTGCCGAGCGACCCGGCGAGCAGGCGCGAGACGTCGTAGCCGGCGACGTTCTTCATCACCGCGCCGCCGAACTGCAGCACGCGGCCGCGGCCGTCGATGAGCTTGGCGCCGAGCACGAAATCACGCACCGCGCCCGCCGCGGCCCGTCGGGGACCGGCGAGACCGGCCGCGATACAGCCCCCAAGGGTCGCGCCGGGGCCGAAGTGCGGCGGCTCGAACGGCAGGAATTGGTTTTCTTTCCCGAGAATTTCTTCCAGGTCGGGCAGCGGCGTGCCGCACCGTGCCGTGACGACCAGCTCGGTCGGCTCGTAGCTGACGATGCCGGCGTAGCCGCGCGTATCGAGGACCTCGCCGCGCGGCTCGTTGCCGTAGAAGTCCTTGCTGCCGCCGCCGCGCAGGCGCAGCGGCGTGCGGCTTGCCGCGGCTTCGCGAATCCTCTCCTGGAATGGCTCGATCAAAAGCGCGGCAGGTCGGCGTGCGGCAATTTGCCGCCGTGCACGTGCATGCGGCCGTACTCGGCGCAGCGCGCCAGTGTCGGCACCGCCTTGCCGGGATTGAGCAGCCCGGCCGGGTCGAAGGCGTGCTTGACCGCGCGGAACAGCTCGAGCTCGTCGGGCCGGAACTGCACGCACATCTGGTTGATCTTCTCCACGCCGACGCCGTGCTCGCCGGTGATCGTGCCGCCGACCGCGACGCACTTCTCCAGCACCTCGGCGGCGAAGCGCTCGGTGCGGTCGAGCTCGCCGGCATCGTTGGCGTCGAACAGGATCAGCGGATGCAGGTTGCCGTCGCCGGCGTGGAACACGTTCGGGCAGCGCAGGCCATACTTCTTCTCCAGCGCGGCGATGAAGTTCAGCACCTCGCCCAGGCGCTTGCGCGGGATCGTGCCGTCCATGCAGTAGTAGTCCGGCGAAATGCGGCCCACCGCCGGGAACGCCGCCTTGCGGCCCGACCAGAAACGCAGCCGCTCGGCCTCGTCGCGCGACACGGTCATGCGCGTCGCACCGGCGCCCTCGAGCACCGCCTTCATGCGCGCGATCTCGTCCTCGACCTCTTCCGCCGAGCCATCGGACTCGCAGAGCAGGATGGCCGCGGCCTCCAGGTCGTAGCCCGCGCCGACAAACTCCTCGACCGCGCGCGTCGCCGGCTTGTCCATCATCTCCAGGCCGGCGGGAATGATGCCGGCGGCGATGATCTTCGCCACCGCGTCGCCCGCCTTCTCGACGTCGGCGAACGAGGCCATGATGACGCGCGCGCTTTGCGCCTTGGGCAGCAGCTTCACCGTGACCTCGGTCATCACCATCAGCATGCCTTCCGAGCCGATCGCGAGCGCGAGCAGGTCGTATCCCGGCGAATCGAGCGCCTCGCCGCCGAGCGCGATCGGCTCTCCCTCGACGGTGAAGCCGCGCACGCCGAGCACGTTGTGCAGCGTCAGGCCGTACTTCAGGCAGTGCACGCCGCCCGAGTTCTCCGCGACGTTGCCGCCAATGGTGCAGGCGATCTGGCTCGATGGATCGGGCGCGTAGTAAAGCCCGTGCGGCGCGGCGAGCTCGGAGATCGCGGCATTGCGCACGCCCGGCTGCACGACCGCGACGCGCGCCGCCGGATCGACGCGCACGGCGCGCATGAACTTCGCCATCGACAGCAGCACGCCGTCGCCCGGCGGCAACGCGCCGCCGGAGAGTCCCGTGCCGGCGCCGCGCGGCACGACAGGGATCTTCAAAGAAAAGCAAGTCTTGAGAATCTGCTGTACCTGCTCCTCGGTTTCGGGCAGGGCGACCACCATCGGCAGCTGCCGATAGGCCGTCAACCCGTCGCATTCGTAGGGCCGGGTATCCTCTTCCTCGTGCAGGACCGCGCGCGCCGGCAGGAAGCCGCGCAGCGCGTTTACGACAGGTAGGCGCGAGCCCACTTCAATCCTTCGACCGTGTCACCCTTCGGATTGTATTCCGCGCCGATCCAGCCCGAGTAGCCGAGCGCGTCGATGTGGCGCAGCAGGAAATCGAAGTTGAGCTCCCCGGTGCCCGGTTCGTTGCGCGCCGGCACGTCGGCAATCTGCATATGGCCGATGCGCGGCAGCAGCCGCTCGATCGTCATCGCGAGATCGCCTTCCATGATCTGCATGTGATAGAGGTCGTACTGCAGGAAGGCGTTGCCCTCGCCGACTGCGTTCAGCACGTCGATCGCCTGCTGCGAGCGGTTGAGGATGAAGCCGGGCACGGTGCGGGTGCTCACCGGCTCGAGCATCAGCTGCAGGCCGGCCTCGCCGAGCTTTTGCGCCGCGTAGCGCAAGTTGCCGACCAGCACGTCGATGTGCTCCTTGTCCGCGGCTGCGATCCCCGAGATGCAGTTGAGGCGCGGGCAGCCCGCCGCCCTGGCGTACTCGATGCCGCGCTCGACGTTGTCGCGAAACTCCCGCTCGCGCCCGGGCAGGCAGGCGATGCCGCGCTCGACTTTCGGATTGCCGCCGAGCGGCAGATTGTGCAGCACCACCTCGAGGCCCGCGTCGCGGACGCGGCGCGCGACCTCCTTCGCGTCATGGTCGTACGGGAACTGGTACTCGACGGCGCGAAAGCCCGCGGCCCGGGCCGCGGCGAAGCGATCGAGGAAATCGAGCTGCGGAAAGAGCATCGAGACGTTAGCGGCGAGCTTTGGCATATGCGAGCATAGCTCCGGGAATATGGAAGCCGAAATATGGAAGTAGCTGCGGCCACCCCGTGGTGGGTCTGGCCGATCGCCCTCGCCGCGGTCGGCTTCCTGATCGGCGTAGTGGCGGTGCTGGCCGGGATCGGCGGCGGGGTGCTGTTCGTGCCGATCGTCGGCAGCTTCTTCCCCTTTCACCTCGATTTCGTGCGCGGCGCGGGGCTGCTGTTCGCCCTCGCCGGCACGCTGGCCGCCGGGCCGCAGCTCCTCAGGAGCGGCATGGCGAGCCTGCGGCTGGTGATGCCGCTCGGCCTCGCCGGGTCGATCTGCTCGGTCGCCGGCGCAATCGTCGGCCTCAACATGGCTGCCGACCTGCTGCAGACGCTGCTCGGCGTGCTGGTGATCGCGATCGCGGTCGTCATCTGGCGCACGCGCTCGAGCGAGGGCGGGATCGTGGATCCCGACAGCCTCGCCCGCCTGCTCAAGCTCGAGGGCAAGTTCCTCGATCCTGCGGCCGGCACGCGCATCGACTGGAAGACCCACCGGACGCTGTGGGGCTTCGTCGCTTTCGGCGCGATCGGCTTTCTCGGCGGCGTGTTCGGCCTCGGCGCCGGCTTCGCCAACGTGCCCGCGCTCAACCTGCTGATGGCTGCGCCACTCAAGGTCGCGGTCGGCTCGAGCGCGCTGATCATCTCGATCATCAACAGCTCCGCGGCGTGGGTCTACATCCACCGCGGCGCGGTGCTGCCGCTGCTCGTCGTGCCGGCGATCCTCGGCGTGATGCTCGGCTCACGTCTCGGCGCCCGCCTGCTCGCCACCGTGCCGGCGCACGTCGTGCGCTGGCTGGTCATCGCCGCAATGCTCGCCGCCGGGACGCGTGCGCTGCTTCGGGGGACCGGCCTGTGGATCTGATGCAGGCGACCTATGCCCGCTGGCTGGACGTGGCGACGCGCGTCGGTTTCGTGATTTCGCTCGCCGCCTTCCTCGTTTATGTCAGCGGCGTGGCGGAGCCCTTCGTGCCGCTCGAGCAACTGCCGCGCCTGTGGAGCCTGTCCGCCGCCCAATATGCCGCGGCGACCGGCTCGCCGACGGGCTGGGGCTGGCTCGGCATGCTCGGCAAGGCCGACTATCTCAACCTCGCCGCGGTGGCGCTGTTCGGCATCGTCACCCTCGCCTGCTACGCGCGCATCGTGCCGCTGCTGTTCGCCGAAGGGGAGCGGCTGCAGGCTTTCATCGCCCTTGCGCAGGTGCTGGTGCTCGCCGCCGCCGCGGCCGGATTTTTCACGGGCGGTCGCTGACGGTGCTAGACTTTTCGCCTCCGAACCCAGCCAACGAAAAGGGAAAACCATGGGCGCGTTCTTCTCCTCGCTGAACCGCACGATCGTCGCCGGCATCGTCATCACGGCGATCTTCATCGGCGTCGCCGGCACCTACCAGTCGTTCGGAGGCATGGGCTACTGGACGTTCTTCATGCGCTGGCTGCACATCCTCTCGGGCGTGATGTGGATCGGCCTGCTCTGGTACTTCAACTTCGTGCAGACGCCGTCGATGCCGAAGATCCCGGACGAGCAGAAGCCGGCGGTGAGCAAGGTGATCGCGCCGACCGCGCTCTTCTGGTTCCGCTGGGGCGCGATGTCGACCATCCTCACCGGCCTGCTGCTCGCCTGGATGAACGGCTACATCGGCCAGGCGGTTTCGCTGCAGAAGCCCTTCACCGCCATCGGCATGGGCATGTGGCTCGGCACGATCATGTGGTTCAACGTCTGGTTCATCATCTGGCCGAACCAGAAGAAGGCGCTCGGCATCGTCACCGTGACGCCGGAAGAAAAAGCCGCGGCCGCCAAGCTGGCCGGCATGACCTCGCGCATCAACACCATGCTGTCGATCCCGATGCTCTACTGCATGGCCGCGCAGTCGCACGGCGGGTTCTAGCGAGAGGTGCGGTTCGGTCTGCTCGTTCTCGGCGCGGCGCTCGCGCTGCACGCCGCCGCCGAGGAGGTTCGCCTCAAGGAGCAGGCGTACTACCCGGAAGGCCCTGCGGTCGTGGGCGGCGCCCTGTATTGGGCGGAGATGCCGCTGCACCGCATCCGCCGCCATAAGGACGGCAAGACCGCCACGGTGTGGGAGGAGCCGGGCTGCGGCCCGACCTCGATCAAGCCCGACGGCCGCGGCGGCTTCTGGATCCTCTGCCACCTCGCGCACATGGTGCTGCGAGTCAACGGGAACTTCCAGATCGTGAAGCGCCTCGAAACCGACGGCGTCGGCCGGCGTCTCGCTTACCCGAACGATGCCACCGTCGATCGCCGTGGCCAGCTCTATTTCACTTCATCCGGGATCTTCAGCCTGAGCGCTCCCTCGCAAGGCGCGGTGTACTTCGTCGACCTGCAGGATCAGCCGCACCGCGTCGCGGAAGGGCTGCGCTACGCGAACGGCATCCGCATCGACGAGAAGCGCTCGCGCCTATACGTGTCGGAACACCTCGCGCGGCGGGTGCTGGTGATGAGCGTCGGCAAACCCGGCGAAATAGGAGCGCCAAGCGTATTTTTCGATCTCGCGTCGCTGCCGCCGGCTTCGGTCGCCTACCCGCTCGCCGGTCCCGACGGGCTGCTGCTCGACGACAAGGGCCGCCTGTACGTCGCGGAATACGGCGCCGCGCGGGTGATGCTGCTGTCAACCGAGGGCAAGCTGCAGCGCGTTATTCCGGTGCCGATGCAGTTCGTCACCAACTTCACTTTCCTGCCGACCGGCCAACTCGTGGTCGTGGGCGCGTTCCAGAACGACCGGCCGCCGATGCCCGGGCTGGTCATGACCCTGGCGCCTGCCGCCCACTGACATGACCCTGCATCGTGGCGCGCTGTTCGCGGTGAGTTTCTACGCCGGCCTGGGCACGATGGCCTTCGAGATGGTGCTCGGCCGGGCGCTGGTCCCCTACTTCGGCGGCACGATCTACACCTGGGGCGCGCTGATCGCGGTGTTCCTGCTCGGCATGTCGTTCGGCTTCTTCGCCGGCGGCCGCTTCGCCGACCGTTATCCGCGCATCGGCCTGGTCAGCGGGTTGCTGGTCGCCTGTGGCGCGGTCATCCTCTGCACGCCGCTCTATTCGGAAGCGCTATGCCTCGCGCTGCTCGACGGCATCGAGGACGTTCGCGTCGGCGCGCTGGTGGCGTCGCTCGCCATGGCCTTCCTGCCGGCGCTGCTGTTCGCCGCGGTGAGCCCGGTCGCGGTGCGCCTCGCGCTGGTCGACGTCGCGCACGCCGGCGCGACCGTTGGCGCGATGTCCGGCCTCAACACCGTCGGCAGCATCGTCGGCACCATCGGCACCAGCTTTTTCCTCGTGCCGGTGATCGGCTCGCGCGCCATTTTCTACTTGCTCGGCGCGCTGACGGTTGCCTGTGCAGTGGCGCTCTTCAATATGCGCGGCAAGGCTGCGTCTGCGCTCGCATTTGCCGCGGTATTTTTCCTTGCTCATCCCGGC
>Ga0315912_10005863_pt1 | contig 11166 bp, 11 predicted proteins | sample VfabasoilMG_FD_204469 | JGI IMG/M metagenome (GOLD analysis project Ga0315912, IMG submission 204469) | Garden soil microbial communities collected in Santa Monica, California, United States - V. faba soil | ecosystem: Environmental > Terrestrial > Soil > Garden | place: USA: California...
CGGACCCGGGGACCACCGGCACGCCGGCCTTGATCATCGCCTGCTTCGCGCTCACCTTGTCGCCCATCAGGCGGATGTTCTCCGGCCGCGGGCCGATGAACACGAAGCCGCTCGCTTCCACCTTCTCGGCGAAATCGGCGTTCTCCGAGAGAAAACCGTAGCCCGGGTGGATCGCCTCGGCGTCGGTGACTTCCGCGGCGCTGATGATCGCGGGAATGTTCAGGTAGCTCGCGGACGCGGGCGCCGGCCCGATGCAGACCGACTCGTCGGCGAGCTTGACGTACTTCGCTTCGGTGTCGGCCTCGGAATGCACCACCACGGTATGGATGCCGAGTTCGCGGCAGGCGCGCTGGATGCGCAGCGCGATCTCGCCGCGATTCGCGATGAGGATTTTCTCAAACACCGTTCAGCCGATGATGAAAAGCGCTTGCCCGTATTCCACGGGCTGGCCGTTTTCCACCAGGATCGCCTTGATCGTTCCGGCGGCGTCGGCCTCGATCTCGTTCATCAGCTTCATCGCCTCGATGACGCAGATCGTCTGGCCCTCCTTCACCGCGCCGCCCACGTCGACGAAGGGGGCCGCGTCCGGCGAGGGCGCGCGGTAAAAGGTGCCCACCATCGGCGATTTGACGACGTGGCCTTCGGCCGCGGCAGGCGGCAACGGGGCCACGGCGCCAGCGGGCGCGCTGGCCGGTGCCGCTCCGGCTGGCGCGGCGGGTGCGAGCGCAGCCGGCGCCGGGGGGATCCCCGCCGGCGGGGTTACGTCGACAATGCCGCCGCGAGCGATCCTGACCCGCTCCTCGCCCTCGGTAATCTCGAGTTCGGCGATGCCGGAGTCCTGTACGAGATCGATCAGTTTCTTGAGTTTGCGCAGATCCATGGGTCGTTTCCCTCCAGGGCCGCGCGAGCCGCGCGCGCCGTCCGGCCGGTTATCCGCTAGCGGGCCTTGAGCCTTGCGATGGCGTAGTCGAGCGCGAGCTCGTAGCCATGGCTGCCCAGGCCAAGGATGCTGCCGACAGCGACCGCGGTGAAGTGCGTGTGTGCCCGCCAGGGCTCGCGGGCGTGGATGTTCGACAGGTGGACTTCGATAAAGGGGATCTGGACCGCTGTCAGGGCGTCGCGCATCGCCACGCTGGAATAGCTGTAGCTGGCCGGATTGATGATGATGAACCCGACCCCCTCGCGCTTGGCCTGGTGGATGCGCTCCACGAGTACGCCTTCGTGGTTGGACTGGAAGCAGGCGATCCCGACACCCGCAGCCTTGGCCTTCAGCACCAGGCGGCGGTCGATCACGGCAAGGGTATCCTTGCCGTACAGGTGCGGTTCCCGGGTGCCGAGCAGGTTGAGGTTCGGGCCGTTCAGGACCAGAACGGACCCGGGTTTATTGGATTTCTTCATTTTCGGCGTAGATGGCGAATTTTAGCCGAAATTCAACCCCCTCCCCGTTCAATCCCTCGTTAGCGGTTCGAGCATTTGATCCAGCTCTCCAGGCTTCAGGGCACCCAGTTTGCGATGCACGAGCGCGCCTCGGCGGTCTGCGATGACCGTATAGGGCAAGCCGCCAGAGCTGTTTCCAAGTTGGCGCATCAGATCCAGGCCCCCTGAATCGGCCAAAAGTACTGGATAGGAGATATTGAAAGAAGCTGAGAATTGGCGAACTTTAACCGCATTATCGATGGCGATGCCGACAACTTCTACTCCTCTCGGGCCATATTTACCTTGCGCGGCGATCAACAGCGGAATCTCTTCACGGCAGGGGGCGCACCAGGTCGCCCAGAAGTTGCAGACCAGAATCTTTCCGTCCCACTCCGACAATCGGCGGGTCCGGTCCGCCAGGTCGGGGAAGCTTGCCGAGCGCAGAATTCCGTCCCCCCTGCCCTGGTCCGTCCGCAAAAGTGCGGGCCCGGCGAGAAAGCCGGCGGCTGCCGCCGCGATCCCGGCTACGCCGAGCAGCAGCGCTTCACGCCGTCCGGGCGCCATGTCCGGCCTGCACCAGTGCGCTGACTTCTGCGATGCCGGCGCGCGGCGCGACCCGGCCCGCCGGGGAAGTCTTCAGCGCCGAGCGCTCGTCGCGCGGGTCGAACACCGACAGGCGCAGCGGGATGCCCTGCCAGTGAAGTGATAGGACGGCCACCGCGCGCGCGCGACCGCCGGTATAGCGGCGCTCGTCGCTGGCTTCGTAGGGGATGTCGAGGTCGAGCAGGTGCAGTTCCACGTCCTTGGTGCTCTCCGGAAAGAGCTGCAGGTCGACTTGCGCGTAAGGCCCCGCGAGCCCCGCCAGCACGGGTCCGGTGAGGTAGGGATTGAAACGTTCGAACGCGCGCATCGCTTCCAGCGCTATGCGGCGCAACTCGGCGACGCGCTCGGGATGTTCCTCGGCCTGGTAGAGCGCCAGGTAGCCGCGCAGCTCGGCCTCGATCTCGTCGTTTGCGGGGAGCGCCTCGCTGTCGGCGGCGCCCAGGCGCCGCGCCGCCTTGCGTTTGGCGAGCGCGAAGTCGTCGATGCCTTCCTCGGCCATGATGCGCGCCGCCGCCGCGGCGATGCGCATTCGCATGCCGGATCCATGCGCGGATCGAAGCAAGGAGCGATTCTTGCGGCCCATCACCGGATAATAGCGTTGTGCATCTCCACATCCTCGGCATCTGCGGCACCTTCATGGGCGGCGTGGCGGCGATCGCCCAGCAGGCCGGGCATCGCGTGACCGGCTGCGACGCCAACGTCTATCCGCCGATGAGCGATCAATTGCGCACGCTCGGCATCCAGTTGGTCGAAGGCTACGGCGCCGACCAGCTGCGTCTCAATCCCGACCTGTGGGTGGTGGGTAACGTCGTCACGCGCGGCAATCCGCTCATGGAGGCGATCCTCGACCGCGGCGATCGCTACCAGTCGGGTCCCCAGTGGCTGAGCGAACAGGTATTGATAAGTAAGTGGGTACTGGCTGTTGCTGGAACCCACGGCAAGACGACCTCTGCGTCGATGCTGGCGTGGATTCTGGAAAGCGCCGGGTGCCAGCCGGGATTCCTGATCGGCGGTGTGGCACCGGATCTCAAGGTCTCGGCCCGGGCCGCTAGCGGGCAGTGTTTCGTGATCGAGGCAGACGAGTACGACACCGCCTTCTTCGATAAACGCTCGAAGTTTGTGCACTACCGGCCCAGGACCGCGATTCTGAACAATTTGGAGTTCGATCATGCAGACATCTTCGGCGATCTTGCTGCCATTGAGCGCCAATTCCATCATTTCGTGCGTACGATTCCCGGCTCAGGGCGCATCTTGGTGAATGGGCCGGACCCAGTCCTGAAGCGGGTACTCGCTCAAGGCTGCTGGACGCCGGTGGAGGAGTTCGGCTCCGCCACGGGTTGGGAGGCCGGAGCGCCCGACGAGGCGGGCGATTTCGACGTTGCGTGGCAGGGCAAACGGGTCGGTCGCCTGCATTGGGGCATGGCCGGGAGTTACAACCGGATGAACGCGCTGGCCGCCATCGGTGCCGCGCGCCACGCCGGCGTCGAGCCGGCAGCGGCGATCGAAGCACTTTCGCGGTTCCAGGGTGTGCGGCGCCGCCTGGAACTGCGCGGTACCGTCCGCGGCGTGCGGGTTTACGATGACTTCGCGCACCATCCCACGGCGATCCGCGAAACCATCGCCGGACTGCGCCAGCGCCACCGAAGCGGTCGCATCCTCGCCGTGTTCGAGCCGCGTTCGAACACATTGAAGCAGGGCGTGCTGAAAGACGCGCTACCCGGGAGCTTCGAGGGCGCGGATAAGGTGTACATCCACGACGCGGGACTCGCCTGGGACGCCGCGGCAGTGTTCGCGCCCCTCGGAGCACGCGTGCGGCGCGAGTCCGACATTGCGGCGCTGGTGGCGGCCATCGCGGCAGAAACGCGCGATGGAGACCAGATCCTGGTGATGTCCAACGGCGGGTTTGGCGGCATCCACCAGAAACTTCTTGCGGCTCTGAAGCAGGAATAACCCAGAGATGCTGATTTATCTCCACGGCTTCAACAGTTCACCTGCCTCCCACAAGGCGCAGGTGATGAAGACCTATATGGAGGGCAGGGGGCTGGGATCCTTGTATGCCTGCCCCGCGCTGCCGGACACGCCGGGGGAGGCCATCCGCGCCATCGAACGGGCGATCGCCGGGCGCGATCCGCACAGCGTGACCTTCATCGGCAGCTCTCTGGGCGGCTACTACGCGACCTACCTCGCCGAGCGGCTGGATTGCCTCGCCGTGCTCATCAACCCGGCGATCACGCCGCATGTCGGCCTAGAGGCCTACCTCGGTACGCAAAGGAACCTGCACACCGGCGAGCCCTATGAACTCACGCGCGCGCACCTTGAAGGCTGGCGCGAGCTGCTGGTCGAGGAGGTCGACCCCGAGCGTTACCTGCTGCTGCTGGAAACCGGCGACGAAGTGCTCGATTGGCGGGTGGCGGCGCGCAAGTACGAGGGCGCGCGCGCGGCGATCCGCGGCGGCGGCGATCATTCGCTGCAGAGCTTTCCCGAGCACATTCCGCGCATCCTCGCCTTTGCCGGGATCCGGGGATGAGCGCGCCCGCATGAACGTCCTGTACGAGGAGGAGGGCGAGTTCAGGGTCGGCATGGTCCTGTCGCAAAGCCCGGCGTCCTTCCAGGTCGAGAGCCCGCACGGCCGGCGCTCCAAGATCAAGGCCGCCAGCGTCGTGCTCAGCTTCGAGCGGCCTGCGGGCGCGGAGTTGCTGGCCGAAGCACGCAAGTTCGCCGAAGGCCTGGATACCGATTTCCTGTGGCAATGCCGCAAGGGCGCCGAGTTCGGCGCCGAGGACCTGGCGCGCGACTACGTCGGCCGCGTGCCCGGGCCGGTCGAGACGGCCGGCGTTCTGCTGAAGTTGCACGCGGCGCCGATGTACTTCTACCGGCGCGGCCGCGGCCGCTACCAGGCGGCGCCGGAGGAAACCCTCAGGCTGGCCATCGCCGGGGTCGAAAAGAAAAAGCGCCTGCAGGCGCAGATCGAGCAGTGGGCGGCGCAACTGGCGCGCTTCGAATGCCCGCCCGAGGTCGCGCGCGCGCGCGCGGAACTGCTCTATGCGCCGGACCGCGCCAAGCCGGAGGCCAAGGCGCTCGAGCTGGCCTGCGCCGAGAGCGGGCTGACGGCCGCGCGCCTGTTCGAGCGTTGCGGCCTCCTGCCCGACAGCCATGAATACCATCTCGGACGTTTTGTGCACGAGTTTTACCCGAACGGCGAGGGTTTTCCCGCGCACGGTCCGGTGAGCCCGCCCGAGGACCTGCCGCTGGCGCAGGCGGTCGCCTTCAGCCTGGACGATATTGGCACCTCGGAAATCGACGACGCGTTTTCGCTCGTGCGCGTGTCCGAGGACGAGCTGCGCATCGGCATCCACATCGCCGCCCCGGGCCTCGCCTTCGCGCCCGGCTCGCCGCTGGATGCCATCGCGCGCGCGCGGCTTTCGACCGCCTACATGCCGGGCCGGAAGTTCACCATGCTCCCGGAGGACGCCATCGCGCCGCTGTCGCTGGACGCAGGCACGGAGCGGCCCGCGCTGTCCCTGTACCTCAATGTCGACGCGCGGGATTTCGCGCTGCGCGGCCGGCACACGCGCCTGGAACGCATCCGCATCGCGGGCAACCTGCGCCACGCCGAACACGATGCCCTCAATGCCGCGTTCGAGAACGGCCGCAGCGCCGGAGCGCTCGGCCTTGCCTTCGAGGAGGAGCTGCACACGCTATGGCAGTTCGCACTCGCGCTGGAAGTGCGCCGCGGCAAGGCGAGCGTGAATACCGCCAACGTGGACTACCTGTTCCGGGTCGAGCAGGGCAGGGTGGCGATCGAAATGCGCAAGCGCGGCGCACCGCTGGACAAGCTGGTCGCCGAGTTGATGATCCTCGCCAATACCACCTGGGGGGAAGTGCTCGCGGAACGCGACGTCGCGGCCATCTACCGGGTGCAGGCCTCGGGCAAGGTGCGCATGAGCGTGCATCCCGAAATGCACGAAGGCCTGGGCGTGGCGACCTACGCCTGGTTCACTTCGCCGCTGCGCAGGTACGTCGATCTTCTGAACCAGTGGCAGCTGGCCGCGGCATTGCGCGGCCAGCGCGCACCGTTCGCGCGCAATTCCGAGGCCTTGCTCGGTGCGCTGCGCGCCTTCGAGGTCGTGACCGCGCGCTACGACGAGCACCAGCGCGCGATGGAGCACTACTGGTGCCTGCGCTGGCTCGAGCAGGAGCGCGCAGCCTTGAACGGGGCGGCACTTGAGGCCGACGGGGTCGTGCTGCGCGAGAACCTGGTGCGTTTCGACAGGTTGCCGCTGGTGGTGCGCGTACCCTCGTTGCCGGCGCTCGAGCCCGGCAGCCGCGTGCGCCTGGCCGTCGAGCCGCCCGACCTGATCGAGCGCGAGGTGCACTGCGTCTTTCGCGCGGTCCCCGGGCAGGCCTCTCTGTAAAGGCCTAAAATGGCAGGAGAACTTCGTTCTTCGAGGTGAAATTGCAGGCCAACGCCGCGAGCATACTGCTGGATCCGCGCGAGTACTGGGGCGGGCTGGATCGCCAGTCCCGGGTGCTCCTGGTGTCGGTGGCGGTGTCGATCCTGATGCACGCGATCCTGCTGACGGTCCACTTCCGCTTTCCCGACGCGATACGCTGGCGGGCGGACAGCCAGCCCCTCGAAGTGGTACTGGTGAACTCCAAGACCCGCGACAAACCGGACCGCGCGCGCGCGCTGGCGCAGGCCAACCTCGATGGCGGCGGCAATAGCGACGCCAGGCAGCGCGCCACCAGCCCGCTGCCGACCACGAACCCGAAGGAGCCCGGGCGCGACCTTGCCGAAACGCGGCGCCGCCAGCGCGAGCTGGAGGCCGAGCAGCAGCGCCTGCTCACGCAGACGCGCGACGCCCGCTCCGTGCTGCCGAAGGAAGCACAGGGGCGTGCGCCCTCGGAGGAGGCGACGCCGCAGGCCAGCGGGCGCGACCTGGCGGACCGGTCGCTGGCGATGCTCAACCTGCAGGCGCAGATCGCGCGCCAGACGCAGGCCTACCAGGAACGGCCGCGCAAGCGCTTCATCGGCGCGAATGCGCGCGAGTACCGCTTTGCGCAGTACGAGGAAGACTGGCGCGCGAAGATCGAGCGCATCGGCACCACCCATTACCCGGCCGAGGCGCGCGGCAAGCTCTATGGCACGCTGCGGCTCACGGTCACGATCCGGCCCGACGGCAGCGTAGAATCGATCGACCTCGACCGCTCCTCGGGGTTGAAGGTCCTCGACCAGGCGGCCTTCACCATCGTGCGCATGGCGGGGCCGTTCGCGGCGTTTCCCGAATCGATCCGCAAGGACACGGACCTGCTCGTCATCACGCGCACCTGGTTCTTCGCGCAGGGCGACAAGATCTGGACCGAGTAGGGCATGGCCGACCGCTACGCGGTGATCGGCCATCCGGTCGCGCACTCGAAGTCGCCCTGGATCCACGCCGCGTTCGCGCGCCAGACCGGCCAGGATCTGGACTACGGCTGCATCGAAGCGCCGATCGAAGGTTTCGCTCGCGCGGTCGATGAATTCCGCGCCGCCGGCGGGCGCGGCGCGAACGTCACCCTGCCGTTCAAGGAGCAGGCCTTTTCCTATTGCGGCGGCGAGGCGAGCGCGCGCGCGCGCGCGGCCGCAGCCGTGAACACGCTGCGTTTCGAAGGCGCGAGCGTTTATGGCGACAACACCGACGGCGTCGGCCTGGTGATCGACCTTGAGCGCAATCTCGGGCGCGCCATCGCCGGCAAACGCCTGTTGCTGATGGGCGCGGGCGGCGCAGCGCGCGGCGTGCTGCAGCCGCTTCTTCAGCGCGGTCCCGCGGTCCTCAGGATTGCCAATCGCACCGCGCGTCGCGCCGAGGCGCTGGCGAGGCTTTTCCAGGACGTGAAGGGCGGTGGCTTTGATGACCTGGCGGGCGGGTCCTACGACCTGCTGATCAACGCGACCTCCGCCGGGCTGGCAAACGAGGCGCCGCCGCTGCCCGGGGGGATATTCGCGCCCGGTGCCTTCGCCTATGACATGGTCTACGGCCGCGATACGCCTTTCCTTGCCCAGGCCCGCGACGCCGGCGCCGCGACCAGCGACGGCCTGGGCATGCTGGTCGAGCAGGCGGCCGAGTCGTTCCAGCTCTGGCGCGGCAAGCGGCCGGACACCGCACCGGTGCTGGCGGCCCTGCGCGGGCGCTAAGATGGCGAGGGGCGGCGTGCTCGGCGTCGCCTGGAAGGCGTTCTGCTACGCGCTGGGCATCGTGGCCGTCGGCGTGCTCGCGGTGCAGCTGTGGTTCTTCGCGCAGGTGCTGTGGTGGCGCAACCACCAGCCTGACACCAGCGCCTTCATGGACCGGCGCATCGAGCAGCTGCGCGCGAAGAATCCCAATGCGAAGCTCGCGCACCAGTGGGTGCCCTATGCGCGCATCTCGGCGCAGTTCAAGCGCGCCGTGGTCGCAGCCGAGGACGCAAAGTTCATGGACCATGAAGGTTTCGACTGGCAGGCCATCTCCAAGGCGATCGAGAAGAACGAACGTAAAGGCAAGGTGGTGTCGGGCGCCTCCACTATCAGCCAGCAGCTTGCCAAGAACCTGTTCCTGTCGGGCGAGCGCTCCTGGATCCGCAAGGGCCAGGAGGCCGTGATCACCTGGATGCTCGAGTCCGCCCTCGACAAGCGACGCATCCTGGAGCTCTACCTGAACTACGCTGAGCTGGGGGAGGGCGTCTTCGGCGCAGAGGCGGCGGCGCGCCACCATTTTGGCACCAGCGCGGCGGGCCTGGGGCCTTCGCAGGCCGCCTACCTCGCCGCGATCCTGCCCAGTCCGCGGCGCTATGCGCGCGGCCACACCACGGCCTATATCTCCGGCCGCATGGAGACTATCCTCGCGCGCATGCCCGCGGCGCAAATTCCGTGACCGAACAGCCCTCGCGCCTCGAAGTCGAGGATTTGCAGGAGAACCTGCGCCGGGTGCAGGAGCGGCTCCTGCCCAAGGGCGATCCCGCGGCGGATCTGCCGACCCTGCGCGGCGAGCTCGACAGGCTGCACCCGGCCGACGTCGCCTACATCCTGGAAGCGCTGCCGCTGGAAGAGCGGCAGCTGGTGTGGGATCTGGTCAAGGCCGAGCGCGAGGGCGAGATCCTGCTCGAGCTTTCCGAGGCGGTGCGCGAATCGCTGATCGCGACCATGGATTCCACGGAGCTGGTCGCGGCGGCCGAAACACTGGAAGCCGACGAAATTGCCGACCTTGCGCCGGATCTGCCCGAAGACGTGGTGCAGGACGTGATCCGCGCGCTGCCCCAGGAAGAGCGCGCCCTGCTGCGCGCCGCCCTGTCCTACGAAGAGGGCAGCGTCGGCGCGCTGATGGATTTCGACCAGGTCACGGTGCGCGAGGACGTGACGCTGGAAGCGGCGACGCGCTACCTGCGCGCGCTGGATGAGTTGCCGGCGCACACCGACCAGCTTTTCGTCGTCGATCGCGCCGGCAAGCTGCGCGGCACCTTGCCGCTCGCGCGGCTGATCGTCACGGACCTGGAGCGCCAGGTGAGCGAGGTCATGGCCCCGGAGAGCGTCAAGCTGCGTCCGGAGGATCGCGCCGAGGATGCCGCGCAGGCCTTCGAGCGCTACGACCTGGTGTCGGCGCCGGTGGTCGACCTCATTTCCGGCAGCCTGGTCGGGCGCGTCACGGTGAACGACGTGATGGACTACATCCGCGACAAGAGCGCCGAAACGCAACTCGCCGAAGCCGGCTTGTCGAAGGAAGAAGATGTGTTCGCGCCGGTCTGGAACAGCTTCCGCAACCGCTGGGCCTGGCTGGCGATCAACCTGGTCACCGCTTTCATCGCCTCGCGCGTGATCGGCGCCTTCGAGGGCTCGATCGAGAAGCTGGTGGCGCTGGCCGCGCTGATGCCGATCGTCGCCGGCATCGGCGGCAACTCGGGCAACCAGACCATCACCATGATCGTGCGCGCCCTCGCGCTGGGCCAGATCCAGTCGAGCTACTGGACCAAGCTGGTCGCCAAGGAACTGGGCCTCGCGATGCTGAACGGCGTGCTCTGGGGATCGCTGCTCGGCTTCGCCGCCTACCTGCTTTACGACAACGTCGCCCTGGGCGGTGTGATGGCGATGGCCATGATTTTCACGCTGCTTCTCGCCGCTGGCATGGGCGTGGCCATTCCCTACCTGCGCTCCCGCTTCGGCCAGGATCCGGCGGTGGGCTCGTCGGTCCTCATCACCGCCTGCACCGACTCGGGAGGGTTCTTCATCTTTCTCGGCCTGGCAACGCTTTTTCTGCTATAGAGGCCGGCAAAATGTCCGCTGTACGGGCGCCAAGCATGGACGAAGAGCAGATTCCAGGCATCCAGCCGATCGATTGGCAGTCGATTGAAATGGATCGCGGCGCCTGGGATCTCTCCGTGCCCGAGGCCTTTCGACGGGTTGCGCGCCGTTTTGGTGATCGCCCGGCGGTGATTGACGAGCGCTCGACGACTACCTACGGGCAACTGGATGTGGCAAGCGATGCGCTCGCGTCGGTTCTGGTCGAACCCGCACCCGATGATCGCCCGATACTGATTCTCACGCGGCACGATGTTTCCGCAGTGGTCGCAATCCTCGGAGTCGCCAAATCCGGGCACTGCTATGCGGTCGTGGATTCCCAGGCGCCGCTGGCCTACCGGCAGGACGTCATTCGACGGTTTGGCCCGAACACCATCGTCGTTGACGCTGCTTCTGCAGCCGGATTGCCGTGCGGCGGAGGTTTGCGGGTCATCGTCCTCGGCGAGTCCTCTCCCTCCGGGGTGGCGCGGCCGGGCATTGATCCGAAACGCGCGCTTTCGGCTTCGTTCACATCGGGCTCATCGGGAACGCCCAAGGCCGTCATGCACAGCCACCATGCCGTTGTCCGCAACGCGCTGCGCGTATCCGCGAGCTTCAAGGCTACGGAGCACGATCGCTTTCTCGGCGCCGGTCCGCTGCAGTTCACCGGCTCGGCGACTTCGCTGTATGGCGCCTTGCTCACGGGCGCCGCTTTCTGTCCGTTTCCGTTCGCGACGCACGGAGCGGGGCCGTTCGCCGCGTTCGCGCGCGCAGCCGGCATCTCCATCGCGCAACTGACCCCCGCGCTGGCAAGTGCTCTCGGGCAGCACGCTGGAAAAGATGGCAGCGTAAGCACCGTC
>Ga0315912_10005864_pt1 | contig 11165 bp, 10 predicted proteins | sample VfabasoilMG_FD_204469 | JGI IMG/M metagenome (GOLD analysis project Ga0315912, IMG submission 204469) | Garden soil microbial communities collected in Santa Monica, California, United States - V. faba soil | ecosystem: Environmental > Terrestrial > Soil > Garden | place: USA: California...
CATACAATAAACGAATCCGCATGGGGGAAATCAGAGTTCCTTCGATCTCTAACACCACATTAGCCTGCAATGAAGAAGCCGTACAAGCCTTTATCGGAGGAAGAACTCAAGAGAATCAGAAGCCTATCGACAGTGGCGAAAATGTCTTGGGTGCCAAATACTAATAACGAACAACCAACAACCAAAATGCATTTCGCAACTAAAGTCGTTCATGCTGGCGTTGAGCCAGACCCAACTACTGGGGCAATTATGACTCCCATTTATCAAACCAGCACCTATGTGCAAGAGTCGCCCTCGAAGCATAAGGGCTATGCCTATGCTCGCGGTGCAAACCCTACACGTAACGCACTTCAAAAAAGTATTGCCATGCTGGAAAATGGAAAGTTTGGCATTTGCTTTTCGTCAGGAATGGGCGCCACCGATGCAGTGATCAAACTGCTTAGTCCTGGCGATGAAGTAATCACCAGCAATGATTTGTATGGGGGCTCTTACCGCATGTTCCGGAAAATCTATGAGAAGTACGGGATCAAGTTTCATTTTCTTGATTTATCTGATGTACAAAAAGCTGCTCCGTATTTCAATTCCAAAACAAAATTAGTTTGGATTGAAACGCCCTCGAATCCGCTTATGCGCATCGTTGATATTAAAGCCTGTGTTGAACTTGCTAAAAAATATAATGCATGGGTGGCGGTGGATAATACGTTTGCCTCACCTTACTTACAAACCCCACTCGATCTCGGTGCCGATATTGTAATGCACTCCGTTACAAAATATTTGGGCGGACATAGCGATGTGGTAATGGGCGCCTTGGTGATGAACGATGAAAAATTGTATCAAGATTTACACTTTATCATGAACTCATGTGGGGCTGTGCCCGGCCCGCAAGATTCTTTTTTGGTGCTGCGTGGAATAAAAACTCTTCATCTCCGCATGGAGCGCCATTGCCTGAACGGAAAAAGAATAGCTGAACATTTAAAGAAACATCCGAAAGTTGGCCGGGTATATTGGCCCGGCTTTGAAGATCACCCCGGCTATGCCATTGCTAAGAGTCAAATGAGAGATTTTGGAGGTATGCTTTCGTTCACCCTAAAAGATGATAACATGGATAAGGCCCGGTTGCTTATGGAGAGCGTTCAACTTTTTTCCCTGGCTGAATCGCTGGGAGGGGTGGAGTCACTCATCAATCACCCTGCTTCCATGACACACGCCAGCATTCCGCGTGAAGAGCGAATGGCCAATGGCCTTAGTGACACACTCATTCGACTGAGCATCGGCATTGAAGACAGTGACGACTTGATCGCTGATTTGGAGCAGGCCTTGGTGAGGGTTTGAAAATTATTGGAAAGAAAATTATTCAGTTTTTGAAGTATCTCACCAGCTAAGCAACTTGTAAAGTTGTAAACGCAGAGGGCCTATGAATGACCACTTTGGTTGTTCGCTCCAGGTAGGCTTCAGCAGCATCTTCCCAATTGGCCAACAGCGTTGTAATTTTTTCAGGTTGAAACTTTTTGCTTTCTATTAAAGCGAGTACATCCGGAAGGGAAGCACGTGCATGCGAAACGCCCGTGCGAAGCGTTGAGTCGTTTACATACATCTGCATCAAAGGAATAGATGTTCCTTTCTGAAAGTAATATCCTACCGTTGTGCAAATACCGCCAGCAGCAAGCGAGCGAATGGCAAACCGCAGCCCATCCTGGTTCATACTCGCATCAACTGTTATTGGGTAGGTGCCACTTATTTTAGGTGCATTACTCCTATACCACTTGCCTCTATCTTTCTTTGAGATTTCAATTGGATTGGCTCCTAAAGATTTTGCAATGGCTAATCTTGCGGGTTCATAATCCAGGTAATCAACCTTTGAGGAGCCTAATGCAACAGCAATGCCTGCAGCATATAAACCAATGCTCGCGGCTGACCCTCCCACGATCAAAACAGGTGCACCCGGTTTTTCTTTTAGATAAGGGGCAACGGTTCTCCAGCCATCCGGAATGTTATCGCTGGCGCTGGCCAGGGAAATAACATCTAAACCATTAGGAACTTTAACTAACATATTGTCTGCAAAAGGCACACGAAATTTATCGGTAATCATTCCACCCCATGGCCCTAATGGATCACCAAATCCAAAACTTGAAAACAAAGTATCTCCTTCCTTGCACTTTGATGTTAGGCCCGATAGACAATGAGAACAACTTCCGCATGAAATTGACCACGGAACGATTACCTTATCGCCAACTTTAAAATGCTTTACCTCATTGCCACAAGACAAAACTTCCGCAACACATTCATGACCAATGGCAAAGGGAGCTTTTAATGGTTTTTGGCCAAACATATTTTTAATGACAGGATCTAAATAATGCAAGGCCATTCCAGCCTGGAGCGCAGGCGTGATGTTATAAAAGAGAAAAACTTTGTCACCGTCACAGCGTGCAGCAGCCAAAGGCCTTACGATCACATCGCCTGCCGACTCTAATTTGGGCTCATTAATATCCCACCATTCCAGTTTGTTTTTCTTTACGTAGGTTAGTTGTTTCATGAATCAGCGTTAAGGTTTTTAGGTTGTCAACACGTAAGACAAAAATTTTTGTGCTTTGTGACAACAATTAAAAAAAATGATTACACCCGACCCATGTTGGCGTTATGACAAATTCTGTTTCAGCGAAAGAGTGCTGAGAGAAAAAATTATGGCAGGCTGGTTAGAAAGAACAGAAGAAAAAAATTATTCAAGAATTTTTCTGAGTTTAGCTTATGAGTAGAAAAGATGATTGGAGTCTTAAAATACTTTATAACCGTTCCATACTCGCTCGTCTGTATCAAAAAGCCAAGCCATATTATTGGCAAAGCTAAATCGAAAACGAACCATATCAGGAATGTAGCCCGGCAACGCCACGGTTGCAGTCAGATCTCCTTTCAGGTTATAAAACTCCAGCGAACTGGTGGCACGATTAAACAAAACGATTTCATAGTTTTTTACTTCTGTATATCCCATCCCGTATGTATTGTAATCATCTTCTTCTGAAGGGCGCGCCAATTGAATGTAGTCTATTGCACCTTTTGCGCTTACTTTTTTAATAACTCCCTCTTCGTGGTAGAAATAAAAGCCTTTACTAAAACTCACCACAAATTGGCCATCTATCCCAATGGATTCTTTAACCAACTGAGGCTCATCTAATCCGCCATCAGAATCTATTGACCACGAGAAAAGTTCGCCTTCGTTGCTCTTGCCTTCCAGTTTTTTAGTTTTCGGATTGAACCAAATACCACGTACGTCAACACCGGATACCTGTTTTGAAATCCATTTTCCGGTTTCGTCAAAGATATCAATGGGGTAATCTATGTTACCCGCAATAATGGCGTAGTACATTTTGTTAATTGGGTTCCAGGCCACCGAGCAGCCGTTGGTACCACCGGTTGAGTTTAATTTCAGTGATAAAGATATTTGCTCAGGAGTTTTAGGCTGAGCCAACGATATAGTGATGGTTGATGCAAACAGAACAGTAAGCAGGTTTTTCATAAGGATGATGTTTGTTCAAAAGGAATAAATAAGCGACTATTCCCCAATACCGAGAAATGGGTATTTTAACCACTTACTTCGCATACCCAAATACCTTTTTCAGTAGATCGCTGGTTCGGGCTGAATAATTTTCGCGAATATTTTTTTCTTCTTTGGCTACCATTACAAACAATCCGTCAATGGCTTTGGTGGTTGCATAGTCATTCAAGTCCGGGTTTACTTTTTCAACTAATGGCACCTTATTGTAGGTGTTGATTACATCGCCATAATATTTGGTAGCACTCACCTTGTCCAAAGCGGTTTGCACTACCGGAGAAAATTTTTCCTTTAGCTGAGAGGTTGTTGTTCGTTTTAAGTATTGAGTGGCTGCATCAGGATTTCCCTTTAAAATTCCCCAGGCATCCTCAATGGTCATTTGTTTGATTGCGTTTATGAAAATAGGTTTCGCCTCCTTGGCTGCTTCCTCTGCTCCGTGATTTAAGGTCAGTACAAAATCATCCACTTTCTTACCGAACCCCAACTGCCGAAGTTTGTCTTCCACTTTTTTTACATCGGGCGGGAATGGAATTTTTATTTCGGGGTTTTTAAAGTAGCCATCGGTTAAAGAAACAAGGTCGGCACCTTTGGAAATTCCGTTGACAAGCGCCTCTTTCAATCCGCCTCCTACCTCTTCCGTGGTTAATTGTTGCTGGGCTGGGGGGGTGCCCGCAACTTTGTTTACTTCCGTAAGGGCCTGGTTGATTTGGGCTGTAGTGCATGCCCCGCAAATAAAAGTGAGGAACAATAATTTTTTCATGTTGTTTAAAAGTTTGCCAGGTTGAATTTACGATAAGTTATCGGCTTGAGCAGCATGAAAAAATATTGAATGCGACTGCAAAAAATATTGAGAGCGGGTAAATCCTCAATTAAATACCAACACTTTGCCATTTTCAGCAAGCAGTTTTTTCGCTTCTTTCCAATCTGGAATTTTGGTGGCAGCAAAAGTAAGTGTGCGTACTTCACGGGCAAGTGAGGCGGATATTTTCATGGCCTGCAGGTGAGCGCCCGATTTGGCAAAACGTTTCAAATCTTCTTCGGATTGCCATAAGCTGGCCGTATAATGAACATACCCAAAACCTGTGTTTTTAATAGCCAGAAAGCCCCTTTCGGCTTTCGCCTGATTGGAAATTCTTAAGCCGTGAAGTGATAATTTAAAAAAGCCCCAAAGGCTTCTGAGTTTTAATGAAGTGACGGTTACAAACATTAAAAACCAAAATAATTTTTAGTGTTGTGATAACCAATGTCCTGAACCATTTTTCCAATCACAGGCAAATCATTTGGCAGGAGTCCGGCTTCGATATCACGGCCAAGTAAATTGCAAAGCACTCTCCTGAAATATTCATGGCGTGGAAATGAAAGAAAGCTTCGGGAGTCGGTGAGCATTCCTACGAAGCGTGAAAGCAAACCCATATTAGAAAGCGTGTTCAATTGATCTTCAATACCATCTTTCTGATCTAAAAACCACCAGCTGGCGCCCCACTGCATTTTGGCCACAACGCTGCCATCATTAAAGTTGCCGGCCATGGTTGCAAAAACCGAATTATCGGCTGGGTTAAGATTATAAATAATCGTTTTTGCCAGTTGATTAGTGTTGTCTAATCCGCTAAAAAACTTTGCCATTGTTTGAGCCTGTGGAAAATCGCCAACGGAATCAAAACCTGTGTTTGGCCCCAGTTCACGCATAAGCCTGGCATTATTATTTCGAAGTGCACCCACATGAAATTGCTGAACCCAACCTTTGGCGTGATATATTCGGCATAGGTGATTAAGTATTACAGACTTTAATCCACTAATTTTTTTCCTGGATAATGCTTCATTTTTCAATACCCGTTCAAAAAATTTTGTTGCATCAGCAAGCGACAGCTTTCCAACAGGCATATATTCCAAACCATGATCGGCAACGCGGCATCCATGACTATGAAAAAAGTCGGCTCGCTTTTCAAGCGCCTGTAGCAAAGTGGAAAGGGAATTGATTTCAATGGAGGCTGCTTCTCCTAATTTTTTTAAATATGTCTTGTAGCCATTTGTGTCTTCAAAGGCATAGGCCAAATCAGGACGAAAGGCTGGCAACATTTTTATTGAGTTGGAATTAGCATGTGCAATATGGTATCGCAAATCATCGGCCGGATCATCAGTGGTGCAAATCACTTCAACCTTCATTTTTTTGAGCAATGCCTGAACTGTAAATTCCTTTGTTCTTAGTTGTTCACTGCATTGATTATAAATATCCATTGCCGATTCAGGTGTGAGCAAGCGGCTGATACCAAAATATTTTTTTAATTCTAAGTGAGTCCAATGATAGAGTGGGTTGCGCATGGTATAGGAAACCGTGGCCGCCCATTGCTTAAACTTTTCTTCGGGGCTTACGTTGCCCGTGCAATATTTTTCTGCCACTCCATTGGTGCGCATGGCACGCCATTTATAATGGTCGCCTTCCAGCCATATTTCAGTAAGGTTTTGAAACTGCCTGTTTTCGGCAACATCCTGTGGCGGAAGGTGGTTGTGGTAATCTATAATGGGGAGGCCTGACGCAAAAGAATGGTAGAGTTCAGTGGCTGTCTTAGTTTGAAGGAGAAAATTTTCCCCGTTAAATTCAGTTGAGGTCATGAAATAGTTCTATCAGCTAATTTTTACCTAATCGACAATAACTTGCGCAAGAATAAATCCTGGCTAAGCAAATAACGCGGCAAAGTAGGAAAAATTTAAACTCCGCTGAAAGAACTAAAGCCTCCATCTACACAAACCACGATGCCGGTAACAAATTTTGCCGAATCGCTGCAAAGCCAAACCAGCGCCCCGGATAAATCGTTGGCTTCGCCAAAACGTTTCATAGGAGTATTATTGATTACTTTTTGGCCGCGGTCGGTCAGAGAGCCATCCACATTGGTCAAAAGTCTCCTGTTTTGTTCGGTCACAAAGAAGCCTGGGGCGATGGCGTTTACGCGTATGCCTTCCCCATATTTAGTAGCCATTTCAACAGAAAGCCACTGAGTAAAGGTATCGATTGCTCCCTTGGCCACGGAATAACCCATAACGCGCGTAATAGCACGAATGGCAGACATTGATGAAATATTAACAACAACACCTTGTTTGGACTGCACCCAACCCTTACAAAAAACCAACGTGGGGAGTATCGAACCACCCAGGTTAAGGTCTATCACTTTTTGAGTGTCTTGATAATTAAGGTCGAAGAAATTTTGATCGGGCATAACGACCGCCCCTGGCATATTTCCTCCGGCAGCATTCACTAAAATATCAACCCGTCCGAAAGTCTTGAGCACCTCAGCATACGCAGCTTCTAAGCTGGATCGGTCGGTGACATCGGCCACAACAGCGATCGCTTTTTTACCAGATTCTTTTTCAACTTTTCGAGCCGTTTCTTCTGCCAGTTCTTTTCTTCGCGCGAGTACTACCACATTAGCGCCCGCCAAGGCAAGTGTTCGCACCATTTCACTGGCCAGCACGCCCGTGCCTCCCGTTATTACTGCTATTTTGTTTTCTAAAGAAAATTGATTGTTGAGGTACTGAGTTTTGGATTCCATTTTAAATTTTAAAAATATAAGTTATACGAATGCGATTCACTTTTCTATTTAAACTCTTGAATTTTAATGCTCCTGAATGAAACGGCATCGTGGTGATCTTGCAACAGAATCAAACCTTTTACCGCCATTCCAAAATCTTTCCATTGTGCATATTTACTTCGCGCCACCAATGCCTGGTATATGGGCGTACCGCGCTGATACTCCACTACCTTATATCCATTAAGCCAATGCTCAATCTTGTTATCGGGATAAACCACAATGCGGCCACTGTTCCACTCCCCGATTTTATGTTGGCCTCGTTTTATTTTTAGTGATGGGATTAAATCGTATAAAGAGCCTTGTGTGCGGTTGCCAACAACCCCCTGCGTTGCATCGGGATGTTTTTCATCATCTAGTATCTGATATTCCAATCCTATTGCCGTTCCCTTGCTCTCCTCACCATCCATAGCAAAATATTTTACTCCACTGTTTGCGCCTTCGGTTAGCTTAAACTCAAATTGAAGGTCGAAGGCACCATATTCACTTGTCGTTACAATATCACCACCTCTGTCGGCTTCTGCTTCAGACTTAAGTACACTTAAAATTCCATCTTTTATTTCCCAGCCTTTCTCCGGGAATGTTTCTTTGTATGCTCCGCGCCAACCATTGTTAGTTTCCCCCTCCCACAAAAGTTTTACTCCATTTCTTACCTCCTGAGCTGACAGTACATTAGGCAGTGTGTTTACAACAAAAATATCATCGAACGGCAATGGTGTGAAGTTGCTGGTTTGAATCCTGATTTTACGCCAGCGGATTTGTTTCCCGGGGGTATCTTTTTCAGGGATGGCGTGCACCTGAAGCGCGATAAACCCTTTTGGAGTCATGTCGTCTACTAAGTGACCGGCAGAAACACCGTTTACAAATGTGCGCATTGTGCTGCCAATACATTCAATGCGGATAGCGTTCCATTCATTTTGTTTAAAGGCAGTTTTGGCGCTGGGGTTGTATTCCAATGTGTAGAGCCATTCCCTCCGGGCTTCATCGTAAATACCTCCTGTCCACGCTCTTGCAGAGGGATCAACTTCAAATTGATAGCCATGCACACGGCCATTTTTATAATCCGGTTTGCTTTCGCTGCGAAACTGGATGCCCGAATTCATGGCCGGGTCAACTTTAAATTCCAGTTCCAAAATAAAATCGCCAAACAATTCTTCCGTTGCCAGAAATGAGTTGGGCTCACCGGCCACCGTGGTGCCTACAATTTCTCCGTTTTGAATTTCATATTTGGCTTTGCCGTTAAGCTGTGTCCAGCCAGTTAAGTCTTTGCCATTGAAAAGTTTCTTCCACCCGCCCTTTTGTGCAGCAAGAACACCGGCCTGGAGGATTAAAGCGACAAGGATGATTTTCAGCTTCATTTTTATTGCGGTACGATTTAACAAGAAATTGACAGTTGGCAAAACTGCAAAGGATAAAAGATATATAAACTCTGTACGTTAATTACCATGTATGCATAACAGGTTTATCTTTCATTCAAGTTCTTCGAAATGCTTTTCAGTATTTCCATTTGTTTAAGCTGAATGTCGTAAATAGTTTTCACCTGCTCCTGCAGAAGCAGGTCAATTTTTTGATGAAGGCTTCGCAATTCAAGTTCTGCTTTCAGGTTAATGAGGTAATCGTTTTCAGCACGCTTCCGGTCTTTCTCTTCCTTCCGGTTTTGGCTCATGATAATAATCGGGGCCTGAAGTGCTGCAATAGTAGAGAGCACAAGGTTCATGAGAATAAATGGGTAGGGGTCGAATTTCTCTTTATCCGGAACCAACGTGTTGAATAGAATCCAAATCATTAACATGATTGTAAATGAAATGATAAACATCCAGCTTCCTCCAAAGCGGGCCACCTTGTCGGATATTAACTGGCCTCGGGTTAGCGTTTCTTGCGGAGGGTTTAATAAATTCGTAACGATAAGTTCCTCTTCTTTTATTGAATCGCTTACAATTTGATGGAGTTTCCTCATGTGCTCATTCTCGATGGCAAAGAGTTTTTGAATCTCTGTATCATTCATGATTTGCGTGGTTTATTCCATAAATAGAAAATCCTCCGAAAGTAACTCAAATGTTATCCCTCGGAGGACTAAATAATTTTAATAATTTAAGTTTTAAAAGAAAATCTGGTACTGCAAAACCACCTGGGTCTTCATACCATTATCCCGAATTAAATCCGGACCTGAAACTGTGTACGTTGGCCGAAGCTGGTAATCCAAAGAAATTTTAGCGGTGTGTCCTTTGATCAGCCAGTTTACGCCCACGTCATATACATTCATCATTTTATCCAGGCGTGAATAATTTGCGCTTTGCCATGTGGCATAAGGCATAAGTGTGCCATGACTGCCGAGCAGATCCTTCTTTAGCAAATATCCAAACTGTGAATAGATAACTGAACCTGTTCCAAACATTGGGAAAGCATTGCCTTGGCTTCCGGGCGGGTAAGTGGACCCAACTCCGTTGGCGGGATTCATAATTCCATTGTAGCGAAGGTAGCCAGGTCCATAATCGGTATGGTAGTAACCTGCGTAGGCATTAATGGCGTTTCCTTTTTCTGTGCTAAGAGGAGCATCGTAAAACATAGCCACCGACCAAAGGTTCATGTTATGATAAACCTGCGTGGTTGCATCTCCTGTCCAGGTGGCATTTTTTTGCGACATGAAACCGGCCTCCAGGTTAAGTACCTTTTTTTTGCCCAGGTAAGTTCCGGTCATATAAGGTGTTACATGCGACTCTTTATCAAAAAAGTTCCACATGAAGAAACCCTGATATTGTTTGTGATGCCCGTTCAACGCAAAAGTGGAGTTGGCGGAAACAGGTGGTGGCAGTAGTCCATTTGAAGAAACAGGGAAGGGATCGCTCATCACCACCCGGTAATCCAATTTGCCAAGTTGCCCACGAGCATATATGCTGAGCTTGCGCGAAAATTCATCGGTCTGATCGACCGTAGCCTGAGCAAAGACCGGAACATCCATACTCATAATTGTACCAATACTGGGTTGACTGAAGCGCGATAAACCGTTGGCAATCGTTAACCCACCACCTAAGTACAGATGATCCTTGCCTTTCCAAACCCGGTACTCAGTGAGGGCATCATGAAAAAAAACCTGGAATTTCCTGTTGCCGTTATTGTTCGTATTCTGACCAGCCAAAAAATTAAAATTGTTTTGGCCGAATTGAAAATAAAAAGTGACGTGGTCGGTCAATTGACCAAAAAACTGGATTCGCGTTCTGCGCAGGCCAATATCCACCGTTTCATTATTATTTTCGTTGAGCACCATTGTTCCAGGGTTGCTTTGATTGTATCGAAGCCAAACCTGGTTTAGAAATGTAGCTTTAAGAAAATGTGAACCATCCTCGTTCAGGTTAAGCCGGAGTTCGTTAATCTCCTTTGGCTTCTCTTGCGCTATGGAGGAAATACTCCATACACAAAGGGGCAATATAAATACTCGAGTATAGCGTAGCATATATTTAAATTTTTATTTGATGAATAGAATAAAAAACAAGGGGGCGCCCTTCTCAATCCAAAATTGTCCGTAACCTACAAACGGAAAAAAATGTTTCCTGGATTTTCGAAGGGCCAATGGCAAACCCCCTCAATTTTTTTTAATGCCTTTTATGAGGTCAGAGTAATATTAGATACAAAGTCTTCAGCAAACTGCACGGAGTATTGAATTTCATAAGAATCCATCAGGTCGCGCTTCCGGTAGAACAATAACTTATTCTTGTGACACTCAATGTGCATGGCTTCCCTGTTTTCCAGGAAGCGGATTATACTTCCGCCAAAGAATTCCCGTGCGGCCTGCTCATTCTCGCTGCGCAAATAATATTTTTTTGAAAAGATGGGAAACTCTGCAAAATCAATATCCTTTCCACTAACCAATTCAGAAAACTTAGAAAAAAGCCCTTCCGGTTCTAAGGAGAAATCAGGGATACGGCCCTCAATTTCAGAGACGTGAATGACGGTAATATGGATGTCTTCTTTGTCTTGCATGGCACCAACGGTAAGTGTCATGTCCGACACATCAATTCGTTCTTTGTCGGCATATTTTG
>Ga0315912_10005865_pt1 | contig 11165 bp, 7 predicted proteins | sample VfabasoilMG_FD_204469 | JGI IMG/M metagenome (GOLD analysis project Ga0315912, IMG submission 204469) | Garden soil microbial communities collected in Santa Monica, California, United States - V. faba soil | ecosystem: Environmental > Terrestrial > Soil > Garden | place: USA: California...
AGAGGCCCGCGACCTTTTCCAGCGTGCCGTCATCGTCTCCCGAGACGACCTTCGTGATGCGCGCGAAGCTGTGCTCCTTGTCGCCCGGGTTGATGCGCTCCGGCGAATAGCCGACGTGGAAGTCCTGCTTCCACCGCATGCCGGAGGCGCGCTCGAGGATCGGCACGCACACTTCCTCGGTCGTGCCGGGATAGACCGTGGACTCGTAGATCACCGTCGCGCCGCGCTTCAGGTGCTTGCCGACGATGCGGCTCGCGCTTTCGAGCGGCCCGAAATCGGGCTGGCGCGCGGCGTTCACCGGCGTGGGGACCGCGATGATCACGAAGTCCGCTTCGCGGATGTCCTCCGGCTCGTTCGTGACGGAAAGGAATTCCGACCCGGCGAGCTCCGCCGAGCTCACCTCGCCCGTGGCGTCGACGCCCTGCTTGAGGCGAAAGACCTTCTTTGCCGACAGGTCGTAGCCGATCGTGCGCCGTTCGCGGCCGAAGTGGACGGCCACGGGCAGCCCGACGTAGCCGAGGCCCACCACCGCGACGGTGGCAAGATCCCCCGGCGCCGCGCGGCGTTCCGCAACCGTGAGCTCCGGCCCGGCCAGCGGACGTCCTGCAGGCTGCTGCTGGGGGACTTCGAACATGTCATTTCCTCGCGTCGCTCATCCATGGGTTTGAGCCATTCTCTCGGGCGCCAATGAAATGGCCTCCGCGACCACCCCTGCCATTGGAACTACGCCGAGCGGGTTTTTCGTGACGGAGGAACGGGTCGATTCGGACCGGGCCAGATACCAGTCCACGGCGCGTTCCAGCCCTTCGCGGACGTGGATCTTCGGCTCGTAACCGAGGAGGCGCCGGGCCTTGGAGATGTCGGCGCGGGAAAAGCGGACGTCGCCGGGGCGGAAGTCCTCATGGATCGCGGGAGTAGTGAGGTGCCCCGGCACGCGGGCGCCGAGGAGCTGGTGCAGCGTCGAGAAGAGCTCGTTCAGCGAGGTCTGCTCGCCGACCGCGACGTTGTACACCTCGTTCTGCGCTTCCGGGTTCGTCGTCGTCCCGGCGAGGATGTTCGCCTGGACGACGTTCTCGATGTAGCAGAAGTCGCGGGAGGTCTCGCCGTCGCCGAAGATGTAGACCTTTTCGTTCCGCAGCATCGCAGCGACCCAGCGCGGGATCACGGCGGCATAGGCGCCATCGGGATCCTGGCGCGGGCCGAAGACGTTGAAGTAGCGAAGCCCGATCGAGGAGAGCCCGTAGCAGCGCGAGAAGGCGTCGGCGTACAGCTCGTTCATGAATTTGCTCGCGCCGTAGGGCGAGAGGGGCTTGCCCACGTGCGCCTCGACACGCGGCAGCGCGGCATGGTCACCGTACGCGGCGCTCGAGGCGGCGTAGACGAAGCGCCCCACCCCGGCGTCGCGCGCGGCGACCAGCATGTTGAGGAAGCCGGTCACGTTGTTTTCGTGGGTCGCGAGCGGATCGTCGATCGAGCGCGGCACGCTGCCAAGCGCCGCCTCGTGCAGGACGATCTCGACGTCGCGGCAGGCCTTCGAGCAGGTGGCGGGCGAGCGGATGTCGCCCTTGATCATCCGGAAGTTCTTCCACGCCTGCGCGCCCACCGCCTTGCGAACGAGCTCCAGGTTCGAGCGGTGCCCCGTCGAGAAATTGTCGAGGCCGACGACGCGCTGGTCGAGCTTCAGCAGCGACTCGAGGAGGTTCGAGCCGATGAATCCCGCGACGCCGGTGACGAGCCACGTGCGCGGCGTCGCGCCGATGGCGGATTGGAGAATGGTCTGGTGTTCCATGCTTGTTGCTCCGTGGGTTACGCCACCGGCTCGGAGGCGGTGGATCGTTGGAAGAAACCGGAAAGCTCGCGCCCCTGGCCGACGAGCAGGAGGCCGGCCGGATAGGAGAGCGCCATGACGAAGGCGCCGACGGCGAGTCGCGCGAGAGGTGCAAGAGGCCAGCTCGTCGCGACGAGCGCGGCCACCGCGGCTCCGGCGGCAGCGGCCACGAGCATCGCGCCGAGGCGGCGCCAGTCCTGGAGGTCGGCGAGGCGCTCGCCGGTGAGCCGCGCGATGCGCCGCAACAGGACCGCCCGCTCGACCCAGATCATCGCGATGCTGCCGATGGCGGCGCCCGCCAGGCCGACGTGCGTCGCGCCCCAGTAGCTCAGCGCCACCGACATCACGAGCGTGCATGCGTTGAGCCGCAGCGAGAACGTCCCCTGCTTCAGGAGCAGCAGGATGCTGTTCAGCTCGATCACGAAGGCGACGAGCCCGAGGATGTAGAGACGCAGCACCGGCACCGCATCGAGGTACGCCGGCGTATAGACAATCCGGATGAGCGGATCCGCGAAGGCGAACACGAAGGCGAGGAGCGGAAAGACCAGCATCGCGACCATGGCGTTGGCCCGGCTGTTCATCCCGAGCACGGACTTCATCTGGCCTTCCGAGTGCAGCCGGCTCATGCTCGGCAGGAAGACGTGGTTCACGGACTGGCGAAAGAGATTCACCATCGGGCCCAGGACCGCGGCGATGGAGAACGACGCGAACTGGGCCAGCGGGAAGAGCGCCGCCGCGACCCACTGGTCGGACTGCCCGCGCAAACCGTAGAGCGTGCCGGCGATTCCGAACGGCGCGGCATGCGTGACCTGGCCGACGAAGACGCGGGGCCGCAGCCACGGCCCGCCGATGCCGTGCGTCGTGCCGATGTAGTAGATGAGCACGGCGAGCTTCACGAGCGCGAACGCCGCGAGCGTCCACAGCACGGCGATGAAGTCGTGCGTGACGAGTGCGACGCCGCCGAGCGCCAGGGTCCGAAGCGTCGAGAGCGCCACGATCGCGCGCGACTGCCAGGTGACGCGCTCGTCCACCGTCGGGAGCACGTCGAGGAGGGAAGCGAGGATCCACGCGAGCACGAACACCGGCACCAGCGGGAAATCGCCGGTGTGGATCGCCGCGATGGCCCCCGGCTGGAAGGGGTTCCACTCGGAGATGGCCCACGCCGCGAGGAGCCCCATCGCGCCCATGAACGCGAGGGTCTGGTTGATGTAGAGGCGCTGCGTCGGCTTGTCCGAGCGCGGCAGGAAGTAGTAGAGGCCCTGCGGCATGAAGAGCGGCGCGACGGCGATGAGCGTGCTCGCGGCGAGCCAGAGGAGCCGATAGCGGCCGAATGCTTCGGCGTCGAGGGCGCGGGTCAACACGATCGGAAGCAGGAACTGCAACGCGTAGTCGATCGCGTTGGCCGCTCCCAGCGAGAGCGCGCGGTGCTCGAGGGCTTTCGTCACCGAGGCGTCCCCAACGTGGCGAGGAGGTGCTCGTAGCGCACGAGCATCGCCTCGACCGAGTGGACCCGTCGAAAGTGGCGTTGCGCGCGCGCCGACGCCTGCGGCCAGGCGAGGTCGTCGGTCATGAGGCGGCGCGCCGCCTCGGCGGCATCCTCCACGCCCTTCGCGAGCGCGGAAACCGGCACGCCCTCCTCGAGCGAGCCCGTGTCGAGCAGCGAGACCGTCGGGATGCCGCGGGACCAGGCCTGAAGGAACGTGTTGGGAAATCCTTCGTACTCCGACGTGTTGATGAGGACGCGCGCGCCGTTGAACCATCGGTCGATCTCGGCATAGGGCACGAAGCCCGCGAGCCGGAGGTTCGGAACGTTGGCGGCGGCCTCGCGCACCCGTCGATGCAGCGCTTCGCCCGCGCGACCGCCCTCGGGCCCGCCGACCATCACCACGCGAACGCCCGGCATCCGGCGCGCGATCTCGACCAGGAGCTCCGGCCGCTTGCTCGCTCCCATGCGCGCGACCCAGAGCGCATGACCGCCCCGATCGTGGCGGGCGCCCGGTGGCGGCACGTACGTGCTCGGGATCAGCGTTGCCTCGCGCCCGTAATTGCGGCGGACGCTGACCTGCTGGCCGGCGTGCTGCACGACGACCTCGTCGATGCGGCGCAAGCCCCACCGGAAAATGAGCTTGTCGCGGGTGAGCGCGATCTCCTCGCGGCCGGGGACGAAGTCCATGTCGGACGCGCCCGCGTAGATCGAGCGCTTCCCGTGGTGCCGGCAGAACGCCGCCATGAGCGCGGTCGTGACCGACGACGTCCGCTGGTAATAGACGTCCGCGCCGACCCGTTTCATCGCCCGCCACATCCTGGTCATGCGCGGGTGCACGAATCGCAGCACCGGCACGCCCTCGTCGGGACGGTGCGCCTTGTACATGCGAATGCCGTCCACCTCGCTGCCGTCCAGCTGCCCGTAATCGAGGCTGATCATCGAGACGCGGTAGCCGCGGGAAGCCAGCGCGCGAGCGATGAAACCCTGCTGCACCTCGGCGCCGCCCACGACGGGGATGCTCCTCGCACCGGCGACGACAGGCCAGGCGGTGGGTGCGACGAAGCAGACGTGGGGTTTCCGCCCCGGTCCGGGGGTGGCCTGCGGTTCCCGCCGGCCCGCGACGGGATCATTCCCGCGCAGGTCAGGCGGCTGCAGCGACGGCGTGCCGGCGTACGTAATGCAGGTAGACACGTTCAAGCTCCTGGGCGGCGTTCTCGATGCTGGCGTGCTCGCGCACCCAGCGCTTTTGCTCGGCCACCACGTGATCGCGCATCGAGTGGACGCGAAGCACGGCGCGGGCGACCGCGTCCGGCGTGCGCTCGATGGCCACTTGCGGCGCGCACGGCAGGATGCGGCGGATGTCGGAATAGTCGGTGCTAGCGACGGGGGTGCCGAGGGCCATTGCCTCCAGCACCACGTTGGGGAATCCCTCGCGGCACGACGTCGAGAAGAGGACGTCGCACTGCTTCACGATCGCGAGCGCGTCCTTGCGCTCGCCGGCGAACCTGATGCGCTCCGGGAGGCCGAGTCGCGCGTGATGCTGGACGACCTGGTGCTTGTAGCCGGCCGTGTCCGAATCCGCGCCGGGTCGATAGCCGCTCGCGGATGTGAGCTGGTCGCCGATGAAAAGCACGCGCCAGGCCGGATCGAGCCGCACGAGGCGTGCCGCGGCGTCCAGCGCGAGGTGATAGTCCTTCGCCGGCTTGATCGCGCCCACGAGGCACGCCACCTTGCGGTCGCCGGCACCGAAAAAGCGATGCTTGTAGTCGACCGGGCTTTGCGCCGCGCGCTCGAGCTCTTCCACGCGCACGCCATTGCCGACCACGTGCATCCGCTCCTGCCGGTAGCCGTACAGATGCTGCGCGAAGCGGCTGCCGGACCACGAGTTCGCGACGACGCCGTCCACGAGGGGGCGCGTCATCAAGTGGGCGACTCGCTGCACCGTCGAAATCGTGTAGTTGTCGCTGCGCTCGGAATTGAGCACCGGCACGCTCGTTCCCGCTGCCGCAAGGCGCGCGTAGATGTCGCCGTCGAAGAGGAAGCCGTGGACGATGTCGGGCTCCCACTCGCGCATGAAGCGGCGAATCCGGAGAAGGACCGCGGGATCGAGCTTCCAGCGCTTCTGGTCCACGGCGAGCTTCACGCCCGAGCCTTCGACCTCCGGCGCCCGCGGCACATCCCGGTTCAGCGTATAGATCGCGGCGTCGTGGCCGGAGCGCACGAGCTGCTTCGACAGCTCCACGACCTGCTTCTGCGCGCCGCCGAAGGTGAGCTCGCTAATGATGAACAGCACGCGCATCGGGCGCCTCCGTTCCTTCTTGAGCTGGTTGCATCCAGCGGTCGCGCCACATCTCGAAGGCGAGCAGGTACCAGAGCCGCTGCGCGTCCAGGCGGTCGTTGCCCGGACCGCCTTCGCGGAAGTTCGCCACGGCGCGCGCGACGTGCATGGGATCGAAAATGCCGCCGTCGCGGATGCGCCTTGGCGACAGGTACTCGGAGACGAGGGGGGCGAGCTCGCCGCGCAACCACGACGCCAGCGGCACCGCGAAGCCCTGCTTCGGCCGCTCCATCATCTCGCGCGGCACGTACTTGTAGAGGATGCGCCGCGCGAGGTGCTTCGGTCCGAGCGGTCCCTTGCGCAGGTGCAGCGGCAGGCGAAGCGCGAACTCGACGAGGCGGTGGTCGAGGAGCGGCTCCCGGCCCTCGAGCCCCGCCGCCATCGTCGTGCGGTCGACCTTCGTGAGGATGTCGTCGGGCAGGAAGTAGCGCAGGTCGTTGTAGCCCATCTGCTCGCCGAAGGTGGTTCCTCCCTCGACGCTTTCGCGCGACAGCGCGGGCACGCCGATGAGCGATTCGATTTCCCACGGCGCCCAGGACGTCAGCGCGAATTCGTAGATCATCGTGCGGTCGGCGCCCGGCAGCAGCGCGTTCAGCTTCTCCAGGCGCTCGGCGAGGTCGCGGCGAACGGCGTGGCGCAGTGCGCCCGGAAGCGGCATGCGCGAGGCGAGGCCGCGCGCGCGTCCGCCCGAGAAAGGGCCGATGAGCGCGGCGAGCGCGCGGCGGGCCGGCGACGGCAGGCGCGCGAGCCTGCGCTCCCGCTCGAGGCAAATGCCGTAGTGGTTGTAGCCGTGGAAGAGCTCGTCGCCGCCGTCCGCGGAGAGCGCCACTTTCACGTGCTCCCGCGCAAGCCGGGATACGAGGTACGTCGGAACGCCCGACGAATCGCCGAAGGGCTCGTCGAAAAGGTCGGCCCAGTGCGTGAGCACATCGCGGAAGTCGGCGCCCGTCACGATGCGCTCGGTGTGGCGCGTTCCCAGGTGGCGGGCGATCTCGCGCGCGCGCGCCGACTCGTCGAAGCGCGGATCGTCGAAGCCGATGGTGAACGTGCGAAGCTCCCCGCCCCCGTGCGTCTTCAGGAGCGCGGCGACCAGGGAGGAATCGATGCCGCTCGACAGGAACACGCCCAGCGGCACGTCCGAGATCATGCGATGGCGGAATGCGTCGATCATGAGCTGCTCGAGCTGCTGTTCCAGCTCGGCTTCGGGAATGTCGAAGCGCGACTCCCCTGCCGGCGGCTTCCAGTACGCCTGGATCGCGGGATCGCCGATCTCGCCCAGCTGCAGCCAGTGACCCGGCAGCAGCTTGCGGACATTCCTGTAGATGGATCGCGGGGCGGAGATGTAGCCGTACTGCAGGTATTCGGCGAGCGCCTCGCGATCGATCTCGGGCTCCCAGGCCGTGTGCGCGCGCAGGGCCTTCAGCTCCGAGCCGAACCAGAGCGAGTTGCCGTTCCACGCGTAATAGAGCGGCTTCACGCCCATGCGATCGCGGATGAGCAGCAGGCGCCGCGAGCGCTCGTCCCATAGCGCGATCGCGAACATCCCGATGAATCGGTCGACCGCCGCCACGCCCCACTGCCACAGCGCCGCGAGGATCACCTCGGAGTCCCCGGAGCTGCGGAAGCGATGGCCGAGGCCCTCCAGCTCCGCGCGAATCGCCGCGAAGTTGTACACCTCGCCGTTGAACACCATCGCGACCGTGCCGGTGTTCGATTCCGTCCCCGAGGGGGCCACCCCCAGGCTGTGCATCGGCTGGTGGCCGGCGGGCGAGAGGTCGAGGATCGAAAGGCGCGCGTGTCCGAGCGCCACGCGGCCGCCCGCGCGCACCCAGGAGCCGCTGTCGTCGGGGCCGCGGTTTCGCAGTGCCGTCACCGCCTGGCCGAGGTCCGCCACCCACGGCGACGGATCGCCGCGACGTACCCAAAAGCCCGTGATTCCGCACATGGTCAGGTCCGAGGTGGCAGGTTGGAGGTCGGGGGTGGGAGGCGGCCCAGGTGCTTCCGGACGCCCCACATCATTCCGAGCGCCAGCCACAGGTACCCCTGCTCGGGCGAGGGCAGGAGGCTCGAGCCGGCGAGCCCGGTGATGAGGAATGCGACGAGGCCGACGGCGGCGCCTTCGAAGAAGCCCTGCATCTCGGGCACGAGGCGCTCGTCGCCGCGCAGCTTCCAGAAGCCGCGCAGCGAGTAGATCCAGAACGCGAGCACGAGGACCGCGCCGACGATCCCGAGATCCATGTAGACCTGCAGGTACGCGTTGTGCGGGTGCGCGACGAAGAACATCTCTTCCATGCGCATCGGCCGCGACCAGAGGATCGAGTCGAGGCCGGCGCCCCACGGCGGCGTCTTCGCGATCTCGGGCAGGAGCGGCATCCAGATCTCGTCGAGGCGCCCCGCCGTGATCTCGTTCAGCCCCTCGCCCATGCCCGCCTGCAAGCGCGACCACAGCGCCCCGGGCGCGAACATGAGCGCCGGGATCACCATGGTGAGGATGATGAGCATCGTCCTGACCGTGCGGCGGAGGACGAAATAGAGGGCGCACACGAGGACGAAGCCGAAGAAGGCGCCGCGGGAGAACGTGAGGAAGAGCGCCGCGGCGACCGACACCATCGCGATCACGAGCAGCGTCTTCAGGCCCATGCGATGCGTCCGGTCCCATACGAAGAGGAGGAGCGCGAACGCCACCGCGTAGAGGCGGCCCAGGTCGTTCGCATGCAGGCCGAGCGTGGACATGATGTGGCGCGAGTACGTCCCCGAGAGCTGCGAGAGGGACACGCCCAGGGAAACGATGAAGCCGATGCCCACGCCCGCCATGATGAACACCGAGACCAGCATCGGGATCACGAAGCGGTCGGGGCGCTGGCTCCATGCGACCGCGGCACCCACGAGGCACGCGTACACGACGAGACCCATGGGCTTCAGGAGGATGTCGCGGATGTAGCCCATGGGCGTGTCGAAATACAGCATCTCCGTGGCCTTGAAGATGCGCGGGATCTCGTGCACGTGCTGCATGCCGATGACGGCGGCCGCGACGATCGGCACGATGTAGAGCCAGAAGAGCGGGCGGGGGATGAAGCCGTCGAGCGCCTCGGTGCCCGCGGCGCGCATGAAGAAGACCGCGAGGGTCGCGACGAGGAGCAGGTTCAGGGGATTCATGCCGGTGACCCCGAACATCGCGTGCGGGAAGAGCGTCGACGACGAGATCGGCATGATCATGATGAGGAGCGCCACGCCAACCCGGAAATCGCGCAGGCACGCCAGGCACGCGATGAAGGAGACGGCCAGCAGCGTCGCGCCGATCGCCGCATAGGCGACGAGCGCGCCCCAGGCGAGCGCCATGGCGACGAGCGTCACGGCGATCGCGATTTCCTTCGCCCGCGGCGACTCGGTCAGGCGCTCCCAGCGGTCGAAGGGAATGGACGACATCACGCCCTCCCCGTGCCGATGAAGCGCGGCGCATCCTTCGGCCCGACGTTGCCGAAGACGGTCTCGGCGAAACGGGCTTGCGAGGCGAAGGCGCCGTTGGCATCCGGCGACAGGCTGGAGATCCGCACGAGCATTCCATCGGGCACGCGCCCGGCGAATCCCGACTCGATCTGCACGCGCAGGCGCTCGCCGCGCCCGAGCACGACGCGATCGCCCATCGTGAACCAATAGGTCACCGGCTCGACGCGCTCGCCGCGCGTCGCGACCATGCGCGTGACGGGGATCGTCCGGCCCGCGACCTCCAGCCGGGAGTGCGCGAGGCCGGTGATGTCGAAGCCCTGCGCCTCGTAGCACTTCTCCTGGCGGTGGGCCTTGAGCGCGTCGCCCTGGTCGCCGCCGTGCGCGACGGTGAGCATCATTCGCTCGCCGGCGTCGTTCACGTACGTGCGGCTCACGACCTGGCGATAGATGCGGTCGAGGCTAGCCTGCACGTCGGGCGCCGGCGCGATCGCTGCCGTCTCCGGGTCGATGCGCCATTCCCCGAAGCTCGCGGGGAAGACGCGCTCGAGGTCGATGGTGTCGAGGGACGGAGCGGGACGGAGCGCGGGAATGAGCGCGGCCGTGAGGAGCATCGCGGCGCAGGCGAGGTAGAAGGTCGCAGGCGGAGGGTGGAGGGTGCCCCGGGCATCGCCTCGACCCTCGACCCTCGACCTTCCACCCAGGATTCTCTTCACTCCCGCATCCACGCCGACCAACATCCACAGGGCGACCACGAACACCAGGAGGCCGGCGAAGCCGTGGAGGAAGCCTTGCGCCACGTCCTCGCCGAAGTGGTACGCGAGCAGCACGAGCAACGTGACGCGAACGATATTGGCGACGAGGGCGATCGGCACGATGGCGGCAAGGAGCGCCACCATGCGGGCGCGCGAGCGTGGCGGCGTCACGTGCGCGTAGACGAGCGAGAGCGCCGCCAGCGAGAAGATGGAGTTCAAGCCCGCGCAGGCGTCGGCGACGAGCATCGGATGGCCGCCCACATCGAGCACGACCCCGTTTCGCTCGACCGGATAGCCGCCGGCCTGGAGGACCGCCGAGACCGCCATCGACACCCACGTCTTGAGCGGCGTCGTGAAGAAATCGAGGACGAATCCCGGCAGGGGGATCACGAAGAAGAGGAGCGCGATCGGGAACGCGAGCTTGCGAAGCGCGACGATTCCGCCCGCCATCGCGACGAGCCCCGCCGCCACGGGAATGTGCGATGCCGCTTCGAACACGGAGAGTCCGAAGGCGCGGCCGACGAAATGGAGGACGAGCCCCGGAACGAGGAGCAGCATCCCCAGCCACGGCGCCGGCTTCGACTCCGAGAGTGCCGCGCGCTCGCGCCATGCGAGCCACGCGACGACGAGCAGGATGATCGGGCCGTGCGCATGCGCGTCGTCACGCCAGACGGAGCGGGCGAACGAGACGTAAGTGGGGACGTAAAGGGCCGCAAGCCCGAGCGCGGCCGCGAGCCAGGGACCGCGCCGCGATCGCGCTTCCGCGAGGCCCGGCTCGCCGAGAACCGTGCTCACGGGAGGGTCCTCAATACTGGTTGATGACCGTGCCGACGACGCGGGCGCCGGTCCCCGCCAGGTCCTTGACCACCCGCGAGGTCGAGCCGACCGACGTGTGGTTCTTGCGCGCCACGACGAGCGCGTTGCCCGCGCGGAAGGCGATGGCCTGCGCGTCGGCGTAGCTCGCCGCCGGCGGCGTGTCGATGATGACCACGTCGTAGAGCGACTGCATGTCCTTCACGAGCGTCGTGAAGGACATCCGGGAGAGCAGTTCCTGCGGATTCGGCGGCAGCGCGCCGGCCGGAAGGACCGACAGACGCGTGAGGCCGGGAATCGGATACGTCGCCGTCTCGCCGCCGCGCCCCGAGAGAAGCGCCGAGAGGCCGTGGCCGCCCGGCAGCCCGAAGATCTGGTGCTGCCGCGGTTTCCGCATGTCGGCATCGACCAGCAGCGTCCGCGCGCCCAGCTGCGAGAACACGATGGCGAGGTTCGCCGCGAGGTAGCTGCGGCCCTCCCCCCCGTTCGGGCTCGCGACCA
>Ga0315912_10005866_pt1 | contig 11161 bp, 9 predicted proteins | sample VfabasoilMG_FD_204469 | JGI IMG/M metagenome (GOLD analysis project Ga0315912, IMG submission 204469) | Garden soil microbial communities collected in Santa Monica, California, United States - V. faba soil | ecosystem: Environmental > Terrestrial > Soil > Garden | place: USA: California...
ACAGCCCTTCCTGGGCTTCCGCGGTCGCGCGGATCGCGGCGATCTGCCGCGCGGTTTCATTGACGATCGAGTCGTCGAGGACCACGCGAGCGCTGAGCGGAATCAATGCCTTCACGGCGGCGAGCGCTGCCGGACCGCCGGAGCGGAAGTGCGCCAGCATGCGAGCGATCGTGGCGTTCAGGTCCTTCTCCTCCACGACGTCGTGCACCAACCCGATGCGAAACGCTTCGGACGCGTCGAACTCCTCGCCCGATAGCATGTAGCGGCGCGCCATGCGCTCGCCGATCGCAGCGATCACGTATGGGCTGATCATGGCCGGGATGATGCCGAGCTTGACCTCCGACAGCCGGAACGTCGCATCGCGCGCCGCGATGGCGATGTCGCAGGCCGCGACCAGTCCCACGCCGCCGCCTCGCACCGCGCCGCGCACCCCCGCAATGGTGGGCTTGTGGAGGGTATTGAGCATGTGAAACATGCGCGCCGAATGGTGTGCGATCCGGAAATTCCGCGCGCGCGAGTAGGTCGCGCTCTGTTTCATGTGCTCGATATCGGCGCCGGCACAGAAACTGCGGCCCGCGCCCAGGAGCACCACGGCGCGCACCGCGGGATCGGCGTCGAGCTGACGCAGGTGCTCCGTCAATTCCGCCACCATATCGGGATCGAAGGCGTTATGCACCTCGGGACGGTTGAGGATCACCGTCGCGTTGCCGCCTTCATCGATCCGGGAAAGTATCCTTTTCGCCATGCGCCATTGCCAATCCGCGGGCGGGATTATACGCGTGGACCCGGCCCGACACGGAAGGCGCGCGCGTACTCCGTTAGGCGTGGTCGAGCTGCGCCCGATAGCGATCGAGCGTGGCGCGGTCGAAGCATGCGAACGTGACGCGCTCGAGACCGGGTGTCGCCGCGAGTCCCGCTGCGCACTCGCGTACCGCGATGCGCACGGCGTCCTCCAGGGGGTAGCCGTAGGCGCCGCAGCTGATCGCCGGGAACGCGATCGTGCGCACGCCATGCGCGGCGGCAAGCGCGAGGCTCGTGCGGTAGCACGATGCCAGCAAGTCAGGCTCCCCCCGCCGGCCGCCCGTCCAAACCGGTCCCACGGTGTGGATCACGTACGGCGCAGGAAGGCGATAGCCTTTCGTGATTTTCGCCTGACCCGTTTCGCAACCGCCCAATGCGTGGCACTCGGCGAGAAGGTCGGGTCCCGCCGCGCGGTGGATGGCGCCATCAACGCCCCCTCCACCCAGCAGCGTGATGTTGGCTGCATTGACGATGGCATCGACCTTCAACGTGACGATGTTCGCCACCACCGCCTCGAGCGTGCCGGCCATGGTTACCAACCCCCGGTTGCGAGCCACTTCTCGGCCTGGTCGAGGCGGTCCGCTCCCCAGAAGGGCTCGCCGTCGATCACGACGTAGGGCGAGCCGAAGACGCCGCGCTCGATCGCCGCGTCGACCTCGCTTTTCAACCGTTCCTTGACCGCCGGTTCGTTCAGCGCCTGCAGCAAATCCTCGCGGGGGATTCCAAGTTTGGCGGCAACATTGGCCGTGACTTCGGGGTTGGAAATGTCGCGATCTTCCGCGAAGTAGGCCCGATATAACGCTTGCGCCAGACTGCGTCCCACCGCCGCGTCGCGATCGGCAATCCAGTAATACGCCCGGCTCGGCGCCTGGCCTGCTATCGGAAACTTGGTCGGCAGCTTGAACGGCACTCCGATCAATCGCGCCGAGCGCGCAAGATCGTGATTCGTATAACTGCCCTTGAGGGGAATGGAGGGTAATGGGCGCTGCCCGGTGAGTTTGAAAACTGCTCCAAGCAGGATTGGATGCCAAGTCACCCTACGCCCATGCCGTTCCGCGATCTCATCGATCCTGGCGCTGGCAAAGTAGCCGTATGGCGAGGAGAAGTCGAAGTAGAAATCGATAGGCAGCCCCACGTTACCCCCGATGTGCCTGCATGATATTGGGCAGCGGTAGAAATGAAATCTATAAATTACGTAAACGGCAATTTAACGGAATATATCCTTAATAATGCAGTATATTACAACCAGATATGATAATTCTATTCCCACTCTTCTGCCGACTCGACTCAACTAATTACGTTAACGTAAGTTACCTTCTGGCATGCTTTCACCATGATCGGCCTGAGTCTCCGAGCGCTCTCCTGCCAGGGAGCGCCGGCATTGCGCGGAGAAGAAGGCGATCTCATCCAGCATGACCGTAACGTCCTCCCGCTGCCGCTCCAGGATGGCGCGGCGCCGCTCCAACCTGTCGAGGAACTGCGGCAATTGTTCGACCTTGCTTCTTCCCATGTCGAATAGCTCGAACAGTTCACGGATTTCATTGAGCGGAAACCCCACCCGCTTGGCTCGAAGCGCCAGCTTGAGGCGGCCTCGGTCACGGCTGCTGAAGATCCGCGCCGCTCCCTTGCGTTGAGGATGCAGCAGCCCCTGCTCCTCATAGTGTCGGATCGTGCGGGTGGTGATGGCGAATTCGCGCGCCAAGTCACCGATCGTATAGTCCGTTGACATTGTGCTTTGCGGTAGGGAAAGGTAGAATCTACGCCTTCGCTAGATTAAACAACGCTTACGTAAACGTCAATAGCAGCACCTTGACTTCAGGCCCCATCGCCTTGCAAGTGCCCGGCTGTGTCATTACTATCAGCCGAAGTTGGCCTTTCCTGGACGGTGCCGACCCCAAGGTGATACCCATCAAGGAAACGCATGACGCGCGCCAGCCAACCCAGTGCCCCGGACCCGACCGACCCCGCCGCACTGGCCCAGCTTTACGCTGACATCGCCCGCAAGAGCGGGCAGGTGCTCACGCAGTTTCTCGAGCGCCGCGGGGGCATGGCTGGGCCCACCTTCACGGATGAACTCGGCATTGCGCGCGCGTTCTTGGAGGCGTGGGGCCGGATGCTGACCGATCCCGCGCGGCTCGCTGAAGCCCAGATGAAGCTGTGGCAGGACTACGCGACGCTCTGGCAGAACTCCATGATGAAGCTCATGGGGCAGCCGGCGAAGGCGGTGGCTGAACCGCCCCGCGGTGACCGTCGCTTCAGGCACGAGGACTGGGAGAACAATTTTCTCTACGACTACGTCAAGCAGTCGTACCTGATCGCCGCCAAGCACCTGCATCAGTCGCTCGGCAACGTCGGGGGCCTCAGTGACAAAACCGCGAAAAAAGTCGATTTCTATACCCGGCAGTACATCGACGCGCTCTCGCCGTCGAATTTCGTGGTGACCAACCCCGAGGTGCTGCGCGAAACCGTCCGGTCGGGCGGGCAGAATCTGGTCAAGGGCCTGAACAACCTGCTGGAAGACCTCGCGCGCGGCAACGGCGCCGAACTGCGCGTGCGCATGACCGACGCATCGGCGTTTCGCCTCGGCGAGAACATCGCGGTGACACGGGGCAAGGTCGTGTTCCAGAACGAACTTCTGCAATTGATCCAGTACGAACCGCTCACCGCCGAAGTCTACGCGCGCCCCCTGCTGATCATTCCCCCCTGGATCAACAAGTACTACATCCTGGATCTGCGCAGCGACAATTCGTTCATCAAGTGGGCGGTCGAGCAAGGTCACACCGTATTCGTGGTGTCATGGGTCAATCCCGACAAGCGCCTGGCGCACAAGACATTCGAGGATTATCTGAGCGAAGGCGCGCTCGCCGCGCTCGACGCGGTGGAACGCGCAACCGGCGAGAAGGACGTGAACGTCATCGGCTACTGCCTCGGCGGCACGCTGCTCGCGAGCACGCTGGCCTATCTCGCCGCAAAGAAGGCCCAGCGCGTCCACAGCGCGACGTTTTTCGTTTCGATGATCGACTTCGCGCGCCCCGGCGAGCTCGAAGTTTTCATCGACGAAGAACAGGTCGCCGCGCTGGAGGCGCGCATGAGAAAGCGCGGCTATCTCGAAGGCTCGGAGATGGCGACCACCTTCAACATGCTGCGCGCCAACGATCTCATCTGGTCCTTCGTCGTCAATAACTACCTGATGGGACGCGATCCGTTCCCGTTCGACCTGCTCTACTGGAACTCGGATTCCACCCGCATGCCGGCCGCCATGCACAGCTATTACCTGCGCAACATGTACCTCAAGAACCTGTTGCGCGAACCTGGAGGTCTCACGCTCGCCGGCGTGCCCATCGACGTGACGCAGGTGACGGTGCCCGCCTATTTCATTTCGACGATCGAGGATCACATCGCGCCCTGGAAGTCGACCTACGCCGGCGCGCGGCTGCTCGGCGGGCCGGTGCGGTTCGTGCTCGGCGGTTCGGGGCACATCGCCGGCGTCATCAATCCCCCGGCGGGAGGCAAGTACTGCTACTGGACCCACGATAAGCTGGCGGTCGATCCGGATGACTGGCTCCGGGGTGCCGAACAGCATGCCGGCTCGTGGTGGAGCGACTGGGGGCGCTGGATCGCGCGCCGCGCCGGGGCGAAGCGAGCCGCGCGCGTGCCGGGCGCGGGCAGGCTGCCGGTGATCGAGGATGCTCCCGGCAGCTACGTCAAGGTCCAGGTCGACCCACGCCAGCATCGGCCGCGCCATCCAACGGGCGGTTCCGGCTGACATGACGCCGTTCCAGAATATCCTGTTCGAGCAACCCGAGGCCGGCGTACTTCGCCTGACAGTGCATCGACCGAAGGCGCTGAACGCGCTCAATGCCGCAACGCTCGATGAAATCGGGGCCGCCGTGGCGCTGACGGCCGCGGATCGTTCCGCGCGAGTGCTGCTCGTCACCGGCGCGGGAGACAAAGCGTTCGTTGCCGGGGCCGACATCGCTGAAATGCAGGCCTACACCCCGCACCAAGCGCGCGCGTTCGCGGAGCAAGGCGCGCGCGTCATGCAGACGCTGGAGGCGCTGGCGGTGCCGGTCATCGCACTGGTGAACGGTTACGCGCTGGGGGGCGGCTGCGAATTGGCGATGGCGTGCGACTGGATAGTAGCGGCGGACGGGGCGGTTTTTGGCCAGCCGGAGGTGCAGCTCGGCATTCCACCCGGTTTCGGCGGCACGCAGCGGCTGACTCGCCTGGTGGGACGTCCCATGGCGCTCGAACTGCTCACGACCGGGCGTCAAGTCCGGGCTGACGAGGCGCTGCGCATCGGCCTCGTCAACCACGTCTATCCCGCGAAGGAATTGGCGGCCAGGGGCATGGAACTGGCGCGCCTGATCGCCGCCAATGCGCCGATTGCCGTGCGCTTCGCCAAGGAGGCGGCGCAACGCGGCCAGGATCTGGATCTCGGCACGGCGTGCGCGCTGGAAGGAAGCCTGTTCGCGCTTGCGTGCGGCACAGCCGATCAGAAGGAGGGCATGCGCGCCTTCCTCGAAAAGCGCGCTCCGCGCTTTCGTGGACACTAGCGCCCCGTTCACCATCCGCGCCGGTCAGGCCCCCCGGGGCCGCGATGCTATAATCGCCTCCCCTCGGCTTGCGCCGCCGGACAAGTGCGCCGAGCCTCCCCATAGCCTCACGAAGGTAACGCCATGGACATGAGAGACATCGTTCCTGACGTGGACCCGCAGGAAACGCGCGAGTGGCTGGATGCGCTGGAGTCGGTGCTCGAACGGGAGGGCCCGGAACGCGCCCATTTCCTGCTGGAGCGCCTGGTGGATCGCGCGCGCCGCTCGGGCGCGTATATCCCGTACAACGCCAACACGGCGTACATGAACACGATCCCGATGTCGCAGGAAGAGCGCTCGCCGGGGGACGCGGAACTCGAGAACAAGATCCGCTCGCTGGTGCGCTGGAACGCCATGGCGATGGTGGTGCGCGCCAACAAGGAATCCTCGGAACTGGGCGGACACATCGCGAGTTTCGCGTCGGCGGCGACGCTTTACGACGTCGGCTTCAATCACTTCTTCCGCGCCGCCAGCCAGAATTTCATGGGCGATCTCGTCTACATGCAGGGCCACTCCGCGCCCGGCATTTATGCGCGCGCCTACCTCGAGGGCCGCATCACCGAGGAGCAGCTCGACAACTTCCGGCGCGAGGTCGACGGCAAGGGGCTGTCGTCCTATCCTCATCCCTGGCTGATGCCGGCGTTCTGGCAGTTTCCCACGGTGTCGATGGGGCTCGGCCCGCTGATGGCGATTTACCAAGCGCGCTTCATGCGCTACCTCAAGGACCGCGGCATCATCGAGGCGCAGGGCCGCAAGGTGTGGGCGTTCATGGGCGACGGCGAAATGGACGAGCCGGAATCGCTCGGGGCGATCTCGCTTGCCGGACGCGAGAAGCTCGATAATCTCATTTTCGTCATCAACTGCAATCTGCAGCGCCTCGACGGCCCGGTGCGCGGCAATGGCAAGATCATCCAGGAACTCGAAGCGGCGTTCCGTGGCAACGGCTGGAACGTGATCAAGGTGATTTGGGGCTCGTACTGGGATCCGCTGTTCATGCGCGACAAGAGCGGCATCCTGTTGAAACGCATGGAAGAGTGCGTGGACGGCGAGTACCAGACATTCAAGGCGCACGACGGGGCCTTCGTGCGCAAGCACTTTTTCGGCAAGTACCCCGAACTGCTCGACATGGTCGCGAATATGTCGGACGACGACATCTGGCGGCTCAACCGCGGCGGGCACGATCCGCACAAGATTTACGCCGCGTATGCGTCGGCGATGAAGCATGCGGGCCAGCCGACCGTGATCCTCGCGAAGACCGTCAAGGGTTACGGCATGGGCGAAGCGGGCGAGGGCCAGAACATCACCCATCAGCAGAAGAAGATGGGAACGGCTTCGATCAAGGCGTTTCGCGACCGTTTCAACGTGGCGATTCCCGACGACAGACTCGAGGAAGTGCCGTTTTTCAAGCCGCCCGAGGATACCCCGGAGATGAAGTACCTCAGGGGACGCATCGCGGCAATGGGGGGATCGCTGCCGGCGCGGCAGAGGAAAGCCGCGGCGCTGGAAGTACCGGCGCTCGCCGCATTCGAGCAGCAGCTGAAGGGCACCGAGGGGCGCGGCATTTCCACCACGATGGCTTTCGTGCGGATACTCAACACCATCATCCGCGACAAGAAGGTCGGCAAGTTCGTCGTGCCCATCGTGCCCGACGAGTCGCGCACGTTCGGCATGGAGGGCATGTTCCGCCAGCTCGGCATCTATTCCCACGTCGGACAGCTCTACACGCCGCAGGACGCCGACCAGCTGATGTTCTACAAGGAGGACAAGAACGGCCAGATCCTCCAGGAGGGCATCAACGAAGCCGGCGCGATGTCGTCCTGGATCGCCGCCGCGACGTCCTACAGCACCAACGGCGTGTCGATGATCCCGTTCTACATCTTCTATTCGATGTTCGGCTTCCAGCGGGTCGGCGATCTGGCATGGGCGGCGGGCGACATGCGCGCGCGCGGCTTCCTCCTGGGCGGAACGGCGGGCCGCACGACGTTGAACGGCGAGGGCCTGCAGCATGAGGACGGTCACAGCCAGGTGCTGGCCTCCACCCTGCCGAACTGCATGTCGTACGACCCCACTTTCGCCTATGAGCTGGCGGTCATCGTCCAGGACGGCATGCGGCGCATGTATCAGGAGCAGGAGGACATCTTCTACTACATCACCGTGATGAACGAGAACTACCCGCACCCGGCGATGCCGCAAGGGGTCGAGGAGGGAATCCTGAAGGGGATGTACCTGCTGAGCGAAGGCCGGGTGAGGAAGAATCAGCCGCGGGTACAGCTCCTCGGCAGCGGCACCATCTTGCGCGAAGTCATGGCCGGGGCCGAGTTGCTGGAAGAGGACTTCGGCGTCGCGGCGGACATCTGGAGCGTCACCAGCTTCAATCAGTTGCGGCGCGACGGCCTCGATACGCAGCGCTGGAACATGCTGCACCCGGAAGCGGAGCGGCGGCTCTCGTACGTCGAGCAGTGTCTCAAGGATCGTCCGGGGCCGGTCGTGGCGGCGACCGACTACATGAAGATCTTCGCCGAGCAGATCCGCGTTTTCCTGCCGACCCACAACTACGCGGTGCTGGGCACCGATGGATTCGGGCGGTCGGATACCCGCCGGCAGTTGCGCAAGTTCTTCGAGGTCGATCGGCACTACGTCGCGGTGGCGGCGTTGAATGCGCTTGCGGCCTCCGAAGCTGTGCCGCGCCGGAAGGTCGCCGAGGCGATAGCCAAGTACGGCATCGACCCGGAAAAGGCGAATCCGGCCACTGTGTGAAGAAAGTGAATGAGTGAAAAGTGAAAGAGTGAATCCCCCTCACCCCTGTTCTTATCGCTGCACTACGCCGCTGACATGAGCACATTGGTCGAAGTCAAAGTCCCCGACATCGGCGATTTCAAGAACGTGCCGGTGATCGAGGTGCTGGTCAGCCCGGGCGATACCGTGAGCAAGGAAGCCTCGCTGGTGACGCTCGAGTCGGACAAGGCGACGATGGAGGTGCCTTCGCCCGCCGCCGGCATCGTGCGGGAGCTCAAGATCAAAGTCGGTGACAAGGTGTCGGAGGGCGCACTGGTCCTGATACTCGAAGCCGCCGACGGCGCAAGCGGCGGCGACGGCGCCGCAGCCCGGAAGGAGCAGGCCCCCACGGCGGTGCCCCAGCCAGCGCGTTCAACTGCGCCGGCGGCACCCCCTGCCCCGGCGGCAATACCCCGGCCTCAAGCCCCCTTGCGGGAGACGGCGGAAGCGCCGAGTGCGTCGGCAGAGGCGGAGATGCGAAGGGCGCACGCGAGCCCCGCCGTACGGCGTCTCGCGCGCGAATTCGGTGTCGATCTGTCGCGCGTCAACGGCACGGGCCCCAAAGCGCGCATCGTCAAGGAGGATGTGCAGAACTACGTCAAGTCGGAACTCGATCGGCCGCGCGGGGCGGGTGGCGGCGGCGGTTTCTCCCTGCCACCGATGCCGCAGGTGGATTTCGGCAAGTTCGGCGCGATCGAGACGCGGCCGCTCTCGCGCATCAGGAAACTCTCGGGCGCCTATCTGCACCGCAACTGGGTAAGCATCCCGCACGTGACCCAGCATGACGAAGCGGACATTACCGAACTCGAGGCATTCCGCAAATCGCAGGCGGCCGAGGCGCAGAAGAGCGGCATCAAGTTCACGATGCTCGGTTTCCTGATGAAGGCCGCCGTGGTGGCGTTGAAACAGCATCCGGAATTCAACGCCTCGCTCTCCTCCGACGGCGAGAGCCTCGTGCTCAAGCAGTACTTCCACATCGGCATAGCGGTCGATACGCCCAATGGCCTGGTCGTGCCGGTGATCCGCGACGCCGACAAGAAGGGCTTGCTCGAGATCGCGAAGGAACTGGGCGCGGTGAGCGAGCGGATGCGTGAGGGCAAGATCGCGCCGGCGGACCTGCAGGGCGGCTGTTTTTCGATCTCGAGCCTGGGCGGTATCGGGGGCACGCTGTTCACGCCGATCATCAACGCCCCCGAGGTCGCGATACTGGGCGTCGGCAAGGCGGTCATGAAGCCGGTGTGGAACGGCAGGGAATTCGCACCGCGCCTGATGCTGCCGCTGTCGCTGTCCTACGACCACCGCGTGATCGACGGCGCGCAGGGCGCACGCTTCATTTCCTATCTGGCGGCCGTGCTGTCGGACATCCGCCGGCTCGTCCTGTGAGGAGTGTAGAGTGCGCAATGACGGGCGCCGAGTGAAGGAGGGCAATCGTTCGGCGGCGGATCGGATCTTGGACCAGTCGGCTTGGCACTCAGTGCCGCACTTCGTGCTCTGCGCCCGGCACTGAATGCCTGCTCCCATCGGCATCCTCGGCGGCACGTTCGATCCGATACATTTCGGGCACCTGCGGCTCGCGCAGGAAGCGGCCCAGGCGCTGAAGCTCGCCGCGGTGCGGTTCGTCCCTAGCGGCACGCCGCCCCACCGCGGCACGCCGTCGGTGTCCGCGGAGCACCGCCTGGCGATGGTGAGGCTCGCGATAGCGGGCAATCCGTGGTTCGGCGTCGACGATCGCGAGTTTCACCGCACGGGGCCGGGCTACACTGTGGACACGCTCGTCGACCTGCGCCGCGAACTGGGCGCGTCGGCGCCGATCTGCCTTCTGGTCGGCGCCGACGCCTTTCTGGATCTGGCGACCTGGAGCCGGTGGCACCGGCTCTTCGAGCTGGCGCACATCGTGGTCGCGCATCGTCCGGGCTACCCGGTGGATACCTGGCAGAACCGAATGCCGCAGCCGCTTGCGCGTGAATACGCGGGGCGCACCATGGCGCAGCCCCTGGCCGTTCATCTCGCGCCGGCGGGCGGTATCGTGGTGGTGCCGATCGCCGCGCTCGACATCTCCTCGACCCGCATCCGTGAGTGCCTGAGCTTGGGCGTGAGCCCACGTTATTTGCTTCCTGATTCCGTTCTCGATTATATTGAGCGCAACGCCCTGTACACAGGAGATCGATGAGGATCGACCGGTTGGTGAAGGCCGCGGTGGCGGCGCTCGAAGACGTCAAGGCGCGCGACATCGTGGTGTTGGACGTGAAGCGGTTAACCGCAATGTTCGACCGGGTCATCATCGCGAGCGCGGATTCGTCGCGCCAGGGCAGGGCGCTCGCGCGCAACCTGCAGGAGAAGCTGAAGGCGCTGGGGGCGCCGATACTCGGCGTGGAAGGGGAACCGGTCGGCGAGTGGATACTGGTGGATCTCGGCGCCGTCGTGGTGCACATCATGCAACCCGTGGTGCGCCGCCACTACAACCTCGAAGAACTCTGGACGCCGCCACGGCCCGCCCGACGACGGGCGCAGGGCGCCGTTCGGGCCTGACCGGGACGCGCAGGACTCCTGCGCGATGAAGCTCCTGGTCGTGGCGTTCGGGCACCGGATGCCGGGTTGGATCAGCGCCGGATTCGAGGAGTATGCGCGGCGCATGCCGCGTGAAGCGCGGCTGACGCTGCGGGACATCAAGGCTGAGCCGCGCCGCGCGCAAGCCGGCTCACGCGATATCGAGCGCGCGCTCGGGGCGGAAGCCCGCCGCGCCGTTGCAGCGTTGCCGCAGGGCTGCTACAAAGTCGTGCTGGACGAGCGTGGCGAGCAGTTGACCACGCGTCAGCTCGCCGGGCATATGGCAACGTGGCGGCAGGGCGGGCGCGACGTCGGTTTCATCATCGGGGGCGCCGACGGCACGACCGGCGCGCTTCGGGCGGAGGCGGACCTCGTATGGTCGCTTTCGGCCCTGACCCTGCCGCATCAGCTGGTGCGCATCATCCTGGCCGAGCAACTCTACC
>Ga0315912_10005867_pt1 | contig 11159 bp, 9 predicted proteins | sample VfabasoilMG_FD_204469 | JGI IMG/M metagenome (GOLD analysis project Ga0315912, IMG submission 204469) | Garden soil microbial communities collected in Santa Monica, California, United States - V. faba soil | ecosystem: Environmental > Terrestrial > Soil > Garden | place: USA: California...
GTCCCGGTACTCATGCCAATTGCCGTCGGTCTGAAAGTCTCGCAGCCCGGACTTCACCTCAATGCAGACAAAGCGGGAATCCTGCGTCAGCGCCAATATATCCGCCCGCCGACCTGAGGGCAGCGGCACCTCATGCAATGGCGACCACGCCATCTGCGCGCACAACCGCGCCGCGCCACGGCGGACGATCAGGGAGCGCTCAGGAAAGGAAAGAATATCGCTCACAGCAATCCGTCGATGGCCTGGGCCAGCTTGATATCACGCCTGCTCAGCCCACCGGCATCATGCGTGCTCAACGTAATCTCCACCCTGTTCCACACATTGCTCCACTCCGGATGATGGTCCTGCTTCTCCGCCAGCAGCGCCACCCGTGCCATGAACCCGAATGCCGCGGAGAAATCCCTGAACCGGAATTCCCGCGTGATCGCGTCCCGCCCGTCCACCATCCGCCACTCCGGCAGCGCCGCCGCCAGCCCGGCCCGTTCCTCCTCGGTCAGTTTGGGAATCATCGGTTGCCTCCTTCCCGGCGCGGGGACATGGTGCCGCGTGCCCGCCCTACCCGAAATCCTTTACCAGGATGCCCGCTTCGTCGTGCTGAACAAGCCGTCGGCCGTTCCCGTGCATCCCGGCCCGAAAGGCGGGGCCAGCGTGGAGGATGTGTTCCCCCACCTCTCCCGCCGCAAGGACGGCCCCTGGCTGGCCCACCGGCTGGACGCCGACACCGCCGGCTGCCTGCTGATCGCGTTGCGCAAAACCGCCCTCCTCGCCGCCCAGGCCGAATTCTCCGCCGGCCGCGTCCACAAAACCTACTGGGCCATCGTCCGTGGCACCCCACCCGCCGAATCCGGCACCGTCGACGCCCCCCTCAAACGCATCACGAACAAGACCGGCTGGCGCATGGCCGTCGACCCCACCGGCCAGCAAGCCCTCACCCACTGGCGCGTCCTCGGCCACGCCGACGGCCTTACCTGGCTGGAATGCACCCCGAAAACCGGCCGCACCCATCAGGTCCGCGTCCACTGCGCTGAACTTGGCACCCCGATCCTGGGCGACCCCCTCTACGGCGGCGGCACGGACCATCCCCTGCACCTCCTGGCCCGCGCCCTGCGCCTGGCACTGGACCCGCCCATCTCAGCTGAAGCCGAACCGCCCGCGCACATGCTCCGCGCCCTGCAAGCATGCGGCTACCGTCCCCGCGCCACCATGGCACGCACCGCCGGCCACAACGCCTGACCCGGCGCCACGGAGGCCAGCAAAATCCCCGTCCCGATCAGCACAATTCCCAGCGCGTGGTAGCCGTAGAACCGCTCCCCTAGCGCCACCACCGCCAGCAGCACGCCGAATACCGGCACCAGGTGCGATGCCTGCCCCGCTCGGCTCGGCCCGATCAGCTCCACCCCGCGGTTGAAGCACAGATATGCCAGCAGGGACGGAAAGATCATCGTGTAGCCCAGTGCCAGGTACGCCGGCACGCCGCCGGTGATCACCTGCCCCTCCGCCCGCTCCATCAGCATCACCGGCAGGATCATCACTGCGCCGATAAAAAACGTCACTGCCAGGAAGGACAGCGGATGCACTTTCGGCCGCCAGCGCAACAGCGCCGTATACAGCGCGTAGATCACGCACCCGCCCAGAATCCACACATCGCCCGGGTTCAACGTTAGCGTCGCCAGCGACCCCACATCGCCATGCGACGCAATCGCCGCGACGCCGACCAGGGACACCGCCACCCCCAGCATCTGCCGCGCGCCCGGTATCTCCCGCAGCAGCACCACCGCCCACAGGATCACCAGCAACGGCTGAGAGGACTGCATCAGCACGCCATTCAGTGCCGTCGTCGTCTTCAGCCCGGTGTAGAGCATGACATTGAAGCAGGCGATGCCGGTGGCGGACAGCAACAGCATCATCCGCCAATGCCGCTTCACCACCGGCCAGTCGGCGCGCAGATGTTCCCACGCGAACCCCAGCACGATGCAGAACGCCCCGGTCCAGCGCCAGAAACTCAGCGTCGCCGGCGGCACCAGGCCCGCCACCGCGCGGCCGATGATCGCGTTACCGGCCCAGAACGTGGTGGTGCAGCACAACAGCAGCCAGGCATTGCCCCATAGCCGGGCCGCAAGACGGGAAATCAATACGCCGCCGCCCAGCCATCCCGCCGCGGGTCGGACCCCGCCATGCGCACGCCGTTCTCCATCACGCGGATAGCCTGCACGCTGCACGGCCCTTCCAGCGGCCCGACGCGCTTCAGCTTGTGCCCACGCTTCTCCAGCGCCAGCAGCACCTCCGCGCCAAACCCCGGCTCCACCGTCAGCGTGCCGTCTCCGTCGTGCGGCCAGTTCGCCCCCTGGCCCTGCTGCGTGGACGTCCAGCGCGGAGATTCCAACGCCGCCTGCGGGTCCAACCCCAAATCCATCATGGACGTCAGCACCTGCAGATTCACCTGCACCTGGTTATCCGCCCCCGGCGTGCCTTCCACCGCCCACAGCTTGCCGTCGCGAAACACCATCGGCGCGTTCATAGTGTGCCGCACCCGCTTGCCCGGCATCAGCCGGTTCACATGCCCCTCCCGCAGATGCCAGTAGGCCATGCGGTTGTTCAGCAATATCCCCGTGTCACCCGCGGTAACACCGGACCCGAAGGAGCCATTGATGCTCTGGATGCCGGACACCGCATTGCCCTCCGCATCCACCACGCAGAAATACGTCGTGTCGCTCGCCAGTTCCGGCGCCGCGATCGGCAGGTCGGCCGCCGCATCCGGATCGATCCGCGCCGCCAGCTCATCGATATACGCGTCGGACAACAGCATATCGACCGGCGCGTCATAAAAGCGCGGGTCCGCCCCATGCGTCTCCCGGTCCAGGAACGCCAGCTTCTTCGCCTCCACCAGCGTGTGAATACGCGCATCGGGCGACATGCCGGCGATGTTGAACCGCTCCACGATCTTCAGCATCTGCAACATGACAAAGCCGGTGGAATTCGGCGGCGTCTGCGTCACCGTGAAGCCGCGATACGCAATCCCGACCGGGTCCATCTCCTCCGGCGCACACTGCGCGAGGTCCTCGGCCGTAATCGGCACGCCCACCGCCTGGAACTCGGTCGCCAGCCGCTGCGCCAACCGTCCGCGATAGAAACTCTCTGCCCCGTCCGCCGCGATCTCCTCCAAGGTCCGCCCCAGCGCCGGCTGCACCACCAGGGATGCCAGCGCCGGAATCTCCCCGCCATGCAGGAACACCTCCCGGCTGCGCGGATCGGCCGCCAGCGCCGCCTGGTGCTCCCGCGCGAAGTGCCGGTAATGGTGCGTCACCGCGAAGCCGTGGAAAGCCAGATCCACCGCCGGCGCGCACAGCTCCGCCCAGGGAATGCTGCCCAGCCTGTCGTGCATCATCGCCAGCCCCGCCAGCTTGCCGGGCACGGACACGCTGCTCGCCCCGGTCACCGCCATGCCGCGCGCGAAATTTTCCGGCGCCGCGGAAGAAGGCGCCGCGCCGGTGGCGTTGAAGCAGATGTTGCTGCCCGTCTCCACGCTATGGACGTTGTAGAACCCGTCCCCACCCAGGCCGGACATGTGCGGCTCCACCACCCCCAGCGTCAGGGAAATCCCCACCGCCGCATCCACCGCGTTGCCCCCGGCGCGCAGCACATCCAGCCCCACCTGCGTCGCCGCCGGATGGTTGGTGCCAACGGCGCCGTTGCGCCCCATGATCAGCGGGCGATGGCTGCGGGGGATGGGATGCATGGTGTCGTCTCGCCTGTCAGAGATGTTCACGGAAGAATTCTGCCACTGCGCCCCAGGCGCGCAGCCGGTCCTCCGGCCGGATGAAGCCGTGGCCCGCATAGTCGAAGGTCTCATAGCGCACACGGTGCTGGCCCGCGCGCAGTGTTTCCACGATCTGCTCGCTCTCGCTGATCGGCACGCGCGGGTCGCGGTGCCCATGCAGCACCAGAAGCGGCGCGGTGATGCGATCGGCGCGATGGATGGGGGAGATACGGGCGAACAGCGCCGCATCGCGGCCATATTCATGGGCCCGCTGGTCCCGTCGCCAGGGGCCGGTGGTTTGCAGCAGCGTGGTGAAGTCGGCGATGCCGTAGAAATTCACCGCCGCGCGCCATAGGTCCGGATACTCGGTGATGGCGGACAGCACCATGAACCCGCCATAGGACTGGCCCATCACACCGATCCGTGCCGCATCGATGCCGGGTTGCGCGGCCAGAAAGTGCCGCGCCTGGGCCAGGTCCGCCACCGCGTCCAGGCGCTTCTCCCGGTCGTCCGCCGCTGCGTATTCACGGCCATAGCCGGTGGAGCCGCGCACATTGGGCATCAGCACGGCATAGCCCTGTGCCAGCAGCAGTTGGATGTCCGGGCGGAAATTTCCCCGTGCCTGCATTTCCGGGCCACCATGCACCCAGATGATGGCAGGGAGCCCGGCGGCCGGGCGCGGCCCAGCGGGCAGGAACATCCAGCCGGGAATCTCCCGCCCATCGTCGCCACGCCACGCCACCAGGGACGGCGCGACAGCCCCATCCCGCGCATCCGGCGCGTGCACCGGGCTTGCCGCCAGCGTGTCCGCGTCCACCAGCCAGATTGCGGGCGGCTCGGTGGGCGTGCTCACGCTGACCGCCAGCCGAGCGCCGGCCGGATCGAAGCCCGGTTCGCTGACAAGTCCTTCGGGCAAGGACACCGGTTCCCGATAAGCATCCGCCGCGCCAAGGCGCAGCAGCGAATAGCCACGGTCGTTTTCCACCGTCGCCAGGCGCTTGCCGTCGGCAGACAGCGCCCAGGCCTCCACGTCCCGCCCCGGGGCGCCATAGACGCAGTCCACCGCGCCGGAGGCGAGATCGAAGCGGGCGAGATAAATGAACTCCGCCCCGACATGGTCCGTCAGCCCCATCAGCGCCGCCCCGTCGCTGGTCCAGCGGACGGATTGGTAGCGCGTCGACCCCAGGCGCGGGAATTCGCGTGCCGTGCCGGCCGCCAGATCGATCACCAATAACGAGTGGTCAGTGAAGCCACGATCGGCGATGACGATCAGCCTGGTGCCATCCGGTGAGAACGCGCCGGCGGAAACCACGCCCGTGCCATGGAACACGCGTCGGCGCGCGCCATCGGATAGCGACTGCACCAGGATATCGAAATGCGCCTCATCCCGGTCATTAGCCGCGAAGGCGATGCTGACCCCGTCCGGGGCGATGGCGCCGAAATCATGGATCACGCCCGGCGCATCCGTCAGCGCCTGCATGTCGCCGGCCGCCGGGTCCAGCAGCACCAGCTGCTGGCGCTCATCGCCGCCCCGGTCGGTGCCATAGATCAGCCGGTCATCCTTCGGGAAGCGACGCAGCACGGCCACCTTCTCTCCATCATCCGTCAGTTGCCGGTCCGCCCCGCTGGCCAGGTCCAGTGCCCAGACCTGCGGCACACCAGCGCCGCGCAGGTGGAACAACGTGCCGCCATCGGTCGAGAACACCGGCGTGCCGGCAGCGCCGATGCGCACGAACTCCTCCACCAGCTGCTGCATGCCATCTCCCCCAGGCAACGTGCCGGCAGCATAGGCGCGCCGGTGGCGATGAGAAACCGGCCTTGCCAGTGTCCACCCCGCGCGCCGATGCTGCCGCCGAGAAGGAGGAGCCTGCCCGCATGCACCGCGTGGTCCTCGCGCATGAGACGGATTTCCTGGGTTGGCGCACCGCCACCCGCGCCCTGGCCCTCGCCGGGACGGACGCCGCGGAGATCGAATGGCGCGTCGGTGGCGACACCCCATCCACGCCCCTGCCGGATGCCACCGGCCAGTTTGCCGTGCCCCGCGCCATCGTCGCCCTTGCGGAGGCCGCGATCCAGGCCCGCGATCCCGAGCGCTTCGGCCTGCTCTACCGCCTGGTCCGCCGTGCCCAATCATTCAGCCAGGGGGCCGGCGACCCGTATGACGACGACCCCGACTACCTTCGCATCCGCCGCCTCGCGCTCCGTGTCCGCCGCGAAACCCACCGCATGCAATGCCTGGTCCGCTTCCGCGCCGTAGGTGGCCATCACATCGGCTGGTTCGAACCGGAAGAGCATGTGCTGGACGCGGTAGCGCGCGCCTACGCCGGCACCTACCCGCATCTTCCCTGCTCCATCCTGACACCGGATCGTGCCGCCCATTGGATGGGGGAGGCGCCGATCTTCACCCATGGCATCCCGGCGGAGGCGGTGCCGGATGACATGGCGCTGGAGGAAGCGTGGCGCGCCAGCTACACCGACCTGTTCGCCGCCGCCACGCCTCCACCCGCATCGAACGAGCCGGTGATGTGCGACCTCCGCCCACCCAACCGCCCGGCCCTCGGCCCCGTGCGCCTGCCCGCCATCCCCAGCCCCGCCATTCGCAACTCCGCCCTGGCCCGTGCCGCCGCCGAAGCCGCCGGCTGCCAGCGCTGCCCCCTGCACGGGCCCGCTACCCAAACCGTCTTCGGCGAAGGCCCCGCCGGCGCTGCCATCATGTTCATCGGCGAGCAACCGGGCGACCAGGAGGACATCATCGGCCGCCCCTTCGTCGGCCCCGCCGGCGTGCTGCTGGACCAGGCGCTGGAGGAAGCCGGCATCGACCGCCGCCAGGTCTACGTCGCCAACGCCGTGAAACACTTCAAGTTCATTCCGCGCGGTGTCCGCCGCATCCACCAGACACCCGACCCCTCGGAAGTGGAAACCTGCCGCATCTGGCTGGAGGCGGAACGCGACGCTGTCCGCCCGAAACTCATCGTCCTCCTCGGCGCCACCGCCGCCCGCGCCGTCCTCGGTCGCCCCGTCACCATCGGGCGGGAACGCGGCGAGGTCTTCGACCTGCCCGACGGCACCCGCGGGTTCATCACCGTCCACCCCAGCTTCCTGCTGCGCCAGCCGGATGAGGACAGCCGTAACAGGCAATACGCGCTGTTCGTTACCGAGCTACGCCGCGCAGCGGGCGCAGCCGCCCGGCTTGCCGAAACCGGCGCCTGAGTTCAGAACCGCCCCCACGCAACAGGAGGAAGGTTCCGCATGAGCGCACCACGCATCGGTTATGTCGGTCTCGGCGTCATGGGCGGCGCGCTCGCCCGCCGCCTGCTGCGCGAACACAAGCTCACGGTATTCGACCTCTCCCCCGACCGCTGCGCCGAATTCGCCAAGCTCGGCGCCACCGTCGCCGCATCCCCGGCGGAAGTCGGCGCGGCCAGCGACATCGTCATCACCTGCCTGCCCACCTCGGCCCAGGTGAAGGACGTGATCTTCGGCGACAACCACGGCCTGATCCGCGGCATGCAGCCCGGCGGCCTCATCGTGGACCAGACTTCCGGCGCCACCGCTGCCACCAAGGAAATGGCCGCCCAACTCGCCCCCACCGGCGTGGACCTGATCGACGCCCCCGTCTCCGGCGGCCCGCAGGGCGCGGATGCCGGCACCATCGCCATCATGGTCGGCGGCACGGACGCGCAATACGCCCGCGTGGAGGCCGCGCTGAAAACCATCAGCCCTAATGTCAGCCATGTCGGTCCGCTCGGCGCCGGCCACACGCTGAAGGCGCTGAACAACATGATGTCCGCCGCCAACCGCCTGATGGCGTTCGAGGCCGTCAGCATCGCTGCCGCCAACGGCATCGACCCCGCCGTGGCTGTGGACGTGATCAACAAATCCTCCGGCCGCAACAACGCGACCCTGAACGTCTTCCCGAACGACATCTTCACGGACAAATTCGTCGCCCGCTTCACCCTCGCCCTGATGGAAAAGGACGTCGCGCTGGCCGCCGAACTGGCCGAGCGCGCCGGTTGCAGCGACCTCACGCTGACGCCGCAAATCCTGCGCAACTACCGCCGCGCCATGGACCGCTACGGCAAGAACGGCGACCTGCACGAAATGCTGCGCTTCTACGAAGAAGCCACCGGCGCCAAGGTGGCGAAGGTCCAACCCTAACTCCAACCGTCATTGCGAGGAGCGTAGCGACGAAGCAATCTCGTGCCGGCATCCCCGGAACTACGAGATTGCTTCGCTTCGTTCGCTATGACGATGATTAATGCGCCTGTTAGCGAATCTAAGCCGCCATATCCTCCCGGATCATCACCGCCGCCTTCTCCCCGATCATGATCGTCGGCGCGTTCGTATTGCCCGTCGTCAATGTCGGCATGATGGACGCATCCGCCACGCGCAGCCCGCCGATGCCGTGCACCCGCAGCCGATCATCCACCACCGCCGTCACCCCCTGCCCCATGCGGCACGTCCCCACCGGGTGATAGATCGTCGTGCAGTAGCCCCGGCAATACTCCGCCAGCGCCTCGTCGCTCGTGGCGCCCGGCCCCGGAACCAGTTCCTCCACACTATGTTGGGAAAGCGGCTTCTGGGCGAAAATCTCCCGCGTCATCCGAATCCCCGCGTTCAACACCCGTTGGTCATTCGGGTTGGACAGGTAGTTCGGCTTGATCACCGGCTTGGCGAACGGGTCGGCACTTCCCGCCATGATCGTGCCGCGTGAATCCGGCCGTACCGGGCATACCGCCACCGTCATGCCGCCATCCACCTCCAGCGTGCCGAACTTCGTCGGGTCATAGCTCGCCGGCGTGAACAGCAACTGCAAATCCGGATACTCCAGCCCGGGACGCGACCGGCAGAACACCTGCGCGCTCGTTACCCCGAATGTCAGCGCGCCATTGCCCTTGGTCAGGAATTTACCCAGTTCCCCCATCAGCCGCAGCCCGCGCGACAGCTCGTTGATGGAGGTCGCATCCGTCACCCGGTGGGACACGCGGGCCACGTAGTGGTCCTGCAAATTTGCACCCACACCTGGCAAATCGTGCACCACCTGCACGCCGATACCGCGCAGATGCGCCGCCGGCCCCACGCCGGAAATCTGCAACAGCTGCGGCGAATTCACCGCCCCGCCGCTCAGCACCACCTCTCGCGTCACGCGGATTTCGCGGTCGAACTGCCCCTGGCGGAACTTCACCCCCACGCAGCGCTTGCCCTCGAAGATCAGCCCGGTCGCCAGCGCATTCGTTTCCACCCGCAGATTCGTCCGCCCCTTCGCCTCCGCCAGGAACGTCCGCGCGGTGGACCCGCGCCACTGCCTCCTCCGCGTCATCTGCGAATAGCCGACGCCTTCCTGCACTCCATCGTTCAAATCCTTGCGGAACGGGTGCCCCGCCTCCTGCGCCGCCTCAACAAACCGGTGCGTCAGCGGCAGGATGGTGCGGTAGTCCTCCACCTTCAGTGGCCCGCCCTGCCCGCGGTACTCGCCGTCACCCTTCTGCACGTAATGCTCGGACTTGCGAAACAGCGGCATCACGTCGTCATAGCTCCAGCCGCGATTGCCCATCTGCGCCCAGCCGTCGAAATCCCCGGCATTCCCGCGCACATACAGCATGCCGTTGATGGACGAAGACCCGCCCAGCGTCTTCCCGCGCGGCCAGTGGATGGACCGCCCCGCCGTCCCCGGCTCCGGCTCACTGGCGAAATTCCAGTTGATCACCGGGTGGCGCAGCAGCTTCAGGATGCCGGCGGGGATGTGAATCCACGGCCGCCAGTCGCTCGGCCCCGCTTCCAGCAGCACCACCTTCGCCCCCATCTCGCTCAGCCGCGCCGCCACCACGCACCCGGCCGAGCCCGCACCCACGACCACAAAATCCGCGTCCATCAGCCCGTTTCCTCTTCGCGCAGATCCATTTGACCCGCCGCTCTCCATCCCCCCAAGATTACGCATCTTGCGGAGACGCGCCATGGCCCACGCCATCCAAGTCATCGACCTGACGGACTACGTCGCGGGCAAGCCCGGCGCCCGGGAAGCCACGGCGCGGGAAATCCACCAGGCGCTCACCACCACCGGCTTCCTCGTCCTCACCGGTCACAGCGTGGACCAGGCGCTGATCGACGCCACCTTCGCCCAGGCGCACCGCTTCCACGACCAGCCGATCGACAAAAAGCTCGCCCTGAAAATGAACGAGCACAACAACGGCTACATGGCCATGGGCCGCTACGTCGTCGTCACCTCCGGCGTCAACGCCAACGACAAGCCGGACCTGAACGAAGCCTTCTTCACCAAGCGCGAACGCCCGGCGAACGACCCATTGCTGCTATCCGGCCGCCGCTTCGTCGGCCCCAACCAATGGCCGGCGGACCTTCCCGGCTTCCGCGACGCCGTCCTCGCCTACACCAACCGCATGGACGACTTTGCGCGCAGCCTGCTCCCCGCCCTCGCCATGGCGCTGGACCTGCCGACGGATTGGTTCGCGCCCCATTTCACGGACAGCCAGTTCAGCTTCCGCCTCTCCCACTATCCACCCGTGCAGGCGGCGGACAACCAGTTCGGCATCGCCCCGCACACCGACAGCAACTTCCTCACCTTCCTCGCCCAGTCGGACGTCCCCGGCCTGCAGGCCTGCATGGCGGATGGCACCTGGCTGGACGTGCCCTACATCCCCGGCTCCTTCGTAGTGAATGCGGGGGACATGCTGCAGCGCTGGTCCAACATGCGCATCAAGTCCACGCCGCACCGCGCTTTGCCGCCGGTGGGCCGGCACCGCTACGCCATCCCGTTCTTCTTCGGCCCCAACTACGACGCCCGCATCGAATGCCTGACCAGCTGCACCGGCCCCGGCAACCCGCCGCGCTACGACCCCATCACCTACGCGGACTGGCTGCTGTATTGGTACGACACCAACTACAACCACAAGGCCCAAAAGGACGCCGCCGCCGACTGATCGCCCTTCCCGCGTGACACACGCCCCGCCGCATGCCTAACGTGCGGCCAACACGCGAATCACAAACGGGGGAAACGGCATGCGCCGCATCGCAGCAATCCTGGCCACGCTCGGCCTCGTCACGGCACTCGCCGCGCCCGTGCGCGCCCAGGTGGACCCCAGCCTCGTCGCCGCCGCCACCAAGGAAGGGGAGGTGGTCTGGTACAGCACCCTCATCGTCAACCAGATCGTCCGCCCGATGGTGGAGGCGTTCGAGGCGAAATACCCCGGCATCAAGGTGAAGTACTCCCGCGCCGCCTCCACCGACGTCGCGCTGAAAATCCGCAACGAAGCCCGCGCCCGCCGCGTGCAGGCCGACATCTTCGACGGCTCCAACACCGTCTTCCTGCTGGAGGACGCGAACCTCGTTGCCGAATACCGCCCTCGCGCCGCGGCGAATTTCCCCGAATCCTTCCGCGACCCCAAGG
>Ga0315912_10005868_pt1 | contig 11158 bp, 9 predicted proteins | sample VfabasoilMG_FD_204469 | JGI IMG/M metagenome (GOLD analysis project Ga0315912, IMG submission 204469) | Garden soil microbial communities collected in Santa Monica, California, United States - V. faba soil | ecosystem: Environmental > Terrestrial > Soil > Garden | place: USA: California...
TCGGCAATTCGGCAGGCGCAGAGGCGAATCCTTCGGCGATTCCCCTGTCCACGATCCACTTCCCGGTCCGCGCCAGCGACACGCGCACCCGCCAGCTGCCGCCTTCGGTGGCGCGGCGCGCGAGCGCGGTGAGTGCGCCGAAGGCCATCAGGTAGCCGCTCACGTAGTCGATCGCAGAGACCGGCATCAGTTTTGGCTTGGATTCCCCGCTCTGCCGCAGCGCCATGCCGCTGACGGTCTGCACGATGCTGTCGAAGCCGCGCCGGTCCTGCCACGGCCCTTCGCTGCCCCAGGCGCTCAAGGTGACGTAGACGATGCCGGGACGCAGCCTGGCGGCCTCTTCGGGCGAAAAGCCGCGCGCGGCCAGCGTGCCCGGCCGGAAGGACTGCGAGAACACGTCGGCGGTCTCGAGCAGCCCGCGCAGGGTATCGATGCCGGACTTGTCCCGCAGATCGAGGTAAGCCTGCAGCTTGCCGATGCCGGTGTCGAATTCCGAGGCGCCGGAGTCGGGCAAATGCGGGCCTGCGATCTTCAGAACGTCGGCGCCGTGCTCGGCGAGCGTGCGCGCGCAGGTCGGGCCGGCGAGCACGCGCGTGAGATCGAGCACCCGCACGCCCGAGAGCGGCCGGAGCCCGCCGGGCAGCGGCTCGGGTTTCGATTCGCCGATCTTGGTGATTTCGAGCAGCGGCTGACGCGCCACGGCGGCCGACTGCGGATGCTGCGCCCACTCCTGCGCCGTGCGCGCGAGGCCGGCGCAGCCTTTCGCCGCGTGGATGGCGTCTTCCAGCGCTAGGCCGTCCCAGTTGCAGCTCGCCTGCTCGGCCGCCGCACGATCTGCGGGGTGACCAAGCACTTGCATGGCGGCCTCGCGATGGTTGGCGAAATTGCAGTGAATACTGACCCAGCGGCCCTCCTTCACCGGGTAGTAGCCGCTGAACGGATCCCAGGGATCCTTCGGCGCCTGGCCGTCGATCTTCAGGTAGCGCGCGCTGCGCATGGCGGCCGCCGCCGGGCGGACGCCGATTCTCACGGTTTGCTTTCTGTTGTTCTTCAAAAACCACAGCTGCGACACGGCCGAGCCGACCGCCGCCAGCGCCGCGGCACCCGCGGTCCCGACCTTGTAAGGCGTGGGGAACACCGGATCGCCGCCCGTGATGGATGCATCGCCTCCCGGCAAGCCGGCGAGGTCGAGCAATTCCTGCAATGCATTGCGGACCGTCATGGCAGCGGATAGTCTACCGAGATGCGCGAATCCCAGCCGGTCACCATCCATCTCAAGGACTACACGCCGCCCGCCTTCCTGATCGGGCGGGTTTCCCTCGACGTCGAGATCCGGCCCGACGACGCCCTCGTCAAGGCCACGCTGTCGGTGAAGCGCAACGGCCCGTCCAGCGCGCCACTGGTGCTGGATGGGGACGAACTCGAACTGGTTTCGCTTCTGCTCAATGGAAAAGCATTTCCCCATAAAGTCACCAGCGAATCCCTGACGCTCGAAGGCGTGCCCGACACCTTCACGCTCGAGACCGTCACCCGCATCGTGCCGCAGAAAAACACCAAGCTGGAAGGCCTGTACGCGACCAAGAGCGGCTTCGTCACGCAGTGCGAGGCGCAGGGCTTTCGCCGCATCACCTGGTTCCTCGACCGGCCGGACAACCTGGCGGTCTACACCGTCACCGTGCGCGCCGACCGGAAGAAGTATCCGGTGCTGCTGTCGAACGGCAACCTGGTCGCATCCGGAGAGAACTGGGCGAAGTTCGAAGACCCGTTCCCGAAGCCGAGCTATCTGTTCGCCCTTGTTGCAGCGGACCTTGAATTCATAAAAGAAGAAATAAAAACAAAATCCGGCGAAAAATCACTCTACATCTACGTCGAACCCGGCAAGCTCGACCAGGCCGGCTGGTCCATGGACTGCCTCAAGCGTTCCATCGCCTGGGACGAGAAGCGCTTCGGCCTCGCGCTCGACCTGGACGAGTACAAGATCGTCGCGGTCGGCGACTTCAACTCCGGCGCCATGGAGAACAAGGGCCTCAACATCTTCAACACGCGCTACATCCTGGCGCGCCCGGACACCGCCACCGACACCGACTACCTGAACATCGACCGCGTGGTGGCGCACGAGTACTTCCACAACTGGACCGGCGACCGCGTCACCTGCCGCGACTGGTTCCAGCTGTCGCTGAAGGAAGGCCTGACGGTGTTCCGCGACCAGGAGTACGGCGCCGACACCTACTCGCGCGCGGTGACGCGCATCCAGGAGGTGCGCAGCCTGCGCGCGGCGCAGTTCCCGGAGGACGCCGGCCCGATGGCGCACCCGGTGCGGCCGCAGTCCTACCAGGAAATCCGCAACTTCTACACCATGACGGTGTACGAGAAGGGCGCGGAAGTGGTGCGCATGCAGCACACGCTGCTCGGCGAGGAGAAGTTCCAGGCCGGCATGCGCCTCTACTTCAAGCGCCACGACGGCCAGGCGGTGACCTGCGACGACTTCGTCCAGGCCATGCAGGACGCCTCGGGCGTGGACCTCGCCCAGTTCCGGCGCTGGTACGACGTCGCGGGCACGCCGGTGCTGGATTGTTCCGGGGTTTACAAGGACGGTGAATTTGTCCTTTCGGTCCGCCAATCCATGAACCCGCCGTTCCATATCCCGTTCAAGGTGAAGATCGGCGAGCACGAGCAGGTCCTTTCGCTCAAGAAAGCGGAAGAGACGTTCTCGTTCAAGTGCAAGTCCAAGCCCGTCCCTTCGCTCCTGCGCGGCTTCTCGGCGCCGGTGATCCTGAACTACCCGTACAGCGAAGCCGACCTGGTGCACCTGCTCGCGCACGACGACGACCCGTTCAACCGCTGGGAGGCGGCGCAGCGGCTGGCGAGCGAAATCATCCTGAAAAAGAACGGCATTCCGTCGGCGGCCTACCTGGATGCGTTGCAGCTCTTCCTGAAGGAAAAGGACGCGGCTTTCGTCGCCGAAGTCCTCGCCCTGCCCTCGGAGACCTTTCTCGCCGAGCAGATGGAGGTGGTGGACCCGGACGCACTGCATGCCTCGCGCAACGCCTTGCGCCGGGCGATTGCCGAACGCTTCAAGAGTGAATTGCTGGCGATATACAGGGCGCAGGAAAACAAGGGCAAGTATTCCCCCGATGCCGTTTCTTCCGGCAAGCGCGCGCTGCGCAACCTCGCGCTTGCCTACCTGATGGAGCTGGAGACCTCCGACGTGGTCGCCCTGTGCTACGAACAGTACGGCCAGTCCGACAACATGACCGAGCAGTTCGCCGCGCTGACCGCGCTGGCGAACAGCAACGCGCCGCAGCGCCAGATCGCGCTGGATTCCTTCTACGCGAAGTGGCAGGACGAGCCGCTGGTGGTGGACAAGTGGCTCTCGGTGCAGGCGACCGCGCGCCTGCCGGCGACCCTGGCGCGCGTGCGCGAGCTGCTCGCGCACCCGGCCTTCGACATCAAGGTGCCGAACAAGGTGTACTCGCTGATCCGCGCCTTCGCTTCCAACCACGTGCGCTTCCATGCCGCCGACGGCGGCGGTTACGCCTTCATGGCCGACCAGGTGCTGGCGCTGGACGCGCTCAACCCGCAGGTGGCGGCGCGCATGGCGCGCGCCTTCGACCGCTGGACGAAATTCGACGCGCAGCGGAAAGCCAAGGCGAAAGAGCAGCTCGAACGCATCCGCGACGCCAAGGGCCTGTCCAAGGACGTGGCCGAGATCGTCACCAAGGCGCTGGCATGAAGCGCCTCTGGCTGGGAGCGGCGTTGCTCGCCTTTGCGGCGTCGGTACTTGCGCAGGCCTATCCGTCCAAACCGGTGCGCATGCTGGTCGGCTTCCCGCCCGGCGGCGCCAACGACATCGTCGCGCGCATCTTCGCCGCCAAACTGAGCGAAGAGCTCGGGCAATCGGTGGTGGTGGAAAACCGCCCGGGCAATGCCGGCGTCATCGGCGCCGAAGCGGTCGCCAAGGCCGCGCCGGACGGCTACACGCTGTACCTCGGCTCCACCGGCACCAACTCCATTGCGCCCGCGCTCACCAGCAAGCTGCCCTACGACGCGGTCACCGGGCTCGCGCCGGTGAGCCTGGTTGGCAGCACGCCCAGCTGCCTGGTGGTCAATGCCAGCGTGCCGGCGCAGAACGTGCGTGAGTTCGTGGCGCTGGCCAAATCGAAGCCCGGCAAGCTCAGCTACGCCTCCTCGGGCAACGGCACCACGCTGCACCTGGGCGGCGAGCTGTTCAAGCTCATCGCCGGCGTGGACCTGCTCCACATCCCCTACAAGGGCAACGCGCAGGCGCTGAGCGACGTCATCGGCGGGCAGGTGGACATGATCATCTCGGCGCTGCCGCCCGCGCTGCCGCTCGCCAAGGCCGGCAAGGTGCGCATCCTCGGCGTGACGTCGCTGGAACGCCTGTCGGTCGCGCCGGAGATTCCGACGGTCGCCGAGCAAGGGCTGGCCGGCTACGAGATCGGCACCTGGTACGGCGTCTTCGCCACCGGCGGCAGCCCGCCGGAGACCATCGAGCGCCTGGCCGCGGCGCTGCGCAAGGCCGTGGCCGATCCCAAGGTGCGCGAGCAGGTCGCCGCGCAGGGCATCGATCCGGTCAGCAGCTCGCCGGCGGTGTTCCGCGGCTTCGTCGCCGGCGAAATGGCGAAGTGGGCCAAGGTCGTGAAGGCCGCCGGCATCAAGGCCGACTGAGCAAAGGAGACCCATGGAACCGACGACGACGCTCTTCCTCGCCTGCGCCGTGTTCCTCGCGACGCATTTCGCGAGCAGCACGCCGCTGCGCACGGTCGCAGTCGACGCCATTGGAGAGAAGGCCTGGATCGGGCTCTACACGGTGGTTTCGTTCGCCACCATCGGCTGGATGGTCTGGGCCTACAACCGCACGCCGGTACAGCCGCTCTGGGAAGGCTGGCGCCTCGCGCCCGCGATCCTGATGCCTTTCGCGTTTCTGCTCATCGTGGGCGGACTGCTCACGCGCAACCCCACGGCGGTCGGCCAGGCAAAGGCGCTGAAATCGGACGAACCCGCGCGCGGCGTGCTGCGCATCACTCGCCATCCGGTGATGTGGGCCTTCATGCTGTGGGCGCTCGCGCACATCCTCGCGCAAGGGGAACTGAAGTCCACGCTGTTCTTCGGTACCTTCCTCGTGCTCGCGGGGCTGGGCGCCGCGCTCATCGACGCACGCAAGGCGAGAACGCTGGGCGAGGACTGGACGCGCTTCGAGGCCCTGACCTCCTACCTCCCGTTTGCCGCCATCGCGCAGGGCCGCAACCGCCTGGCCTGGTCCGAGATCGGCTGGCGCAATCCGGCCATCGGCCTCGCGCTCTACGCCGTGTTCTTCTGGTTCCACCCGCAACTCTTCGGCGCGCGGCCCTGGTAGGGCCTGAGCGGGGGATTTCGCTCAAATGTACACGATCGTGTACATCATGATTTCAGGTAGGTATAGAAGTCCGGCGTGGTGACCGAGCGGTCCAGGTAGCCGAAGGTCCCCTGCTCTTTCACTTCGGTCGCGGCCATCACCAGGTTCGCCATCGCCGCGCGGTAGAGCGAAGTCGCCAGGCTGATGCGGCGCACGCCGGCGGCTTCGAGCTCGGCAACGCTGAACGACTTGCCGCGGATGCCGACCATGAAGTTGAACGGCTTCTTCAGCGCGCCGCAGACCGCCTTGACGGAGGCGAGGTCCGGCAGGCCGGGCGAGAACAACACGTCGGCGCCGGCCTTCTCGAAGGCCTGCAGGCGCTTGATGGTGTCGTCCAGGTCCGGGTTGCCGCGCAGGAAGTTCTCGGTGCGCGCGGTCAGCGTGAACGGGAACGGATGCCTGCGCGCCGCTTCTACTGCGGCCGCCACCCGCTCCACCGCGTGGTTGAAGTCGAACAGGGGCTTGTCCTTGTTGCCGCTCGCGTCCTCGATGGAGCCGCCGACCAGGCCCACGCCGGCGGCCAGGCGGATGGTTTCCGCCGCATCGGCCGGCGCGTCGCCGAAGCCCTTTTCCAGGTCCGCCGCCACCGGCAGGTCGGTCGCCGCGCAGATCAGCTTCGCGTGGGCGAGCGCCTCGTCGCGCGTCACGCGCCCGTCGCGCCGCCCGAAGGTGCCGGCGCAGGCGCCGCTGGAGGTGGCGAGCGCCTGGAAGCCCAGGCCCTGGAGGATGCGCGCCGAGCCGCCGTCCCAGGGGTTCGGAATGACGAAGGCGCGCGGCCCCTCGTGCAGCTTGCGGAAGCGTTCGGCTTTCTCTTTCTGAGTCACGTCGGTCATGTCCAGAACTCCTGGTTGATCGCTTCTTCGCGCACGATGGCCTTGTTTTCGATCATTAGCAGCCGGCGCGCGTGCACGTCGATGACGCAGTCCGCCGGGAACAGCGGCGCATCCTTCAACACCTCGGCGCGCTCAGGGTAGAACTGCTTCAGGCCGCCCACCTGCGGCACCGGCTTGAAGTGCGTCGCGTCGGTGGCGTATTCCGGATGGTCGATCACCGGCTTGACGTAGATCCACCAGCCGTAGCGCGCGTATTCCTTCGGCAGCCAGGCGGCGCGCAGGTTCGCCAGCGCCGCATCGCGGTTGTTGTAGGTGTAATCCATGCAATGGTCATCCGCCGATCCGGCGAAGGCCTCGATGTTGCGCTGCCAGGCTTGCAGCAGCAGCCTCACCGCCGGCGTATCGGCGTAGAGCTGCACCGCGCCGCTGCACAGCAGCTGCGTGGGATCGTAGTGGGCGAACTTCGAGGCGAAGCGGTAGAAGCGCGGGCCGCTGCCGCTCACCCCGTCGGGTGAGCCCATCGCAATCGGCGCGGGCAAATAGGCCTCGGTCTGGCGGTCGGCGGCCCAGTTGTAGATGGCGAACTCGGTGCCGCCCGCCAGCAGCTCGCCGATCAGCGCGGGCGCGGAGCGGAATTCGCAGTCGGCGTCCACGTAGAGCAGCGGCCTGCGGTGCTGCTCCAGCAGCCGGCCGATGAAGCTGGCCTTGGTATAGGCCGGATCGCGCGTGCCCTTGCGGCTGATGGAGTCGTGCACCGTGGGCACGCGGTGCAATTCATGCGGCAGGCCCAGGCTCTCAAGGGAAGCGCGCAGCCGCGCCGCTTTCTCCGCGTAGCTGTCCGTATACATCGCCACCACCAGGAAATCGGGGGCTGACCCCATTTATTTCAGCAGGTCCTCGGTGGACTGGACCTTGGCGAACAGGCCGTTCAGGCCGGCCATGTAGGACACCTGCACGCTGGCCGCGGGCACTTCGACGCCGTTGAAGGAGAGCGCCTTGGTCGCGCAGGCGTCGTGCGCCAGCGAGCAGGCGAAACCCAGGTCGGCGGCCGCGCGCGTGGTGGTGTCCACGCACATGTGGGTCATCATGCCGGCGATGGTCAGGTTGGCGATATTCAGGGATTTCAGGTGTTCCAGCAGTTTCGTTTCGCGGAAACTGTTGGGAAAATTCTTCTGGATCACCGTTTCGCCGCCCTGCGGCTTCACCGAGGCGTGGATTTCCGCTCCCGGCGTGCCGGGCCGGAAGAACGTCGCACCCGGGCGCGTCGCGATGTGCTGCATATGGATCACCGGAAGAGACTTCTTGCGGAACGCCGCGATCAGCTGCGCAGCCTTCGCCGCGGCCGCCTCCGCTCCCTCCAAAGTCATCGTGCCGCCGGGAAAGTAATCGTTCTGGATATCGATGATGAGTAGTGCGTTGGTCATTCGCCCGCCTTTTTGACTGCCTTGAGAATCATGCGATCGACGATTTTTGGCGCGATCATCTTCAGCCACAGGCCGACCCGCGCCTGCAGGGTCATCACCAACTCGCGCCGGCGCTCGTGCGTGGCCTGCAGGATCTGGCGCGCGCATTCCTCGACCGGCATGGCGCGCTCTTCGCGCAGGCCGCTCCTGCCGGCGGGCCGGCCGTCGGCGCCGAAGCCGTGCAGGCGGATGTTGGTGGCGACCACGCCGGGATAGACGATGGTGATATCCACGCCGCTATCCTGCAGCTCCAGCCGCAGCGCCTCGAAGAACAGCGCCTGCGCCGCCTTGGTCGGGCTGTAGCCGGTGCGCCCGGGGATGCCGACCCGGCCGGCGAGGCTGGAGATGGCGACGATCTGGCCGCGCTTTTTCTTCAGGTGCGGCAAGGCGTAGCGCGTGCAGTACAGGCTGCCCATGTAGTTCACGCGCATCATGTCTTCGTACCAGCCGAAGTCGGTCACTTCCTCGAAGCGCGCATGGCCCGAGACGCCGGCGTTGTTGATGAGGATGTCGAGCGCGCTGTACTTGCGCGCCGCCGCCTCGATGAACTCGCGGCAATCGGCCTCCGCGCCGACGTCGCAGCGCATGGCGAAGGCTTCCGAGCCCTTGGCGCGGCACTCGGCCGCCACCGCCTCGAGCTTCTCCAGGTTGCGCGCGGCCAGCGCCAGCCACACGCCCTTGCCCGCCAGCTGGCGCGCGAGCTCCGCGCCTATGCCTTCGGAGGCGCCGGTGATGGCGAGGACTTTCCCGGCAAACATTACTGGCGCGTGAATTTCTGCGCCCGCCTGCCGAAACCCACCTCGGCGGTATACAGGTTGCCCTTGGAATCGATCGCCAGGTTGTGCACCCAGCGCAGCTCGCCCGCCATGCGCCCCGGCCGGCTGAAGGTGCCGATGGTCTTTCCGGATTCACGCTCGACGGTGATGAGGTAGCCGTTGGCGCCGTTGGCGACGAAGATGTACTTCTGCGCCTTGTCCTCGGAGAACACCAGGTCCCAGACCGAGCCGTTCTGCAGCGTCTCGGGCTCGACGCGGATTTCGCGCACGAACTTGCCGCCTTTCTCGAACACCTGGATGCGGTCGTTGGCGCGGTCGCAGACGTAGATCTGGCCGTCGTTGGAGACGCGCACGCAGTGCACCGGGCTGGAAAAGGAGCGCATCAGCGCCGCCACCGGATTGTAGGGCGGCAGCTTGTCGTCGTGCGGCTTCTCGCCGTACGCGCCCCAGTGGCGCTTGTAGGCGAGCGTCTTCGCGTCGAACACCACCACGCGGCGGTTGCCGTAGCCGTCGGCGACGTACAACTCGTTCGCCGGCGCATCCACCACCATGTGCGCGGGGCGGCCGAGCTGCGTGGTGCTGTTGGAGCCTTCGGACTTGCCCGGCTTGCCCAGCTGCTGCAGGAACTTGCCGTCCTGCGTGAACTTGAGGATGTGATGGTCTTTCAGGCCGTTGCCGCCGACCCAGACGTTATTGTCGTTGTCGACGAAGATGCCGTGCTCGGTCTCGGGCCAGTCGTAGCCCTGCCCCGGGCCGCCCCAGCTGCGCAGCAGGTTGCCGGCCGGGTCGAACTGCATCACGTGCGGCGCCGGCGTGCAGCACTTGGTCTCGGGCGGGTTCTTCAGCGCGCCTTTCTCGTCGTCCAGCAGGCTCGCCGGGCGGTGAACGATCCAGATGTTGTCGTTCTTGTCGGCCGCGATGCCGGCCACATGACCGAGCATCCAGTTGCCGGGCAAGGGCTTCGGCCAGAAAGGATCGACTTTGAATTGGGGAACACCGACGCGTTCAGGGGAGCCGGCGCAGGCGGAAAGGAAAAACAGCGCCAGGATAATTAATTTCTTCATATGTCCTCCCTTAAAACCGGTCTGCCCGATATGGGGCTGGATCCACGAACGGCGTCTCCCCGGTGATCATCTCCCCAATCAGCCGCCCTGTCACGGGTCCGAGCGTCAAACCGTGGTGCGCGTGGCCGAACGCGAACCACAGGTTCGCATGCCGCGGCGCGGGACCGATGATCGGCATCATGTCCGGCGTGCAGGGCCGCGCGCCCATCCAGGGTTCGGTATCCAGGCGCTCGGCGAGCGGGAACAGGTTGCGCGCCACCGGCTCGGCGCGGCCGAGCTGCACCGGCGTGCGGATGGCGTCGCGCAGCGCGAACTCGGCGCCGGTGGTGAGGCGGATGCCGCGCTGCATCGGCGCGAGCAGGTAGCCGCGCTCGGTGTCGAGGACCGGATGGTTCAGCACCGCCTTGCCGGCGGCGCGGTAATGCATGTGGTAGCCGCGCTTGACCGCCAGCGGCAGCTCGTAGCCGAGCGCGCGCGTGACCACGTCGGCCCAGGGGCCCAGCGCAATGACGGCTTCTTTTGAATCCACCTTTCCTTCCACCGTCCGCACCGACCAGCCCGGCTCGAGCGAGGCGGCGTTGCCCTGCAGGAATTTTCCGCCCCGGCTCTCGAACAGCCTGAGATACGCGAGCGCGAGCCCCTGCGGATCGATCACGCTGACCGGATCGGTCCAGTGCAGCGCGCCAACAAGGACGGGAGCAAGGTGCGGTTCAATTTCTTGCAGTTGCTTTGCGTCTAAAGAATTGAACCCAATACCAAATTCCGCACGCCACTTTTCCGCTTCGCCGATGCGCAGGTCGCGCTCGCGGTAGGTGCGGAACACGCGCATCCAGCCCTGGCGGCGCAGGAAGCCCGTCGCGCCGGCCTGCCGCGCGAGCGCGTCATGCTCGGCGACGCAATGTTCGATGAGGTGCGAATAAAGCTGCGCGATGCGCGCGTGGCGCTTGCGGCGAGAGTGGTGCCAGTACTGCCACAGGAACGGCGCGATGCGCAGCAGCGCCGACGGGTGGTAGTGCGCGTCGATGGTGCGATTGAAGCCGTAGCGCAGCAGCGCGCCGAAGTCGTGCGGGAAACCGTAGGGGTAGACGCCTTCGCGCTGGATCAGGCCGGCGTTGCCGAAGGAGGTTTCCTCGGCCGCGCCGCGCCGGTCCACCAGCACCACCGACCTGCCGCGCGCCTGCAGGTGCAGCGCCACGCTGATGCCGACGATGCCCGCGCCGAGGACAACCGAGTCAACGCGCACTTTTCTTGGCGACCCTCAGCGAGAATTTCTCGACGTTGACGACCACGCGCTCGTGCAGCCCGTCGCCGATCAGCTCTCTTTCGTCTTCGGCCTTGACCTTGAGGTGCACCGTCCTGCCTTCGACGCGGATGATTTCGGCGGTGGCACGCACCTTCATGCCCACCGGCGTGGCGGCGATGTGGCGCACGTTGAGGATGGTGCCCAGGCTCTGGTAGCCCGCCGGCAGGTGCTGGTCTACCGCGTCCAGCGCGGCGGCCTCGAAGAGGTTGATCATCACCGGCGTGGCCAGCACATGCACCAGTCCGCTGCCCACGCGCGGGGCGGTGTGCTCTTCGCCTACGGTAAGTTCTGCGCGCCCGGTGA
>Ga0315912_10005869_pt1 | contig 11157 bp, 6 predicted proteins | sample VfabasoilMG_FD_204469 | JGI IMG/M metagenome (GOLD analysis project Ga0315912, IMG submission 204469) | Garden soil microbial communities collected in Santa Monica, California, United States - V. faba soil | ecosystem: Environmental > Terrestrial > Soil > Garden | place: USA: California...
CACGGAAAAACCAGGGCGCTTCACGCGGCATACCGCTGCCGGCCAGACTCGCCGGCCTGCTGCGCGAGGCGAAATGGCTGGCGCTGGTGGCCGCAGCCGGCTACCTGCTGCTGATCCTTCTGACCCACCACGCGACCGACCCGAGTTTCACGCGCAGCGCGACGGGCGCGCTTGTACAGAACGCCGGCGGGCTGGTTGGCGCAAAGCTTTCCGATTTCATGCTTATGCTGTTCGGCTGGTCCGCGTTCTGGTGGGTGGTCTTGTGCCTCTATACCGTCGTCCGTGGCTACCGGCGCATCGAGAACAGCGAAAAGATTGAAGCGCGGCCGCTGATCCTTTGCTTGATGGGTTTTGGTCTGCTTCTGGTTGCCAGTGCGACCTTGGAATACCTGCGCATGCACAGTTATGGACAGGGGCTGCCGCAGGGGGCGGGCGGCATCGTCGGCATAGAACTGGGCAAGCTGTCAGGGAATCTTCTTGGCTCCACTGGCGCGACGCTGCTCACGCTCGCCGCGCTGGCGGTCGGCTGGAGCCTCTTCAGCGGCATCTCCTGGCTGCGCATAGCCGAGCTGACCGGCCTGCTGCTCGAGTCGGGCTACGTGCTGGCGCGCGGCGCGATGGAGAAACGCCGCGACGAGAAAATCGGCGAACTGGCGCGCGACGAGCGCGAGACCGTCGTGCAGGCCGAACGCAAGCGCGAGGAGGATCATCCGCCGCTGGTGATCGCGCCGCCGCCCCGCGAGATCAGGAAGTCGGAGCGCGTACAGAAGGAAAAGCAGGCGCGCCTGTTCGAGCACCTGCCCGACACGCCGCTGCCGCCGCTCAAGCTGCTCGACGAGCCGGAACGGGAGATCGAGACCGTGAGCGCCGAAACGCTGGAGTTCACGTCGCGCCTGATCGAGAAGAAGCTGTCGGATTTCGGCGTCGCGGTGAAGGTGCTCGCCGCCTATCCGGGCCCAGTGATCACGCGCTACGAGATCGAACCCTCGGTCGGCGTCAAGGGCAGCCAGATCGTCAACCTGATCAAGGACCTCGCGCGCGCGCTGTCGGTGCTGGCGATCCGCGTGGTCGAGACCATCCCGGGCAAGTCCTGCATGGGCCTGGAAATCCCGAACCCGCACCGGCAGACGGTGCGGCTGACCGAGATCCTCGGCTCCGAGACCTACCACGGCGCGCACTCGCCGCTCGCGCTCGCGCTGGGCAAGGACATCGCGGGCAACCCGGTGGTGGCCGACCTGGGCAAGATGCCGCACCTGCTGGTCGCGGGGACGACCGGGTCGGGCAAATCGGTGGCGATCAACGCGATGATCCTGTCGCTGCTGTACAAGGCCGAGCCGAAGAACGTGCGCTTCATCCTGATCGACCCGAAGATGCTGGAGCTGTCCGTGTACCAGGACATCCCGCACCTGCTCGCGCCGGTGGTCACGGACATGAAGCAGGCGGCCAACGCGCTGCAGTGGTGCGTCGCCGAGATGGACCGGCGCTACAAGCTGATGAGCTGGCTCGGCGTGCGCAATCTGTCGGGCTACAACCACAAGGTCGCCGACGCGGAAAAGCACGGCCGCGTCCTCGAGGACCCCGCCACCCTCGAATCGGGCAGTCCGCAGCCGCTGCAGGCGCTCCCGCTTATCGTGGTGGTGATCGACGAGCTGGCCGACCTGATGATGGTGGCCGGCAAGAAGGTCGAGGAGCTGATCGCGCGCCTCGCGCAGAAAGCGCGCGCCGCGGGCATCCACCTCGTCCTCGCCACGCAGCGGCCGTCGGTGGACGTGATCACCGGCCTGATCAAGGCGAACATTCCCACGCGCATTGCGTTCCAGGTGGCCTCCAAAGTCGATTCGCGCACCATCCTCGACCAGTCGGGCGCCGACGCATTGTTGGGCGCCGGCGACATGCTCTACCTGCCGGCAGGCACGGGCCTGCCGCAGCGGATCCACGGCGCATTCGTCGCCGACCACGAGGTGCACAAGGTGGTCGAGCACCTCAAGAGCCTCGCCAAGCCCGAATACATCGGCGAGGTTCTCGAGCCGGCGGCGGCCGATGACGGAGGGCCCGGGCCGAACGGTGAACCTTCCGGTGAGAAGGACCCTCTATATGATCAGGCGGTCGAGATCGTGGTGCGCACCCGCCGCCCGTCGATCTCGCTGGTGCAAAGGCACCTGAGGATCGGCTACAACCGCGCCGCGCGCCTGATCGAAGACATGGAGCGCGCCGGACTGGTGTCCTCGATGCAATCCAACGGCAACCGCGAGGTTCTCGTTCCGGCAAAAGTGGAGTAGCGAGATGAAACGGCTGCTGGTCGCGCTGTTCCTGTTTTCATTCGTTCCCGCCTCGATGGCGGCAAGCATGGAGCGCTTCCAGAGCTACCTTCGCACGACGCAGTCGGCGCGCGGCGATTTCGAGCAGAAGGTCTACGACAAGAACGGCAAGCTGGTGCAGGATTCGCGCGGCAGCTTCGTGCTGCTGCGTCCGAACCGCTTCCGCTGGTCCTACGTGAAGCCCCAGCAGGTGATCGTCGGCGACGGCGAGCGCGTGTGGATCCACGACGCCGACCTGAACCAGGTCACGGTGCGGCGCATCGCGCGCGTGCTCGGTTCGACGCCGGCGGCGCTGCTGGCGGGCGCCTCCGACATCCAGAATGCCTTTGAGATGAAAGAGCTTGGCGAAAAGGACGGGCTCGAGTGGCTGGAGGCGAAGCCGCGCGAGAAGGAGGCGGGCTTCGAGAGCATGCGCCTGGGCCTGTCGACCGGGGGTATCGAGGCGATGGAACTGGTCGATCATTTCGGCCAGACCACGCGGCTGCGCTTCAGCAACGTGGTGCGCAATCCGCAAGTCGAAGCGGGGACCTTCCGGTTCAGCCCGCCCAAAGGGGCGGACGTTCTTGGGGATTGAACTGCCGGGGACTGATTTATTCGGCAAGCCTGCGCCGGCCGCGCCGCTCGCGGAACGGCTGCGCCCACGCACGCTGGATGATGTCGTAGGGCAGAAACACCTGCTCGGGCCGGGCAGGCCGCTGCGCGCGGCCTTCGAGTCCGGCAAGCCGCACTCGATGATCCTCTGGGGACCGCCGGGCTCGGGCAAGACCACGCTCGCGCGCCTGATGGCGCAGGCCTTCGAGGCCGAGTTCATCGCGCTCTCGGCGGTGCTCTCGGGCGTGAAGGACATCCGCGACGCGGTGCAGGCCGCCGAGCAGACGCTATCCTCGAGCGGCAGGCGCACGATCCTGTTCGTCGACGAAGTGCACCGCTTCAACAAGGCGCAGCAGGACGCCTTCCTGCCGTTCGTCGAAGGCGGACTGTTCACCTTCGTCGGCGCGACCACGGAGAATCCGTCCTTCGAGGTGAACTCGGCGTTGCTGTCGAGGGCGACTGTTTATGTTCTTGAAGGTTTGTCTCCGCAGGAATTGAACCTTTTGGTAGACCGTTCGGGCGCAAAGGTGGATGAGCAAGCCCGGACCCGCCTGGTAGGCTTTGCTGACGGCGATGCGCGCCGGCTCCTGAATGCCATTGAAATTCTGGAAAATGCTTTGGGAGAAAAAGGCAAAACGATAGACGGATCATTTGTTGAAGAAACGCTTGCCAAAAACCTGCGCCGCTTTGACAAGGGCGGCGAGCAGTTCTACGACCAGATCTCGGCGCTGCACAAGGCGGTGCGCGGCTCCGACCCGGATGCCTCTCTTTACTGGTTCGTGCGCATGATCGACGGCGGCGCCGACCCGCTTTACCTTGCTCGCCGCATCGTGCGCATGGCGGTGGAGGACGTCGGCCTCGCCGACCCGCGCGCGCTGCGCCTCGCGCTCGACGCCACCGAGACCTACGAGCGCCTCGGCTCGCCCGAAGGCGAGCTCGCGCTCGCCGAAGCGGTGCTCTACATGGCGGTGGCGGCGAAGTCGAACGCCGTCTACGCGGCCTATAATGCGGCGCGCGCGTTCGTCTCGACCGACGGCACGCGGCCGGTGCCGCTGCACATCCGCAATGCGCCCACGCGCCTGATGAAGGACCTCGGCTACGGCAAGGACTACCGCTACGCGCATGACGAGGCCGATGCCTTCGCGGCGGGAGAGAACTACTTTCCGGAGGGCATGCCTCCCGTTGGCTGGTACAGGCCGACGGAGCGGGGGTTGGAGGGAAAGATCAGAGAGAAGCTGGAAGAACTGAAAAAGAGAAATTCCGAGGCGGAAAAGAAGCGCAGATGATCGACATTCAACTGCTCAGGAACGACGTCGACGCAGTCGCGAAGCGGCTCGCGGCGCGCGGCTATGAACTGGATGCTCATGGTTTCAGGAAATTGGAAGATCTAAGAAGGAAAATTCAGACGAGCACGGAGTCCTGCCAGTCTCAACGCAATGCCCTGTCGAAGAAAATTGGCCAGGCCAAAGCGCAAAAAGATCAGAAGCTCGTGGATGAGCTCATGGCCGAGGCCGCGGAGTTCGGCGACAAGCTGAAGCAGATGGAAATCGAGAACGAGGCCATTCAGGCGAAGCAGCGCGAGTTCGTCTCGCTGATCCCGAACCTGCCGCACGAAAGCGTGCCGGTGGGCAGGTCCGCCGATCACAATGTCGAGGCGCGGCGCTGGGGCGAACCGCGGGCGTTCGCCTTCGCGCCGAAGGACCACGTCGATCTCGGCGCGGGGCTGGACGGCATGGATTTCGACGCCGGCGCGAAGCTTGCCGGCGCGCGCTTCGTGGTGATGAAAGGCGCGGTGGCGCGCCTGCACCGGGCGCTTGCCCAGTTCATGCTCGACACCCATACGCGCGACCACGGTTATACCGAGGTCTATACGCCGTACATGACCTCCGCGGCCTGCGCCGACGGCGTCACCAGCTTCGCCAAGTTCAAGGACGACCAGTTCAAGATCGAAGGCCGCGACCTCTACCTGATCCCGACCTCGGAATATACGGTCACCAACTTCGTGCGCGACCAGATCGTGCCGCTGGAGAAGCTGCCGCTGAAGTTCGTGTGCCACTCGCCATGCTTCCGGTCGGAGGCGGGCGCGGCCGGCAAGGACACGCGCGGCATGATCCGCAACCACCAGTTCGACAAGGTCGAACTCGTGCAGATCGTGCATCCGTCGACATCCTGGGAAGCGCACGAGCAGTTGACCGGAAACGCCGAGGCGATCCTGCAGAGGCTTGAACTGCCCTACCGAGTGATGACGCTGTGCACCGGGGATACGGGTTTCTCGTCGGCCAAGACCTACGACCTGGAAGTCTGGCTGCCCGGGCAGAACGCCTACCGCGAAATCTCCTCGTGCTCGAATTTCGAGGCCTTCCAGGCGCGCCGCATGCAGGCGCGCTTTCGCAATGATAAAGGCAAGGCCGAACCGGTCCACACCCTCAATGGCTCCGGCCTCGCCGTGGGGCGCACGCTGATTGCGGTCCTCGAGAATTACCAGAACGCGGACGGATCGGTGGCGATCCCGCCGGCGCTGCGCGCTTACATGGGCGGCGCCGAAACGCTCGGCAGGTAGGACTGCGGGGCCTGATAAAATTCGCCTCCCCGCGGAGAGGTGGCAGAGTGGTCGATTGCGGCAGACTCGAAATCTGTTGTGCCCGCAAGGGTACCGGGGGTTCGAATCCCTCCCTCTCCGCCATTCCTTCGAAATTCCGCTTCGTTCGTTGAGCGGCCACACGCAGGACCCGCAAATTTCCTGCCCTGTGGGAATAATTGACCCACGATGGGGTTCGCGAAATATGCGCCCTTCCAAGGAGGCGACTTGAAAACACGCAACTGGTGCGCCACCGGCATGTTCGCGCTCGGTGTTCTGCTGACGGGCGGGCCCGCGTCCGCCAGCGGCTACATCATGCCCCCCGAACTGCTCGACCAGATTCGGATCGGCGTTACCACGTCGAAACAGGTCGCCGAGATTCTCGGGCCGCCCGCGAGCATCGCCGCGTTCCCACGGCGCGGCGTGGTGACCTGGGAGTACACGACGCTGGAAGCATTCAACAAGAAGAAGACCGAAATCTCGGTCGAGATCGACGGCAATGGCGTCGTCCGCAATATCATCAAGACCATCCCATACGGTCCCTAGGGCGTTTCGAATAATTCCCGCACCCGTCGGACGCGCGGATGTAAAATGCAGCCCATGCTGGCAGTTTTGCGACTTGTTGCGCTTGCCGTGTTTGCCGCACTGTCATGGTTGCCTGCCGGCCATGCCCAGGCACCGGCGCCCGCGCAGCCGCCGCCGTTCAAGCCGGAAGAAATCGAACAGCTGGTCGCGCCGATCGCGCTCTACCCGGATCCGCTGGTCGCGCAGATCCTGATGGCCTCCACCTATCCGCTCGAAGTGGTTTCGGCGGCCCGCTGGCAGAAATCCAATCCCGGCCTGAAGGGCAAGCAGCTTGAAGACGCGCTGCAGCAGCTGCCGTGGGATCCGAGCGTCAAATCGCTCACCGCGTTTCCGCAGGTCCTCACGATGATGGACCAGAAGCTGGATCTCACGCAGAAGCTGGGCGATGCTTTCCTCGCCCAGCAAAAAGGCGTGATGGATGCGATCCAGCGCCTGCGCGCCAAGGCCGATGGGGCGGGCAACCTCAAATCGAGCAACGAGCAGACGGTCGCGAAGACGCAGGAAGGCGGCACCACCTACATCACAATCGAGCCTTCCAACCCAGAAGTGATCTACGTACCGGCCTACAACCCTGCGGTGGTCTACGGCACCTGGCCGTACCCGGCCTATCCGCCCTATGCCTACTATCCGCCGGGCTATGTGCCGGGCGCGGCGTTGTTCGCTTTCGGACTCGGAGTCGCCATCGGCAATGCGTGGGGAAACAACAGCAACTGCGACTGGCATGGCGGCGACATCAATATCAACCGGGACACCACCATCAACCGGGGCGACCGGGGCGACAAGGGCAAAGGCGGCGACAGAAGCAAAGGGGGCGACAGAGGCAGGGGACAGGGCGGCAGCAAGTGGAGCCACAGCCCCGAACACCGCCAGGGCGCGGGCTATCGCGACCAGGGGAGCCGGGACAAATTTGGCGGCGGGCAGCAGCGCCCGGGCGTCGATAGCCGCGAGTCGTTCCGCGGCCGCGCCGAGCAGGGCCGCCAGGAAATCGCGCGCGGCGGCGTCTCCGACCGCATGGCGGGCTCCGGCGGCCGGGGCGACCTCGGCGGGGGCCGCGCTTCCCAGCAACCCGCTGGCGGGTTCGGCGGAGGCGATCGCGGTGGATTCGGCGGCGTCGGCGGCGGCGGCGCGCAGACGCGCGACTTCAGCAATCGCGGTGCGAGCAGTCGCCAGAACTCCTCTTTTGGCGGTGGCGGCGGCTCGCGGGGCTCATTCGGCGGCGGCGGTGGTGGAGGTCGCGGTGGCGGTGGCGGTGGCGGGCGCGGCGGCGGAGGACGGCGATGATGAACCGGCTCTGGATCCAGATGATCGCCCTGGCTGCGGCGGCCACGTTCAGCGCGGCTTCGGCAGGCGCGCCGTCATCGGCGCAAAAGCAGCAGAGTTTCGGCTCGCCCGCGGAGGCCGCCAAGGCGCTCATCGCGGCGGTCAAGGCGCACGACGAGAAAGCCATGGTCGCCGTGCTCGGGGCGGGCGCGAAGAGCGTGATCAACTCGGGCGACAAAGTCGCCGATCGTGCCGGACGGGAGAAATTCGCCGCCGCCTACGACGAAGCGAACAAGCTCGACATGCAGGGCGACGCCAAGGCGGTCCTGTCGGTCGGCAAGGACGCGTGGCCGTTTCCGATCCCGCTCGTGAAAGCGGACAACGCCTGGCGCTTCGACGCGAAGCAGGGCGCCGAGGAAATCCTCAATCGGCGCATCGGGCGCAACGAACTTTCGACGGTCCAGGCGTTGGGCGCCTATGTCGATGCGCAGCGCGAGTATTACCTCGCCAATCCGGCCAAGGACAAGCTGCTGCAGTACGCGCAGAAAGTGGTCAGCAGCAAGGGCAAGCGCGACGGCCTTTACTACCCCACGCGCACGGGCGAGGCGCAGAGCCCGCTGGGCAAACTGTTCGCAAGCGCCACGGCCGCCGGCTACAAGGCCGATGCCGAAGGCAAGCCGATCCCGTTCCATGGCTACTACTTCCGCATCCTCAAGGCGCAGGGGCCGGATGCGAAGGGCGGCGCCTATGATTACGTGGCGCGGGGCAAGATGATCGGCGGGTTCGCGATGGTGGCCTACCCGGCGACCTACGGCAATTCGGGCATCATGACCTTCATCGTCAACCACGACGGCACGGTATTCGAGAAGGACCTGGGGCCCAGGACGGCCGAGGTCGCCCAGAAGATGGCCAAGTTCAACCCCGACGGGACCTGGAAGAAGCACTGATCTGACCGCCGGCCGGGCCATAATCCCGTCCCATGACCGGCATCGCAGTCGTTGCCAGCGCGCGGGATGCGAAATTCGCGGACGAAGTGCGCGCCGGCCTGCAGGCGCCCGGTCATGACGCTTTCGTCTCGCAATCCCTCCCGAAGGCCGCCGGTCCCCACGTCGTCCTGATCTGGAGCGCATCGCTCGAGGCGGACCGCGCCATCGACGCGCAGGCGCTGATCGGCCTGTGGTCCGAGGACCGCCTGCTCGTTGCGCGACGCGACGCGACCCCGCTGCCGCTCGGTCTGCGCGACCTGCCGTCGCTGGGGCCTGAGGCGAACAGCATGGAAGTGGCCGCGGCCGCGCGCGCCATGACCGCCGACCGTCCCCTTGCCCCTGAATTGAAGCAGCTCAGCCGCCGGTATGACTTGCTGCGCGTGATCGGCAAGGGATCGATGGGGATCGTCTACGAGGGCATGGACCCCAGGCTGCACCGCCAGGTGGCCATCAAGACCATTCTCAAGGACCAGCGCGAAGACGCTGAGATCGCCAGGGAATATTCGATGCGGTTCAAGCGCGAGGCGCAGGCCGTCGCGCGGCTGAACCACCCCCACATCGTGCAGGTGTACGACTTCGGCGAAGAGGCCGAAGTCGCGTACATCGTCATGGAGTTCATCCGAGGAAAGGATCTCAAGAGCTTCTTCGAGGCAAATGTTCGCTTCGAACTGAAGGAGGCGGTGCGCATCATGTGCGAACTGCTCGATGCGCTCGAATTCGCGCACGAAGCCGGCATCGTGCACCGCGACGTCAAGCCCGCGAACGTGATGCTGGACGGGCAGGCGCGAGTGAAGCTTGCGGACTTCGGCGTGGCGCGCGTCGCCGACGATCGCCAGGCGAAGGACAAGGCGCAGGCCGGTGGCGTCATGTTCGGCGGCATGGTTTACATGTCGCCCGAGCAGATCACGGGAGGCGTTGTCGATCGCCGCAGCGACATCTTTTTGGCTGGCATCATCCTCTACCAGCTCCTGACCGGGGAAAAAGCGTTCACCGGCCCGGGTGCCTGGACCGTCGCGAAGAAGATCATCCAGGACCATCCGCCCGTCCCTTCGTCGCTCAACAACACCATCTCGCCGCTGTTCGACAACGTCGTCAACAAGGCGCTGTCGAAGACGACCGACGGGCGCTACCAGACGGCGAAGGAGTTCGCCGCGGCGCTCAGGCGCGCGCTCGAAGGCAAGTCCGACGCGGACGAGTCGGACAAGACGGTCGTCGGTTCGATGGGGGACCTGTCGTCGCCGACCAGGCCGGCGGTTGCGCTGGCGAGCGTGGAGAGCGAGGGCACCAAGGGCACCACGGCCGCCGGCAGCCAGGACCTTGAGTTCGAATTCTGGCGCGCGATCAAGGACGGCAACGACCCGGACGACTTCGAGCTCTACGTCCAGCAGTTCCCGACCGGCATCTACGCTGCGCTCGCCAGGCGCAAGATCGCCAAGCTCCGCGGCACCGGGCCCGCCGATCCCGATGCGGCGGAACTGGAGAAGGACGAGGCCGAGGAGGCGACGAAGCGCGAGGCCCAGACCGGAAAGCCCAAGGCGAGGACGTCGGTGAGGCTGATCGTCGCTGTATTGGTCGCGACCGTGCTCATGAGCGGCGGCGCCTGGTTCTATTTCAGCGCGAGCAGCTTCGAGAGGCAGTCGGCACTGACAAACGCCCTTGAAACAGCGACCAGAGCGTCGCAGGAACTCCAGCACGCGCAGGCAAAGCAACTCGAGGCGCTGAAGGCGCTCGAGCAGGCGCGCGCGACCGAGAAGGCGGCGCGCGAGAGCGGCGACGTGGCGAAGCTAAAGGAAGCTCAGGAAGACGCAAGGCGCGCGGAAGCCGAGGCGAACAAGCATGCCGACCTCGTGAAGCAACGCGAAGCGGCCGCGGCGGACGCTCGGATGAAAGCCGTCGAAGCCGCCGAAAGTTCGAAGAAGTCGTCTAAGTCCCCCGGGCCCATGGCGACGCCAGTGCCCGTTTCCAAGGCGGAGGTTCCGAAGAAGGCCGAAGTGACGGTCGCGGCGGCGGCAGCGCCGAAAGCAGAATCGAGGTCCGCGCGGTCGAGTTCGCCGGCAGTCGTCGCGAGTGCGCCCAGCTCAAAGGGTCCGGGTGGCGACTTCGAAACTCTCTATGCGCAGGCGCTAGCGCTGGAGCAGGATGGCAAAGCTGCCGAGGCGGTTCGTATTTATCGGCGTGCCGCACGCGCGGGAAGCGGCAAGGCTGCCAAGCGACTGGGCGAGATTTACGACAAAGGAATCCCGGGAATTTCGCGCGACTATGCCGAGTCGTTGCAATGGTACGAAACCGCGCGCCAGCTCGGCGAGTCCATCGCGACGGCGGGACGAGGAGCCGGCGAGCCCGTGGTCGCGCCGACTCCGGCACCTGCGCCCGTGCCGGCGGCGCAGCCTGAACCACCCAAAGCGGCCGCTCCTGCGCCGGCCCCTGCTCCCGCCAAGCCCGCTGCAATGCAGCCTGCGCCCGAGGCGAGGTCGGGATGGTTCTACGTGGGCGGCTTGTTGATCACTCTGCTCGTGCTCGTATTCTTTGTGCTCGTGCTCGTATTCATCGCTTGGTATCGTATGCGTCGTGCGCGTCGGCGGGTGTGGGCGAAGGCAAGGCAGATGCGGACACAATCGATCGCCGCCTTCGTTAGTTCGAGTGCTCAGCCCGCTTTGCTGATTGCCAATGTGAGCGGCAGTACCAAGCTCTATGAAACCGTGGGCGACCAGGTCGCCAAGGCGGCGATCGACGAGTGCGTGCGCATCATGCGCGATCGCACCGAGGCTTCCAAGGGCCGGGTCATCAAGACCACGGGCGACCAAGTGATGTCGATCTTTCCCACGTCGGATGCGGCGGC
>Ga0315912_10005870_pt1 | contig 11155 bp, 6 predicted proteins | sample VfabasoilMG_FD_204469 | JGI IMG/M metagenome (GOLD analysis project Ga0315912, IMG submission 204469) | Garden soil microbial communities collected in Santa Monica, California, United States - V. faba soil | ecosystem: Environmental > Terrestrial > Soil > Garden | place: USA: California...
GTGCTCGGCCAGCACCTCGCCCACTTCGCGCACGGCCGCGAGCGCGCCGCGTTCGAACTCCCCGGCGCGGAACGCGGCGAGCATGCCGTTGCAGATCGCCTGCCAGCGCGCGACCGGCACGCGGCGCGCGATGCCGCGGTCGGGATGGATCTCCACGGCCTGGTCGGCGAGCAGCACGTAGATCAGCACGCCGTTCTGGCGCTCGGTCTCCCACACGCCCAGGCCCGCGAACACCTGCACGGCGCGCCGGCGTGGTTCGATGCGGCGCCACACGTCCATGGGCGCGAGGCGCGACTCGATCGCGAAGCAGATCTCGCCGCAATGCTGGCGTTCGCTCGCGGCGATCTCGTCCTGGATGCGCAGGCGCACGCGCCGGGGGAAGGCGCGCGGCAGCAGCAGCCACGCGCTGAACAGATGCCTGAGCAGGCGCAGGAGACGGTCCACTCACCACCTCCCCGACGCGCCGTCGCCGCGTTCGACCGGGGTATCGCGCTGCGCGCCACGCCGTCGATCGCCGCTGAACACCGCCGCCGACCACCCGCCCTGCCCCGTGCGCGTGCCGCCGAGGAACCTGCCGCCCCGGCCCGCGCCCGCGAGCAGGCCGAACAGCGCCCCGGCCAGCGCGTCGACGGGTCCGGGCACGACCGACCACGCGACGCCCGCGCCGAGCGCGGCGGCCACGCCCATGCGCACCGCGGCAGGGGCGCCGACGGCGCGCAGCAGCAGCGCAGCGAGCACGGCCGCGAGCATCCCCACGATCACGCCCGCGCCCGTCGGCGTCGCGGGCACGGGCTCCACCGAGGCCGGCAGCGGCTCGCCACGGGCGGCCTGCGCGAGCGCGTCGATCGACACGCGCAAGGCGCCCTCGAGGTCGCCGTCGCGCACGCGCGGCGCGAGGAATTCGCGCACCACGCGCAGGCGCAGGGCCTGCGGCAGCGCGGCGGCGTGGCGCTCGCCCACGGCGATCGCGGCGTGGCGGTCGGTGGTCGCCACCACCAGCAGCACGCGCGGATCGGGCTGGCCGGACGTGGAAGGGATGCGCGCGTTCACGCGCGCCGCGTACTCGTCCAGCGCCATGCCGTCGCTCGATCCGATCACCAGCACCGAGCAGCGTAATCCCTGGTCGCGCGCGATCTGCTGCACCTGAGCGACGAGTCGTGCCGATTGCACCCGGTCCAGGGTGTCGGTGCGATCGACGATTTCGGTGTCCATCGTGGGCAGGTCGGTGGGATCGGGCGCGCGCAGCGGCGCGCACGCGACGAGCAGGCCCGCGGCGATCAGGCAGGTGGCGAGCCGGGTCAGGAGCTTCGGGGGTAGGCGCACGACGGCTCCGAGGGGACGTATCCGCGCGTACAACGCGAGAGGGGCCCGCGACCGGGGCTAGAGTTCGCGGCCGCGCCCGGGGTCGGTCTTCTCGTCGACCTCGATCGCGCGCTCGAACTCCGAACTGTGGATGCGTTCGCGCTGGCTCGTGCGCCTGCGCTCGCGCCGGCGCGCGACCAGGTTCAGGCCCTCCACGCCGCCGGAGAAGGCCATGGCGAAATAGAGGTAGGCGCGCGGGATGTGCATGCCGAAGCCGTCCGCGACCAGCGCCATGCCCACGAGCAGCAGGAAGGCGAGCGCGAGCATCTTGACCGTGGGATGGCGTTCGATGAACTCGCCCACCGGATCGGAGGCCAGCAGCATCACCGCCACGGCGAGCAGGATGGCGAGCACCATCACCGGCACGTAGTCCACCAGGCCCACGGCCGTGATCACCGAATCGAGCGAGAACACGATGTCGATCACGGCGATCTGCATGATCACCCAGTGGAAGGACTGCATGACGCGGCCGGTCGGCGCGCCGTCGTCGCCGCCCTCCACGGACTGGTGTATCTCCATGGTGCCCTTGACCAGCAGGAACAGGCCGCCGCCGATCAGCACCAGGTCGCGCACGGACAGTTCGTTGCCGAAGAACACCACCACCGGCGCCGACATGCGCGCGAGGAAGGCGAGGGAGAGCAGCAGCAGGATGCGCGTGATGCAGGCGAGCGCGAGCCCGAACCGGCGCGCAGACGAGCGCTGGTGCGGCGGCAGCTTGCTCACTGCCACGGAGATGAACACGAGGTTGTCGACGCCCAGCACGATCTCGAGCGTCGAGAGCGTGAGCAGCGCGATCCAGAACTCGGTGGTCAGCAGGTGCTCCAAGCGCCGCTCCGCTCAGTGGGACGTCGAGGGGACCGGGGACCGGTCCGGGAACCGGCGCACGGTCAGCGTCCGCACAGGATCACCGCCCAGCACACCAGCAGGTTCACCATGCACACGAACACCGCGGCGGATCCCATGTCCTTGGCGCGCCCCGCGAGTTCGTCGTGGCCCGGCCACAGCTTGTCGACGATGAGCTCCAGCGCCGAGTTCAGCAGCTCCGCCGCCAGCACCGGGAGCAGCACGCCGAACAGTACCGCACGTTCGATCGGCGTGCGTCCCAGCCACAGCGCGAGCGGTCCCAGCACGGCGATGAGGTAGAGCTCCAGGCGCACCGAACTCTCGGTCCGGAACGCCGCGCGCAGCCCCTGCATCGACCACACGAACGCGCGGAAGATGCGGGTCGGACCGCGCGGAACCCAGCTGTCGTCGGAATCGGCCATGGGAAGGTTCGGCAAAACAGCCGGGAATGATGCCACAAGCGTGCATCGGCCTGCGCGTGGCGGGAGTCATGGACGGGCGTGCGGCGTCCGCGGCGAGGGTCGCGCGCGGGTTGCATCCTCGGGTCCCCTGCCCGATTCTTGCGCGTTCGCGGCGCCTGCGGCCGCGGCGTGCGAGGAGCCCCGCCGGCATGGATCGTCGCTTCCTGATGTGGACGGCACTGGTCGCCGCGCCCCTGGTGCTGGCCGGCCTGCTCGGGCTCGACCGCGCCCTCGCCACCACCCTGCATGGCTCGGTGCTCGTGCAGTCGCCGGTGTTCGTGTCCGGCAACGACTGGCTCGACGTGCTCACGCTCAAGGCCGGCAGCAGCAACCGCCTCGGCGCGATCGTCGCGCTCGCGGGCGTGATCGTGGTGCAGCTCGCGCGCGGCACGCGCGCGGGCAAGGTGATGGTGCTCACCGGCCTGGTCTCGCTCGCCACCGCGGAGACGGTGCGCGCGCTCAAGGACCTGTTCGGACGCCTGCGCCCCTACCAGGTGTTCGAGCGCGGCGAGTGGAGCGATGCGTGGTTCGCCGGCGGCGTGTCGTTCCCGTCCGGCCACTCGGGCTACTACTTCGGCCTCGCGCTGCCGCTCGCGGCCGCCTATCCGCGCGCGCGCCTGCCGCTGCTCGTCGCGCCCGTGTTCATCGCGCTCGCACGCATCGACCAGGAGTTCCACTACCTGTCCGACGTCTCGATGTCGGTGCTGATCGTGTGCGCGTTCGCGTATGCCGCCAGTCACGTGCATGACCGGTGGCACAAGACCCCGCCGGCACGCGTACCGCAGCCTGTCACCGCCGACGCCGAGTAGGCAACGGCCGGCACGCGCGACGCCCGGCGCGCGCGACGGATCCCACCCCGCACGAGGAGTCCGCCATGTCGCAGTGGTACCTGAGCCACAACGGCCAGCAGTTCGGTCCGCTCGACGCCTCCGCCGCGCGCGCGAAGGCACGCGAAATCCCCGGCGGGCATTGCTGGCGCGAAGGCTTCGCCGGCTGGCGTCCGATCGCGGAGATCGACGAACTCACCGGCGCCGGCGCGATGGTGCCGTCGCCACCCCACGCGCCGCCGCCGATCCGCGGCGCCGACCTCATCGACTTCCGCATCCACGGCAGCGACATGCAGTTCGTGGAGGTCGAACTCGACCCGGGCGAGAGCGTGGTCGCAGAGGCTGGTGCGCTGATGTACAAGGACCCCGTCATCGGCATGGAGACGGTGTTCGGCGACGGCTCGCAGGGTCGCCAGGGCGGCGGCTTCCTCGACGTGCTCGTGGGCGCCGGCAAGCGCCTGCTGACCGGCGAGAGCCTCTTCATCACCGCCTTCACGCACAACGGCGGCGGCGGCAAGGCGCGTCTCGCGTTCGCCTCGCCCTATCCCGGCACCATCATCCCCATGCAGCTGGGCGAACTCGGCGGTCGCCTGGTCTGCCAGAAGGATGCGTTCCTGTGCGCCGCGCGCGGCGTCTCCATCGGCATCCAGTTCCAGCGCAAGATCCTCACCGGCCTGTTCGGCGGCGAGGGCTTCATCATGCAGAAGCTCGAAGGCGACGGCCTGGTGTTCGTGCATGCCGGCGGCACCATCGTCGAACGCCAGCTCGCGGCGGGCGAACGGCTCGACGTCGACACCGGCTGCGTGGTCGCGCTCGAGCAGACCGTCGACTTCGACGTGAAGCCCGTCGGGGGCGTGAAGAGCATCCTGTTCGGCGGCGAAGGCGTGTTCCTGGCGAACCTCACGGGTCCGGGCCGCGTGTGGCTGCAATCGCTGCCGTTCTCGCGCATGGCCGGCCGCATCCTCGCCGCCGCCCCCCAGCGCGGCGGCTCGCGCGAGGAAGGCTCGGTGATCGGCGGGATCGGCCTGGGCGCGTTGCTCGGTTCCCGCAACGAGTAGTGCCGTGGTAGCGCGGAGTGCGCCGCAGGCGCTCTCCGCGGTTCTGGCCCTTCGTCGACGCGGTGCCGAAGCGCCGGAGAGCGCCTTCGGCGCACTCCGGCCTACGCGTGGGGTTCGGGAAACCGAACGGTCATTCCACCGCCGCCACGCGCAATTCGCGGCTGTCCGCGCGTCCGTGGTCGTCCACCACGCGCACGGTGTGCGTGCCCGCGCGCGCGGCGTCCCAGAACAGCGAGCGGCCGGGCAGGCTGTCGCCCACGTAGCTGTCGTCGACGAACCAGTACAGGCGCGAGACGTCGGCATCGGCCACCGCGCTGAACGCGATGCGTTCGCTGTCGCGCGAGGCGCGCACCGTGTATACCGCGCCGCGCAACGGCGAGCTGAAATGCGGCGGCTCGCCGTCGTCGGCGTTGCCCAGTTCGCAGTTCGCCACCGGCGGCTTGCGGCGCGGGATGCCCGCGCGCGCGAACACCTGGGCGAGGTCGGACGACCAGAACTCGTAGACCTCCGGTTGCGCGCGACCGTCGGGATCGGGACCGCAGCGCGCGCGTCCGCTCTCGCGATCGATCCACACGGGCCGGTGGATGGTGCTCACGCGGATGGGGGACTTGCCCGGGATGAACCAGCCCAGTCCGCGTTCGGGACACCAGGCATTGGGCAGGTCGCCGCTCGCCAGGCACACCTCCACCTTGCTCAGGCCCTGCGGCGAGGGGCGCACCTGCGCGAGCACGGCCGGCTCGCGCGCGCGCAGGGCATCGGCGATCGCGAAGAACAGCGGCGCCGCGGCCTCGATCCCGGTGAAGGCCGGATTGCCCGCGCCATCGGAATTCCCGATCCACACCACCAGCACGTACGGCCCGAGCACGCCCGCGCTCCACGCGTCGCGGAAGCCCCACGAGGTGCCGGTCTTCCACGCGACCGGGTAGCGGCTGAGCTCCGCGCTCGCGGCCTGGTCCGGACGCGGGTTCTGGCTGAGCATGTCGAGCGTGAGGTAGCTCGCCTCGGCGCTCAGCAGTTTCGGGCCCTCGGCGTCGGGCGTTGCGGTGAGCAGGCGCGGCGCGCGCAGCTCACCCTGGTTCGCGAGCATCGCGTACAAACGCGCCAGTTCCTGCGGCGTCACTTCGCCACCGCCGAGCACGAGCGCGAGCCCGTAGTGGTCCTCGCCCAGCATGCGCGAGATGCCCGCGTGGCGCAGGAACTCGTACAGGTTCGGGCGCGTGAGGCGTGCGGCGACGTCCACGGCGGGGATGTTGCGGCTGCGCACCAGCGCTTCGGTCGCCGTCACCGGCCCGAGGAAACGGCTGTCGAAGTTCTCCGGCTGGTACGGTCCGTACGCGCTGGGCACGTCGCGCAGCACGGTCAGCGGATGCAGCACGCCCTGGTCGAGCGCCAGCGCGTAGATGAAGGGCTTCAGCGTGGATCCGGGCGAGCGCTTGCCCTGGGTGACGTTCACCTGGCCGGCGATCTCGGCGCGGAAGTAGTCGGCCGATCCCACCAGCGCGCGCACGCCCATGTCGCGCGCATCGAGCAGCAGCACGGCCGCATTGCGGATGCCGCGCGCATCGCCGCGCGCCACGGCGGCGGAGACCTGGCGCTCGACCAGCCGCTGCAGGTCGAGGTCGAGCGTGGTGGTGAGCTCGCGCGAAGTGCCCCCGTCCATGCGCCGCGACTGCAGCACCTGGTCGACGAAATGCGGGGCCCGGAACGGCAACTGCTTCGCGGCCGTGAGCGCGATGGGCAGCTGCATCAGCGGGGCGCGCTCGGCATCGCGCGGATGCGCGACCAGCCAGTCCGCCGTGAGCCGCGCGCGCGCGGCCTCGAGCCTATCGTAGCGCGCCGCGCCCGCGCGCCCGGGCTGTTGCGGGATCACCGCGAGCGCGAGCGCCTCGGGCAGCGCGAGTTGCGCGACCGGCTTTCCGAAATAGATGCGACTCGCCGTCGCCACGCCTTCGACGTTGCCGCCGTAGGGCGCGCGCGCGAGGTAGGCCTCGAGCAGTTCGCGCTTGGAGTGCCGCAGTTCCAGCCACAGCGCGAGCGCGGCCTGGCGCAGCTTGCCCACCGGCGTACGCGTGTTCAGCCGGTACTTCAGGCGCGCGAGCTGCATGGTGATCGTGGAGCCGCCCTGGCGCACGCCGCCCTGCACGTAGCTCACGACGAATCCGCGCATGAGGCTGTAGGGATTCACGCCGAGGTGCCAGTAGTACCAGCGGTCCTCCTTCAGCAGCACCGCATCGACCAGGTGCGGCGAGACGTGGTCGAGCCGCACCGGCAATCGATAGCGATCGTCGCTCGCGAGCGTGAGGCGCAGGAGTTGGCCGTGGCGGTCGTAGATCGCGGTGGAATAGCTGAGGTCGGATTCGAGGGGGGCGTGGGGCCAGAGGCGTAGTGCCGTGACGAGGATCGCGATCGACACGACGATCTTCAGGCCAATCCGCAGTGCTTGGTTGCTCCCGACAGCGCGCAGCACCCTCGCCCCGCCCCGGTAGACCCCCTCTCCCCTGTGGGGGGAGGGTGGGGGTGAGGGGGTGGCCACAGTCTTTCGGTCTTCGGGCTCTGGTGCTGGCATGGGTGGATGGACTGGGGCTGCCCCCTCACCCTAGCCCTCTCCCCACAGGGGAGAGGGGATCGACTGAGGGGGATCGGGCACCTGCGCGCTGTCGGGAACGCTACTTCGGCCGCTCCACCGTGATCGTCCCGCCCAGCGAACGCGCCTCGATGGTGCGGTCGTACATGCCCTCACCGTACGCCGGTGGCAGCTGGAACGTCCCGGTGTTCGTGGCCTTGATCCGGTACACGTATTCGCGCAGGTCGGTCCAGATGGTGCCGTACAGCACCACGCGGTCGTCGCGCACGTCGACGAATTCCGGTTGCCACGCCATGCGCGAACCCGCGTTCGTGTTCGCGTCGCGGCCGGGTTCCTGCACGGGCTCGAAGCCGCCCGGCAGCAGGTCGGTGAGCGCGACCTGCGAGACCGATTGGGGCCGGGTCGAGCGCAGGCGCAAACGCACCTGCACCTCGGCGCCGAGCACGACGCTCGTCACGGGCTTGCCGGCGGCATCGGTCAGCTCGCGCGTGATCTCGAAGCCCTCCTTGATCTCCGTCCCCGGCAGTCCACGCGGATAGCCGGCCTGCACGACCGAATACCAGCTGTTCGATGCCAGCGCGTTGCCCACCTTCAGGGCCTCCGCACCGCCGCCGAAGCTGCCGCGCACGACCAGTCCGGTCGCGCTGCCGAATGCCTTCGCCGCACCGCCCTTCGCGATCTCCTGCCACGTCAGCGTGGCCACGCCGGCCGGGGCGTTCGAGCCCGCGTAGGCCTCGAGCGCGAGGATGGTCATGGCCCCGGACAGGGTATTGAAATACCCCTTCTGCAGCGGCAGCACCACGTTCGACAGCGCCTCGGCCGGCAACGCCTTCGCACGATCTGGGAAGTGCCGCGACGCCAGATACAGCGTGACCGCGTCGCCCACGAGCGGATCGTAGTAGCGGTTCATGCGGTACGGCCGCTCGTCGGCATGGCGCTGCAGCACCTTCAGCGGACGCTCGATCAGGGTCGCGCCGGCCTTGTCCTGCTGCATCAGCTTCATCGCGGCGCCGATGTAGGCGGCCACCGCGTCGTCGCGCCAGGTCTTCTCGTGCTTCTCGCCCAGGCGCTTCTCGATCGCGGCCAGCGCGTTGGTGGTGACGTTGCCCTGGCGCGTGAGCAGGTAGGCCGCGAAGGCGCGTTCGCGCAGGCCGTCGAGCGAGTCGTCGCTCTCGTCGGCCGCGAGCTGGTTGAGGTACGCGTTGCCCTGCGCGAGCAGGTCGCCCGGCACGTTGCGCCCGCGTTCGCGCGCCTCGACCAGGAACTGCATGGCCCAGGCCGAGACGAATCGCTCCGACACCGGCGTCGAGGTCCAGTAGCCGAACCCACCCTCGCCGTTCTGGCGCGCGCGCAGGCTTCCGATCACGCCGTCGAACAGCGCATCGGGCTTCGCGCCGGACTTCACCGTCCCGAACTCCGGATGGTTCGCGAACACCAGCGCCGGCATGCCCTGGCTGACCAGCTGCTCGGTGCAGTAGTGCGGGTAGTCGGCGAGGTACGCACCGATGCCCTGCGCGAGCACGAGCGGCGTGTAGGCCGCCGTCGCCTCGCGACGCGCGAAGGCGTCGTACAGCGGCGTGAGCGGCCGCACCTCGGCCTCGCCCTTGCCCAGCGTGCCCACGCGCACCTCGCTGCGGTACGGCACGGCGGGCCGCACCGACACCTCCGTCCCGATCGCCGCGCCCGCGCCCTCGGCCTTGGTCGTGAAGCGCAGCTTCGCCGGACCGAGCTGGTCGCCGGCCTTGAGCCGGAAGCGCGCCGACCCTTCCTTCATCGCGGCGAGACTCAGCGACTGCTTCGCCTCCCCCACGACGCTCAAGCCGTCGGCCGCGACCAGCTCCACGCTCACCGGCATCGCACCGGGCTTCGCATTCTCGAGGTTGTTCGCCACGCCCACGCTCACCTCGAACTCGTCGCCCGGCGCCACCATGGTCGGTGCGTTGGGCGAGAGCACGAAATCGCCGCGCACGGTCGCGCCCGTCTCCGCGATGCCGATCTTCGCCCGGGTCACCGCCACCGCCATCACGCGCAGGCGGCCGTTGAACTCCTCGGGCACGACATAGCTGAGCACCGTGTCGCCCTGCTTCGCATCGACGATGCCCGACCAGTACGCGACGGGCACCTGGCGCTTGCGCTTGAACGGATTGAGATGCCGGCCGAGCAGCCCGTCCTCGTCGCCGCCGGGCGCGCGGTCCATGCCGGCCAGCCTGGAGAATTCCGGCAGCACGAGGTCGAGGATCTCGCTGGTCTGCACCTCCAGCATCTTCTTGCGGAAGAACAGGTCGAGTGGATCGCCGAGCTTGTAGCGCGCGACCTGCAGGATGCCCTCGTCGATCGCGAACACCGCCACGCGCGAGGCTTCCGGCGCGGTCAGCGTGATCGCGAGCGTGTCGCCGGGCTTGAGCCGGTCGGCCACCTTGAGCCCGATGCGGTTGCGCCGCGCATCGCGCGCGACCGAGAACGGCGCCACGCCGTAGGAGAGCGGGCTCATGTAGATCTCGTCCGAGGCCGGGTCGCGCAGGTACTGCACGTTGACGTAGCCGTTGCCCTCGAAGTCGGCCGGCACCTTGATCTTCTGGATCGTGCTCGTGGTCGCGGACTTGAACCAGGCATGCGCCACGACGGCGTCGCGCTCGATCGTGATCAGGCCACTGCCCGCGTACGGCGCACGGATCGCGATCTCGATCTCCTCGCCCGGCGCGTAGTCCTTCTTGGACAGCGCGAGCTGCAGCTCCGCGTTGCGCTCGAGCGAGCGCGCCACGTTCGCCTCGCCGCTCACCACGTATTCCACGCGGTTGAGCTCGAGCCCGTTCGCGCCGCGCACCACGAGCGCGTAGCTGCCCGGGTCCTGGGTCGCGAGCGGGTAGTCCAGGCCCGCGGCCGGGATCGCGAGCGCGCTTTCCGACACCACGCGGTCGCGCAGCTTCGACTCGTACTTGTACAGGCCCGAACTCTGCTGGGTGAGCACCGAGACGTACTGGTGCTCGATCAACACGGCCTTCAAGCCTTCCTGCGCCGTGCGCTTCGCGGCGGGATCGATCGCGACCAGGTTCACCTTGCGCGCGGCGTCGCGCTTGATGTAGTCGAGGTCGCCGTCGGTCTTCACGCCCACGAGCGCGTCGAGCGAGGAGACCAGCGAGCGCGCGGCCGAGGCCACGCTGCGGCCGCCCTCGGCCTCGAAACCGCGCGTGAGCACGGTGAGCTGGAACGTGGCGGCGCCGTACTTCTCCAGGCCCAGGGGGAACTCCGCCTCGCCCTGCCCGTCGGTCTGGCGCGCGCCGAGCTCGGTGCTGTAGCCGTCCTTGGTGCGCAACGGATCGGTGAAGCTGTGCTGCGGATAGGCGGCGAAGCGCGGCACCGTGGGCGTGAGCGTGAGCGTGGCCTCGACGCGGCGGTCCTGCGCGGGCGTGCCGAACAGGTTCGCGAGCGCGACGCGCGCGGCGAGCTGGTCGGGCTTCACCCAGCCCTCGGCCGATTCGCGCGAGAGGCGCGCGTTGATCTTCATGCGATCGGGCAGGAATTCCTTCACCTGCACCGTCGTGCTGCCGATCATCTTGTCGCTGCGGCCGTCCTTCACCAGGTACAGGTTCACGTTCCACGCGCCCGTGGGCGCGGCCTCGGACGGCGTATAGCTCAGCTCCAGGAAGCCGGCCGGATCGAGCCGCAGCTTGCGGCGGTCCACGGTCATGCCTCGGGCGTCGACGACCTCGGCCTCGAGCGGCACGCCATCCAGTTCCCGCGACCAGTCCGCGGCGCGCACGATCATGCCGATGTGGAAGGTGTCGCCCGGGCGGTACATGCCGCGGTCGGAGAACAGGTACGCGCCGAGCTTGCCGGCATCCTTGGCATTGCGGTCGCCGCCGATGTCGAAGCGCGAGAAGTCTAGGCGCCGGTCGCGGCCGGAGACCGGTAGGAACGAGAGATCGTCGCCCCGCCGCACCACGTACATGGCCGGCTCCTTCTCCCGCTCGAGCCCCTTCAGGCTCGGGAAGCGCGCGCGTCCGGCCGCGTCGGTGACCT
>Ga0315912_10005871_pt1 | contig 11153 bp, 9 predicted proteins | sample VfabasoilMG_FD_204469 | JGI IMG/M metagenome (GOLD analysis project Ga0315912, IMG submission 204469) | Garden soil microbial communities collected in Santa Monica, California, United States - V. faba soil | ecosystem: Environmental > Terrestrial > Soil > Garden | place: USA: California...
GGTGGCGAGATCGAACGGGTTGTGCGGCGCGACCCAGCCGGCGAACAACGCGCAGAACAGGCAGACGGCCGCGACCGCCGCCGCGGCCATCGCGGTCGGCGACCTGCGGAAGCTGTACCAGACGTCACCGGCGAAGAAGCGCTGCAGGAACAGGGGCATGGAGCGCGGGCCTTACTTCACCACGATCCACTTGAAGGGCATGAAGTTGTCGGCCAGCTGGACCAGCTCGACGTTCTTCTTCATCGCCCAGGCGAGCGCCTGCTGGTGCAGCGGGATGTGGGCGAAGTCCTCGCTGTGCAGCTTGAACGCCTCGGCGATCATCGCGTTGCGCCTGGCCTCGTCGGTCTCGCTCTGCACCTTCAGCGTCAGCTCGTCGACCCTGGCGTTGCTGTACGAGCCGAGGTTGAACAGGCCCTGGCCTTTCTCGGTCGGCGTGGCCATCAGGTTCGACATCGCGTTGTGCGCGTCGTAGGTGCCGGGGGTCCAGCCGAGCATGTAGAAGCTGGTGTTGCGGCTGAGGATCTTCGGGAAGTAGGTCGCCTTCGACTCGGCCTGCAGGTTGACCTTGACGCCGATGCGCGCGAGGTTCGCGGCGACCGCCTGACAGATCTCGCCGTCGTTCACGTAGCGGTCGTTCGGGCAGTTCATGCCGACCTCGAACCCGCTCGCGTAGCCGGCCTCGGCGAGCAGCTTCTTGGCCGCCTCGGGGTCGTACGGCGTGCGCTTGTTCATCTCGGCGACGAAGCCCTTGATGCCCGGCGCGACCATCAGCGCGGTCGGCGTCGCCGCGCCGCGCATCACGCGCGACTTGATCGTCTCGATGTCGATCGCCTGGTAGAAGGCCTGGCGCACGCGCTTGTCCTTGAAGGGGTTCTTGCCCTTCACGCTGGAGAACAGCAGCTCGTCGCGCTTCTGGTCCATGCCGAGGAAGATGGTGCGCAGCTCGGGTCCCTGCAGCACCTTCAGGTTGGCGTTCGCCTTGATCCGCTCGACGTCCTGCAGCGGCACCGGCTCCATCATGTCGATCTCGCCGGACAGCAGCGCAGCGACACGCGTCGCGTCGTTGCCGATCGGCGTGAAGATCACCTCGTCGACGTTGCTCTCGACCTTGTCCCAGTAGTTGAAGTTGCGCACCAGCACGGTCCGCGTGGTCGGCTGGCGCTCCTTCATGCGGAACGGGCCGGTGCCGTTGGTGCGGAACGACGCGGCGTTCTCGATGCCCTTGCGGCGATCAACCGGCTTCTCGGCCTTGTTCGTCTCGCACCACTTCTTGTTCAGGATGTAGACCAGCGAGATCACGTCCGGCAGGATCGGGAACGGCGAGCTCGTCTCCATCTCGACCGTGTAGTCGTCGACCTTGCGCACCTCCTTGATGAACGAGGTGTAGCCCTTCATGTCCGAGCCGTCGCCCGCGGCGCGCTGGTAGCTGAACAGGACGTCGTCGGCAGTGAACGGCTCGCCGTCGTGGAACTTGACGTTCCTGCGCAGTTCGAAGCGCCACACCGTCGGCGAGACCGCGCTCCACTTGGTCGCCAGCGCCGGCGCGAGGCCGAGCTTCTTGTCGCGCCCGACCAGCGGCTCGTAGATGTTGCCGGTGACGCTGAGCTGCAGCGACTCGTTGAGCGAGTGCGGATCCATGGACGTCGAGTCGCCCTGGTTGGCCACGCGCAGCGTGACCGCCAGCGCGGCGCTGCCGGCGAACGCGAGCGCGGCGGCGAGAACGGTGCAACGGATCGGCATCATCATGCGGTCTTCTCCTCGGGGGTCGGATGGGAAACCAGCGGCAGCGAACGTTCGACCAGCGCGGACAGCAGCGCGGCGCCGAGCGGCAGCACCTCGTCGTTGAAGTCGTAGCGGCTGTTGTGCAGGAAGCAGCTGCCCTCGCCGCCCTGGCCGAGGCGCAGGTAGGCGCCCGGCTTGACCTGCAGCATGAACGAGAAGTCCTCGGCGCCCATGCTCGGCGGCAGGCGACGCACGACGTGCGCCTCGCCGACCAGCTGCGCCGCGACGTCGGCGGCGAACTCGGCCTCGCGCTCGGTGTTGATCGTCGCCGGGTAGCTGCGGATGTACTTCAGTCGCGCGGTCGCGCCGAAGCCGAGCGCGACCGACTCGACCAGGCGACCGAGGCGCTCCTCGATCATGTCCTGCACCTCGCGGCGGAAGGTGCGCACCGTGCCGACCAGGCGCGCCTCGCGCGGGATCACGCTGTACGCGCTCGGCTCGCCGGCATGCATCGAGCACAGGCTGACGACCGCGTTGTCGATCGGATTGACGTTGCGCGCCACCAGGCTCTGCGCCGCGGTGATGATGTGCGCGGCGACCAGCACCGGATCGATCGCGAGGTACGGATGCGCACCGTGCCCGCCGCGCCCCTGCACGACGATCTCGATGCGGTCCGCAGCGGCCATCATCGGGCCGTTGTTGACCCCTATCGTTCCCGCCGGCAGCGCCGGCCAGTTGTGCATCGCGTAGACCGACTCGACCGGGAAGCGCTCGAACAGGCCGTCGTCGATCATCGCCTTGGCGCCGGCGAAGCCCTCCTCGCCGGGCTGGAAGATCAGCACCGCGCTGCCGTCGAAGTTGCGCGTCGCCGCGAGGTAGCGCGCCGCGCCGACCAGCATCGTCGTGTGGCCGTCGTGGCCGCAGGCATGCATCAGCCCGCGCGACGCGGAGCGCCATGCGAAGTCGTTCTCCTCGACGATGGGCAGCGCGTCCATGTCGGCGCGCAGGCCGATGCCACGCTTCGAAGCGCGCCGGCGGCCGTGCACCAGGCCGACCACGCCGGTCTTGCCGATGTTCTCGTGGATCTCGTCGACGCCGGCCACCCGCAGCGCTTCGACGACGCGACCCGCGGTGCGGCGCTCCTCGAAACCGAGCTCGGGGTGTGCGTGCAGGTCGCGGCGGAACGCGCTCAGCTCGCCGTGCCAGTCGACGAGGCGGCGGTACACGCCGGCGTGGGTTGCGGCCAGCATCAGTGACCTCCGGTGCTGCCGTCGATGCGCAGGCGCGGGTCGACGGCGAAGTAGAGCAGGTCGACGACCAGGTTGATCACGACGAAGATCAGCGAGATCAGGCACAGGTAGGCGGCCATCACCGGGATGTCCGCGAACTGCACCGCCTGGATGAACAGCAGGCCCATGCCGGGCCACTGGAACACCGTCTCGGTGATGATCGCGAACGCGATCAGCCCGCCGAGCTGCAGGCCGGTGATCGTGATCACCGGCACCAGCGTGTTCTTCAGCGCGTGGCCGAAGTAGACGCTGCGGTCCGGCAGGCCGCGCGCGCGCGCGAACTTGATGTAGTCGGTGCGCAGCACCTCGAGCATCTCGGAACGCACCAGCCGCATGATCAGCGTCAGCTGGAACACCGACAGCGTCAGCGCCGGCAGGATCAGGTGCTTCCAGCCGTTGACGGTCAGGAAGCCGGTGGTCCACTGGCCGATCGCGACCACGTCGCCCCGCCCGAAGCTCGGCAGGACCTTGAGGATCACCGCGAAGATCAGGATCAGCAGGATGCCGATCAGGAACGGCGGCAGCGACACGCCGAGCAGCGAGAAGGTCATCAGCACCTGCGCCGACACGGTGCCGCGGCGCAGCGCCGCGTAGACGCCGAGCGGGATGCCGACGCCCAGCGCGATCAGCGCCGCGGTGGTCGCGAGTTCGAGCGTGGCCGGGAAGCGCTCGACGATCAGCGACGAGACCTTGCGGCCCTGGCGCAGGCTGAGGCCGAACTCGCCGCGTAGCGCGTTGCCGACGAAGGCCGCGAACTGCACCGGGAAGGGCTGGTCGAGACCGAGGTCGGCACGCAGCTGGCGGCGCTGTTCGTGCGTCGCATCCTGGCCGAGCAGGTTGGTGACGGGATCGCCGACGTACTGGAACAGCATGAAGGCGATGAACGCGACCGCCAGCATGACGACAACGGCCTGGGCAAGGCGACGCAGGATGAAGGCAAGCATTCCGTCAGGCTCGGGAGACGGTCAGGAGTTCAGCAAATTGCATGCCCTGCGCCAAGGGGGGTTGCCCGCATTCCGGCGCGCGGCGCGCCGTGCGACCCGGCTCGCAAGCAGTCGAAGTCAGAACGGGCGACCGTCGCGACCGATCAGCCGCACCTCGCCGTAGCGCGCCGCGGCCTGGCTCGCGGTGTTGTCGGCATCGGTCATCAGCGCGACGCCGATCAGCGCGCCCGGCTCCTCGCCGAACGCGCGCCTGAAGTCCGCCACCAGGTCGCGCTGGTAGCTCAGCCAGCGCCCGCAGCCCTGCGGCCCCGACTGCACGACGATCTTGCGGACGCGGTCGGTGCGACCGCTGTGCAGCACGGTCTCGGGCGCGACCACGTTGCCCCAGACGTACATCAGCGTCGCATAGGGCGGCGCCTCGCCGGTGACCGCCTGCGCGAGATCGAACAGCATGCGGTTGCGCATCGACAGCTTCGTGACGTCGCCTTCGAAAGCGAAGACCAGGCGTGCCGGCGAATCGGAGAGATCGGCGTCGCGCAGGTCGGCCCGGCCGATCAGCGAGGCGACACGCCAGGAGAACTCGACGCCAGCGACGTCGGCCGGCGCGATGCGCAGCGAACGGCGCAGCATGCTGGCCGACGCCGACGCGAACGCGTCGACGATCGGGCGACCGTCCTCCCAGCCGGGCTGGTAGCGCGTCGTGCGCTTGCCCGGCAGCGTGAAGTCCTTCCAGTCGCGCCAGGGGCCTGCGGTCTGCGCGGCGGGCGGTGCCGGCACAGGCTCGGAAACGGCACAGCCACCCAGCACGCACAGGGCCCACACCGCCGCCAGACTCCACCTGCCGATCCGCCCCATCGCCTCCGATGCCTCCATGAAAAAGGCCGCCCGGAGGCGGCCTTCGAAGACGTCGGAAAGCAACGATCAGAAGACGTGCTTCAGGCCGAACGAGTAGGCGGTGTTCTTCGACAGGTTGTCGGAATCGCCCACGCCGATGTCGAAGTACACGTTGGTGCGCTTGCTCAGCGGATAGTCGTAGCCGAGACCGAGCTTGTTGGTGTCCGGCACCGCAAAGCCGGTGTCGGTGTCGAGCTTCGCGTACGCAGCCTTGATGACGCCGCCGCCCAGCGGGACGCGGGCGGCGAGTTCGAACACGTCGTTGCTGGCGGTGCCGACATCAGCCTTGGCGTAGTAGCCGATCAGCTTCGCGAAGCCGAAGTCCCAGTGCAGGGCCAGGTTCAGCAGCGAGTTGCCGTCGGTGATGCCTTCCTTGGCGGTCAGGTAGCCGAGAGCAGCGTAGATCGGGCCGGCAGCGTACTCGACGTTGAAGCCCATCTGCGCGCCGACGTAGTTGTTGGCCACAGCCGGGGCACCACCGATGCCGGCGTGCTCGCCGAAGGCGTAGGCGGCTTGCACGGTCAGGCCACCCCAGTTGGCGCTGCGATAGCCCAGGGTGTTGGCGGTACGGATCGAGCTGCCGCCGCCGATGTCGGCGTAGCCGGCGTACTGCAGCGTGCTGATCTGACCGACACCGTCCCAGCCGAACGGATCCGACTTCACCGCGGGCCAGAAGGCCGGGTCGTATTCACGGCCGAGGTACACCGAGCCGATGCTCGCGCTGGTCAGCTGCACGTAGGTGCGGCCGGCCCAGAAGATCCCCGGGGTGTTCTCGTTGCCCATGTCGGGGTTGAAGCGGTGCTCGATCTGGAACTGGGCCGAGAGGCCGCCGCCCAGGTCTTCCGTGCCGCGGAAGCCGAGGCGCGACGAGGCCGCCTGCTTCATGATCCAGGCTTCCGAGGTGCCGTTGGCGCCCGGGTTGACCGACGTGCCGCCGTTGCCCTTGTTGATGCCCAGGTCGACCAGGCCGTAGATCGTGACCGACGATTGCGCCGACGCGGCGCCGGCAAAAGCGCCCAGCACTGCGAGAGCGAGCAGAGATTTTTTCATTGCAACTATCTCCTAGGTTGAACAAGAGGTCCCGATCGACTGGCACCCAGCTGGGCAGATCAGGCCGAACCCCCTCAGCGGAAGTTGGGTCGTATTGCACCAGACCCCCTTGGGGCTTGCAAAGGTTTGCGCTGGAAATCGGTGCGTCTGTTGTCGGGGCACAACGCGCCGGAAGCGGTCCGTCGACCCGGCCGAGACACCCGTCACGGCGGTATCCTCCCAAAGACCTGAATCCGGCCCCAGATCCGCTCCGTGGACGCCCTGCTGACCGCCCTCGACACCGCCTTGCGCACCCTTTCCGGCGCCAACCACGCCGCGCGACCATGCCCGCGGCCGGGCGTGGAGGCTGCGCCGCTGGATGAAACGCAACGCCGGCTGGCCGGCGCGTTGATGCGCGTCAACCACGTCGGCGAGGTCTGCGCCCAGGCGCTCTACAGCGCGCAGGCGCTGACCAGTCGCGACCCGGCGCTGCGCCGCCAGTTCGACGCCGCCGCGCGCGACGAGACCGATCACCTCGCCTGGACCCAGCAGCGCCTGCGCGAACTCGGCGCGCGTCCGAGCCTGCTCAATCCGCTCTGGTACGGCGGCGCGTTCGCGATCGGGCTGCTGGCCGGACGCGCCGGCGACGCCGTCAGCCTCGGTTTCGTCGTCGAGACCGAGCGCCAGGTCGAGCAGCACCTCGAAGGGCACCTGGCGCGCCTGCCCGAAGGCGACCTGGCGTCGCGCGCGATCGTCGCGCGCATGAAGGAGGACGAGGCGCGCCACGCCGACGCCGCGGGCGCGGCCGGCGGCCAGGCGCTGCCGGCGCCGATGCGCTGGGCGATGCGGGCGGCGGCGCGGGTCATGACCGCGACCGCGCACCACCTCTGAGTCGGCAAGCCGGCCGCCGGTTCAGGGCCGATCAGGCCTCGACGATCTCGAACCCGGTCGTCATGTCGGCGGTCTTGCCGAGCATCGCGCTGGCCGAGCAGTACTTCTCGTGCGACAGCGACACCGCGCGCGCCACCACGGCCGGATCGAGCCCGCGCCCGCTGACGCTGAACTGCATGTGGATCTTCGTGAAGACCTTCGGGTCGGTGGTCGCGCGCTCGGCGTGCACCTTGACCTGGCAGCCGCGCACGTCGTGGCGGCCGCGCTTGAGGATCAGCACGACGTCGTAGGCGGTGCAGGCGCCCGTGCCGGCCAGCACCGTCTCCATCGGGCGTGGCGCCAGATTGCGGCCACCGCCGTCGGGCGCCCCGTCCATCGTCAGCAGGTGGCCGCTGCCGGTCTCGGCCGAGAAGGCCATGCCGCTGCCGGGCAGCCAGTTGATCGTGCATTCCATTCGTCAGTCCCCGGGATCTGCGCACCCGGTCGGTGCGAGCGCGTGCGATTGTGCACGGGCCGACACGGATTCGAGGGTTCCCCCTAGGAGAATCCGTGCCGCGATATTGCGGCGCAACATGAAAGCGCCTACACTGGTTTCCACGCGATGATCGTTTGAGTTCGTTTCGACGCGATTCCGATCCCGCATCGATTGTCTCCTCCACCTCCTCCATTGGTGGATTCAGCCCAAGGCAGCAATGCCTTGGGCTTTTTTCTTGGAGCCGCGGCCGCTGGGCCCGACGGTATGATGCGGCGCCGCAACGGCCCCCCTCCAGGAGACTCCACCATGGCCGGCACCCGCCGCAGCCCGAGCCGCGCCCGCCCGCAGCGCCTGACCCTCGCCGACTACCTGCAGAAGATCCTCACGGCGCGGGTCTACGACGTCGCCCAGGAGACCCCGCTCGAGCCGGCGCGCAGCCTGTCCAAGCGCCTCGCCAACCAGGTGCTGCTCAAGCGCGAGGACTACCAGCCGGTGTTCAGCTTCAAGCTGCGCGGCGCCTACAACAAGATGGTCCACCTCGAGCCGGAGGCGCTGCAGCGTGGCGTGATCTGCGCCTCGGCCGGCAACCACGCGCAGGGTGTCGCGCTCGGCGCGCGCCGGCTCGGCTGCCGCGCGCTGATCGTGATGCCGGTGACGACGCCGCGCCTGAAGATCGACGCGGTGCGCGCGCTCGGCGGCGAGGTCGTGCTGCACGGCGAGAGCTACTCGGACGCCTACCAGCACGCGCTCGAGCTCGAGCGCGAGCGGGGCCTGACCTTCGTGCACCCGTTCGACGACCCGGACGTGATCGCCGGCCAGGGCACGATCGCGATGGAGATCCTGCGCCAGCACCAGGGCGCGCTCGACGCGGTGTTCGTCGCGATCGGCGGGGGCGGATTGATCTCCGGCGTCGCCGCCTACATCAAGTCGGTCCGGCCCGAGGTCAAGGTGATCGGCGTGCAGACCAACGACTCCGACGCGATGCTGCGTTCGGTGCAGGCCGGCAAGCGCGTCACGCTGGCCGACGTCGGCCTGTTCTCCGACGGCACCGCGGTCAAGACGGTCGGCGAGGAGACCTTCCGGCTCGCCCGCGAACTGGTCGACGACTACGTCGTGGTCGATACCGACGCGGTCTGCGCCGCGATCAAGGACGTCTTCCAGGACACCCGCAGCATCCTCGAGCCGGCCGGCGCGCTCGGCGTGGCGGCGATCAAGCAGTACGTCGAGCAGCACAAGGTCAAGGGCCAGACCTTCGTCGCGATCACCTGCGGCGCGAACATGAACTTCGACCGCCTGCGCTTCGTCGCCGAGCGCGCCGAGGTCGGCGAGGAGCGCGAGGCGCTGTTCGCGGTGACGATCCCCGAGGAACGCGGCAGCTTCAAGCGCTTCTGCGCGCTGATCGGCCCGCGCGCGGTGACCGAGTTCAACTACCGCATCTCGGACGCCCAGCAGGCGCACGTGTTCGTCGGCGTCGCGGTCGCGAATCGCGAGGAGGCGCACAAGCTGGCGCGCAACTTCGAGCGCCACGGCTTCGAGACGCTCGACCTGACCGACGACGAACTCGCCAAGCAGCACGTGCGCCACATGGTCGGCGGGCGCAGCGAACTGGCGCGCGACGAACGCCTGTACCGCTTCATCTTCCCCGAGCGGCCCGGCGCGCTGATGCGCTTCCTCTCGAGCATGCACCCGGGCTGGAACATCAGCCTGTTCCACTACCGCAACCAGGGCGCCGACTACGGCCGCATCCTGGTCGGCATCCAGGTGCCGAAGGCCGACAAGCAGGCCTTCCGCGACTTCCTCGAAGGGCTCGCCTACCCCTGCGAGGACGAGACGGACAACCCGGCCTACCGCCTGTTCCTGCGGTAGCGCCCGGATTGCGCCGCGGCGTCGGGCGGCCCCACAATCGCTCACGGGTCGCAGCCGCGGCTCGATTCCTGCATGCGCCACGCGGTCCGGCGCGACGCTCCTGCGCTACCACCATGTCGGTCAACCGCTCGCTGATCACGCCCACCGCGAACCCGCTGCTCGAACAGGCCCTGCGCGACAAGCTGCGCCGGCGCAGCGAGACGACCGGCAGCCTCGGCGAACTCGAGCCGCTGGCAATCCGCCTCGGGCTGGTCCAGAACACGCTGAAACCGCGCTTCCGCACCCCGCAGCTGGTGATCTTCGCGGCCGACCACGGCCTCGCGGTCGACGGCATCGGCATGCCCGGACGCATGTCGACCGCGCGCCTGGTCGGCAGCCTGCTCGGCTCGCAGCTGCCGGTCGCGGTGTTCGCACGCATCCAGGGGCTCGAGCTGTCGGTGGTCGACTGCGGCGTCGCCGAGCCGGTCGCGCCGCATGCGCGGCTGCTGGCGCGCAAGATCGCGCACGGCACGCGCAGCGCCCGCGCGACGATGGCGATGTCGCTCGACCAGGCGCACGCCGCGATCCGCGCCGGCATGGAGATCGCCGACTCGCTGGCCGGCAACGCGATCGCCTGCTCGGGCATCGGGGTCGGCTCGCCGGAGAGCGCGGCGCTGGTGCTGTCACGCCTGGCCGGCGCGGAGTTGCGCGAGCTGCTGCGCTCCGGCCCGGACATGCCGCTCGAGCACCTGAACCACCTCGACACCGTGCTGCAGGGCGCGCTGGGTCGGCACAAGGACGTCAGCGACCCGGTCGAGGTGCTGGCCGCGTTCGGCGGCTTCGAGATCGCGATGATGGTCGGCGTGATGCTGGTGGCCGGCAGCAAGCGCCACCTGATCATCGCCGACGGCATGCCGGCCTGCGCCGCGCTGATGGTCGCCTCGCGCATCGCGCCGGCGGTGACCGACTACTGCGTCTACTGCCGCAGCCACGGTCACGAAGGACTCGACCGCGCGCTGGCGCTGTTCCAGGCCTCGGCACTGCTGGAACTCGGCATGGAAAGCACCGACGGCACCGGCGCGACGCTCGCCTGGCCGCTGATCCGCAGCGCCGCAGCGCTGCTGACCGAGGTCGCCGAGGGTGAGGATCCGGGGCCGTCACGCCCGACGCCGATGTCGATGCCGACGCTGACCGGCGCCGGCACGCTCTAGGGCCGCGCGTCAGCGGTTGTTCGAACCCATCGAGCGGCGCACGTCGCCCGGCGCCACGCCGGGTTGCGGCACGACCCCCGGCTGCGGCGCCACCGGCGTACCGTCGGGCTGATACTGCTGCTGAAGGTCGGGCACCTGCTGGGCCTGCGGCTGCAGCGGCTGACCTTGCAGCGGCTGACCCTGCGGCAGCTGGCCTTGCTGCGGCACCTGGGCCTGCGGAACGGCACGCGGCTGCGCCGACTGCGAAGGTTGCGGCTGCGCCGGTGGCGCCGCCGCGCCATAGGGCGCGAGCGGACGCAGCGGCGGCAGCGGCCGTGCCGGCGGCGCGGGACTCGCAGCGTGCGTGCCGCTCGTGCCGAGCGCCGGCAGCGTGCCGGTCGCAGCGACCGGCAACGGCGGGATCTCGAGCGTCACCGCGGTCGCGCCGTAGGCCGGGCCGATCTTCGCGCTGCGCAGGCTGACCGACTGCAGCACCAGTTCGCCGTCGAGCACTGCGCCGATCGTGTAGGCGCGCGCCGGCCGGCTGTCGACCGCGATCAGCGCCAGCGCCGGATCCATCGGGCTGCGTCCGGCCATCAGGCCGAGCAGCTTGAAGCGTGCCGCCAGCTCCGGCGCCGGCGGGGCGGCGGGCCCGGCGACCGCCGGCGTCGCACCAAGCAGCCGGCTCAGGTCGCCGCGCAGCGCGCCGGCATCTCCGACCGCCACCGCATAGGCCGGCGCCGGCTGCGGCCGCACCAGCAGACGCAGGCCCCAGAACACCGCGGTGGCGGCGACCAGGGCCCAGACGACGAACGCGGCGATGCGGGCCAACATGCGCGGATTATCATCGAGCGCTCCGACGCAACCCCGCCCC
>Ga0315912_10005872_pt1 | contig 11153 bp, 9 predicted proteins | sample VfabasoilMG_FD_204469 | JGI IMG/M metagenome (GOLD analysis project Ga0315912, IMG submission 204469) | Garden soil microbial communities collected in Santa Monica, California, United States - V. faba soil | ecosystem: Environmental > Terrestrial > Soil > Garden | place: USA: California...
GCAGGTTGGGCATCTAACTCTAAGTATGCATTTCTAGGTAGCTTGCGTTCTGCAGCACAAATAGTTTCTTACGAAATTGCCATGGGTTTTGCGCTTGTGGGCGTGCTGATGTGTGCAAATTCGCTCAATCTGGGCAAGATCGTCATGGGGCAAGCAGGCGGTTTCTGGCATTGGTATTTCTTGCCACTTTTTCCATTATTTATTGTGTATTTTATCAGTGCTGTAGCCGAAACTAATCGTGCGCCATTTGATGTGGCAGAGGGCGAGTCTGAAATCGTTGCGGGCTTCCATGTGGAATATTCCGGTATGGCGTTCGCACTATTTTTCCTTGCAGAATATGCCAACATCTGGCTGGTTTGCACATTGGCGGCGCTCATGTTTTTAGGCGGCTGGCTATCTCCGCTACCATTTTTACCAGATGGTATTTTTTGGTTATTTGTAAAAATGGCGTTTTTAGTATTTTTCTTTTTATGGTTTCGCGCGACTTTTCCGCGTTATCGTTATGACCAAATTATGCGCTTGGGTTGGAAAGTATTTATTCCTATTACTATCGTGTGGATTGTGTTCGTGGGAGGCATGATGCAGACTTCATTAGGATATCTGTTTCATTAGGCTATTTAATTAAAATAATGTTCAAACAAATCAAAAATACGCTGAATAGTTTAATGCTTGTTGAGCTGCTCAAAGGCATGGCGCTCACCGGGCGCTATCTGTTTGCACGCAAAATAACCATTCAATACCCTGAAGAGCGTACGCCACAATCGAATCGTTTTCGTGGTTTACACGCACTACGACGCTACCCTCATGGTGAAGAGCGCTGCATTGCTTGCAAGCTTTGTGAAGCAGTTTGTCCGGCACTGGCTATTACGATTGAATCTGTGCAACGAGAAGACAATACACGGCGTACTACACGTTACGACATTGATTTAACCAAATGTATTTTCTGTGGACTTTGTGAGGAATCCTGCCCGGTGGACAGTATCGTAGAAACTAGAATTTTTGATTACCACGGTGAAGAGCGCGGCGATCTGATTTATACCAAACAGATGCTATTGGCAGTAGGCGATAAGCATGAAAAGCAAATTGCTGCTGATAGAGTGCAAGATAAAAAGTTTAGGTAAACGACGATGATATTTACTGATTTTGTTTTCTATACACTTGCCACAATTTTGTTGTTTGCGGGCTTGCGCATCATCACAACGCGCAATCCTGTACATGCTGCATTGTTTTTAGTATTGGCATTTTTTACCGCAGCGGGTATTTGGTTGTTGTTGGAGGCAGAGTTCTTGGCAATAACATTAGTGCTGGTGTATGTGGGTGCGGTGATGGTGCTGTTCTTGTTCGTGGTGATGATGTTGGATATCAATATTGATAAGTTGCGAGAGGGCTTTTGGGAGTACTTGCCGATGGCGGGATTTATCGGAGTACTCATGGCTATTGAAATGGTGATGGTGCTAGGTGGCAAATATTTTGTGCCCGCAAAAGAGATGAACCATCACGCAGATTACAGCAATACTGCAGAACTAGGACGTGTGCTTTATACCGATTACTTTTTACCCTTTGAGCTTGCCTCAGTCGTATTGCTGGTAGCTATTATTGCAGCAATCACATTGACTCTGCGCGACAGAAAAGAAAGTAAATCTATGAGCGTAGCGGATCAAGTGAAAGTACGTAAACAAGATCGAATTCGGATTATAAAAATGCAATCTGAATTGGAAGTTACAGACGCGCCTGATATTGTGCCTCCAAGCGGAGAAACTAAATCATGAATGTTGGTTTATCACACTATCTGATTTTGGGCGCACTCTTGTTTACAATCAGCGTGATAGGCATTTTTCTAAATCGCAAGAATGTAATTATTTTGCTGATGGCAATTGAGCTTATGTTGCTTGCAGTGAATCTTAATTTCATTGCATTCTCGCATTATCTAAATGACATTGCAGGGCAGGTATTCGTGTTTTTTATTCTCACGGTTGCGGCGGCAGAATCCGCAATTGGCTTGGCGATATTGGTGGTGCTATTCCGCAATTTGCGCACAATTAATGTGGATGATATTAATCAATTAAAAGGCTAGATTCGCTTAACGCTAATTACACATAATAATATGAATAACCCAGCTTTATTAATTTGGATTCCCTTATTGCCCTTGATTGCAGCGGCAGTTGTGGGTTTGATTGGAGACAAACTACCGCGTGCTTCTACACATTGGCTGACCATTGCTGCGGTTGCTGTCTCGTTTGTACTTTCCAGTTTTGTACTAAATGCCACAATGGATGGCTATACGTTTAATGGCAACATATACACATGGCTTAACTCGGGTGATATTCAATTTAATGTTGGGTTTTTGATCGATAATTTATCTGCCATGATGATGGCTGTAGTAACCTTTGTGTCACTAATGGTGCATATTTATACTATTGGTTATATGGCTGAAGATCCAGGTTACACGCGCTTTTTCAGTTATATCTCACTGTTTACATTCGCCATGTTGATGCTGGTGATGAGCAACAATTTCATGCAGTTATTTTTTGGCTGGGAAGCGGTTGGTTTGGTTTCTTATCTACTGATTGGCTTCTGGTACAAACGACCTTCAGCGATTTATGCAAACTTGAAAGCGTTTTTGGTGAATCGCGTTGGCGATTTTGGCTTTTTACTGGGCATTGGTTTAGTGTTGACTTACTTTGGTAGTTTAGATTATGTAACTGTTTTTCAAGCCGCGCCATCAATGGCTAACATGCAAATTGGCATTTCCCCCAATACCACTTGGTCGCTAATGACGGTTACTTGTATCTTGCTGTTTGTCGGAGCAATGGGAAAATCTGCACAAGTACCTTTACATGTATGGTTGCCAGATTCAATGGAAGGCCCAACGCCTATCTCAGCTTTGATTCACGCAGCCACCATGGTAACGGCAGGTATTTTTATGGTGGCGCGCATGTCACCGCTTTTTGAACTTTCAACTACGGCGCTTTCGTTCGTGATGATTATTGGAGCGATTACGGCTTTATTCATGGGCTTTCTGGGTATCGTCCAAAATGACATCAAACGTATTGTGGCTTATTCCACATTATCACAACTGGGCTATATGACTGTAGCACTAGGAGCATCAGCTTATTCAGTGGCGATATTTCATTTGATGACGCACGCCTTCTTTAAAGCCTTATTATTCTTGGCTGCAGGCTCAGTGATTATGGGTATGCATCATGATCAAGATATTCGAAATATGGGCAACCTTAAAAAATATATGCCAGTAACCTGGATAACCGCATTGATTGGTTCTTTGGCATTAATCGGGACACCATTTTTTGCTGGTTTCTATTCGAAGGACAGCATCATAGAAGCGGTTAAGTTTTCACAGATTACAGGCAGTGGTTTCGCCTATTTGGCGGTATTGGCAGGCGTGTTTGTGACAGCTTTCTATTCTTTCAGATTATACTTTTTGGTGTTTCATGGAAGTGAGAATTGGCGTGAAGCAAAACATCATGCTCAAGACAACCACCATGGCCTAGCTCCGAAAGATAACCCCCATGAGCCCGACTGGGTGGTGAAGCTACCCTTGATTTTGTTGGCAATCCCTTCAGCTACCATTGGTTATATCTCAATTGTGCCCATGTTGTATGGCCATTTTTTCTCAGGTGTCATTGTTGTGAATAATTCAGCCCATCCTGCTATGCATGCTCTTGCTCATCACTTTTCTGCGATTCTGCATACACCAGCTGGTATGGCTTTGCATGGCATTGCGAGCTTACCATTTTTATTGGCGGTTTCAGGAGTAGTGTTAGCGTGGTTCTTTTATATGAAGCGTCCCGACATCCCTGTGCGCATTCAAAAACGTTTTGGTTTGATTAATAAAATTCTTGAGAATAAATATGGTTTTGATAGTTTCAATGACCGCTTCTTTGCAGGTGGTGCCCGTTTGCTTGGGAACAAATTGTGGGAAATAGGTGATATAGAGTTGATTGACGGCACGATGGTAAATGGTACTGCGCGGCTAATTGGTAAGCTTTCTGGCATTGTCCGGCATTTGCAATCAGGTCTTATTTATCATTACGCATTCGCTATGATTATCGGCGTATTTTTGTTCTTAACCCTTTTTAATAAAATTAACTAAAGATTTTAACTACATGCTACAAAACCATGTATTAAGCTTATCAATCTGGTTACCAATACTGGCTGGCGTGTTAGTGCTATTTATTGGTGGCGATAGTAAAGCTGCACTTACCCGTTGGGTTGCCTTGGCATGCAGTATCGTAGCGTTTTTTGCTACTCTACCCTTGATTACGCGATTTAATACTTCAGATGGTGGTTTTCAGTTCCAGGAGATGGCCAGCTGGATTCCTGCGTTTAATATCAATTACCACTTGGGTGTAGATGGTATCGCGGTACCTTTGATTGTTCTCACCAGTTTTACTACTTTGATAGTAGTTATTGCTTCCTGGCAAGTTATTACGAAAAACATCGCACAATATATGGCTGCGTTTTTGATTATGTCAGGCTTGATGATTGGCGTATTTAGCGCATTAGATGGTATTTTGTATTATGTGTTTTGGGAGGCGATGCTAATCCCTATGTTCCTGGTAATTGGTATTTGGGGCGGACCAAACAGGGTATATGCAACGATTAAATTTTTCCTCTATACCTTGTTAGGTTCGCTACTTATGCTCGTCGTATTTATTTACTTGTATCACCAAACAGGTAGTTTTGCGATTAGTGATTATTACCAATTGCCGCTCACATTAAATACGCAAGTACTTATTTTTATGGCATTTTTTATGGCATTCGCTGTAAAAATCCCAATGTGGCCAGTACATACTTGGCTGCCCGATGCACACGTTGAAGCGCCAACAGGAGGCTCTGTGGTATTGGCAGCGATTATGCTTAAGCTCGGGGGCTATAGTTTTTTACGTTTTGCCATGCCAATAGCGCCTGATGCTGCACATTATCTAACGAATTTTATGATTACCTTGTCCCTAATTGCGATTTTATATATCGCATTGGTTGCGCTAGTGCAAAAAGACATGAAAAAACTTATCGCGTATTCATCTATTTCGCATATGGGGTTTGTAACGTTGGGCTTTTTCCTATTCAGTCAATTAGGGCTGGAAGGTGCGATTGTGCAAATGATTTCACATGGGTTTATATCTGCGGCGATGTTTCTTTGCGTAGGGGTACTGTATGACCGCATGCATAGTCGTCAAATTGCTGATTATGGTGGTGTGGTGAATACCATGCCAATCTTTACAGCATTTGTCGTGTTGTTTGCTATGGCTAATAGTGGTTTGCCAGGTACATCAGGCTTCGTGGGTGAATTCATGGTGATTCTGGCTGCGGTAAAATTTAATTTTTGGATCGCATTTATAGCCGCAACTACATTGATTTTTGGTGCAGCCTATACGCTATGGATGGTTAAGCGAGTGTTTTATGGTGAAGTGGCGAATAACCATGTAGCAGACTTGAAAGATTTGAATCGGCGTGAATGCTTGATCCTGAGCGTTCTGGCATTCATGGTGATAGGTTTCGGCGTATATCCGCAAGCAATTACTCAGCTTACACAAGCGACATCCATTCAGTTCTTGGATCATATGGCGGTTAGCAAATTGCCTATCGCACAATCGTCAATAGTGGAACCATAATATGGAAGATATTCAACTAGACCTATTGACTGTAATACCGGAAATTATCGTGCTGTCTATGGCTATGGTGATTTTGATTCTGGATTTATTTTTAAATCAAAAAAATAGATTTGTCATCTACATCATGGCACAAATTACCTTATTGGTGGCAGCCTACTTTACTTGGCTGGGACATACGTCCGCCGTGGGTTATGCATTTACAGATATGTTTGTGAATGATCCGCTGAGTAATGTGCTCAAGCTCATGACACTGCTTGGGGCATTTGTTATGTTGGTTTATACGCGACAGTATATGCAGGTGCGTAATCTGTTTAAAGGTGAATACTATGCATTATTATTATTCGCCATACTTGGCATGATGGTAATGATATCTGGACAAAGTATGCTTACGATATATATCGGTTTGGAGCTATTGTCGTTATGCCTATACTCGCTGGTTGCGTTAAATCGAGACAATGCACAATCTACAGAAGCGGCGATGAAGTATTTTGTACTAGGCGCATTGGCTTCCGGCCTGCTGCTTTATGGCATGAGTATGATTTATGGTATGACAAGTAGCTTAGACATCACGGCGATTGCAAGCGTACTTATTGACTCCAATACTAAAAATCCAGTATTAATTTTAGGGTTAGTATTTATTGTCGCAGGCCTGGCATTCAAGTTCGGAGCTGTACCGTTTCATATGTGGGTTCCCGATGTATATCATGGTGCGCCGACCTCTATCACGATACTAATTTCTTCAATTCCAAAATTTGCTGCATTCGCCATTGCTATACGCTTATTGGCACAGGGATTACAACCGTTAGCAGTGGATTGGCAAGATATGTTGTTACTGATGGCTGTGCTTTCTATCGCGATTGGCAATATTACAGCAATCGCACAAACAAATCTAAAGCGCATGCTGGCATATTCTGCAATTTCGCATATCGGTTTTGTGCTGTTTGGTTTGATGAGTGCGAGTTTAAATGGCTTCGCTTCCAGTATGTTTTATATCATTGCATATGTATTAATGACTTTAGCCGGCTTCGGTATGATACTGCTCTTATCCAGAAGCGATTTCGAGGCTGAAAATTTAGATGACTTAAAAGGGTTGAATCAGCGCAGCCCTTGGATGGCGTTTATGATGTTGATTACCATGTTTAGCATGGCTGGTGTCCCACCAACACTTGGTTTTTATGCTAAATTTACGGTGCTACAAGCAGCGCTACAAGCAGGGCATTTATGGGCAGTTGTATTTGCTGTATTGTTGGCTGCGATAGGCGCTTTTTATTATTTGCGCATTGTTAGATTGATGTACTTCGATACACCACAAGACAACTCTGTCATTGTCGCACCAGTTGATATGCGTGCGGTTTTAAGCGTCAATGCCTTATCATTGCTACTAATTGGCCTTATGCCGCAGCCAGTGCTAAATGCTTGTGCTAGAGCTATTTTTATGAGCCTACAATAAAATTTATTTAACCTAAAAAATAAAAAAAGCCAAGTAAAAATGGTTTACTTGGCTTTAGTTTTTTTTTAAAGATACTTATTTGCGAGCATTAAACATCCTGCCATCACCCAGTAAGTGAGCGTGGCAATCAACACCAGCTTGTAGACAGTTTTTAACGATGCCTTTGATAATGTCATCTTGCCAGCCATAAACATAATCGCCATGCAATGAGTAACCACCTTCACCGCCGGCATAGTTGTCACTAGCCAAACGCCACTTGGCAGATCCACCAGGTGTGGTCACATTGTAGTGAATATTGTATGTAACCACTGGAATATGCACTGGGTGGGAAGCGGGACAAGTTCTACCCAATGGCCCGCCATTCGGATAAGACATATGTGATTTGTGGTCTGGACTATCTAAATTAACGCCATCCCAGCAGCTAGGGAAATAAAGCAATGTTTCTAGCGTGCCACCCTGTTTACACGCCGGGATATGGGTTTGATGCGTACTATAATCTTCATTACAAGTGTAACGTGTGATACCAGCTTGAGCGGCCGTTGCTTTTGAATTACCAGCAAGCATCCTGAGACCTTTCGGCAGATCTTTAACAATATCCGAATATCCATCTGATTTGTAATACACGATATTGTTCTGTGGCACCAATGGCGTGTTAGTCGTAGTATCAATCATTGTGGGTACCCAATAAGCCGACCTGTTCATCGTCCCGCCTTTACAGGTGCTATTACCCGTCGTATTGAGGGTATTTAGATTTGACTTGTAATTAACACTAACATTACCAAAGAATGAGTGACTATGCGCTGCACCTTGTTGATTAGGGTATACAAGCGGGTCATCATTACTCATATGGCTAGAGGCGCACTCAATACGGAACTCACCTGAGTTGTCATCGTTAGGTTTAGGTTTCTCGGTGGTGGGGTGGATCATCAGTGTAGAGTATCCAGCTACTTGCGTCATATATTTGCTGATGTCAACTGCAGGCTGTAGGCCAACCTGAATAATATTTGGTGCACTGCCTGATGGGCTCGGAGTCGGAGTCGGAGTCGGAGTCGGAGTCGGAGTCGGAGTCGGAGTCGGAGTCGGAGTCGGAGTCGGAGTCGGAGTCGGTTTAGGTGTTGGGGTCGGCGTCGGTCTAGGTGTTGGGGTCGGCGTCGGTCTAGGTGTTGGGGTCGGCGTTGCGGTAGGAGTAGGTGTTGGAGTCGGTCTCGTTGTTACCGCTCCCCCTAGGCTAGGTGTTGGTGCGACTGAGCCAACACCGCCAATAGTACCAGAGCTTGGGGCAGTTGCTCCAAAGTTAGCACTAAACTCTTCTGTCGCTTTCGTTTTTGCCGCAGCAGCTTGTACCAAATTAGTTTGCGGTGCACATAAATCTTTTTTCTGCAAAGAATTTACAATCTCTGCAGGCGTCGCTTTACTGGCATTGGTGACAGGAGGTTTATCGGAATACTGGATAACACCTTTATTGTCGCGCCATTTGTAAACTTCGGCAACACTTGGGTCACTAGCGAGAAATAACGCAGCAACCGAAGTGATAATTAATGATGACTTCTGTGTGCGATTTAATGAATTTGACATATCAATTCCACCTTCAATATATGCTTAAGATTACCCTGAAGTTGCATTCTAGATAAGGTAAATCTTCTAAGTCAATGAATTGAAATAAAATATTCTATAAGGATATGTGTTAATAATAATTAGCTATAAACGGAATTTTATAGGATTGATAAAACAGCATTTTGTTAAAGTTACATATCGAACTGTATACGATTTAAGTGTGATATCTTTAAAATCTCAACTATCTGAATTAGGAAATTTTTTAATGGTATTAATTGTTGGTTGTGGAGATTTGGGTAGCGAAGTGATACGGCTATTGAATCTAGGCAAGCATGAGACGATAGGTATACGCGTCAGTAGTAAGCAGTCGCCTATACATATTAAAGTTATTCAGGCTGATGTCACACAACCAGCCACGCTCAACATTTTAAGAAACCTCAAGCCCAATATTATCCTTTACTGTGTGTCAGCTAAAGAGCAGACCGATGAGAGCTATAGACAGCATTACGTCGAAGGCTTAAAAAATGTGATGACTACACAAATGAATAATCAAGCGCTTTCTCATCTATTTTTTGTTTCTAGTACACGCGTGTATGGACAAAAAACCGAGAGAATTTTGGATGAGAACATCCCTGCAGTTTCGTGTGATTTTGGTGGAGAACGTTTATTAGAGGCAGAAAACGCCTTAAAAAATATGCCTTGCAAGGCAATATCTATGCGCCTTTCAGGCATATATGGAGAAGGTAGATTGTCTTTAATTAACATGGCGAAAGATCCAAGCAGATGGCCTTTGCATAACAGCTGGAGCAATCGTATTCATCGTGATGACGCAGCACGTTTTATCGTGTTCCTGATTGAAAAAGCACTAAAAAGGCAGAAGCTTGAAGACTGCTATATCGTTACAGACGATGTGCCTACGCAGCAATATGAAGTATTAAGTTGGCTGGCGACTAAGCAGGGAGTTGACTGCTCAAATATTAAAATACCACCACTATTAGGAGGAAAGCGGTTAAGTAATCAACGTATGCGCAGTACTGGGTTTCAATTTCATTATCCAAATTATCAAATTGGTTACAGTCATGTTTTGCAGAGTTTATAAAGCTGCACTATTTATCATTGGCTTGTTCATATTTTCAATTGCGGTTGCTGAAGAGAAGCAATCCTTATCCGCATGGTTGAAAGATCTGAAATTGGAAGCAAAAGATAATGGTATATCGCCAAAAACCATTAATAGAATGTTCAAAAATGCAAAATATTTGCCGCGCGTTATCGCCTTGGACAGAGCGCAGCCAGAGTTTATTTTGCCGTTTCGGTCTTATGTAGAGGCACGAGTAAGTTCTGCAAATGTTGAACAAGGCCGCAAAATGTTACAAATACACGACGCGCTATTAACGCAGGTAGAGGCAGGGTATCGCGTACCTAAAAACGTGCTCGTTGCTTTCTGGGGTATGGAGACGCACTTTGGCGATTATCAAGGAGACTTTGAATTACCCTCTGCATTAATGACGTTGGCTTATGAGGGTCGTCGCGCTGAGTTTTTCCGTACGCAGCTACTAGACGCCATGCGCGTAGTGGATGTCGGTTACAGTAAGGTTAAAGGTTTACATGGTTCTTGGGCGGGCGCCATGGGGCATATGCAATTTATGCCATCAACGTTACTTAAATACGGTGTGGATGCTGATGAAGATGGTCGAATTGACATTACAAAATCTTTACCTGATGCATTTGCCTCAGCTGCAAATTATTTATCTAGTGTTGGCTGGCGTATAAACGAACCTATTGCCATCGAAGTAATGCTCCCAGAAGATTTTGAATATCAACAAGCACAATTACTAAATAGGAAAAATGCGTCCGAATGGTCGAAATTAGGTGTGCGGGATATGGCAGGCAGTGCGCTTCCTGCTTTAGATAATACAGCTATTTTGTTACCACAAGGCTGGCAGGGGCCTGCATTCTTGGTGGCCGCTAATTTTGATGCGGTTATGGATTGGAATCGATCGGTCAATTATGCGCTTTCGGTCAGCCATTTTGCACAGCAATTATTGGCGGATAAACCGATTTTAGGAGGTGCTGAAGCTGAAAATACTGCATTGACCTTTAATCAAATTTGGGCATTGCAAGGAAAATTGAACGAGCTAGGTTTTAATTGCGGAGCGCCCGATGGCTTTCCTGGTTTAAAAATGCAATCTGCGATAAGACAATATCAGGCGACGCACAAACTACCTCAGGATGGCTATGCGAGTGCGAGTTTGTATCAAAGGTTGCTGCAGCCTTGATTTTGGTCATTACGAGTTTGCACTCCCTTTGTTTGCGAATGAGCCTGCAATAAGCTAAAATTGCGCCTCACGTAATAGGCGGTTAGCTCAGTTGGTTAGAGCACTTGGTCGACATCCAAGGGGTCAGCAGTTCGAATCTGCTACTGCCTACCAAAGCACCAAAACCATTTTTAGAGATTTTTATGCCCGTAATTCGTTTGCCAGATGGTTCGCAACGTACATTCGATAAGCCTGTGAGTG
>Ga0315912_10005873_pt1 | contig 11152 bp, 9 predicted proteins | sample VfabasoilMG_FD_204469 | JGI IMG/M metagenome (GOLD analysis project Ga0315912, IMG submission 204469) | Garden soil microbial communities collected in Santa Monica, California, United States - V. faba soil | ecosystem: Environmental > Terrestrial > Soil > Garden | place: USA: California...
CGAGCAGACTCCGCGAGCACCGGTCCGATCTCATTCGTAGACTGCAGCGCCTCGAGCGAGGCTGTTTCGAGCGCTTCCATGGAGCCAAACGCCCGGGCCAGCACCTGCGCTCCGCGCTCGCCGATGTGTCGAATGCCAAGCGCGTAGATGACTCGCCAGAAGTCGTTGGTCCTGCTCCGCGCGATCTGTTCGACGACCTTCGCCGCGTTCTTCTCGCCGAATCGCCGCTCGATGGCTTTCCCCTCGCGCTCTGACATGCTGGTCAGCGTCGCGAGTTGGTCCGCCGTGAGGTGATAGAGATCGGCGTAGTCACGAACGAGACTACCGGCAATGAGTTGCGCCACGAGCGACTCGCCGAGGCCCTCGATGTTCATCGCGCCTCGCGAGGCAAAATGCTCGAGGCCACGTTGCAACCTGGCCGGGCACGACACGTTCTCGCATCGCCACACGGCTTCCTCTTCTTCGCGATGGAGCTGGCTTTCACACACGGGGCAGGCCGTAGGCATCACCCACGGCACCGAGTCCTCGGGACGCCGCGCGAGCACGGGACCGACGACGCGCGGAATCACGTCGCCTGCCTTCTCCACGATGACCCAGTCGCGCTCGCGGATGTCCTTGCGCGTGATGTCGTCGGCGTTGTGAAGCGTGGCCATCGACACGGTGGTCCCGCCGACGAAGATCGGATCGAGCACGGCGAATGGCGTGACGGCGCCAGTACGCCCCACGTTCACAGCAATCTGTTTGAGCAGCGTGGTCTTCTGTTCCGCCGGAAACTTGAAGGCCACAGCCCACCGGGGAAACTTGCTCGTTGTGCCAAGGCGCCGGCGCAACTCGATGGTATCGACCTTGATGACCACGCCATCGGTATCGAAGCCGAGCCCACGTCGCTTGTCAGCCCACTCTGCGCAGAACTCCACGAGCGCCTCGATGCCGGCGCAGCGCCTCCAATGCGATTCGACCGGCAACCCCCATCGTCCGAGCTGCTCGAGCGTCGCGGAGTGATGTGTGAGGCGGGCCTGAAGGCCCGCCTCTACTGACACTGGTAGCGCCGGGCCTTTAGGCCCGCCGGCGACCAATTGATACGTAAACGCGCGGAGACCGCGCTTCGAGACCAGGGCGGGATCCAGATTCCGGAGCGCTCCCGCTGCTGCATTGCGGGGGTTCGCAAAGAGGATGTCGCCCTCGCGGGCGCGTTCCTCGTTCATCTTCTCGAACGAGGAGCGAGGCAGATACACCTCGCCGCGAACCTCGATCGATCCGGGCACGGGCTCATGCAATTGCAGTGGGATGCTTCGGATCGTCCGGACGTTGGTCGTGACGTCTTCACCCTCGGTCCCGTTGCCGCGAGTCGCACCGCGCACAAATACGCCCTCGACATACGTCAGCGCGATGCTGACGCCGTCGATCTTCAACTCGGCGACGTAGTCCACCGAGCTCGGGGGAACGCCAGCTTCGGAGAGCCCGCGGCGCACGCGATCATCGAAGGCGCGGAGCTCGTGCTCGTCGTAGGCATTGTCGAGGCTGAGCATCGGCTCGGCATGCGCGACGGTTTGAAAGCCTTCGGCGACGCGGCCGCTTACTCGCTGGGTTGGTGAATCGGTGCTGACGAGATCGGGATGTGTGGCTTCGAGCTGCTGCAACTCGCGCAATAGCTCGTCGAACTCAGCGTCGCTGATCTCAGGCTGGTTCGCGACGTAGTACCGCTCTTCGTGATGGCGAATCTGGCGTCGGAGTTCTGCGATGCGAGAGACGGGATCCATCGGCGAAATTCAAAATGCAAAAGTCAAAATGCAAACAAGAGCTTTTGCATTTTGCATGTTGAATTTTGAATTACTAGCGGTCTCGTGAAACCACGTAATCGGGGAGAAACATCAACGCGTCACGTGCATCGGACGAGGGGAAGCTGTAGAGCGTCTTCTTCGCGCGTTCGACGTAATCAGATGCCACTCGGCTCGCGTACTCGATCGAGCGCGTCTGCATCAGCATCGCCTTGATCTCGTGCCACTCGTCGAGACTGACCTCGCGCGACTCGACCACCTTTCGCAGCAACGCCGCAATTCGCGGGCCGCCACGATCGCGCATGTGAATCACCGGCAGCGTGAGCTTGCCTTCGCGCAGGTCACCACCGACTGGTTTGCCGAGCGCAACCTCTTCCCCGGTGAAGTCGAGCAGGTCATCGACAATCTGGAAAGCCATGCCGATGTTGAGCCCGTACTGCCACAGTGCTTCCTGCTGATCGCGCGTGATCGGGCCGAGCATGCCGCCGATGCGGGCGCATCCGGCAAAGAGGTAGGCCGTCTTGCTCTGCACGATCTCGAAATGCTCGCTCTCGGTAAGGTCTGCGTCGCCGTTCTTCGTCAGTTGGTAGATCTCGCCTTCGACGATCCGAAGCGTGACGTCGCAGAGCAGGCGAATGATCGCGAGATCGTCCTGCGTGAGCGCGAGCGACATCGACTTCAGGTACAGGAAATCGCCGAAGAGCACCGTGACGTGATTGCCCCACCGCGTGTGCACCGCCTGGCGGCCACGCCGGAGCTGCGACTCGTCGATGATGTCGTCGTGGACGAGCGTCGCGGTGTGAATGAACTCGAGCACCGACGCGTAAAGCACCGCGCGCTCGCCGGTGTAACCGGCCATGCGAGCGGCCATCAACAGGACGGCCGGACGAATCCGTTTGCCGCCACCATTCTGGATGTAGTCCCCGATCGTTGGAATGAGCGCGACCTGCGACTGGACGTGACGTGCGAACTCGACTTCGACGGCACGAAGATCTTCGCGGATCGGTTCGAACAACTGCGCGAGGGCGGCGGCGGAGGGTTTCTGCGCGGCGGGATTCAAGTTGTCAGATCAGACCATATCGAAGCGGGAGTGTCAACGAGCCGTGCGGCCTAATTCGTGTTCTCGCTTGGAGTTACGGGACAAACAAGCGATCGAAGTTCTCTCCGGTCGCTTCCGCAACCGCCTCAGCACTCGTGTTTCGAAGCTCCGCGATCACTTCGGCCACGCGTGCAACATGCGCCGGCTCGTTGCGCTTACCGCGATGCGGAACCGGCGCCAGAAACGGGCTGTCGGTCTCGACGAGCAGGCGATCGAGGGGAACCATCCGCGCCACCTCTTTCAACTCCAACGCGCGGGGAAACGTGACGATACCCGCGAGCGAGAGGTGAAAACCCAGGTCGAGGGCTCGCCGCGCCATGTCGCGGTCGCCGGTGAAACAGTGAAATACACCGCCGATCTCCGACGCCCGCTCCTCAGTAAGAACCCTGAAGGTGTCGTCCTCGGCCTCGCGCGTGTGAATCACGACCGGCCGCTTCAGCCGATGGGCCAGCCTGATCTGCTCGCGAAAAACCTGCTGCTGGACGTCTCGCGGCGCGAAATCGTAGTGGTAGTCGAGGCCGATCTCGCCAATCGCGCGTGAGAGTGGCTGCGCCGCCAGCGCGCGACCCACCTGACCCGCCGCTTCCTCAGGATCGGACGCAAACTTCCCCGCCGCGTGTGGATGCACCCCGATTGAGAACCGGACGCTATCCCACCGCGCACTGACCTGATTCGCCTGTTCGAGCTCCGGCTGATCGTCGGCCGCGAGGATCACGAACGCACGGCCGACACCTGCCTCCCGTGCACGCGTCACGACTTGATCCAGGTCGCCGGCGAACTCCGGCCCGGCGATATGACAGTGGCTGTCGATCAGCACTGGCTAGCGAACCCGCGAGCCTGCCGGCAGCGACGGGTCGACCGCAACGAGGTTCGGCAGACCGCCTTCAGCACTCCCCGCCAGGACCATCCCATTCGACTCGATCCCCATTAACTTCGCCGGCCTGAGATTCGCCACGATGACAATCGTCCGGCCGACGAGTTGATCCGGCTGATAGGCCTCTGCGATACCGGCAACGATGGTTCGAGGCTCGGGCTCGCCGGCGTCAACTTTCATCTTGATCAACTTCTTCGACTTCGGCACGGCCTCGGCCTCGAGCACCTTCGCCACACGCAACTCGACCTTCATGAAGTCGTCGATCGAGATACGCGAGTCGGTCGCCGGTGCGGGTGCGGCGGATGCAACAGGCGCGGGGGCGGCAGGCGCAGCAGGTGCGGCAGCGGGCGCGGGAGTCGCCGGCGCTGCGGGCGCCGCCGGGGTCGGTTCGTTCGATGTCGTCATGCCTCGTAGTTCCTCAACGGTCTTTTCAATACGCGGGAACAGCGCTTCGACCGGTCGCAGTCGTCCACCGGCCGCCAGCGTTCCCACCTGAAGTGATGTCCATGGCTCGGCGCTGTCGAGGCCTAGCATGCCGCGAATACGGCCCGCCGCGTCCGGCATCACCGGTTCAACAAGCGCCGCGATCACCCTGAGGGTATCCGCAGCGTGATACAGCGTTCGATCGAGCGTCGCATCGTTCGCCGGGTCCTTCGCGAGCACCCACGGCGCACGTTCGACGATGTACTTGTTGACGTGCCGGACCAGTCCCCACGTGTCCTGCAATGCCTGGCTCACCTGATGCTCGCCAAAACACGCCTTGACCGATTCGATCGTCGTGGCAGTGGCCAACGCCAGATCTCGATCGAGCGCTTCTCGCCCATCAACAGGTGAGGCGGGGACACGACCATCCCGATAGCGATGAATCATCGTGATCGCCCGGCTGACGAGGTTCCCGAGATCGTTGGCGAGATCCGCGTTGAACCGCGTGAGGATCGTCTCGTCCGAAAAGCCCGCATCCTGACCGAGCGGCATCTCGCGCATCACGAAGTAGCGGAGCCCGTCGAGGCCGAAAATCTGTGTGTAGTCCTGATAGCGCGCCACGTTGCCGAGCGACTTCGACATCTTCGCGCCGCCCATCAGCCAGAAGCCGTGCGCGACGATGCGCCGGGGCACGGGCAGACCAGCGGACATCAGAAACGCCGGCCAGTAGAGCGCGTGCTGGCGCACGATCTCCTTGCCGATGAAGTGCGTCACCGTTGGCCAGACGCGAGCGAGACGATCCTCTGCTGCCGGATCGCTCGATCCGAAACCCAGCGCGGTCAAGTAGTTCGTCAAGGCATCGAACCACACGTACATCACGTGCCTGGGATCGTCGGGCACCGGGATGCCCCACTTGAACGACGTCCGGCTGATGCTGAGATCCTGCAGCCCTGCTTCAACGAACGTGCGCACTTCGTTCAGCCTGAACTCCGGCTGAATGAAGTCCGGATGATCGCGATAGAAGTCGAGCAGCGGCTTCTCGTACTTCGACAGCCGGAAGTAGTAGCTCTCCTCCTTCAGGCGCTCGACCTTGCTGCCACATGTCGGACACTTGCCGTCAACGAGCTGCGCCTCGGGCACAAAGATCTCGTCAACCGTGCAGTACCAGCCTTCGTACTCGCCCTTGTAGATGTCGCCGGCGCGGGCGACGCGCCGCCAGATCTCCTGCGCCGCGGCGAAGTGACGGGGCTCCGTGGTGCGAATGAAGTCGTCGTTCGAGATCTTCAGGTCCTGACACATCTGGCGGAACGCCGCCGATACCTGATCCGCGAACTGCGGCGTTGGCAGATTTGCCTTCTGTGCCGCGCGGTCCACCTTCTGGCCGTGCTCGTCGGTCCCAGTCAGAAAGAACACGTGGTCGCCCATCAAGCGGCGTGACCGCGCAATCGCGTCGGTCAGCATCGTCGTATAGGCGTGGCCGATATGAGGCTGTGCGTTGATGTAGTAGATCGGCGTCGTAAGGTACGACTCGCTCATAATCCCCGTTTCGTCGTCTCCAGATACGCCTTCATGGCCAGCGCCTGGACATGTTTGGTTGGCACCTGATGCTCGGTCGCCAGACGTACACAATCATCGAACTCCGGTGCCGCGTTCAGTAACTCAGCGCCGCGGCGCGCCACCTTGACGCGTACCGGTCCGAGCTCAGTAGTCACGGTGATCGACTCCCGGTCGAGCACCTCGCGCGCCATCTCGCGATAGCGCACGCCGATGGTGGTCGTCTCCCGGAAGATGGTCGCCGTCAATCGCTCCTTGTGGCTCGGGCTGCTCACAACAGTCAGCAACGTACCGGGCCGATTCTTCTTCATCTGGATTGAGGTGTAGAAGACGTCGAGCGCCCCCTCAGCCAACAGACGATCCATCAGGACGCCGAAGATCTGCGGGTTCATGTCGTCGATCTCGGCTTCGATCACCACCACCGACTGCCCGGGCGCAGCAGTCTCCAGCTCACCAATCAGCACTCGAAGCACGTTCGGCGAACTCGGGAAGTCACGAGTACCAGCACCATATCCGATGCGATCGACGCGCATGGGCGGGAGGGGGCCAAACTTCGCCGCATAGTCCGATATCAGCAGCGCGCCTGTCGGCGTCACGAGCTCCACTTGCTCCGTCCCGGAATAAATTGGCGCTCCCGTCAGCAACTTCGCCGTCGCAGGAGCAGGCACGGGATAGCGGCCGTGCGCCGAGTGAATCGTTCCTCCACCCACATTCAATGCCGAGGACAAGATCGTGTCGACGCCGAGTTGTTCGAGCGCGAACACGGTGCCCACAATGTCGATGATGGAGTCGAGCGCTCCCACTTCGTGCAGGTGCACGCGTTCGAGCGTGGTCCCATGGATGGCGGCCTCAGCTTCTCCCAGGCGCGTGAACAAGGCTTTCGCACGAGCCTTTGCCGAGCCGCTGAGGCTCGATGAGTCGATTACGCAGAAGATTTCCGCGAGCGTGCGATGCGACTCTTTCGACCCACCGTGTTTGTGCTCGTGTGCGTGGTCGTGATTGTGCGCATCCGGAGGATGCGCTTCCCCGCGGACGTTGAACTTCGTCGCTCGAATGCCGCCGCGAACAACCGGCTCCGTCCAGACCGTATCCGCCGAGATCGCGAGGCCGCCGAGCGCCTGCCGCACATCTTCGAGCTTCACTCCAGCATCGATCAGCGCTCCGAGGATCATGTCGCCGGAGGCACCCGAGAAGCAGTCGAAATAGAGCGCGGTCAAGATCTGCAATCTTATCAGCAGGCGTTCGCGGCCGGCCGTCAGCCATGTCGGGGGATCGCGCCGACCTCGAGCAGCGAGCAGTATCGCTGGTCGCCCAGGATGATGTGATCCACAACTTCGATTCCCATGACCACTCCGGCGCTGAGCATCCGGTTGGTCAGAATCACATCGTCGTCACTCGGCGCCGGATCGCCCGACGGGTGGTTGTGGAACAGCACGATGGCCGCAGCGGCGGCAGCCGTGGCCTCCCGAAACACTTCTCGCGGATGAACCACCGTGGAGTCGAGCGTGCCGACCGCAATGATCCGGACTCGGATCAGGTGATGCTTCGTGTCTAGCATGACGACGCCGAACTGCTCCACCGCAGCCGCACCGTAGAGCGGCAATAGATACGCGGCTATTTGAGCCGGTGACCGAAGCTTCGGGCGCTCGACACTGCCGCGCGTCAGCGTCCGGCGTCCAAATTCCACCGCTGCAAGTACCTGCGCGGCGCGAGCGCGACCAATACCGGCCACGCGATGGAGATCGCCGATCGCCACGCGCGTCAGCCCATGCATGCCGCCGACGTCGTGCAGCAGATCGTTGGCGAGATCCAACGCGTTCCGCCCGCGCGATCCGCTTCCAAGGACGAGCGCCAACAACTCGTTGTCGCCGAGCCCGCCGACACCAAGGCGCTCGAGTTTCTCGCGTGGCCGATCATGCGATGCGACGGCTTTCATCTATACTCAAATCCTTATGCGTTTCTCCACGGCGCTTGCCCGTGGCGCGTGGCTTGCCGTCCTGCTCGTAACAATCTCGTGTGCGGATCCGCCTCACAAAGAGATGGATCAAGCGCAAGGCGCCATCGATGCTGCACGCGCGGCCGGTGCCGAGCAATACGCGCCCGCGGAGCTCACAGCCGCGACGAAGGCGCTTCAACAATCCAACGAAGCCGTCACCGCTCGCGACTATCGCCTCGCGCTCAACTACGCCCTCGAGAGCCGTGAGCAGGCGCAGAACGCGGCGCGCGCCGCAGCTGATACGCGAGCCAAGCTGAGAGGCGACGTCGAGCGGTCGATCGCCGAGGCGAAGTCGCTCATCGCTCAGGCGCGCTCCCGCATGGACGGTCCATCCGGTACCCAGATCCCGCGCGCCACCCGCCGGACGGCGCAACAGCGTCTCAAGCAACTCGAGGGAGAGCTGCAAAAAGCGGACGCAAGCCTTCAGGCTGAGAAATATATGGAGGCGGATCGGCTAATGACGGGGGTCAAACAGCAGATCCAGTCGGTGGTGACCACGATCTCGCGGGGGCCGGCGTCGCAATCTTCGCGACGACGAACCTAAGTACCGTACGAAAAAACTGTACTGTCGTTCGAACTTCTCGGTGCTCGCTTCTCGGTGCTCGCTTCTCGGTTTCCGCCTCCGCCAAGGCTACGGCGAGACCTCGCCGAAGCGCTTCGCGCGAAGGCGGGCGTGTTCAGGTTCGACCGGTCCAGATTCCATCCAGAACGATCTCCGCCCACCCAGTCAGGTAGATGCCGTCGTCGTTCCACTCGACGCGCTGCGTGCCGCCTGGAGCAATCACGTCCACCGCGCGCGCAGCACCACCGTGAGCTGCCGCGGCAACGGCGGATGCGGACGACCCTGTTCCCGATGACGTGGTCGGGCCCACGCCGCGCTCCCAGATCAAGATGCGCACGCGGTCTGGCGCTTCGACGTGGACGAACTCGACGTTGGTGCCCGCCGGAAACATCGAATGCGTGGCAAGCGCCGGCCCCAGGCGATTGAAGCGAGCCGCGTCGGGCAACGGGCCAAGCACGATGCACTGGGGGTTCCCGACTTCAAGTACTGACGCCGTGACAGACTCCCCCGCAACATCGATCGTGGTTTGGCGAAGGTTCGTCGGCTGCCCCATTGCCGCGCGAAAGGTGTAGCGCTCCCCCTCCCGCTCCAGCAACTCGAGTCGCTTCACACCGGCGTCGGTGTCAATCGTGACGGTCGTCTCGGGTTGAAGATCCTGGCTGCGGGCGACGAGCGCGGCCAGGCACCTCAGGCCGTTCCCCGACAGCTCCGACCAGCTGCCATCCGTATTGAGCAGCTTCATCGTCGCGCCGCGATCGCGCAGCGTGTACAGCAGAAGCCCGTCGGCCCCGATCCCATGATGCCGATGACACATGCCACGAGCGAGAGCGGGCAGGTCGTTGCCAGCCTCTGCGGCAGGAGCGCACAGGAAGTCGTTGCCGTAGGCGTGCGCCTTCACGACGCGGACGGACGACATCACGGAATCTGAAACGCGTCGAACACGTACGTGAAGCCTCCGGCGAACCCGAAGCTGGGATCCACCGATGTCACGCCAAACAGGAGCGCCGCATCGGCACGCCAACCGCCGAACGTGTAGCGAGCGCCCACTCGCGCAATCCCCCGCGACTCGGTTCCAGGCGGCGGACCGCCTTCGCGGGTGCTGACGCGGCCGTTGATCTCCGCGACGAACTCGGCTTGCTGGGTCAACGCTCTCGCCAGCGAAAAACCATACGTCAGCACATCGTTCTGCTGATCGCCGCGAGTGGGATCGCCGAGGATGCCCAGACCCACGTTGCCGACGAATCGCACTCGCCGCACCGTCTTGCCAATCAGCAACGACGCAAAGAAGTCGGTAGTGTCGAGACCGAGTCCGCTTTCGTTGGACGCATTCGGCAGCTTGGTCGCGAACCGGAACCCGAACGACGGGCGGGATTCCGTCTCGCCGGCGATTCGGATCTTGGTTCCGATCACGATGTCCTCGACGCTCGACGTCGAATCGCCTGTGGCCGTGACCATGCCGGACAACGGCGCCGGTTCTCGCGAGTTGATGCTCAGGTGGTTGTACAGCCCGCCATCGATCTGGATTTCTGCGATCGAACTGAGACCGACGCTCACCCCAATAAGTGGGAAGCGGAACAGGTCACCTTCGAGACCCGACGCCGGGTACTCGACACTCTGCTGAGAATCGAATCCGGCTTCGATGAGGAGTCGGCCGGCGCCGATCGTTTCGGGATCTTCCGTCACGAGCGGCCGCTGCTGCGCGAATGCCAGGACGGGCTGCAGCACAACAAGAGCAGCCACACACAAGAGCGCTTGTCTCATCAGAATTGTCGCCTGCTGTCGACGAGCACCGTAACGGGCCCATCGTTGACCAACTCGACCTGCATCATCGCCTGGAACTCACCAGTCGCGACGACGAGACCGGTTGAGCGCAATTCTCTCACGACCGCTTCGTACATCGCCCTCGCCACCTCGGGTGGCGCGGCATCGTCGAACGAAGGACGCCGTCCTTTGCGAATGTCGCCGTATAGCGTGAACTGAGAAACGACCAGCACTTCTCCGTTCACGTCGGTGACCGAACGATCCATCTGCTTGCCAGCGTCACCCTCGAATACGCGTACGTCTCGAATCTTGCCTGCCACGTAGCGAACGTCGTTGTCAGCGTCGTCGCGACCCACGCCCAGAAGCACGAGAAGGCCGCGCTCGATCTCGCCAGCCACACGATCGCCTACCCGGACACGGGCTGAGGTGACGCGTTGTATGACGGCCCGCACGTTCAGTGCTGGATCTGGATCAGATTGGTGGGCGCTTCTTCTTCAAGGCGAAGCGCCGCGCTATCGCGCAGCTCGCCACTCGGGTTGAGGCGTGTATCGAGGAGATGCCGCGGCATGACGTTGCCGAGCGCTTTCAGCATCGATTGCTTGACGCCCGAGTGCTCGCGCTCGAGATCGAGGATGAGACGCTTGACGCGCTGCCGCTGCAGACTGAGATCGCCGCATGCGGGACAGCAGCAGCCGATGATCGGAAGGCCGACTTCCTTGCAGTAGAGCCGCGCTTCATCCTCGCCGACGTAAACGAGTGGTCGAATGACCACGTGCTCGCCGTTATCGGAGACGAGCCGCGCGGGCATCGCCTTGAGCGCGCCGGCGAAGAAGAGATTCAGGAGCAACGTCTCGATAAAGTCGTCGAGGTGATGGCCGAGCGCAATCTTCGTCGCGCCCACTTCAGTTGCAATTCGATAAAGGACACCGCGACGAAGCCGCGCACACAGCGAGCAGGGGGTGGCGTTGGCCTCGAGGATGTCGTCCATGACCTCGCCGATCGAGGTGTGTTCGATGCGGTACTCCCAGCCGCGCTCCTCGCAGGCCTTCGCGATCGCGCCGTGCTTGAAGTCCTTGTAGCCGGAGTCCACGTTCACCGCAACGAG